>Ga0302324_100004987_pt1 | contig 29194 bp, 27 predicted proteins | sample Palsa_T0_1_FD_201949 | JGI IMG/M metagenome (GOLD analysis project Ga0302324, IMG submission 201949) | Peat permafrost microbial communities from Stordalen Mire near Abisko, Sweden - Palsa_T0_1 | ecosystem: Environmental > Terrestrial > Soil > Palsa > Peat permafrost | place: Sweden: Abisko...
GCTCGAAGGATTGAATGCCATCAGCGACAATCAACTGCCCAAGCTCTCCGCGGTAATCACCGGCTGAGAGCTACACCCCGTTGAGAGCCACGTTCTCGTACACCACTCGCGGGGACACGATCCTGCGGCAATCGAGGGCGGCGCACACGATGTAGCGGAGATTGGCCGCTTGACGATGGCCGGTACCGGCTGCGGCACCTGCCGCGGCGAACTCGCCGCGATGGTGATCGCCGCACAAAACGCCGCGTTACCGTAGCTCCCACTCCAAGCGATAACATTCCGAAGATAGCATTCCGAGAATGAAGAACCCCGCGTAAGCGGGGTTCTTCAACATGGAGCGGCCGGCGGGAATCGAACCCGCGCCGCATCGGTTACCTAAGGTTGCTGACAGTCAAAATCCCTCGTCAAAACGCCGTCGGCGGCCTTAGTTTGGTTGCCGAAAGTCACCAACGGTTGCCGTGGATGGCAACCGAATGGCAACCGCAGTATTCGCTCAGGGGTCGAGGCCTACGGATAGCCAGGCAGCGATCGCAACGCTCGAAGCCGCGAAACCCTCGTCATCGGCAGAATATGTCTGACGAATGCCCTGGCCGTTTTGCTCCCAGTCCCAGCGAAATTCAACGCTCATCGTCAGGTCTGCGAGGATCGCAACCTGTGCAAGACGTGGGTACTGCAAGCGCCAAACTGAAAAATTCTGCGGCTTGATCGGCCTGCTCTGCACGGCGTCTTCGGCGACTTGGATCTGCCGTATCATGCGATTGAGGCGCGTGAACATCAGATCATAAACGTCGCCGGAGTGAAGCCGCCGAAATTCCGCGAGTAATGCGCTCTCCGTGATGTCGCCCTGAGATTCTCCGGTCGCTTCCGCGAGAGTGCGCAACTCATCGATCAACGCACCGCTGATTGGAATGCCATAGGAACGGCGCCGCTCGTGGTCAGGAAGCCGTGGCCGGCCACGGCTGCGCCTCTGCTCTTCGGTCATGACCCCAGCCTAGAATCAAAAAAAGTTCGCGTAAAGTATTAACAAGAATAAAACCCGCGCACTTTAATTGATCCAGCGGGGGCGGCCCGATCCGCGCGACACAAACCCGGCCCTTACCAACGAACGGGTGAGTTCCAAAATGACCACAGTTCCTGATTCAAAGACCCGCGCGACCATCGCGCCCGGCGCCTTGGACTCCGCTATCAATTTTTCTCCTGATCGGGCAATGCTAAGGCGATATTAGTGAAGTAGATTATTCGGCTAAAATGGCGATTTACCTCAAAAATGGCTGATTAATCGCCTTTTTAGACGAATTATCCTATATCCTATCTAATATCTACTTATATCGCCAATTTTGGCGATTTGTCGGAGGATAGCTGCCATAAATCGCCAAAAATGGCGATCAGTGCAATTCAAAAATATTCTATCCGACGACGCCGTAACCGAGGAAATAGGCCATCGTATTGCGGCGGCCCGCCTTGAGGGCCAGATGACCCAAGCCCAGCTTGCGAAGGCGGCCGGCGTGTCGAAACGTACGGTCGAGCGCCTAGAAGATGGCATTCCCACTCAGCTCGGTAATCTGATTCGCTGCCTGCGCGTTCTCGACAGGCTCGAAGGCCTCGAACGCCTCCTGCCCGAGACGCGGGTCAATCCAATCGACCTGCTCGCGGGCCACCGAGCTCCCCGCTCCCGCGCGCGTCCGCCGAGAGGGGACGGAACCTCGCGCAAGGCCGAGCGTCCCTCGACCCAGTGGGTCTGGGGTGACAAGGAGTGACCACCGTCGCGGAAGTCCGGCTGTGGGGAAGCCGCATCGGCGCCGTGTCGCTCGAAGATAACGCGGACGTCGCCGCTTTCGCCTATGATCCCGCCTTCATCGGCAGCCGTATCGGGCTCGCACCACTTATGATGCCGCTTGGACCTGGGATATTTACCTTTCCCGAGCTTTCTCGCCGCAGCTTCCACGGGCTGCCCGGTATGCTGGCGGACTCGCTGCCCGATACGTACGGCAATACCTTAATCGATGCTTGGCTTGCGACACGGGGTCGCACGGCGCAAAGCTTCAACGCGGTCGAGCGGCTTTGTTACACGGGAGTGCGCGGGATGGGCGCATTGGAGTTCCGACCCGTCATCGGCCCTCGCCGTCTCAAAGCGTCCAAGATCGATATCGACGCATTGGTGCGTCTCGCGTCGGAAGTCTTGACGCATCGAAATGACTTACGGAACTCATTTGCCGGGGGCCGTCAGGCCGACGCCCTACGCGAGATCCTACGCGTCGGCACCTCCGCCGGCGGCGCACGCGCCAAGGCCGTCATCGCTTGGAATCCCGAGACAAGCGAGGTGCGTTCGGGTCAGATCGAGGCGGGCGACGGCTTCGAGTACTGGCTGCTAAAGTTCGACGGCGTATCCGGCAACAAGGACAAGGAACTGACCGCCCCCCGGGGCTACTGCGTCGTAGAGTACGCGTATTCGCAGATGGCTGCTGCCGCGGGCATTACCGTTACCGAATGCCGTTTGCTTGAGGAAAGCGGCCGCCGCCACTTCATGACCAAGCGCTTCGACCGGCTAGCGGGCGGCGACAAGCTGCATATGCAATCGCTCGCGGCTATCGCTCACTTCGACTTCAATAACCAATACGTCAATTCGTACGAACAAGCGCTCTTCACCATGCGCCGCATAGGATTGCCGATGGAGGCGCTTGAGGAGCAGTGCCGGCGCATGGTGTTCAACGTCCTCGCGCGCAACCAGGACGACCACGTGAAGAATGTCGCCTTCTTAATGGACCGAACCGGCGCATGGAGTCTGTCGCCCGCGTTCGACATCACCTGGAGCTACAATCCCGCCGGTCAGTGGACCGCACAGCATCAGATGTCGATCAACGGCAAGCGCGACGATTTCACGTTCGACGATTTCGTCGCGTGCGCGAGGACAGTCTCGATCGCGCGCCGCCGCATGCGCGCGATACTCGAAGACGTGCGAGAGGCTGTTGCCAAATGGCCGCGCTTTGCCGACACCGCAGGCGTCGAATCGGATTGGCGGCGAGTGATAGATCCCACCCTGCGCCTAGGCCTCGCGTAGTAATGGCGCACGACTTGCGGTCTTGTCTTTCGCCACCAACCGTCCGAGAATGAAGAACCCCGCGTAAGCGGGGTTCTTCAACATTAATTGGAGCGGGCGGCGGGAATCGAACCCGCGACTCTTGCTTGGAAGGCAAGGGCATTACCATTATGCAACGCCCGCGCGCCAGCGCGATATTCTCAACAGCCGCAGCAAGCTCCCGTGAGCAAGCGAAGAGCCGGGGAGAAAAACGAGCGCGCATCAGCCGATGCGCGCCCGTGATTTGGTGGGCAGGGAAGGATTCGAACCTTCGTACCGCGTTAGCGGGCCAGGTTTACAGCCTGGTGCCTTTAACCACTCGACCACCTACCCACGATGGCGACCCGAATGAATACGCGGGCGCCGAAGTCGTTCCTGTGCCGTCACAATTAACACAAACCTCACAGGCCCTTCACAGGGAGCTAATGTTTCGGGTACCGCCCTACGATATTGTAAGGGCAGGCGACCGACGTTTCGGATCGTTCTGGGGGCCGCGTTCTATGAAGCGGCTTTTTTCCGCGCGTCATCCTGGACGGAGACACCTCATGCAGCGAACGTCACTTGGCCTGGGCGCAGTCGCAATCGGTCTTTCGGCAATCCTTGCGGGCTGCGGCGGCGGCGGAGGTGGCAGCAGCAGCGCGACACCGGTGATCGCCAACCCGACCGGATCGTCAGGCACCATCACGCCGTCGGCGCAAGGGCTGCTCACCAGCAGCACCAGCTATACCGTGTACACGGCGGCGACGGGTGGAGTGACCGTCGTCGGCATCGCGCCCATCGGCGGAGGGCCACCGGATGCGGTCAACAGCTGGTCGCTCGTGACGACCGGTGCCGTTATCTCTTATCCGGACGGAACCGTTCAGGTCAGCGACGCGCTTGGCAATTTCGATGCGTCGCAATCAACATGGGCCACCACGAACGCGGCGAACATGGCGGCGGATCCCAACGATGAGCCCGAAGTGCAGGTCGTCGTTCCGGCCGTGTCGCCCGAAAGTCCCTTGGATGTAATCGTTGAGGCCTACGCTCCGCCGGGTGCTCCGACGCAAACCGGCAGCGTGCTACGCAGCGGGCTCGGCATGCGCAGTGCGTCGGGTGCTACTGCTGCGCCCATCTCGGAACTCACTTCGGTTTCGACACTTCCTCACGGTACGGCATTGTTCGATACCGATTCGAAGCAGTTCCACGCTATCGCGTCGGACAGTGATGGGCAATACATCGATCTCACGGCGGCAGGCGTGAAGTGGTCGGTCGGCTCGTGCACGGGAAGTTCCGGCGCGGGCAAACTGACACAGGATGCAAAAGACGCAGCGAAAGCTGTCTACAGCCCTCCGTCGGCCGGCACCGGCTGCGACCTTGTGATCGCCACGATCAACGCTAACGGTACGACGTACTCGTCAACCTCGAATGCGTTCTATTTTGACAAGAGTGCAGGCGTTACGGTATCGGGAACGCTTAACGATTCGACGAATAAGGCCGTGGCAAATGGCCTTGTGCGCTTCTACGGCGGCGGCAAGGAGTTCTACAACGGCAATCTCGTCGCGCAAGTAACAAACGGCGCCTTCTCGCGCAGCGTGCCGCCTAACCGCACGCTTTCGCCGGTCGGCGGCAACATCGCGGTTTCCGGCGGCCGCGCGACGGCATCGTTCTTCAATCTGACCCCGGGCACCATTTCCGTCGGCGGCGCCGGCTCGACTGTGGCCGCCGCAACGTACACCGAAGGTGGTTCATTCGCCAACCCGTATAAGCCGCTGCCGCCGCTCGATCGCGCGATCCGCGACGCGTGGTATTTGGGCAACATCGCGATCGAACAGTTCCCGTTCAATCGTCCGCTCACGGGCGCGCCAACCGCTTGGACCACATGCAGCGTTGATGCGATCATCAACCTGCAATCCAATAGCAGTGCCTGCGCGAAAGTCTCGAGCGGCGAATACTATCAGCAGTGGTTTGTCTCCTACGTTAGCGCTAGCTCGTGGATTTTCACCGAGCCGACGACAATCGAAGGCGGTCGCAACGTCATTGCGGTTCAGCGTGTGACATCGATCCCGGCCGGCACCATTCCGACGGGCATCAGCGACTCGAACACAAATGGCATCGTTTGCTCAGTTGCAGCGCCGTGCTTTGTGTATCAGGCGTTCTACAATCCGGTCAGCTTCAACCAATCCACCGGCATGACCGCGATTGGCTCAAGCAACGGAGCCGTCACCGGTACGCCGGCTGCTGCGGTCGCCGGCGCAATTGCCGCTGCCGACGGCGTATTCAGCGAAAGCGGTTCCACCTATCCGTTCAGCGTGAAACTGGTGCGCAACGAATATAGCGTCGGCCACCAGACCCTCGGCCAACCACTGTACACCCACACGCTCGGGTTCTCGTACGCTAATGCTGGTCCCACAACTGCGGCATCGATCGCAAACAACTGGTACAACGGTGCCGCGTTGCTCGATGGAACGCTCAATCTCACGCGGACACCCGGCACCACGGCAACTGTTGCGTACACGTACACCGGCACGGGGACGCGCAGCTACTTTAGAGGTTCGACCCCGGCTGTGACGTTCGGCTACTCGATCTCAAATGGCGTGCAGAACCTCGACCGTACCGGCGGGTTGACGATAACGTTAACCGGCACGACGGCTTTGGACCAAACGCCGGTGGGTTCAGCCATCGCGCTAACCTACAACGATCCCACGAAAACGGCGACGTGCCCAGCCGGCTATCCGGCGCCGGTGCAAGCCAGCACCGGAGCACGCGCGTGCGGCACCGTCACCAATCCCAACTTCACGGGATTGACGAGCGGCTTCCTCGCCGAGTTTACCGTCGACGGAACGTACTTCGTCTCGCTGCTCACCGATCCGAGCATCGGAGCGAACACCGCTAATTTCCACCTGTAGTCTCCTAGCGGTGCCGTAGCGAACCCCTCGACCGGTCGGTCGAGGGGTTCGTGTTTTTGGGCCTTACAAAATCGACGCGACACCGAAGCAAGTAACATAACTACTGATGCGCCCCGAGGCTCCCGCTGCCAACCGCTCCATTACGTATTCGCGGGGTTTCCACTTTTAAGTCGCGAATAACGGGGAAATGCCGACGTAGCTCAGTGGTAGAGCTCGTGTTTTGTAAACACGTGGTCGTGAGTTCGACTCTCACCGTCGGCTTATGCGTTTAAGAAAACGGACGACCGCTTACATGAATGCGGATTTGTCGGGCGACACTGTACGATGTATTCGCGCGGCGCCGCCGGCGCGAATACCGCAGTACGCATATTGCGCGGTGGCGTGTGGGCGGTGCGTGCTAACTTCGTTGTGCTTCGACGTAGCGCTTCAGTTCAGCGAGTATTCGCACGTTCTCCTTACGGAACGCCGCGATAACGAGGGGCTCCACTATCTTCAGTAGCCCGGGTATCTGGATCGTGAGATCGAGCGCGCGGATGACGAGTGTCGCACGGTCTGACGGCTCAAGCGAGTAACGAATATGGACGTCGACGTGCGCGGTAAGCGGACCTTGCTTCAACAGCATGGTGAGATGAAATGCGATGGACTTCGGACGATCATACTCCGTGACGCTGCCGGGTCTCTGGCCCATCGGGCCAGCGTCGAGAAAGGTCGTGCCGAGACGCACCGGATATGGCGTTATTTCCGTTATCGCGCCGAACGCTTTCGAGCCGGGCAGCCAGCGATCGTAATTCGGCATGTCGGCGATCAGATCAAAAATGGTCTCCGGAGAGCCTTCGATTCGCGCCGTGAACTGCGGATGCGTCGTTGACATTAGCCTCTTTCCATGCGAAGCGGTGGTGCAGAGCTTCTCCGCCAAATTGCCGCTCGCCCGGCTTCAAGCACAGCATCGGCGATAACACAGGGCCGATGTACGAACTTCGCCGAAATCGGCCTGTGCATGAAACCGATTCTTGAGGCAAAGCCGCCATGGCAGCAGGGCGGCGTTGCGGTGGTCTGCGAGAAGTGCACGAAGGAGCGCTTCGTTGAAGATTTCCCCGAGCACACCGGCGATGAGCGCCTCAACATCAAGGGCTGGCTCAAGGATCGGCTCAAAGCCGAAGGCCGCTGGGGGCCGATTCGTGTCGTGACGTCGAGCTGTCTCGACATTTGCGCGCGCGGCGGTGTTACCGTTCTGATCGATCCGCTCGGAAACGCAAACGCGTCCGCTCGGTGCCTCGTCGTCGACCCGCTCGACGGCCGCGAGGACCTGTACCAAACAATCGTCGCCGCGCTCACGCCATCGAACGCTCCCGCCACCGAGAACGAAAGCGACACGAAAAAAGCGCCGGCATAACCCGGCGCTTTCGTATACACCCTGGCCGTTTGGTTAGGGTAACTCGATCTCGGAAAGATTCTTTTCGATCTTCCGCTTGACGCGTTGCAACGCGTTGTCGATCGACTTCACATGGCGGTTGAGATCGCGCGCCATTTCTTGATAGCTCTTGCCTTCAAGATACGACAGCAACACTTGCGACTCGAGATCCGAGAGATTCTCTTGGATCCGTTCTTTGATGTCTTCGGAGACTTCCTGATTGATCACGAGTTCTTCGGGATCGGAGGTCTTTTGCGAGGGCATCACGTCGAGCAGCGTGCGTTCGCTATCTTCGTCGTAGATCGGTTTATTGAGCGAGATGTACTGATTGAGCGGAATGTGCTTCTGCCGCGTCGCCGTCTTGATGGCGGTAATGATCTGACGCGTGATGCACAACTCGGCAAAGGCGCGAAAGCTCGAAAGCTTGTCGGCTTTAAAGTCGCGGACGGCCTTGTACAGACCGATCATCCCTTCTTGGATGATATCCTCGCGGTCGGCTCCGATCAAAAAGTAACTCTTGGCCTTAATACGCACGAAATTCTTGTACTTATTAAGTAAGAATTCCATCGCGAGATTATCGCCGGATTTTGCCGCGGAGACGAGGTCTTCGTCAGGGCGCTCATGATAATCGAGCGCATCGGCGGCGGGGTGGGTCAACGCCATGCGGTCCTGCCTTACTGGGAACGGATGTGCTCGAAAGCCGCGGGCCGGGGCCCATCGGGCCGAGCGCATCCAAAATAGTATAGGAGGGTCCTGCAAGAAAATCAAGGACAAAGTAGCAGGTCTGCCCTCAATTCGTCGATTTTAACCCCTTCCGACGCTGCCGAGCACCGAATAATTCGCGGGTAAGAGCGCTTGCCGCTCGAAGAAGTCCTCAATGGAATCTCGGCCAGGCTCAGGCCTGGAGGGGTTGGTCCGCGTTTTACGCGACTCGCTCGATGTTTACGACCTGCTCCAAGAGGGCGTCGCCCTGTGCGCCCCCGACGGCACCGTCGTGTTCGCCAACCGGGCGATCTACCGGCTCGTCGGCGCCGAGCGAGACGGGCAGCCGAAGCGGCGGCTCGCGAGCTTTCTGGCGCCCGGCGAGCAGGCTGCCGTAGAAGCCGCCTTCGCCGGGGTCCTTGAGACGCGCGCTGAGGCCGAAGTGGAAACAGCCTTCGCCCACGCAGACGGCTCGCGGATCGAGGTCTCCGTGCGCCTCGCGCCCGCGCTCGCCGAGGAAGCCTTCGTCGGAATACTCGCGGTCGTGACGGATATTACGGCGCAGACCACAGCAGAGCGCCTGCTGCTACGCAGCGAACAACGGTTCCGTTCGCTCTTCGAGCATCATCCCGATCCGATCACGATTGTCAGCAACACCGGCACCTACAAGCGGATCAATCGCGCTGCCGAAGCGCTCAGCGGCTTCCTCAACGAGGAACTCGTCGGCAAAACCAATGCGCTCGTCGTTGCGCCCCACCGGCTGAGCGAGTTGGATATCGTTCGGGAGAAAACGGCGCGCGGCGAACCGGCTGAATTCGAAACGACGATCGTTCGCAAAGACGGACGAGTTGCCGAGCTCGAGGGCGTCGCCATTCCAATCGTCGTCGAAGGGCTCGTCGACGGTTTCTTCTCCGTCACCCGCGACGTTACCGAAGAGCGCCGGCGGCGCGCCGGACTCGCTACGCAATCACGGCGCACCCACGAACTCTACCGCGTCGCGGCGTCGGCTGGAGTTCTGCCGGAGGAACAAGTGCGGCGCGCGCTTGCGCTGGGCACAGAACAACTCGGATTCGACGCTGCATGCGTCACCCGAATCGACGGCGCCACAATGACGGTCATGCACGGCGCGGGATCCGCGCCCACGTTCACCGCCGGCTACACGATCGAACGCGAACGCAGCCTCTCGCGCTACGCACTCGAACGCGACGGCATCTTCTTCGTCGGTGACCTGCACGAATCGCCCTGGCCTGATCGTCCAAGCGATGCACCGGGATTTCGCTCGTACGTCGCGTTTCCGCTCGTCGTCGGAATGGAGGTTTTTGGCGCGCTCTGCTTCGCCGGACGCTCGTCGCGGCCGGAGTTGACGGAATCCGATGGAGATTACGTCGCCGCGATTGCCGCACTAAGCGCGTCGGCGATCGAACGCGAACTCCACGGACAACGGCTTGACGCGCTCGCGTTCTACGACGCATTGACCGGCCTTCCGAACCGCGTGCTGCTGCTCGATCGCATTGGCCAGCTCGTCGCATCCGCCCGCCGTCACGAACGGTCGTTCGCCATTCACTTCATCGATCTCGATCGCTTTAAGCCGATCAACGATACGTTCGGCCATGCCTTCGGCGACCAAACACTTGCCGCTATCGGTGCGCGCCTGGGCGAAGGCTTACGCGATAGCGATACCCTCGCACGATTCGGCGGCGACGAATTCGTGATTCTGCAACCCGAAGTACCGTCGGCGGCGGGTGCGCTTGAACTTGCCAAACGTGTTGCGGATCGTTTTGCCGCCCCGTTCGAGATCGCCGGCCAAAGCTTCACCATGACCATCAGCATCGGCATCAGCGTGTTTCCATCGGACGGGAACGACGCCACGACGTTACTTGCAAGCGCCGATGCTGCACTCTATCGGGTGAAACAAGAAGGCCGAAACGGCATCCGGCTCTACGATGCGAGCCTGGGCGCGAAGGATAGCGCCTAACCGGCGCGCTGACGCAGCGCTTCGTAAAAAAGCACGCCGGCGGCAACGGACGCATTGAGCGATGCAACTTTGCCTTCCAGCGGAATGGCAACGAGATAGTCACACTCACGTTGCACCAGCGGCGAAACGCCCTCGCCTTCGGCGCCAATAACGATGGCCAAATCGCGATTGAAATCGGCAGCAGTGTAGCCGACCGCGTTCGGGCCGAGCGCCGCGGCTGCAACCCAGATACCGGCCTTTTTTAGAACGCGCACTGATTGCGCGACATTTGACACCCGCGCAACGGGCAGATACGCGGCGGCGCCTGCGGCCGCTTTGCGCACCGTCGCATTCACGCCGGCCGAACGGCGCTCCGGTAAGATCATCGCCGTTACACCAACGCACTCCGCTGTTCGGATGATTGCCCCGACGTTGTGGGGATCGGTCACATGATCGAGGACGACCCATAATCCCGGCCGGCCGGCAGGCCGCAACGCAATAGCTTCTTCAAGGGTGATATACGCGAACGGTTCGCCGAACGCGACGACGCTTTGATGCACCTTATAGGGGAATGCCGCGAAGTAACCGCGATTTTCGAAGCGCACGGGAATGGCGGCCTCGCGTGCGTGATCGAGCAACGGGCGCAGCGCCGGGTCGCGTTTGCGATCGTCGCCGACATGAATATGCTTCAACGCTTCGCCCGCGGCCAGCGCCTCATTGACGGCATGAATGCCGTAAATGACGTCATCGAGATCGATATGCGGCGCCCGCCGTTGTGGGCCGGTCTTCATGAATCGCCCGTTCGTTGGCGCGCGCGCGCTCTCCGTTTAGAAGAAATCCCACGTTCGGCCCTAAGGAAAGAAGCGACATGATGCGACCTGCCTTTATAGGGCTCGCGCTTTGGGTGTGCGCGCTGCTGTCGCCGCTTCCCGCGGCAGCCGACCCGGTGGACGTTCACGCCGGAGTTACCCTCGACTTTCTCGACGGCAAGCACGAATCCGGCGGCGGCAGCGCGCGCCTCACATTCGTACCGTTGCCCCTTGTCGATGCTGATGTACGGTACGAACGCACCGCCATACATGTGGAGGGCTTGCCTTCGGTCACGTTCGGCTACGGGTCGGACAGTCTCGAAGGCGCGTCTGCGACGCGGTTGAGCATTCTCAACACGTCGCTTCGGCAATATGTCACGCCCTCGTTGTTCCTGGGCGTCGGTCAAACGGTGTACAATCAGCGCACGTATTACGACCTCACGGCACAGACGACACCGCTGCGCACGCTCAGCCAAGAATCGCGCGTCACCGGATTGCGCTTTGAGGCCGGCCTCGACCGTACGTTTTCACCGTCGACCCGTGCCCGCTTGGTTATAGCCGTCAACCCGGTCATGCACGGCCTGCAATATTCCACGATTGCGATCGCGGGCCGCTCGTGCTCGGTCATCAACGGCTCTGCGTTGCCGGCCTGTCCGACAAGCGAACTGACCGACCCGGAACGATCCGCCCAAGCCGATGTGAGCATTTCCTTCACACGCCGCATGCGTGCCGGTGAACTCGTTTACGGGCTGCGGTATCTCGATTATGTCGCGCGCTACAGCGAAGCCGGAACTGCCGCGGATGGGGCGCTGGCCGATCGTAACGTCGGCTTCATGCCGTTACTCGGCTTTCGCGTAAAACTCTAAGGGGCGCTAGCCCAAAGTCCACTGCGTCGTGCCGTCCTTATTGTCAGTGAGTACGATGCTTTCGGCGGCAAGCGCTTGACGCAAGCGATCGGCGAGTGCAAAGTCGCGATCTTTACGTGCGTCGTTACGCGCCGCGATCACGGCTTCGATCGCAGCTTCAGGCGTACTGCCGTTGACATGCACGAGATCGCCAACCGCTGCTGCAAGACGCGTAGCGATTGCGGGATCGACGCTTGATGCAAGCACTTCTTGCCGGTCCAAGACGGCGCCGATCCCCAAGAGTCCGAGCGCCTCGCGCATGAACGCACGCGTCGCTTCGACGTCATCGCTGAACGGTTCACGCGCCAAATCGAATAGCACCGACAACGCCCCGGCGGTATTCATATCGTCGTCGAGCGCTCCGATGAAGCGCTCGCGAAACGGCTCAACGTTCGCGCTCGTCGCACCGGCACGCAGCGCGTGGTACGCGGCACGCAACCGCTCGAGCGCAGTCGTCGCGCCGGCGACCGACGCCTCAGTAAAATTCATCGGCTTACGGTAGCCGGTCTGTAAGAACAACAGCCGCAGCGCAAGCGGATCGTGACGATCGAGCAATTGGGACAACGGCTCGAAGTTCCCGAGCGATTTCGACATCTTGCGCCCGTCGAACATCAACAGGCCACCGTGCATCCACACGTTCGCCATCGGCGGCGCCGGCATGAGTGGCTCGCTCTGCGCGATCTCGTTTTCGTGATGCGGGAAAATCAGATCGAAACCGCCGCCATGAATGTCGAACGGTTCGCCAAGCAACGCACGCGACATCGCACTGCACTCGATATGCCAGCCCGGCCGCCCGGCGCCCCAGGGCGACTCCCACGACGGCTCGCCCGGCTTGGCAAATTTCCACAAAGCAAAATCGAGCGCATCCTCTTTATGTTCGTCAATTGCGATCCGCGCGCCGATGAGGAGTTCGTCGACATTCCGATGCGAAAGCGCGCCGTAGCGCGCAAAGGCCTTGACCCGGTAGTACACGCCGTCTTCGGTAGCATAAGCGTAGCCCGCCGTGACGAGTTGCCCGATCATTTCGACGATCTGCGGAATATACGCCGTTGCGCGCGGCTCGATGTCGGGATCGCGCACGTCCATGCGCCGCATCGACGCGGTGAACGATGCAAAATGACCCTCGACGATGGCCTGCCAGGATTCGCCGGTTTCCATCCCGCGTGCAATGCTCCGATCGTCGATATCGGTCACGTTGCGCACGTGCGTCACTTCATAGCCGGCGTGCTTGAGATAGCGATTCAGGACATCAAAAAACAGAAATGAGCGCGCGTGTCCAAGGTGCGCTTCGGCCGACGGCGTGAGACCGCAAACATACATGCGAACGCGCCGCCCGGAGAGCGGCGCGAACGGTTCGACCGTGCGCGTCCGGGTGTTATAAAGCCGAAGAGCCATCGGCGTAGAGGCTTCTAGAGTGCTTGCGAGATGTCCGGTCGGTCGATTTCGGCGAGCCGGCGTTCGAGCGCCTCGATTCGCTCGGCCAACTGTGCGAGCAGCGGCGCATTGGGATCGGGCAGATCGACCTGCGGACGCATCCCCAAACTCATAACCGGCTTGCCGTCCTGCAGCACGACCCGTCCGGGAATACCAACGACGGTTGCATTTTGCGGGACGTCGCGCACAACGACCGAGTTCGCACCGATCTTCGCATTGGCGCCGATGGTAATATCGCCCAAAATCTTCGCACCCGCACCGACCGTGACGTTATCGCCGACCGTCGGATGGCGCTTCGTGCGCTGCAGCGACGTGCCGCCCAGCGTTACGCCTTGATACAACGTGACGTTGTCGCCGACGATTGCCGTGCCCCCGATGACGACGCCCGTACCATGATCGATAAAAAAGCTGCGCCCGATCGTCGCGCCGGGATGGATATCGATGCCGGTAATGCGATGGACGATCTCGGCGAGCAGCCGCGGAACGAGCGGAACCTTGGCCTTCCAGATCGCGTGGATGAACCGGTGCGCCGTAATCGCGTGAAAACCGGGATACGAAAGGACGACGTCAAGCCAGCCCTCCGACGCGGGATCGCGTTCGATGGGGGCACGCAGGTCGGCAAGAAAGGTGTCCAGCGCTGATCGAGCCACGTCGCCTTCCAAGAAACTCCCAAGGTGTCTGAGGTTTGCAGTTCCGGCACGATTCGCGCCGGATGACGGCGAACCCGCGACTATGGCCCTCGAAATGAAGACGGCGTGCGAACGCTGCGCCGCGGCGCTTGCGCCCGATGGACCCGCATGCGTTTGCTCGTACGAATGTACGTTTTGCCCCGATTGCACGACGGCGATGGACCGGATTTGTCCGAATTGCGGCGGTGAACTCGTCGCGCGCCCACGGCGCGCGGCAGCCGGGTGAGGCGTTACGCTGCTGTCGTTCTTGCGATTTATGCCGATGCACCGCACCGTGTCGTGTTCGTCGAGCGTGCCGCGCATTTGCGCGATCATCCGGGTCAAATTGCGCTGCCGGGCGGCTCAATCGATCCGGTTGACGGCGATGACCGCAGTGCGACTGCACTGCGCGAACTGCATGAAGAGATCGGGATTCCCGCGCACGCGATTCGCCTTGTTGGACGCCTAACCGAAATACATCAGCGTCGCGCCAACAATTTCACGGTCACACCATTTGCGGGCATCGTAACGCCCGGCACCAAGCTTACGATCGACGAAAGCGAAACCGCCGCACTCTTCACCGTCCCGCTGGCCGAGATCGTCGCGCCCGGCGCCGTGCACGAAGGGATCGAAATCGTCGGCGACCATCACGTCGAGACGTATATCTTTAACTACGGCGACCGCCACGTATGGGGGCTAACCGGCAGCATCTTACACGCATTCGTCACGGCGTGGCACGAACCGGAATCGGCCATCCGCGCCGCAATCGAAGCCGGTCTTGATTCTCAGTGCGAGGGTTGACCGCCGGACTGCATTTGCAGTTCGGATTTCCATCTCGCCACAAAGCGTAGCGTGATCTCTCGCGACACCGGATTCGGCAGCGCGAGCACGGCCTGCTCGTATTTCTCCAGTTCCGTCGACGCGGCTGCTATCTCGCCGCGCGCTTCATGAATTGCCGCCGCGGCCCTCGCTTGTAACCCCGGAAGTTGCGTCACTGCCGGCATATCGGCAAGCCACTGCTCGGCGAGGTCGGGGCGCTTCTTCCTGCGCGCCTGAAAAACGGCGGCGTCGCTCATCAAGGCTTCGCGAGTTGCAGGCGCAGCAAAACCCGAATACGCAAGACACGTTTCGAGAAATGCTCCCGCTTCTCCATCTCGGTGTTGATGGAACGCCGATGAGTACGCGATTGAATATGCGCTTACGATGTCGACTGAATTGTCACGAACGGCCGTCGCTTTTGCAATGTCTTCGGCCGCCAGCGTTTCCGGCATAGCCCCTTCTCCAAGCTCCGCGACAAGTTTCATCAGCGCCATCCAGCGCTCGCCTTTTTCTTTCTGCCGAAGCAGCATCCAGATTCGGCTGCCGTCCGATACCGAAACTCCGGTTCCAAACGGCAAGAGATCGCCAAAACCTCCCAATAGCAATGCCAGAATAAAAATGTGGGTGATGAGTCCCTTTGAGAACGGCAGTGCGAGCAACACGCACCCGACCAAGACGCTTGCAACTGGGCCTGAAATTACCAGTAACAGACCGCGTAGAATGAGATGGTCGCTCTTTGTCGGGTACGCGTTCATCCATCCGCCTGTCCATTTTCCCGGACCCTGATACACCGAAATCCGGAACGGGCGGTGGAATTCCAGCGGTCCCACCCGTATCGAATTGAAACGAAAACCAGCCGCGAGGCCGCCCAGCACGTGGCCCATTTCGTGAATCGCGACCGCCGCGAAACCAACGAGAAGAGCCAACACCAGCACGACAATCTCAGCGCTCGCACCGCCTCTTTGAATCGGCGCCAGATCCAGCGCGATGAACTGTCGCAACCAGTCCGGCAAGCCGTACCGCAATATCCACACCGCGGCGATTCCAACAATCACAACGATCCACACGCTTTGACCTAACCCGGAACCCGCTCCCGCCGCGGGCTTCGGCAGCGGTTCCACTCTGTCGAGAATCGGCGTCCGGCTCGTTTGAAGTTGTGCGTCCATTTTGGTAAACTCCACCGTCGAATCTTAGCGCGAAGGTTGGTGGGCCTGAATCGTCTCGAACGGAACGCCGCCGGGGCCGAATTTAATCGGCTCGAGTCCACGCCCGTGAAGCAAATGCGAGCTGATCGCACCGATGCGGATTAAGATCCGGTCGTGACCCAGCAGCGGGAAAAGCAGATTGAGCGGTGCGCCTTCGGACTTGCCGGTGAGCGCCATGCGTACCGCGGCAAACGCGTCGCTTTTCTCAATGCCGAACTCTTCGGCGATGGCGGGTAAGTCGTGCGAGAGCGGTAAGCCGCGCAACTCCGGTTGCGAATCGACATACTGGCCGACGGCATCCAGAAAAAACACGACTTGGCGGTTGCGGAGTTTTTCCAATTCCAACGCCGGCACAATTACGGCTTCGGCGCGCAACTCCGCAACGAGCACCACTGCTTCGCCGATCGAAGCGATATCCGCACCGTACGCTTCGACAAACGTTTGGATCCAGCGGCGCGCCGCGTCCGGCACCGGCGTTTCCAGTAAGCGGTGCGCTTGCATTGCCTCGGCGACCATGGCAACCAGCGTTTCGCGCGGCAGCTGATGCAGCTCGCGCGCATTGAGCGTGCGCAGACGCCCTTCATCAAACGGCGACGCCGTACGCGCTACGCGTCCCAGTGAGAACTCACGCACGAGTTCGTCGAGCGTACGGTCCTCGCGCCCGTCTTCGGGTGTCCAGCCGATCAATGCGAGATGGTTGCGCACGGCAGCCGGCAGATAGCCGCGCCTGCGCAGATCGTCGATCCCAGGCGGGTTATCGAGAACCGCTCCCACATGCCCGTACCGCGGCGACGGCAAGCTGAGAGCATCCTGGAGCAAAAGCTGTCGCGGCGTATCATCAAGCTGCTCGTCGCCGCGCACGACAACGTCGATCTGCATCAACCCGTCGTCGACGGCGTCGGCAAATACGTCCGTCGCAGCGCCGGCTGCGTCCATAATGACAACATCGCCGACCGCCGCATTGTCGAATTCGACGCGGCCTTTCACCAAATCATCGATAACGGTCCGGACCGACGGAAAACGAAACACGATCTCATCACCGCTCCGGTACGTCCGCCCGGCGGCAACGAGCCGATCCACCTGGGCACGATACACCGTCGCGCGCTCGAAGCGGTCGTACGGCCCCTCATCGGCTTCGAGGCCGAGCCAACGCAGGTCTTCCATTGAGCCGGGCTCCGCTGCACCGCTGTCGTTCCGCACGACGAGGGTGCCCCCCGTGCGGCGGGCGATCAGCCAATTGAACAGCGCGGTGCGCGCCGCCGCGACGGACAGCGCGGCGCGCGGGGCAGCGAAGCGAACCCGAAGCGGCCGGGAGTCGTCGAGTCGCGGCACCTACGTGGGATCCGAGTTGAAGATACGTACCATCACGGATTGGTGCACGGCAACGCCACGCCTACGCTAACGCCATGATTGCACTTATACTCGCCGCCATCGGTATCGCCGCGATCGTTTTATCGACGCTCGCCCCCAAGATCGCTACGTTTCTTACCACCGCGCGCCGGAGGGCCTAGCGGCGCTTCCGGTCTTCGGAATCCTCGGTTTCTTCGTCATCGCCGCCGCCGCCGGGCAAGCCTGGGGGATCGGGTGGCGGTGGCTGTTGCTGAAAGATAAAGTTCATAGGGTGATTGTACCGGTGCGGGAGCGAACGCCCCTGCAGCGGTGCAAACGTCAAGCGTACTTTGTCGGGAATTCATCGGGCGAACCGTCGAGCTCCAGTTCACGGTCGAACGCATGGCTACGACGCGCGATGCCCTAGGGACAACTCTCGTCGTTACCGGTAGCGCGGGAATCGGCAAATCGCGCTTAGTGCGCCAAGCGTCAGAGGCACTTGGGCGTCTTGGTGTGCGAACGCAAATCGGTACGTGCTGGGAATCCGGCTGTTCGCCATACGGCCCAGTCATCGAAATTGCGCACGCGATTGGCGCGACCGGTGCAGTCGAACTCTTGCGAGCCTCTGTTGATGATCTGTCGACGGAATTTAGCGCCGAACGAGCGCGACGGTTTGCCGCGGTCGCCGAAGCATTCGCCGCAGCAACCGTGCCGCAACCGCTCGTAGCGATCATTGAAGACTTGCATTGGGCCGATCGTGCGACGCTCGAACTATTACGCTCTCTTGCCGTTGCCCTTAAGGGCAGCAATACCAGCTTACTGCTCACCATGCGCACCGAAGACGAAGGCGGTGATGCCGCAGCGGCCAGATTACGTATGGTGATCGAACGCAACGCTGATGCGACGGTTGCACTCGAAGCAATGTCCGATGCGGACGTTCATTCGCTCCTGAACGCCGCGATTCGAGACGGCAACCGGCACGTCCCCGCCGTGTTGATCGACGAGATTGCTCAACTGTCTGATGGGCGCCCATTTCACGCCGAAGAACTCTTACGCGGGATGCTTGAGCGCCGTAACGTTTCCCCCGTACACCAATCGGGATCGCTCGTCCCACGCTCGTTGCGGACGACCGTCGGCGAACGACTCTCATCCCTAAATGAGACGGACCGCACCGTGCTTGCCTACGCCGCTGTCATTGGTCGCCGTTTCGATGCAAACTTTCTTGCCGAATTGACCCAGATGCCGGTACCCGAAATGCTCCTGACGTTGCGTCGCGCGCGCAACCTACAACTCGTTGCCGAGGAGAGCGATGGCGAGCACTTCATCTTCCGCCACGCGCTTACGCGCGAAGTTGTCTACGACGAGATCCTGTACGCCGAAGCCCGCACGGTCCACGCGGACATCGTCGACAAGCTTGAAGACCGCTCGCCCGACTTGACCGTCATTGCCTATCACGCCTGGCGTTCGGGCGATCCGCATCTCGCCGAGTGTTGGAATGAAGCTGCGGGGGACGAAGCCGCGTCCATGTTTGCACACGTCTCGGCAATTCGACACTATGAACGCGCGGCAAACGCAGCAAGCGATTTCCTGCGACGCAGCGTGCTTGCAAACAAGGTGGCCGAAGCACTCTACGCGATCGGCGACATGGATGAATCGCTACCGTGGTTCGAGCGAGCCGTAACCGAAGCAGAAAACGCCGGCGATCGACAGTTGGCGCGCAAGACCTCGCTGCGGCGAGCTCGCGCGCTTTTCGAGCGCGGCCGCTTTTCGGAAGGCGTTGAGGTCGCCGAGCGCGTGACTGCCGATCTCGAGGGAGCTGACCCCGGATCACAATGCGACGCGCACCTCATCACGGCTGGCCTACTCGCAGTATTGAATCGCTCAGCTGAGGCGATGACGCACCTCGACGCCGTACAAGCCATCGGCTTCGCGTTAAGGCCGATCGACAACGCCCGTTTCCTCGGAATTCGCGCGCATGCATTAGCCGGCCTCAACCGTTTTGCCGAGAGCAAAACTGAGTTCGCGCATGCCGTAGTTGCTGCACGCGATGCCGGCGACAGAGAATTGCTCGTCCGCACACTCAATAACTGGGCGAATTACGCCGATTGGTTGACCGGCGACATTCGTTCTGCCGCCGAACGATACGATGAAGCGCTTGCGGTGGCCAAATCAATCAAAGCCGGTCCGCTCGTTGCGTGGTTGAACCATAACACGGCTATCGCACGGCTGATGCTGGGCGAGCTCGCAACAGCTCGCCTTCACATTATCGATGGTTTCGAAAGCAATCGTGACAATCCGTTCATCGGCTGTTGGCTACAAGCAACGGCAGTTCGTGTCGCGACACTGACCGATGACGCTGCGCTTGCCGAACGTATCGATTCGGAAGCACTGCTGACTACGGCTCTTGAAATTGGCCAACGCAGCGCGTTGCCATATGTTGCCGGTGCACTCGCCCAGGCGCGCATCATCCGCGGCGAGGGCATTACGGATATCTTAGATCGTGCACTACCTCTTCTCACTGGTGCAAATGACGCCTATTGGCTCTTCGATGCCGTCAGCCGTAGCAATGGGCCATACGTCAGCCAAGCGCGCTCGTTGCTGGAAGCCGAAGCGAATACCGAGCATGGCGTAATGGGCCGTGCTTATCTGGCGCTCTTTGATGCCCGGGTCGCGCAACGCGAGCGGAGGCGTGATGATGCCGACGCAGCGGCGCGCGAAGCAACGGCCGTATTTAAAACGATGGGCCTAGCCGTCGAAGAAGCGTACGCACGCGAAGTCCGCGGTAATATCAAGGACGCCGTCGACGCTTTCCGCCGGATCGGCGCCGACGCCGAAGTCGCCCGCCTGACTGCCACGGTCGATCGGGGAGCCACCCGACGGCGCGGGGAGGGGACCCTCACGGCTCGCGAGCGCGAAATCGCCGCGCTCATCGGCCGGGATATGTCAAACCGGCAAATCGCCGAGACGCTTGTCATTAGCGAGCGGACCGTCGAAACGCATGTCGCTTCGATCTTCGGCAAGCTCGGGATCGCCAATCGCCGGGAGCTTGCCGGCTTCCTTCGCGGGGAGACGAGCGCCAGTACGTAGTCCGCGCTACGTGCCCGGGACCGCGAAGATACGTATCGGTACGTATTCATCCGGGCCCCGGGTCCCGCTAACGTGTGCCCATGATCACCGTGGAGCACGACATGACCAACGAGCGGGACCCGCACCTGGCTGCTTCCGTAGCCGCCGCCTTCAACGTACTTTCGAGTATGACGGGGATTCGGGCCCGGGTCGCGACCTATGTGGTCGTTGACGACGCCGGGCGACGGGTCGTCAATCTGTCCGAGTTCCGCCACGCGTTGGCCGGCTGTAAACGACTCGAAGTCGTGCGCGGCGAGAGCGACGGCGACGTGTACGTGTGTTCCTTGTAATGCCGCCGCCGGCACTGCCGATCTGGCCACCAATGTTCATCGCAGGCTCAGTGAGCAGGGCAGCGATGGCAGTCGCGTCCCGTCAACGATGGGTGATCGTTGACGGGACGGTTCGGCTGGATGTGACCGAGGCCGATTTTCAAGCCGCCTTGCCGACCTGTGTGCGCGTTGAAGTTGTGCGCTACGAGCACGACGACGCGATCACGCACGTCTGCTATCGCTAAGCCAAACCAACGATGTAGCGCTACCGGGTGACGAGGGCAACGGCGAAGGCAGCAATGCCTTCGCCGTTACCTGTGTACCCCATACCTTCACTTGTTTTTGCCTTGACGCTGACGCAGGTGACATCGAGCGTGAGCGCTTCGGCCAGCCGTTCGCGGATGTCGCCGATGAACGGTGCGAGCTTCGGCTCTTCCAAGACAACCGTCGCGTCGATATTGACGAGCGTATATCCGTGGCGCACGGCGAGTTCGTGAACGGCGGCAAGCAGCCGCAGCGAATCGGCATCTTTCCATTGCGGATCGCTGGGCGGAAAATGTCCGCCGAGATCGCCCAGCGCGCACGCGCCGAGCAATGCATCGGCAATCGCATGCGCGAGCACGTCGCCGTCGCTATGCCCGAGCGGACCGGTCTCTGCGGGAATCGTTATTCCCCCCAAGATGAAGCGCCGGCCCACAACAAGCCGATGCGCGTCGAAGCCGTGGCCGACGCGGGTCATGACACGTGCGAAGTGAAGATGGCACCTTCACCGGCTAGAGCATGCAGGCGGCGACCGAACCCACGCAAGTTTTCGGGATCGACGTGCGCACGAATTGCGACAGCCGCCGGCAAATCGCGATCGATCCCGTCGATCCGCGCGTGACGTGATTCAAGTTCAGCCAGGATGTTATCAACCGCTCGCGCTTCGACGAAACACTCGACAACAAGGACTTCTTCATCAGCTGGCAACGGCACGCGGTCGCGCAGCAGCGCCTCGGCACGCGCGATATCGCCGGGCACCGTGACTTTGAAATTGTCGGGCGAGCCCGGCACGACAATGACGTCGATGCCCGCGCGCTCAAGCAATGCCGCATCATCCGTCGATGCCGGCCAGTGATGCCGCTGCGCCTCCGCGTGCGCACGCCGTAAATCGGCCCCAGCGGCGAACTGCGGCGTTTGCGCTGCCCATAAGGTCGCGCGAGCGAGCGTACGCATGACCTTCTGCTCGCCGTCGACAACTTTCATCGTATCGACGGCGGGCGTAGCCAACAGCGACGCCGTGCCGGGTCGCACGACGCGCATACCGGCGCGAATATCTTGGCTGCGCACGAGCGGGCGGGCGCCGTCGTGCACCAGAATACCAGCGCAATGGGCAGGCAAAGCGGCAAGCCCCGCGCGCACGCTGTGTTCGCGTGTGTTGCCGCCCCGTACGACGGCAACGCCGAGCGAACCCACGCGGGGTCGCACGACGGTTTCCATGGCTTCGATGAATTCCGGTTCCGTCACGACGACCAGATCGACGATTTCGGGCATCGCAGCAAACATCTCGATCGACCAAGCCACGAGCGGCTTGCCGCCGAGTTCGATCAACTGTTTCGGGCGTCCAAAGCGCGTGCCGCGACCGGCGGCCACAATGACGGCGCCCCAAATCATGGACGCTTCGTCCGGGCAAAGATCATGCGGCCCGCCATCGTCTGGAGCGAACTTGTCACGGAAACCTCGACCATTTCACCGATGAGCCGGCGTCCGTTCTCAACAACGATCATCGTTCCGTCCTCCAAATAGCCGACCCCTTGATGCGCTTCTTTCCCTTCTTTGATCATCATGACGCGCAGTTCTTCGCCGGGCAGCAAGACCGGTTTTACGGCATTGGCAAGTTCGTTGATGTTAAGGACCTCGACGCCTTCGACGTGTGCAACCCGATTGAGATTGAAATCATTGGTGACGAGCTTCCCGCCGCGCTCTTGCGCGAGCCGGACGAGTTTTGCATCCACTTGATTGAGGTCGTCGAAATCGCGCTCGACAATTTCAAGCGTCGCAATGGCTTGAAGCTTGGTCAACACCTCAAGGCCGCGCCGGCCACGTGACCGCTTCATCGAATCGCCGGAATCGGCGATCAATTGCAGTTCGCGTAGCACGAAACGCGGTAAGACCAGCGGCCCTTCGAGAAAACCGCTCGCAACGATTTCTAAAATCCGTCCATCGATAATGACCGACGTATCGATCACTTTCGGGGTCCCGCCGCTCGCGAATGCCGGGGCCGTCCCCGAACCCGTCATACGGCCGATCGATACACGCTGCTTGGCACCGACGCGTGCGCCGAGAAACGCGGCAAACAAACTGATGACGATGTAGAGGAAGATCGCAATATAGCCACCGGTGCGCCCGGCGAAGGTGATGAACTCGAACAGAATATTCTTGGCGAGAAAGGCGATCACAAGGCCGGTTATGAGTCCGATAGCTCCGCCGACAAGTTCACCCGGTGCAAGCCGGTCGATCGCTCGCTCGACGGAAAACAACTCCGCTTCGAACAGTGACTGCGCGGCCGGGACAATCAAGATGCCGAGAATCGCGCCGACGACCGGCACAACAATCAACAGAATTACTTGCCACAGTTCGCTTGCGACATGGATCGAGATCGCGTGCAGATATGCCTCGCGCCCGAGCAAGAAGCCGGTCGTACCGAAAATCGCGGCAAACACGAGACGCAGCAGCGCCGCGGCGGCGCGTGCGCCGGGACTAGTGCCGGGCAAGAAACGCGCCACAGACGTCGTTTGCCAAAAAACGGCCGCGTTGCGTCAAAGCGACACGCTCGCCCGACACCCGGATCATTCCGGCCGCCTCGAGATCGGCGATCACCGTTGCATACTGCGTAAAGAACTCAACGGCATAGCGTTCGCGAAACTCGCGCGTATCGACTCCTTCGAGCGTGCGTAGCGCCAGCATGGCAGCCTCACCGGTGCGCGCATCCCCTTGAAGGCACTCAGAATCCCCCGCGATGGGCTTGCCGTCCAGCGCTGCTACGCAATAGGCCGCAAGGTCGCGTGTATGCGTTGAGCGGACGCCGTCCAGGTACGACGCCGCGCCGACACCGAGTCCCACATAGGCGCCGTTGCGCCAGTAGTTCGCGTTGTGTGCGCAACGGAATCCGGGCCGGGCGAAATTTGAAATTTCGTAGTGCTCGAAGCCGGCTGCCCCCGTGCGATCCATCGCGATCTGATACAGCCCGGCTTCGCGGTCACCATCGAAAAAGGCGCCCGGATCGCGTTCGTACCAGCGCGCGTAGGGCGTGCCATCCTCGACTGTTAGGCCGTAGGTCGACAGGTGCTCGACGCCGAGCGCAAGCGCGCGATCGAGCGACTGGGTCCAAGATACTTCGGTTTGACCAGGCACGCCGAACATTAAATCGATGCTCACGTTCGAGAAGCCCGCCGCCCGCGCGCGCTCGACGACGATTGCAACATCGGCGGGCGCGTGGCGCCGCCCGAGCGTGCGCAACTCGCTTTCGTCAAACGATTGCACGCCGATCGATAGCCGGTTGACACCGGCCGCGCGCAGCGCGGGAAGCGCTTCGCACAATGTGAGGTCCGGGTTGATCTCGACGGAGATTTCCGCATCGTCCGACAGCGCGAAATGCGACCGAAGCGCCGCGATCAGCCGCGCAAGAGCGACGGCGTCGTACGTATTCGGCGTGCCGCCGCCAAAAAACAGCGTCGTGCCTTGGACGGCGGCCGTACTTTGAATTTCGCGTTCGAGTGCCGTGAGATAGCGCGCGGCGGCCGCGGGCGTGTGCTGCCACTTGGCAAAGTCGCAGTACGGACAGATGTACGGGCAAAATGGGAGATGGACGTAGATTGCCGCCGTCACGCGCGTGGGATGACGAAAATCCCGCACGCTCCCGCGCCGGCGTGCGTCGCGATGACCGGTCCGACTTCAAGCGCCGCGACAAAGGCGGGTGTACCGCGCAGCCCGGCCATCAAACGTTCCAGCACCGACCGGCCGAGTTCCGGTGCGTTGGCATGAACGACCGCAAGATACGCCCCTTCGCCATCGCCGAGTACGGCGGATGCCGAAGCGATCATCGTGTCTTGCGCGCGCGCAAATGTCCGAACGCGCGCTTCTGCCTGCACGGCACCGGAGTCGATCCGCAGCACCGGCACGATCTTGACAAGCGATCCAATAAACGCTTGCGCGCGCGACACCCGGCCGCTGCGCACGGCATGGGAAAGATCCGGGATCGACGCGTACCCGCGCTGCGTCGCGCGGTCGTGCGCGAGGGCGGCGAGAATCGCATCAGCGCCCGCACCCGATTGTGCCATCGTCGCCGCATGTACCGCCTGCAGCGCAAGTCCGCCCGCGACGGTTTCACTGTCAACAAGATGAATTTCGGCATCGGGAAACTGCGCAGCGGCAGCTTTGGCGGCGTTGAGCGTGCCGGACAGGCTCGCCATGATCGACAGACACACAATTGGCCGCCCCGCTGCGACGTGTGCACGAAACGCATCCTCGAACATCGCCGACGTGGGTTGAGACGTCGTCGGCAACGCTTTTTCGCTCGCGAGCATCGCATAGAAATCGCGGCGTGAAAGCTCGATCGCATCGCGATACCGCCGCTCGCCGAAATTAACGAAGAGCGGTACGATATCGATGCCGAACCGCGCGGCTATTTCCGCATCCAGGTCGCTGGTCGAATCGGTTACGATCGCAACGCTCACGATACGGCTACCACACGCTCGATCGCAGAGCCGATGGCGCCAACGAGATCGGCGCCGGCTTCGGCGGCGGCCGCGCGGATGGCGTTACGGATCGCGTTACGGTTCGAGCGGCCATGCGCAACGATGCAATTACCGCATACACCAAGTAGCGGTGCGCCGCCGTAGGTATCGTAGCTCAGACGCTTCTGCATTGCACTAAACGCCGGACGTGCGAGCAACGCCCCAAGTTTCGCCAGCGGCGACGCGTTGGCCAGCGCTTCGCCCAATGTCACGCGGAAAAATGACCCCGCGCCTTCGGCCAGCTTGAGCATGACATTCCCGACGAACCCGTCCGTGACGATAACGTCAGCGCCGCCATCGAAGACGTCCTTGCCCTCAATGTTGCCGATAAAGTGCAGCGGCGCACGCGCAAGTAACTCCGCGGCAGCAATCGACTGCGCGTTCCCTTTGGTGCGTTCCTCGCCGTTTGAAATGACTGCGACCCGTGGTCGCGCGATGCCGAGCGCCGCGCGGGAATACGCATCGCCCATCACCCCGAACTGCATGAGCCATTCCGGCCGGCAGTCAACATTTGCGCCGGCGTCGACCAGCACGACCGGGCCGCTCTTGGCCGGAATCACGGCGGCAATCGCGGGGCGCGCGATGCCGCTTATCGTACGCAAGCGGATCACGGCAATGGCCAAGAACGCGCCACTGTTACCGGCGGAAACAACGGCGTCCGCCGCACCGCTGCGAACCAATTCGACCGCTTCACCCAAGCTCGTGCCGGCCGAGTTACGTACCGCCTGCGAAGCGTGCGCGTCCATCGCAACGACGCCCGGTGCGTGAACAATTTCGATACCTTCGGCGCCCGGCCCGGTCAGTAGCGGCGCGATGCGCTCGCGATCGCCGACGAGCAGCATCCGTCCGAGTCCGTCAGCGTGCGCTAATATCGTACCGGCGACGATTTCGTCTGGGGCGTTGTCGCCGCCCATCGCATCGACGGCGATGCGCGGCTTAGCGTTCACAGGAAACCCAATATTCTATACTGCTCTGGCCACCGTAATAATATTCGACGCTCACGTCCGCAAAGCGTTCGCCGATATGCGCGGCATACCGCTGGGCGTCACGCTCTCTTTGCGCGCCGCCGTAATACACGGTCACAAGGCCGCCGTCATCGCCACCGAGCGCCCGGACCACATCGACCAGCACGTCGCCGAGCGACGGCGCCGTCATAAGCACATCGCCCACAGCTGCAGTCGGCGCGCCTTTGGAAATCGCCACCCCGCCCACGCTCGTATCCTTGCCCGCGAAAAACACGGAACCGGCGCGCACCGAAGCGATGCGCGCCGCCAGCGTGTCGGGCTGCGGTGCCGCATCGCCGTCGCCGAGTTCCAGCAACACGGCAAGCCCGGCGATGATGTCACGCGTCGGCAAAACGATCACGGTCTTCCGGGTTAGCGCCGCAACTTCACGCGCTGCCAGCGCAACGTTCGCGTCATTCGGCAAAAGATACACCGTCTGCGATAGTGTCGCGTTGACGCCGACGAGCAAGTCACGCACGCTCGGATTGGCGCCGCCCGGCGTAAGAATCGCAACCTCGGCACCGAGCTCGCGAACGATCGCCTCAAATCCCGGACCCGGCACGACCGCGGCAACGGAAAACGCTTTGACGGGTATCTCGATGAGAACGTTATGTTGCTCTTCCATGTTCTCGACTTTAATGCGGGTCACGGTGCCGTGCTTTGAAGCGAGCGCCTGGACGTCGTCGGGGTTTCCGGTGTGGATGTGTACCTTCAACGTCGGCGCAGCGCCGGCCACGATCAGCGACTCACCGATGGGCTCGAGCAAATCGCGCAGCGGATGCGCTTCGATGGTCGCGTCTTCGAGAATGAACTCCGTGCAGAAGCGATGTTCGCCCACCGTTTGCTTGCGCGTGAAGACCGTCGAGCGAACCGGGCGCCGCGGGAAGGCCGTCGTGCGCACCGTTGCATCGGGCAGAAACCGCAGCACGCCTTCGAGGAAATAGCAGAACCCCGCGCCGCCCGAATCAACGACGCCGGCTTCCTTTAACACGGGCAATTGCTCGGGCGTGCGTTCGAGTGCGTCATTGGCGGCGCGCAACACGGCGGTTGCAAGGCGGTAGAAATCCGGCTCACGGTTCGCGAGGCGGTATGCCTCGTCGGCAGCCGCCGTCGCAACCGAAATGATCGTGCCTTCGACAGGCTTTGTCAGCGCCGCGCGCGCGGCGGCGACCGCGTCCTTCATCGCAACCGCCAGCTCGAATGTGTCGATGTGGTCGCGGTGGCGAACGTTGTGCGCGAAGCCGCGCAGCATCTGCGAAAGGATGACCCCGGAATTCCCGCGCGCACCAAGCAGGCTTCCATTGGCAGCGGCCAGTGCGACGACATGGAGCGGTTGGCCGCAGACTTTGTGGGCTTCGCGCAAGGCGGCCTTGGCGGTCAAATACATATTTGACCCGGTATCCCCGTCGGGGACCGGAAAGACATTGAGATCGTTGAGGACACCCCGGTACTTCCGCAAGAAATAGGTGCCGGCGGCAACGAATTTCTCGAAAGCCCGGCCGTCGAGAGACGTCACGGCCGACATGAGCGCCCCTGGGTTTAGGGCGCGAAGCCCCGCCGCCCTGTCAAAAGTCTCACCCAGCCCGCTGTAGACACAATTTCGATATGTCCCCATTGCTCGGTTCGAGTCCCGGCGGGCGCACTTTAACCTTCGTATGCGTGCAGCGCGATCGTATGCGCTGCATAGTCGAGTTCAATCCGAAACGCTTCGAGCAGCCCCATCCCGATTGTCCCGTCGGAATCACCGGAGAAACCGCTGCCGACCTGGACGTAGGTCGTTGGCGTCAACGAGAGCGTGTCGAGCGTGAGTGTTTTCGGCCCGATCGTGACGAGCTCGAGCGCCCCACCCCTGTCTCGAAAGCCCGGCACCGGCGGCGCATCGATCGCAAGCAAGCCGTGTGCGCCGGCGAACGTTCCATTCAACGTGACGGCAGCGCCAAAACCGGTATCGATGCCGAGGCTCGCCGGCACTCCGCCGATCGTTCCATGAATGGCCGGCAGATGTCCGAGCACGAACGTGAATGGAAATGTCGGACTTGCGAGCGGCGTGGCATCAAACGGCCGCAGCGTCAGCGTTTTAGCGCGGACATCGATAAGAGAACGATATGCGGCAAAGAGCGGGTAGCCGATCGCGCCATCGAACCCCTGTGGCGCATTGCCAACGATCGCGCGTTGATCGTGTAACGCAATACTTCCAACGTCCAGTTCGGATATCTGCGCGACGCCGACCGGCACCGGTTTCCCGTCGGAACCATACGCCGAATATCCCGGCGGAAAACTGACCGAGAGGCCCGTGCGCTTGGCAGCGTCAGGTGTAATCGATAACGTTGCTCCGGTATCGAGAAGCAGGTGAAGCGTACCGGCATTGCCGACGCGAACGTCAATACCGACTTCGTGATTTACGTAGGTGATCGGCGCGGTCGTGATGCTCGCTGATGTAATCGCGAAAGCAAGGAACGTCGTCAGCATTGCGAGCGTTTCGTCCACTCGAAGAAACGCTTCCTTCAGCGGTTTCTGATCGGCTCGGGCACCTGCCGGCGCCGGGTTCGAGTCCCGGCGGGGCGGTCATGGCCAGTGGCTCGGCCCGATGCGGAACGCCGGTCGGCCGCCCGGAGGGGCATTCCATTCGCCCCGCCACGGTGTAAGCGCAAAACCTAGATGTCCGGCTTAACAAAGCACAGATGTCCGGTTAGGGTCGGGGTGTTGTGTGGCGCCAGGCCTTCCACGGGTGGCTCATTGGTTGTGGGTGTGCTTTGGCGGTGTTGGAGATTCGTCGGTCGACATGGGCGTTGAGGTCTTTAGTGCCGACGATCGCGATGGCCC
>Ga0302324_100004990_pt1 | contig 29187 bp, 26 predicted proteins | sample Palsa_T0_1_FD_201949 | JGI IMG/M metagenome (GOLD analysis project Ga0302324, IMG submission 201949) | Peat permafrost microbial communities from Stordalen Mire near Abisko, Sweden - Palsa_T0_1 | ecosystem: Environmental > Terrestrial > Soil > Palsa > Peat permafrost | place: Sweden: Abisko...
GCTGCAGCGAAAGCCCTGCATCTTTCGCGAGACGCGCGAATTTATCGCGATGGATGCGTTGACCGAGACCCAGATCGAGCACGCAGGGCACGCCCCGCGCCGCCACCTGTCGCGCGGTACTCCATATGTGATCCATGCAGCGCTCCACGCGCGCCATGGCCCAGCCGGACTCGATTGGCTGCGGCGCGTCCATCCAGAACAACGCCGCCATCCATTCGTCGATCGAGAAGCGGACGCCGTGCAGGTTCTCGGTCAGCGCAATCGCGTAGGTGGTCCTGCCGGCGCCGGTCGAGCCGCAGACGAGATGGATCAGATGGCGGGACAAGGTGCTGCCGCTCAGGCATAAGGATGCGGAGCGAGCTTATTTGCTCGCTCGTCGAGCGAACAGGATATCTTTGATTTTCGGTGGGAAGGGATTTCGAGGGAAAGGCCGGGGGCCAAGGGGGGCCCCCTTGAGGGGCCTGACCGCGGCTATTCGGGTGGAGCGTGATGCCCGCGCCCGAAAGCCGCGGCCTGAACCTAGGTCGAAAGCCTGGCCTACATCGCAGGCGCAGCAGCAACCTTCTTCGCCCGCCTTTTCTTCCGGCGGGCCTTCTTCGCTGGTTTCGCTTTCGCTTTTTTCGCTTTGCGCTTTTTTGTAGCCTTCTTGGCCTTCTTCTTGGTCTTCTTCTTCTTCTTCGCTGTCATTGGCATGTGAAACGACTCCTCTAGAGTTTTCGGGGCATTGCGACTCGCACCCCCCAAAACACCAACAATATGAGTAGGTTGCGCGAATGACGCAATACTGGCCCCCAAGCGGCGCAAGGCCCCGAGGGCGCCGTCGGCGTAAAATCCAGTGTTTTATTGGTGTTTAGCGTTTCGTCCGCATACTGACGAAAAATCGTGCCCCAAGCCGCCGCAGCCGTCAAGAACTTGAAAATGTGCGAATCACCCTTCCTCGGGCAATTCGAGTCGGGTCTTGAGAAGCGCGTTGACGACCTGGGGATTGGCTTTTCCACCGGTCTGTTTCATCACCTGACCGACAAACCATCCCGCCAATTTCGGTTTTGCCTTCACCTCTTCGACCTTGTCGGGATTGGCCGCGATGACGGCGTCGATCGCCTTTTCGATCGCGCTCGTATCGGTGACCTGCACGAGACCGCGTGCGCGAACGACCTCCGCGGGGTCGCCGCCTTCGCTCCAGACGATATCGAGCACGTCTTTGGCGATTTTTCCTGAGATCGTGCCATCGGAAACCATCGCGAGGATCGCATTGTTGGCGGCGGCGCTGACCGGAGCGTCGACGATAGTGAGCCCGTCGCGGTTGAGACGGCCCAGAATTTCGTTGTTGAGCCAATTGGTTGCCGATTTCGCATCGATACCCTGCGCGAGATCCTCGAAATAGTCCGCGAGTTCTCGTTCGGTGACCAAAACGCCCGCGTCATAGGCGGAAAGTCCGAGGTCGCGCATGAAGCGCGCCTTCTTTTCGTCCGGCAATTCCGGCAAGGACGCCGCGATTTCGTCGATCCAGGACTGGTCGAGCTCCAGCGGCAGCAAATCGGGATCGGGAAAGTACCTATAGTCATGCGCATCTTCCTTGGAGCGCATTCGGCGTGTTTCGCCGAGTTTCGCATCGAACAGGCGCGTTTCCTGCTGCACCGTGCCGCCCGCCTCGATCAGATCGACCTGCCGTCGTGCCTCGAATTCCACCGCCTGCGCGATGAATCGCATCGAGTTGACGTTCTTGATCTCGCAGCGCGTGCCCAGCGGCCCGCCCGGCTTGCGCACGGACACGTTCACGTCGGCGCGCATGGAGCCCTCGTCCATGTTGCCGTCGCAGGTGCCCAGATAACGCACGATCGCGCGCAGCTTGCGCAGGAATGCGGCTGCCTCCTCGCTCGAACGCATGTCGGGCTTGGTGACGATCTCCATCAGCGCGATGCCCGAGCGGTTGAGATCGACATAGGACTGGTCAGGATGTTGATCGTGCAGGCTTTTTCCCGCGTCCTGCTCAAGATGCAGCCGCTCGATTCCGACCCGCGCGGTGTCGCCGCCGGGCAAGTCGATATAAACTTCGCCTTCGCCCACGATGGGGTTCTTGTACTGCGATATCTGATAGCCGGAGGGCAGATCTGGAAAGAAATAATTCTTCCGGTCGAACACCGAGACGCGATTGATCTGTGCCTTCAGCCCAAGCCCGGTCTTCACGGCCTGCTCGACGCAGAATTTGTTGATGACGGGCAGCATGCCCGGCATGCCGGCATCGACGAAGCTCACTTGTGTGTTCGGCTCCGCGCCGAAGGCGGTCGCGGCCCCCGAAAACAGTTTCGAAAGCGACAGAACCTGTGCATGGACTTCCATGCCGATGACGATTTCCCATTCACCCTGGGCGCCTGTGATCATCTTGCTCATGCGGCCCTCCACCAGGCTTTCGGTTTCGCCGAGAACGCTGCTGCCTGCTCGACCGACCGGCCCACCCGCAGCACCGTCGCCTCATCGAACGCCTTGCCGATGACCTGAAGTCCAAGCGGCAAGCCTTCGGCGGTCAAACCCGCTGGAACAGATATGCCAGGGAGACCCGCGAGGTTCACCGTCACCGTAAACACGTCGTTCAGATACATCGACACGGGGTCGGCGGTCTTTTCGCCGATCGCGAAGGCGGGACCAGGTGTTGCCGGTGTCAACAGCACATCGCATTTCTCGAAAGCCTGCGTGAAGTCGCGGGCAATCAAGGTGCGCAGCTTCTGGGCCCGGGAATAGAACGCGTCGTAATAGCCGGCGGACAGCACGTAGGTGCCGATCAGGATGCGACGGCGCACTTCCGCACCGAAGCCTTCGGCGCGGCTCTTCTCATAGAGATCGAGCATGTCCTTCACGCCCTTGGCGCGATGACCGAAGCGGACACCGTCGAAGCGTGCAAGGTTCGAGGACGCCTCCGCGGGCGCCACGATGTAATAAGCCGGCAGCGCGTATTTCGTGTGCGGCAGGCTCACGTCCACGATCTCCGCGCCTTGTGCCTTCAGCCACTCCGCGCCTTTTGCCCACATGGCATCAATCTCCGGCGGCGCGCCGTCGATGCGATATTCCTTCGGGATGCCCACGCGCAGGCCCTTTACGCCCTGCTCGACGGTCGCTTCGTAATCCGGCACGGGCACATCTACGCTGGTCGAATCCATCGCATCGACGCTTGCCATCGACTTGAGAAGGATCGCCGCATCGCGCACGCTGCGCGTCATCGGTCCGGCCTGATCCAGCGACGAGGCAAATGCGACGATTCCCCAGCGCGAGCAGCGGCCATATGTCGGCTTGAGGCCGACCGTACCCGTTACAGCGGCCGGCTGGCGGATCGAGCCGCCGGTATCCGTCCCGGTCGCGCCGAGACACAGATTGGCGGCAACCGACGCGGCTGAGCCGCCCGACGAGCCGCCCGGCACGAGATTACGGTTCGAATTGCGCGCCCGCCATGGATTGAGCACGGCCTTGAAGTAGCTCGTCTCGTTGGACGAACCCATGGCGAACTCGTCCATATTCGTCTTGCCGAGCATGACGGCGCCCGCATCCCACAAATTCTGCGACACGGTCGATTCATAGGGCGGGATGAAATTCGACAGGATATTGCTGCCGGCCGTGGTGCGCACGCCTTTGGTGCAGAACAGATCCTTGATCGCGAGCGGCAGGCCTTCGAGCGGGCCCATCGTGCCTTTTGCGATGCGGGCGTCAGACGCATCGGCCATGGCCAGCGCCTTTTCCGGCGTCTCGGTGACAAACGCGTTGAGCGTGCGTGCGCCGGCGATGGCCGTCACGAAGGCCTGCGTTAGCTCCCGCGACGAAATCTTCTTCGCGCGCACGGCCTCGCGCGCATCGGCGAGTGTGAAATCGGTCGGGCTGGCGGGGAGCGTCATGACCTACTCCAGCACCTTCGGCACAACGAAGAAATGATCCTCGGCATCGGGCGAATTGGCGACGATCGCATCCGCGTCGCCGCCCGCCGTGACCGCATCGGTGCGCATCTTGAGCTTCTGGGCGACCACGCTGGTCAGCGGTGGCACGCCCGCGACATCAACTTCTTCGAGTTGTTGCACCCAGGCCAGGATCTGGTTCAGTTCGTTCATCATCGGCTCGACTCTCTCCTCTTCGAGGGCGAGGCGGGCGAGCTTGGCGATGCGCCGGACGGTCTCTTTGTCCACGGACATGGGGAAGGCTCTGTGGTAGATGTTCGCGTCTTGCTAGCAACCGGGGGCCACGCTGGCAAGCAATGTGAGGCGCCAACGGGGCTTTATATATGTCTTTGGGCATTACCGGCATCGACCATGTGCAGATGAGCGTGCCGCGCGCGCTGGAGGCGGAATGCCTAGCCTTCTACCGCAATGTTCTCGGCCTCACCGAAATTCCCAAGCCTGAGGAGTTGCAGGCGCGCGGGGGCGCCTGGTTTCGGGCGGGCGCCACACAATTCCATATCGGCGTCGATCCCGAACCGTTCCCAAAAAGCAAACGCCATGTCTGCTTTCTGGTGCTCGACCTCGCCAAAGCGCGCGCCGCCATTGTCGCCGGAGGCGCGGTTGTCGAGGAAGAAGGTGTGGCCGAGGGCCTCCATCGTTTCTTCGTGCGCGACCCGGCCGGCAACCGCATCGAGATCGGTCAGAGGTAGCGGCGTTTGGCGCTCGTCGATCCCGCAGCATTGAAGATCATGCTTGCGCCCGGCGCGCGCCTGCTGGGTCTCGATCTGGGCGAGAAGACCATCGGGCTTGCGCTCTCAGACACAGGCTTGACGATTGCGACGCCACTGCAGACCCTCAAGCGGGGAAAATTCAGCGTGGATGTCGTGACAATTTTAGCCCTGATCGCGGAGCACGGCATCGGCGGTCTTGTGGTCGGGCTGCCGCTCAACATGGACGGCAGCGAAGGACCCTCGGTGCAATCCGCCCGCGCCTTTGTCCGCAACTTCAGCGCCAGAAGCGAAATCCCGGTCGCGCTGTGGGACGAGCGGCTGTCGACGGCCGCGGTCACCCGCACGCTGATCGACGCCGATGCGTCCCGTAAACGGCGCAAGGAGGTGGTCGACAAGATGGCGGCGGCCTACATCCTCCAGGGCGCGCTCGACGCGTTGAGGTACAGCGAGTCCGGATGAACAATATTCCGCCGACGGAACCAATGGCTCGCTTCCTGTGGCTGCCGCCGGGCGCGCGACCGAAATATGCCATTCCGAAACGTCAGGAGCTGTTTCTTCTTCTGGTGGGCACGACGCTGCTGTTCAGCGGCTACGACACCAATGTGTTCGGCATCGCATTGCCGCAGATTCAGAAGGGATTGCATATCCCCGAAGACGCCGCGGGCCTCACCATCACCTATTTCCGCATGGCCGTGCTGGTCGCGCTGTTCATTGCGCCGCTTGCCGACATTTTCGGCCGCAGGCGGCTGCTGCTGATCACCGTCTTCGGCGAATCGGTCTTCACCATCGCAAGCGGCTTCACAGAGACCTATCCGCAATTCGTCTGGCTCCAGATCTTCGCGCGCGTGTTCGGCTATGCCGAAGAAATGTTGTGCTTCGTGGTGATCGCCGAGGAAATGGACGCGCGCGTGCGCGGCTGGGCGTCCGGCACGTTGGGCGCGATGGGCGCCACGGGTGCAGGCGTGGCGGCCCTCATTTTCGCGCTGGTCAATGTTCTGCCGTTCGGCTGGCGGTCGATGTATGTGATAGGCGGCAGCGCGCTGTTCGTGCTCGCCTATTACCGCCGCAAATTGCCCGAGACCGAGCGTTTCGAAAATCACCGCAAGGAACTGACGAAGATCGGTTCGAAAACGGCGGCGGCGTGGAACACCGTCCGTCTCCTGTTCCAGGAATATCCGGGCCGCCTGACGACCATGGTCATATCCGTGGGCGTATTCTTCTTTGCCATCGGCCCCGCGATTGCCCTGACGTCGAAATATCTGCAGCAGACGCTGCACTATTCGCCCGGCCGCGTTTCGCTGCTTTTTGTGGGCGGAGGCCTCATCTCGGTGATCGGCAACATCATCGCGGGGCGCTTGTCAGACCGCATTGGGCGCAAGCGCGTGCTGCTGTTCGGTGCCGCGGTCTGCGGCGCCGCGTTCGTCTCGCTCTATAGCGGACGACTGGGCGGGTTTGTGCCCGTGGCATGGATCCTCGGCGTGTTCGGCTATTTCTCCTGCGACACGCTCATGGCGGGTTACGCGGTCGAGATGTTTCCCACCGCCTATCGCGCCACGGCCGGCACTGTCAGATATGTGGTGGCAACGCTGACCAGCGCATTCGCGCTCGCGCTCGAAGGCGTCTTCTACGACCACTTCGGCGCCCACGGCCCCGCCATCGTGATCTTCATCGCCGCCATGCCGCTGGCCCTGATCGCAATCCTGTTCCTGCCGGAGACTTCACAGAAGAAACTGGAAGAGATCAGCCATGGGGAGGATGGGGTGGTTACGGCCACCGAAAAAGCCGCGACGTGAAAACACAAAAACTCTCACCATGGCCGCCCTTGAGGCGGCCACCCAGTCAGCGAGCGTCGGCGAGCTGAATTATGTCGGTGCAAATTTCAGAACATAGTCATTCGCCGCGCCGACGCGCGGCGGCTGGGTGACCGGGTCAAGCCCGGTCATGGTGAGAAGAGGGCGTCAATTTATTCAAACGCCACGAAATTCGATTTAATCTTTGTTGCCCGCAGCCAAACCGCGAATCTTGGTCCAGTATTCTTCCCGAATGTCCTCGTCGATTTCGACTGGCCGTGAGCTTTGAGGATAAAGTCGGTCCTGACGGTCTTTGCGCGGTCCCGAAATCCAATAGTGATCTCCAGTCTCGACGTCGAAATGATTCCATTTGTAGCCGGATTTGGATTTCTGGAATTGCTGCCCGCGATACTCAGCGGTGCGCCCCGTCATTGATAGCGTGACACGACCGATTCGCGCCGGGCCGTTCAGCGAACCCGACTTTCGCTCGATATACATGATACGAGATCTTGTGGCGCTCACTGCGCAGCGTCCTTTTGGGCCAACTTCTCCACAATATCAGATTTATCCGGTTCTACTGCCGTTGGTCCCGTCCCTTGCCCCCCGCCCCGCCTCACCCTATAAGCCCATCTTTGATGCCTGGTCGCGACGACAGCCCGATTCTGAAGACAAGCCATCTGCTTGGAATCGAAGGAATTTCCGTCGGCGAAATCACCGCTTTGCTAGACTTGGCCGACGACTACGTCACGCTCGGCCGCTCCGCCGAGAAGAAGCTGGGCCTGCTCAAGGGCCGCACCCTCATCAACCTGTTCTTCGAGGCCTCCACCCGCACGCAAAGCTCGTTCGAGCTGGCGGGCAAGCGGCTGGGCGCAGACGTGCTCAACATGTCGGTCAAGACCTCGTCCGTCTCCAAGGGCGAGACCCTGATCGACACCGCGACCACGCTAAACGCGATGCGCCCCGACATTCTCGTCGTGCGCCACCAGGATTCGGGCGCGGCCGAACTGCTCTCTCGCAAGCTCGATTGCTGCGTCGTCAATGCGGGCGACGGCAGCCACGAGCATCCCACCCAGGCTCTCCTCGATGCGCTGACCATCCGGCGCCGGCGGAGGAACTTCGAAGGTCTGATCGTGGCGATTTGCGGCGACGTGCTGCACAGCCGGGTCGCGCGCTCGAATATCGGGCTGCTCTCGAAGATGGGAGCGCGCGTGCGGCTGGCAGCGCCGCGCACATTGCTTCCCGCCGATGCGGACCGCCTGGGCGTCGAAATCTTCACCGACATGCGCGAGGCTCTCGCCGGCGCGGACATCGTGATGATGCTGCGGCTGCAGCAGGAGCGGATGGCGGGCGCCTTCGTGCCGTCAACCCGCGAATATTTCCGCTTCTACGGGCTCGATCGCGAAAAGCTGAAGCTCGCCAAGCCCGGCGCGCTCGTCATGCACCCCGGCCCGATGAATCGCGGCGTCGAGATCGACTCCACGGTGGCCGACGACATCGAAGTGAGCGTGATCCAGGAACAGGTCGAAATGGGCGTGGCGATCCGCATGGCCGTGCTCGACGCGCTGGCGCGTGGGCTCGCGGCGGCAGGGCGGAACGCGCCATGACGGGCAAGCGCACCGCCTTCCTCAACGCGCGGCTGGTCGATCCGGCATCGCGCCTCGATGTGCCGGGCGCGCTGCTCGTCGAAGACGGCAAGATCCGCGATTTGGGCCCACGCCTGTTTCACGACGGCAAGCCCGCCGATGCGGAGGTCGTCGATTGCCACGGCCTGGTGCTCGCGCCGGGGCTCATCGATATGCGCGTGTTCACCGGCGAACCTGGCAGCGAGCATCGCGAAACGCTTGCCTCCGCGAGCCGGGCAGCGGCAGCGGGCGGAGTCACCACCATCGTGGTGATGCCCAACACCGATCCGATCATCGACGAGCCGTCCCTCGTCGATTTCATCAAGCGGCGCGCGGGTGCAACTGCGTCCGTGCGCGTGTTGCCGATGGCGGCACTCACCCGCCATCTTGCGGGCGAGACGATGACGGAGATCGGGCTCCTGATGGAAGCCGGCGCCATCGCCTTCACCGACGGCGACCGCACCATCGCAAGCGCACGGGTGATGCGCCGCGCGCTCGATTACGCCTCGACCTTCGGTGCGCTGGTGGTGGGACACGCAGAGGATCCCGAGTTGTCGGCAGGAACCGCGATGAACGAAGGCGAATTCGCGACACGGCTCGGCATTCCCGCAGCGCCCACGTTGGCCGAGACCATCATCGTCGAGCGCGATATCCGCCTCGTGGAGTTGACCGGCGCGCGCTATCACCTGGGTCAGGTGTCCTGCCGTGCGTCGCTCGATGCGGTCGCCGATGCGAAAGCGCGCGGGCTCCCCATCACCTGCAGCGTTTCGGCCCATCATCTTGCGCTCAACGAGCTCGATGTGGGTTCCTATTACACCTTCCGCAAAGTGAAGCCTCCTTTGCGCTCGGAAGCCGACCGCGCGGCGATGGTGGAAGGCGTGGCCTCGGGCACGATCGATGTGATCGTGTCGAGCCACGATCCGCAAGCAGCCGACACCAAGCGTCAGACCTTCGCGCAAGCCGCATTTGGCGCGGTCGGCCTCGAAACGCTTCTACCCGCGGCGCTGGGCGTGCATCACGACGGCCGCGCGACACTGCTCCATCTGCTGGCGACAATGACGACTGCGCCGGCGCGCATATTGGGTCTCGAAGCGGGCTCGCTCGCGAAAGGCACGCCCGCCGATCTCGTGCTGTTCGACCCCGAAGTGCCTTTTGTGGTCGAAGCGGACGAACTCCATTCGCGCGCCCGCAATACGCCGTTTGAAGGCCGCAAATTCCAGGGCCGCGCGCAGATGACCTTCGTCGGCGGCGTTTGCGTATTCGATCGCGCCAGGGACGCCGACAGCTGATGTTCGATCTCGATTGGGTTTCGCTGGGACCCTATTTCGCCGCAGCGATCGTGTTTGGCTATCTGCTGGGTTCGATTCCGTTTGGCCTCATCTTCTCCTGGCTCGCGGGCGCGGGCGATGTGCGCAAGATCGGCTCCGGCAATATCGGCGCAACAAACGTTCTGCGCACAGGCAAACGATGGGCCGCGGCGGCTACGCTTCTCTGCGATGCCGGCAAAGGCGCGCTGGCCGTTCTGATCGCGCGCGCCTTCCATGGCGATGCGGTCGCGGTGTTTGCAGGCCTCGGCGCGTTTCTCGGCCATCTTTTCCCCCTATGGCTAGGCTTTAAGGGCGGCAAAGGTGTCGCAACCTTTCTCGGGGTGACGTTGGCGCTGTTCTGGCCGGTGGGCCTGCTTGCGATGGCGACATGGCTGGTCGCGGCCCTCATCTGGCGCATGTCCTCACTCTCGGCTCTGATCGCCGCAGTGCTGACGCCTCTGTATATGGCGCTGTTCCATCAGCAGCTTTTTGCGATGCTCGAGCTTGTGCTGGTGCTCCTGATCTTCGCGATGCATCGCGAGAACATCCAGCGTATCCTGAATGGCCAAGAACCGAGGATCGGCGCCAAGGCGCACTGAGCGGCCGCAATGGACGTGAAACGCTCAAACTTGAACGACACCGAACGCTGCGCATGGCTCAGGCTGGCGCGCACGCAGAATGTCGGCCCTGCAACGTTTGCGGCACTGATCGGACGCTTCGGAACGGCTTCGGCGGCACTGGCAGAAGTGCCGCGGCTTGCGCAGCGCGGCGGCAGCGACGGACAGTTGAAGATCCCGAGCGATGCCGACGCGAAACGCGAACTCGAAGCACTGGAACGTCTCGGCGGACGATTGATCGCGTCGTGCGAAGCGGATTTTCCGCAAGGTCTCGTGGCGCTCGATCCGCCGCCGCCCGTCATTTCGATTCTCAGTCGCAGCGACCTTCTCAAATCCGAAATGATCGCGATCGTCGGCGCGCGCAATGCGTCGGCGCTCGGGCGAAAATTCGCGGCGCAACTCGCGACCGATCTCGGTCACGCCGGTTTCGTCGTCGTCTCCGGCATGGCACGCGGCATCGATACGGCCGCGCATGAAGGATCGCTCGCATCGGGAACTTGCGCCGCCGTCGCGGGCGGAGTGGACATCGTCTATCCGCCGGAGAATGCCGGCCTCTATGAGCGTATGAAAGTCCAGGGCGTGATCGTGTCCGAAATGCCCGTGGGACTGACGCCGCAGGCACGGCATTTCCCGCGCCGCAACCGGATCATTTCGGGGCTCGCGCGCGGGGTGGTGATCGTCGAAGCGGCCGAAGGCTCGGGTTCGCTGATCACTGCCAATTTCGCGCTCGAGCAGGGCCGCGAAGTGTTCGCCGTTCCGGGCTCTCCCCTCGATCCCCGCGCCAAGGGCACCAACCGGCTGATCCGCGAAGGCGCGACGCTCACCGAAAGCGCCGAGGATGTTTTGAACGGACTACGTTCGCCGGCTGGGCGTATGTTGCGCGAGCCGGACGGCCCCCCCGAACCGCTCGGGGCGGACGATGCGCAAGCCGATCGCATCCGCCGCGAGATCGAGGAACTGCTCGGTCCCTCGCCGGTCGAGATCGATGAGCTGGTCCGCCAATGCGGCGCGTCGGTGCCGGTCGTCCTGACCGTGCTTTTGGAACTGGAACTTGCGGGTCGCCTCCATCGCCATTCGGGTAATCGGGTGAGCCTCGGCTGACCCCCGCCGACGGGCTCGGTCGGCGACATTATTTAAGGTGAGAAATTCGGCAGCTTTCGGCCGCCTCCCAGCCCTTGTGGCAATTCCGGCTCCAGCTACTATATACGCGAAATCGGCCGGCCCAAGTTGACAGAGTAGGGCACCCTCGACAGTGTCCGGCCGTTATCAGCCCCCCATAAAGGGTCCGAAACCCGCTTCGGCGGGCCATCTGCAACGCAACCAAAGCGCAAAACCAAGCATGAACGTTCTCGTCGTCGAGTCTCCCGGCAAGGTCAAAACGATCAATAAATATCTGGGCTCGGACTACAAAGTCCTGGCCAGCTTCGGCCATGTGCGCGATCTCTCCCCCAAGGAAGGTTCGGTCAAGCCGGACGACGACTTCGCCATGACCTGGGAGGTCGACGCCCGCGGCCAGCAGCGAATCAAGGACATCGCGGACGCCCTCAAGACCGCCGACAAGCTGATCCTCGCGACCGACCCGGACCGGGAAGGCGAGGCCATTTCCTGGCATGTGCTGGAAGTTCTCAAGCAGAAGAAGGCCCTCGGCCATGCCCAGGTCGAGCGGGTGGTGTTCAACGCGGTGACCAAATCGGCCGTGATGGACGCCATCGCCCATCCCCGCCAGATCAACGAGGAACTGGTCGACGCCTATCTTGCGCGCCGTGCTCTCGATTATCTGGTCGGCTACACGCTTTCGCCGGTTTTGTGGCGCAAGCTGCCGGGCGCCCGCTCGGCCGGCCGAGTGCAATCGGTCGCGCTCAGGCTGATCTGCGAGCGCGAAACCGAGATCGAGGCATTCAAAGCCCAGGAATATTGGTCGGTCGATGCCGATCTGCGCGCGCCCGGCGGCACGTTCAGCGCCCATCTCACCCATCTCGACGGCAAGAAGCTCGAAAAGCTGTCGATTGCGAATGAAGCGGACGCAAAGCGCGCGGTCGAGGCGATCAACGCGCGGCAGTTCAAGATCGGTTCGGTCGAAACCAAACCTGCCAAGCGCAATCCGTCGCCGCCTTTCATCACCTCGACCTTGCAGCAGGAAGCGGCGCGCAAGCACGGCTTCAATGCCAAGCGCACGATGCAGATCGCGCAGCACCTTTATGAAGGCGTGGACATCGGCGGCGAGACGGTCGGCCTGATCACCTATATGCGCACCGACGGCGTGCAGATGGCAAACGAAGCGATCACGGAAGCGCGCAGCATGATCGGCGGGCATTATGGCGCGAAATATGTGCCGGCGGCGCCGCGCATCTACACCAGCAAGGCGAAAAATGCGCAGGAAGCGCATGAAGCGATCCGCCCCACAAGTTTCTCGCGCAGGCCGGAAGATATCGCGCGCGGCCTCGATCCCGACATGGCGAAGCTCTATGAGCTGATCTGGAAGCGCGCGGTCGCGAGCCAGATGGAAAGCGCCGAACTCGAACGCACCACCATCGATGTTGTCTCGCCGGACAATCAGGTGACATTGCGCGCAACCGGCAGCGTCGTGCTGTTCGACGGCTTCCTCACGCTCTACCAGGAGGGCAAGGACGACGAATCGGACGAGGATGGCGCCAAGCTGCCAAAGGTTGCGGTTGGTGAGCCGACTGCCATCGAGAAGGTCACGCCCGCGCAGCATTTCACCGAGCCGCCGCCGCGCTATTCGGAATCGAGCCTGGTTCGCAAGCTGGAAGAACTCGGCATCGGCCGGCCTTCCACCTATGCCTCGATCCTGTCGACCCTGCGTGACCGCGCCTATGTGCGCATGGACCGCAACCGGTTCATCCCGGAGGAAAAAGGCCGCCTCGTTACCACCTTCCTCGCCAGCTTCTTCGGGCGCTATGTCGAATACGGCTTCACCGCCGATCTCGAAGAGAAGCTCGACAAGGTTTCCGCCGGCGAATTGAGCTGGAAACAGCTGCTCCGCGATTTCTGGAAGGATTTTTCGGCGGCCATCGGCGAGACGAAGGATCTCAAAATCACCGATGTGATCAACGAGCTCGACGAGATTCTGGGGCCTCACATCTTTCCACCCGCCGCAGATGGCACGGACCCGCGCAAATGTCCCAGCTGCGAAGCGGGGCGGCTAAGCCTCAAGCTCGGCCGGTTCGGCTCGTTCGTCGGCTGCTCGAATTATCCCGAATGCCGCTATACCCGACAAATCGGTCAAACCGCCGCCGAGGCCGGCGACGGTCAGCCCCGCGTGCTGGGCAACGATCCCGAAACGGGCGAGCCTGTGTCGCTGCGCAGCGGACGTTTCGGGCCTTATGTGCAATTGGGCGAAGGCGAGAAGCCGAAACGCTCCTCCATTCCGAAAGGCACGGGCCTTTCCGAAGTCGATTTCGAGATGGCGCTGAAGCTTCTGTCTCTGCCGCGCGAAGTGGGCAAGCATCCCGAGACCGGCAATCCGATCACGGCGAATTTCGGCCGCTTCGGGCCTTATGTGAAACATGACGGCCAATTCGCCTCGCTCGATTCCGAGGACGAAGTGTTCACCGTCGGACTCAATCGCGCCGTCAGCGTGCTCGCCGAGAAGAAGTCGAAAGGGCGCGGTCCGCGCGGCCCGGAAGCGCTAAAGGAATTGGGCTCGCATCCGGAATCTGGCGCGATGGTGAAGGTCATGAAGGGGCGCTACGGCCCCTACGTCGCCGACGGCAATGTCAACGCCACCCTCCCCCGCGAAATGGATCCGATGACCGTCACGCTGGACCAGGCGGTGGCGCTGCTCGCCGATCGAGTCGCCAAGGGCGGCGGCAAGAAGCCGAAGAAAGCGAAAGCTGCGGCGAAACCGAAAGCCAAGCCGAAGACAGCCGCGAAAAAGACAGACGGCAAGACAGCGGCTGTTGTGACTACCGAAGCAAAGTCCGCCGCTGCTAAGCCGAAGCCTAAGCCGAAGGCCAAACCCAAGCGCAAACCTGCGCCGGTAGATGGCGGGTGACTCTTTGAAAGCCAAGCGACCCGAAAATAAGTCGCTCGACAAAGCCCGCGTTCTCGAAGCTTTGGCAACAGAACCGCATGCCACAAAACGCGACATCGCGCGCAAATTGGGCGTGAAAGGCTCCGACCGCATCGCGCTCAAGCGCATCCTCAAAGAACTGGAGGACGAAGGCGCCCTCACGCGCGGGCCGAAGCAGAGTTATGCCCCGCCTGGCGCGTTGCCGGAAGTGACGGTGCTGGAAATCACCGGGCAGGATCCCGACGGCGAGCTGCTCGCACGGCCCCAGCATTGGGACAAGCCGGATGCTCCCCCGCAAATCGTCGTGCTGCCCGGACGCGAAACCGATCCCGGGCCGGCACTCGGCCGTGGCGAAAGGGTGCTCGCGCGCCTCAGCGAAACGCGCAACGGCTACGAAGCGCGTATTATCAAGCGTTTGGGAGCCAGCGCGCACAAAGTGCTCGGTGTCTATCGCGCCGGCGATCGCCAAGGCCGCATCGAGCCCATCGACCGCAAGACACGCATCGAATTCGCCGTCGAAGCGCGCGACCGCGGCGGCGCGGTGTCGAACGAGCTTGTGCTGGCCGAACCGCTTTCCGGCCGCGCGTCTGGTTTTCCCCGCGCCCGCGTGGTCGAGCGGCTGGGCAGCATGGATGCGCCCCGCGCCGTCAGCCTGATCGCAATCCATGCGCATGGCATTCCGACCGAATTCCCCAAGGAAGCCCTCGACGAAGCGGAACGTGCAACCTACGCCGACCCGAAAGAACGCACCGATCTCAGGAAAATTCCGCTCGTCACGATCGATCCTGAAGACGCGCGGGATCATGACGATGCGGTCTGGGCTGGACCAGATGACGACCCCGCCAACAAAGGCGGTCACATTGTGATCGTCGCGATTGCCGACGTGGCGTATTATGTGAAGCCCGGTTCGTCGCTCGACCGCGAAGCGCTCAAGCGCGCCAATTCCGCTTATTTTCCGGATCGCGTTGTGCCGATGTTGCCGGAGCGGCTCTCCGCCGATCTGTGCTCCTTGGGCGAAAGCGAGGACCGGCCGTGTCTGGCAGTACGCATGATCATCGACGCGCAAGGCGACAAGCGTCGCCATGAATTTCTACGCGGCACGATGCGCTCCGCCGCAAGCCTCACCTATGCGCAGGCGCAGCGCGCCTTCGACGGCGAGCCCGATGCGGCGCATCGCGACATCCACAAGCGCGCGCTTGCGCCTTTGTGGGCGGCGTACAAATCGCTCGCCATCGCCCGCGACCGGCGCGAGCCGCTCGATCTCGATCTGCCCGAGCGCCGGGTCACCATCGGCGAAGACGGCAAGGTCAAATCCATCGCCTATCGCGACCGGCTGGAATCGATGCGGCTCATCGAAGAGATGATGATCCAGGCCAATGTCGCGGCCGCCGAAACGCTCGAAAAAGCGCGACAGCCACTCATCTATCGCATCCATGAAGAGCCTTCGAAGGAAAAGCTGTTCGCCTTTTCCGATTATCTGCGCACGATCAATGTCAGCTTCGCCAAAGGACAGGTCGTCAAGCCCGGAGTCTTCAACCGCATTCTCGCGCAGGTGAAGGGCGGCCCGCTCGCCGAAGTGATGAACGACGTGGTGCTGCGCACACAATCGCAAGCCGTCTATTCGCCGGACAATGTCGGCCACTTCGGGCTCAATCTGCAGCGCTATGCGCATTTCACGTCGCCCATCCGCCGCTACGCCGACCTGATTGTGCATCGCGCGCTGATCCGCGGCCTAAAGCTCGGCAGCGACGGCCTCAGCAACGACGAAATGGGCCGGCTCGGCGAAATCGCCGAACACATCTCGATGTGCGAGCGCCGCGCGATGGCGGCAGAGCGGGATTCGACAGATCGCTACGTCGCGGCGTTCATGGCGGATCGCGTCGGCGCCAATTTCGATGCGCGGGTGACCGGCGTCACACGCTTCGGCCTGTTCGTGCGGCTGAAGGAGACTGGCGCCGAAGGGCTGATCCTCGCGCGCTCGCTGGGCACGGAATATTTCCGACATGACGAGCGCCGCCACGCTCTCATCGGCGAACGCACCAAAACGGCTTACAGCCTGGGCGACCGCATGACCGTGCGGCTGCTCGAAGCCGCACCCCTCACGGGCGGATTGCGTTTCGAGCTCGTCGATGTCGCGAAGCCGTCGCAAAGCAGCGCGCCGAAGCCACGTGTCAGTGGGAGCAAACGCCCCTCGCACAAGCCGCGGCGAGCGCGGTAGGCTTCGCGCATGACTCAATCCCTGTTCGACAAGGACGAGAAGATTGTCGCCGGTCCCGTGCTGAGGCCGAAGGATGCTGCGACCCTCATCATCGTGCGGCGCGAAAAGAACGGCCCGCGCGTGTTGATGGGTCAGCGCCATTCCGGCATGGCATTCCAGCCGAACAAATTCGTCTTTCCCGGCGGGCGCATCGATCCGGGCGACCAGCGCATCGCGGTGGGCGGCGATCTGCGCGCGGAGGTGCTCGCGAAAGCATCTATCGGTACGACGCCGTTACGTGCGCGAGGGCTCGCGCTCGCAGCAGTGCGCGAAACTTTCGAAGAGACGGGTATCTTGCTGGGCGAGCGTGCAGCCGCTCTGCCGCGCACGCGCGCACCGGCATGGGCAAAGTTCTTCGCGCATGGCATCGTGCCGCGTCTCGACACCTTCGATCTTGTTGCCCGCGCCGTCACCCCGCCGGGGCGCACGCGGCGTTTCGATGCCCGCTTCTTCATGGTGGACGGCAGCGCCATCGCGCATACGCTCGATGCCGCCCACACCGAAGAACTGCTGACGCCCGCCTGGCTGACGCTCGCCGAAGCCCGCGCACTCGATCTGATGAGCATCACGCGGGCCGTGCTCGACGAGGTTGAAGCACGCATCATTGAAGGCAGCGACGCCACCCGCCCCATCCCCTATTTCCGATTTACCCGCGGCAAATCCGGCCTGACCTATCTGTGAGCCGCTCGCGCGAACATCAGGTAAGCCTGTTCGCGATTCTCACCACCTGCGTCGCCTACGGTCTCGGCATGGGGCTGACTTTGCCGCTGCTCGCGCTGATCCTCGAACGAAAGGGCGTGCCGGGCAGCATCAACGGCCTCAACCTTGCGACGGCGGGACTCGCCGCGCTCGCGGTCACACCGTTCATTCCGCGCATGATCGCGCGTTTCGGCGCTGCGCAATATCTCGCCGCCTCCCTTGTCGTCGCCTCCGGAGCGCTGCTCGCGATCTACGAGGCGCCCAGCCTGTGGGTGTGGTTTCCCGTGCGTTTCGTGCTGTCGAGCGCGCTGAACGGCTTGTTCGTCGTTTCCGAATTCTGGATCAATCGCCTGGCCGACGAATCCAATCGCGGCCGTTACGTCGCGATCTATTCGATCTGCATTGCCGGCAGCTTCGGCATCGGGCCGGGCGTGCTCAAGATCATCGGAACGCAGGGTATCGCGCCCTTCGCCGCCGGCTCATGCCTGCTGCTGCTTGCGCTCATTCCCGTGCTCCTCGCAAGAAACACCGCGCCGCGGATCGAGGAAGGCCACCCGTCGACCGTGTTCTCCGTGATCCGCGCCGCACCTGCAGCCCTGACGGCGTCCTTTGTGTTTGGCGCCATCGATGCCGGAATGACAGGGCTCTTTCCCGTCTACGCCGTGCGTTCCGGCTATACGGAAGCCAACGCCGCTCTTGCCGTGACGGCCATCGCGCTGGGCAGCATCGCATTTCAATATCCCATCGGTTGGCTCGCCGACCACATGAACAGAAGGCACCTGCTGGCGATCTGCGCCTCGACCGGCATCGTGGGAACGGTGCTCACGCCCTTCGTCATTCACACGCCGATGTTGATGTATCTGCTGCTGTTCGTCTGGGGCGGATTGATCCTGGGCGTCTACAGCATCGGCCTGACCCTGATCGGCGAACGGTTCAAGGGCGCGGAACTCGCCAACGCCAATGCGGCGTTCATCCTGCTCTATTGCATGGGGTTGTTGCTCGGGCCTGGCGCGGAAGGCGTTGCATTGGACGCCTGGAATCCGAACGGGCTGTTGGTTGTGCTCGGTGCGATCTGCGCAGGATACGTGGTGTTTCTCATGATACAGCGCTCTTCGGCTGTCACTTCGCATCGTGAAAAATGATTCCCAGCGTGTGCCGGTGACCTGAGCGCAGCCGGCCTACGCCGTGGCGCATGGTGACGCGATAGACGCCACGTGTGCCTTTGACCGGGCGATGATGAACCGGGAATACCACACCCTCGCCCTGCGCGAGCGGCACGACTTCCGCGCGCGATTGCATGCGCGGACGCTGTTCCGTGAGCACGAATTCGCCACCCGTGAAATCTTCGCCTGGACGCGACAGCAGGATCGCGACCTGCAGCGGAAACACGAGCTCGCCGTAAAGGTCCTGATGCAGGCAATTGTAATCGCCGGGACCGTATTGCCGCAGCAGCGGCGTCGGCCTGGTCTGGCCTGCCGCGTGACACTGCGCGAGGTAATTGCAATGCGCGGAGGGAAAACGTTCCGGCTTGCCCATCGTTTCGTTCCAGCCATTTGCGATGTCCGCGAGGCGCGGATAAAGAGTCTCGCGCAGATCCGCCACGATCTTCGGCAACGGATAGGAAAAGTATTTGTATTCGCCACGACCAAAGCCGTGCCGCGCCATGACGACTTTGCTGCGAAACAGGGCATCGTCGGCGTAGGCGACAGAGAGCGACGCACATTGCTGCGGCGACAGTAGCGGACCGGTCAGCGCGCAGCCCTGCGCGCTCAGTTCGCCGCCGATCCGGTCCCAGTCCAGGCGAGTGATGCACTTATCGATCATGGGGGTGTTTAGCGCGCCTTGATTGAGAATCTCAGCCCGTTCCTTGCCGTAAACACCCTCAAAGGCGCCGTTGGGACCCCGCAGGCCATGGAGGTTCGAATCGCCTAAATCGGAGCAGAAAAAGACCGGAACCCTGCCCTCCTTGACTTCGCGGGCCGTCTGGCTAGTTTACCGGCCCTTCGGCGAAATTTTTTAGGAGCGGCGCCCATGGCGAAGCCCACTACGGCAAAAATCAGGCTCAACAGCTCGGGCGGCACGGGCTTCTTCTATGTTGCGAAGAAGAACACCCGCACCATGACCGAGAAGTTCACGGTCAAGAAATACGATCCCGTCCTGCGCAAGCATGTCGAGTTCAAGGAAGGCAAGATCAAATAGGCCAACCTTCTTCCGGCCTATGGTTCAAACGCGCCCCCGGGTTCCCGTGCGGCGCGTTTTTCTTTACCCGCCGCCCCTATCCTGCTGCGACTCCGCAGCAGCCGGACGCAACCGGCGTCGCGAAACCGTCTTCGCGCATCTCCTCGATCTTGGTGACGAAGGGCAGGATGAAGCCGAACAGCTCCGGCAGGACGCCCAGCGGCAGGTCGTGCCCCCAGCCTTCAATCTCGTGATATTCGGCACCGGGAATGCATTGCGCGGTGTGCCTGCCGGCTTCACAGCGAATCAACGTGTCGGCCGTGCCGTGCAGCACCAGCGCTGGGATGTGCAGCTTCTTCAGCCGCTCCGTACGGGGCGGGCTCGCCATGATCGCGGACCATTGGCGGAGTGAGCCTTGCGGATAAAACGAGCGGTCATAGCTCGCGCCGATCAGTTCGGAGAGCCGTGCCTCGTCGAACGGAAAGCGCGTTGAGGCAAAGGCGCGCCGGCCTTTCAGCGAATGCGCGATGACAGATGCGCGATCAGTTGACGGTGCCGGCGTCATCAGCGCTGCTTGTGCTTCCGGTGACGAGCGCGGCAATGACGGATCGCCCGTTGTCGAAAAGATCGAGATCAGCGACCGCGCCTTCGCCGGATGATCGAGCGCCACAAGTTGCGCAATCATCCCGCCCATGGAGGCGCCCGCAATATGCGCACTCGCGATGCCCAATTCGTCGAGCAGACCCGCGGCATCCGTCGCCATGTCGGTCAGGGTGTAGGGAACGTCGGGTTTGCGCCCTTCGGCGAGCGCGGTCTGCGCGGCCTTGATGTCTGGAAACACGCCATCCCATTTCTGGGTGAGGCCCACGTCGCGATTGTCGAATGTGACGACGCGCAAACCCGCATCGGCGAGGCCTTTGCGGAACTCGCGGGGCCAGCTCGTCATCTGCGAGCCGAAACCCATGATCAGAAGAAACGGCGCGCCGTCCCGCGGACCGATATCCTCATATTCGATCTCGATACCGTTTGCACGGATCCTGCTCATTTCACGCCGCCTTCCTTGCGCGCTCGACCTCGGTGACAAAACTGCCGACATGCTCGAGATAGACGGGGACAAGCGCGTCGGTGAAATCATGCGCGACGCCCGGCAGAATCTCGAGCTTGGCACCCGGAATGCTCGCGGCCGTGTCCTTGCCGCATTCGACGGGAAGCAGCGGATCGTCGGCGCCGTGAAGCACAAGCGCGGGAGCTTTCAAGGCTTTAAGAAGATCGTTTCGCGGAGCAGCGGCCACGATCGCGAGGAGTTGGCGCGCGATGCCCGTCGGCTCATAAGGAACGCGATCCACCATCGCCGAAACCGATTCCAGCAACTCCGCGTCTGTGGCCGGATAGGCAGGACTTCCGATCACGCGCCACGCCTTCATGCCAGCCGCGATCCGATCTTCGCGCGAGTCGCTTGCGGGCGGCACCGTGATCGCAGCCATAGCTTCAGGCTTCGCCTGCGGCAGGCTGCGATTGCCCGTGGTCGACATGATGGAGACGAGACTGCGCGTATGCTTGGGGTGCTTCGCGGCGACGATTTGCGCGATCATGCCGCCCATGGAGGCGCCCACGATATGCGCGCTGTCGATGCCGAGCGCATCGAGCAGCGCGACCGAATCTTTTGCCATGTCTTCAAGCTGATAGGGCGCCGCGACCGGCTGGCCTGACATCATCTTCATCATCGCCTCGGGCACATTCGGCGCGCCCAGATTTGTCAGATGGGTCGACTTGCCGATATCGCGATTGTCGAACCGGACGACGCGGAATCCGCGCTCTGCAAGCCCCTTGCAGAAGGCCACCGGCCACATCGTCATCTGGGCCGAGAATCCCATGATCAGGAGAACCGCGGGATCACTCGCGCGACCGAAGCTCTCATATTCGAGGGTAATTCCGTTCGCCTGCGCCTGGGGCATGGACCGTCTCCCGTTGCAACTCGCGCAAGGTTAGACGAAGACGGGCTGAACGCAAATGTTGGGATTGCAATTACTGAACCGCCAGATAGGCCAAGGGCGCTGCGGCCTGTGCGATCGGCGACAGGACCGTCACTACCTTCCAAAACGTCGTCTGTGACACACGCACAACGTCGCCGGGATAAATCTGCGTCGTTTGATCGGCCGGCACTTCCTGCTCCTTGGCCGTGCCGTTGCGGCGGACATACACATCGGCGTCGTCCGCCTGCGTGGTGTATCCGCCCGCAAGTGCGACCGCGTTGAGAACGGTCATGCCGTTCACGAAGGGATACTCGCCGGGCTTGTTCACCTGCCCGATGACGTAGAACGGCCGATAGGTGGTGATCTCGACGCTGACTTTCGGATTGTTAACGTAGCCGTCCGCGAGCTTGTTGGTGATCGCAATTTCCAGATCGGGCGCCGCGAAGCCGGATGCCTTCACCTGGCCGATCAGCGGCAGGCTGACAAAGCCGTTTCCGTCGACTGTGAATTGACCGCCCAGATCGTCCTCGCCATAGACGATGACGCGAATCTGATCTCCGGATCCGAGGTGATAGTTGTTGGCACCGGCCACCATGTCTGGCGCCACATCGGCCATGCGCAAGGGCTGATCGGTCTGCGCAAAGGCTGTCGTGCCGAAGCACGCAGTTGCCGCGAGGATGGCAATCGCCTGCAGAGCCTTGGAAACAAACTGAACGATGCGCATGGGCAATCCTAATCCATTAAGCATTTATGACTTCCTACGGTCGGCGTGTCGTTTTGGGACAGTCCCGATCGCGGCCGCGGCGCAGGCATGCACCGGTGCTCTGATTTGGCCCGAATCCGAGACGTCGCTCTCGATACGCTCCTGGGGAGCAAGTCGTGTGCCAGCAAGGGTTTTTCGGTGGAGAAGCGAGCTGGACGCCTTGGATTTGACGTCGTTCGCGGTCAGGCTTAGCAGAATGTCCGCCGCAATCCCGCCCGCGGCGAATTTAACCTTTTCGCTCCGACCGACCGCATGCGCCGCGATCTCGAACGTCTCGCCAATGAACGCTTCGACCTGCTGATCATCGGCGGCGGGGTGTCGGGCGCCTGCACCGCCCGCGATGCGGCACTGCGCGGTCTTTCGGTCGCGCTGGTCGAGAAGAACGATTTCGCCCATGCGACGAGCGCCCACAATTCCAAGCTCGTGCATGGCGGGCTTCGCTATCTGCGCAATTTCGAGCTTGCACTGGTGCGGGAATCGCTGAGGGAGCGGCGCATCTGGCAACGCATCGCGCCGCATCTTGTGCAGCCTTTGCCGTTCCTCGTGCCGCTATATGGCGCAGGGATTGCGGCGCGCGCAACGCTCGCAGCCGGCCTCTCGCTTTACGATATGCTGTCGTTCGACCGCACCTGGCTCGACGATCCGGACCAACGCCTGCCCGGCCATTCCTGGTTCGGGAAGGGCGCGGCGACGGATCGCGAGCCCTCGCTGGACGGGCGCAAATTCGAAGGTGCGTTTCTTTATTACGATGCGCAGATGTATGCGCCGGAGCGCCTCGCGTTCGAATGTCTTCTCGACGCGACGGACAATGGCGCCGTGGCGGCAAACCATATCGAAGCGTCGGGCCTTCTGATTCGCGACGGACGAGTCGAGGGCGCCGCGCTTCACGATGCGGGCAGTGGCGCCAGCTTCGATGTGCGGGCCAAGCTGACATTGCTGACCGCCGGACCGTGGGCCGATATCTTCCTCGCCCGCGCGCTCGGCCACGCGTCTTCGCACAAATTGATGCGGTCGAAAGGCATTCACCTCGTCGTGCCCGCCATGACGCGTGGCGATGCGCTGACTGTTGCGGCCGGAGGCGGACACTTCTTTGTTCTGCCCTGGCGCGGCCACTCGCTTCTCGGTACGACGGACACCGCTTTCGCCGGCGCGCCGGACGATGTCGGCGTGAGCGAGGCGGATATCGGGGGGTTCCTCGGCTTCGTCAATGCGCATCTGCCAAACGCAAATCTCAAGCGCGGTGATGTGCAGCATTTCTATGCGGGCCTGCGGCCGCTCGTCGATGACGGTTCGGGCGATACTTACGACGCAAGTCGCCGCGCCGAACTGATCGATCACAGCAAGGACGACGGCGTGCAGGGCTTGATGTCGGCGATTGGCGGTAAATGGACCACCTCCCGCGACCTTGCGCAAAAGACCGTCGATGCGGTTATGCACAAGCTCGGCGCGAAGCGAAGACCTTGCGTCACCGGCTCCGAGCCCCTGCCTGGCGGGCGCATCGATCGCTTCAGCGAATTCCTCAAGCGACAGTCGTCCAACGTCCCCAATGCCGACCATCTGGTCCGCCTCTACGGGGGGCGCGTCGACGCGATGATGGCGGCCGCGAACAACAGGCCCGAGCTTCGCGCACCCCTGTCGCCCACAGGGGACATTGGCGCGCAGGTTCTGTTCGCGATGCGCGAGGAAATGGCGTCCACCCTGGAAGATGTCGTCATGCGCCGCACAGGCATCGGTCAATTGGGTTATCCGGGCGACGCTTGCGTGGAAGCGGTCGCGTCGTTGATGGCAACGGAACTGGATTGGAACGACGCGCGCAAACAAGCCGAGATTCAATCGCTCAAGCCCAATTTCTGGACCGTGAGCAGTTCATGACCGGCTTCATCGTGGTCAATCCGCGCTCCGCTGCCGGACGCACTGCTCGCGAATGGCCCGCCATCGAACGCGCGTTGCGCGTGTCCTATCCGCATATGACGCTCGCCGTCACACGCGCACGCGGCGAGGCGACCAAGCTCGTGCGCGAGGCGCTCGATGACGGTCATCTCGAGATCATCGCGGTTGGCGGCGACGGCACCATCAACGAGGCGGTGAACGGCTTCTTCGATGCGGACGGCCCCATCGCGCCCGATGCCGTGTTCGGTTTCGTCACTAGCGGCACGGGCGGGGATTTCCGCAAGACCTTCGGCATCGCGCCGGGCTATGCGGCCGCGATCGCGCGCCTCAAGGAAGCGCCGGTGCGCGCGATCGACGTCGGCCGTCTCTCCTGTGTGAGCCAGAACGGCGAACCGGTCTTGCGCTATTTCATCAATATCGGCTCGTTCGGCCTGTCGGGTGTGATCGTGGACGCGGTCAATCGCGCGCGTATCGCCAAGCTGTTCGGCGGGCCTTTTGCGTTCGCGTTCCACAGCGCAGTAGGCATGCTCTCCTACCGCGACCGCATGGTGCGAATCCGCGTGGACGGCGACTATGACGAGATCGCCTCGATCGCGACAGTGGCCGTGTCGAACGGGCAATATTTCGGCGGCGGCATGCGCGTGGCGCCGAACGCCAGGCCCGATGACGGCTTCTTCGACGTCATCGTGATGGGCGGCGCGCCCAAGGGTCGTGCACTCTCCGAACTCAAGCAAATCTACACAGGCGACCATCTGAAGAACCCGTCCGTGCGCGTCGTCCGCGGCCGGAAAGTCACAGCCGCGCCCGTGGCCGAAACGAAAGGCCGCGCGGTGCTGATCGAGGTGGACGGCGAAAGCGCAGGCCGGCTCCCCGCTACCTTCGAAATCCTCCCCCGCGCCCTCAATTTACGATGCTGAGGGGTCGTGCACCTTGCGCCACCCGCCTCTGCTAACCTGACCCCATGACCATCGAGCGCAGCAAGATCAAGTGGAACGGCTGGGGCTGGACGGCCCACAAGGATCCGTTCGCGGGCCGCGACGATCTGTGGACGTGGCTTGCCGAACAGCTGGGCATGCCGAGCCTGCTTGCTACGCCCGCGCGCCCTCTGGAAGAGATCGAGATCGCGGATTCGCGGCTCAGTCCAGCCGAGCGCCAAGCTTTCGCGGCCATCTTGGGCGCCGATCGCATGCGCACGGACAATTACGAGCGCGCTTTCCATGCGCGCGGTCGATCCTATTACGATCTGCTGCGTCTGCGCGCGGGCGATCTCTCCGTTGCGCCCGATGCCGTGCTCTATCCCCGCGGCGAAGCGGAAGTTTTGTCCGCTCTATCATTTGCGAGCGAGAACGGCATCGCGGTCGTGCCCTATGGCGGGGGCACGAGCGTTGTGGGCGGCGTGAGTGCCGCGAACGGACCGTTCCGATCCGTGGTCACGCTCGATCTCACGGGCATCGATCGCGTGATCGAGATCGACACGGTCGCGGAAACAGCCACCGCAGAAGCGGGCATCTATGGCGCGGCGCTGGAGAAGTCGCTGCACGCCAAAAGCATGACGCTCGGGCACTATCCCCAATCGTTCGAGTTCTCGACCCTGGGCGGCTGGATAGCGCATCGGGGCGCGGGACAGCAATCGCATCGATATGGCAAAGCGGAAGAGTGGCTGCTCGCGGCGCGCGTCGCCACACCGAAAGGCATTCTGGCCACGAATGGGTTTCCGGCTTCGGCCGCGGGCCCGCGCCTTACCGACCTGATCGTGGGCTCAGAAGGCGCGTTCGGAATCGTCATTGAAGCGACCCTACGCGTGCACAAATGGCCCGAGCAGATCGATTATCGCGGCTTTCTATTTCGCGATTTTGCGAGCGGCATAGCGGCGTTGCGCGAGGCGGCGCAGGGAGAAATTCCCATCGCAATGCTGCGCCTCTCCGACGCGGAGGAAACCGGCTTCTATCGCGCCTTCGGCAACGCCGGAAAACCGAAAAGCCTCTCAGGCCGCTTGGCAGATGCCTATCTCGACCTACGCAAATTCGACAGCCGTGCCAGCGCGTTGATCGCGGGCTTCGAGGGCAGCGCCGGCGAAGTCTCGTCGTCGCGGCGCCGCTTTGATACAATCGCCAAGAAATTCAGCGCACTGTCACTTGGCAACGGTCCCGGACAGCGCTGGTATGAAAGCCGCTTCCATGGCCCCTATCTGCGCGATCCGCTGATGGATCGCGGCGTCGGCGTCGACACGCTGGAGACGGCCGCAAGCTGGTCGAAGTTCGATGCGCTTTACGCGGCCGTGCGCACTGCCCTCGAAAGTGCCATTCGCGAGACCGCGCCCATGCAGGACGCCCGCGGCATCGTCATGTGCCATGTCAGCCACGTCTATCCGAACGGCGCGAGTCTCTATTTCACCTACATCTTCCCCCGTGCGCTCGACCGCGAAATCGCGCAATGGCAGGCGATCAAGAAAGCAGCCTCGGATGCGATTGCCGCGAATGGCGGCACGCTCAGCCATCATCACGGCGTGGGCGAAGATCATCTGCCCTGGATGGCGGGCGAAAAGGGCGCGCTGGGCATCGAGGTATTGCGCGCGATCAAACACACGCTCGACCCGAACGGCATCCTCAACCCCGGCAAGCTCATCCCTTCATGAGCGCGCCTTTGAGCGCGGCCGCCGCGCCCTTCACCGCTTCGGGCGCCTGGGGCAGCACGGCCTGCAGGTAGATGAAATCATGTACGAGGTCGGGATAATCCGCGACCGTGACGGAGATGCCGGCAGCCTTCAGCTTCTGCGCATATTCCACGCCTTCGTCGTGCAGCGGATCGAAACCCGCGACCATGATGTAAGCGGGCGGCAAGCCGGCAACATCGGTTGCGGCAAGCGGCGACATGCGTGGATCGGACCGGTCCGCGTCGACGGGCAAATATTGCGCAAAGAACCAATCCAGCGCCGCGCGCTCGAGAAAATAGCCTTGCGCCCAATCGCGCATGGATTTGGTGTCGCTGCCGATCTTCGTGACGGGAAACAGCAGCATCTGATAATCGATGGTTGGTCCCCCGCTCTTGAGCGCGATCTGGGCGACCGAAGCGGCCAGGCCGCCGCCTGCGGAATCGCCGCCGACCGCAAGCCGGTTCGCATCGATCCCGATGTCGGACGCATTCGCCTCGATCCACGCCACGGCGGCATACGCATCTTCGATGGCCGCGGGAAATTTGTGTTCGGGCGCCAAGCGGTATTCGACGGAGATCACACAGACACCCGCCTCATTCGCGAACATGCGGCAAAGTCCGTCATGGGTCTCGATATTGCCGATTACGTAACCGCCGCCGTGGAAGAAGACGAGCGCGGGCAAAAGCTCGCGGCCCGCGGCAACCGGGGTATAGACGCGCAGCGGAATTTCGCCGCCGGGGCCCGGGCAGGTCAGATTGGCGACCTTGCCGATCGGCACATCCTTCGGCCCCGCCAACTGCATGAGCGCCGCAAACATCTCGCGCGCAGCCGCGGGCGGCAGCTCATACATCTGCGGCCCTTCCTGGGCCGCCATCTGGTCGAGAAACGCCTTCATGATCGGATCGAGCGGCATGGGGGTTATCCGGGTGTTGGTGACTAAGTTTGCGCAGGCGTGAGGCGCAGGTGCAAGCGGGAGAGAATGCAGCAAGCAACTTCCCAACCTCACCTCACCTTGGCCGGCCCCCGAGCCGGCCACCTGGCGGGCGAGCGTCCGCGAGCCCAATAGACTTCTGCAGGCAATAGCATTTTCGGCGCGCGTCATTCGCCGCGCGGACGCGCGGCGGCTAGGTGGCCGGGTCACGCCCGGCCACGGAGAATTTTTTGGATTTGGCCCAGTGTCGCAATACTCAATGCATCACAAGCGGAAATTCCGGATCGATGCGCGACGACATGATGTCGTCGAGGAACAGCGCGAGGACGTACCAGAATTGCGCGCGGTCGAGTGCGCCGGTGGAGGCGAATTCGACGGTCGCACGGCGCGCATAGGCAAGCGCCATATCGCCATGCTCGGAAGCCAACTCGGCCGCGAGATGGCAGAAATCGTCCGCCCGCATGGATTCCACGTTCTCCATGAACGGGAGTATCCACGCACCATGGTAAGCACGCCGTTAACGGAAAACGGCAAAGAACGTTACGATTGTCTTAAGGGATTTCGATCACGCCTTTGGCGGGTGGGTTCTCGTAGAGCAGATCGACGAGAATATGCCGGCGTTCGAGCGTCGCCCGCTGATTGACGTAACCCTTGTCGGTGATTTCGTGGCCGTCCACCGACGGCGGTTCGGTCATCAGGAGCACGCGCTTGACGCGACCCGATGTTCCCGAGCCCGATGCGTTGAATGCCGCAAACTTTCCCTTCACGAACGCCACGACCCTGGGGCTGCCCAGAATCTCTTCCGGCGTTTCGTGCTGCTTGTCGCCGCAGATTTCGCGCGCCGCCGCCATGTTGGGCCATGCGAGCAACGCGACGAATTCCTTGTCCTGCCCGCACACCACGCAATCCTGGATCAGCGGCGACGCGGCCGCGACGGCCTGTGCGCGCAAGGTGCCAGTCGAAACCCAGGTGCCGGAATGGAGTTTGAAATCTTCCGTCACGCGCCCGTCGAACACGAGGCCTTTTTCAGGGTCGTTCTCGTCGACGAACTTTGCCGCATCGCCGAGACTGTAGAATCCTTCCTCGTCGAACGCGGCCTTGGTGAGATCGGGACGCTTGAGATAGCCCGGCGTGACCGTGGGGCCCTTCACGCGCACTTCAAGCTTGGTGCCGTTCGGCACCAGCTTCAGCGTGATGCCCGGCAGCGGCAATCCAATCAGGCCCACACGCTCCGTGATCCAATGCACGACGGTGACGCCCTGCGTTTCCGTCGCGCCATACATGGTGGTGAGCGGGATGCGATTTCCGGTCGCAGCAATCGCGAGCTTCTGGATGCGCTCATAGATGTCCTGGCTGAGCGTCGCGCCGCCATAGCCGACATAACGCATCTTGGAGAAGAACCGGTCGCGCAAGCTCTCGTCGCGTTCCATGGCGTCGGCCAGCCAGCCGAACGCAATCGGCGCCGAACCGAACACGAGCGGTGACACATCGCGCAGGTTCCGGATCGTTTCGTCGAACATGCCTGGCAGTGGCTTGCCCGCGTCGAGATGCACCGTGCCGCCGGCGTTCAGATTGCCGTTGAAACCGATATTGCCGGCGGAGATATGATTCCACGGCATCCATTCGAGGCTTTCGGGAATCTCGTCGGGATCGGGCTCTTCCGTGCGCAGAGCCTCCTGGGCCGCAATAACGGCGCACATCATTCCATGGGTTTGCAGGACGCCCTTGGGCATCCCCGTCGAGCCCGACGTGAACAGATACTTCGCGATGGTTGCGTGATCGATCCTGTCGACGGATTCGGCCACCTTAGGCCCCACATTGACCTT
>Ga0302324_100004993_pt1 | contig 29183 bp, 21 predicted proteins | sample Palsa_T0_1_FD_201949 | JGI IMG/M metagenome (GOLD analysis project Ga0302324, IMG submission 201949) | Peat permafrost microbial communities from Stordalen Mire near Abisko, Sweden - Palsa_T0_1 | ecosystem: Environmental > Terrestrial > Soil > Palsa > Peat permafrost | place: Sweden: Abisko...
CTATGGCACGAACTCGACCGATCTGTCGCAGAAGATCAGTCTCACCACTGTCGGCCTGTTGACCTATGTCGTCACCAATTTAAACTCCGGCACTTGGTACTTCTACATCACGTCAGTCAACACTGCGGGTGTGGAGAGCAGGCCATCTGCTGTCGTGAGCGCAAGCATCTGACGCGATGCGACGAGCTGCAGTCGCGCGCAGCCCACGGAGGAAGATCGTCACCGCTCAGTGTTCTGAGACGACGGCGGCGCAAGGCGCTGGTGCCGATTACCTCCCTAATCTATCTCTCCTGAATTGCCAGCTTTTGGCAAGAACGGCAAGCTGCCTAGCGGCTTCGGAAGCTTCGTTCTATGCCGTCCACACGCTGCTTGCGATACACTCAGCGCGCTAAGTAGGGCATTCGTCCGACCAGTCTGTGAGCCAAGTCGCCGATACGTACTGCGGTGGCGGTGAACCGCGCAAGCAACTGTTACCTTTGCGCTGTTGGCAGGACCAGGTCGATGGCTGCCGCCAGTGAGGTCGGGCATGTTCAATTTGCGGAAGTGTCGCGTAGGGATCGTGGGTCTCGGATATGTGGGCCTGCCCCTGGCCGTGGCGTTTGGGAAGCATTTCGACACCGTCGGCTTCGACATCAAGCCCGAACGCATTCGTGAGCTCAAGTCAGGCCGCGATTCAACCAAGGAGACCAGCGCGGAAGAACTCGCGCTGGCCTCGCACCTTCGATTTACGTCACGGCTGCAGGATCTCAAGCCGTGCGGCGTCATGATTGTGACCGTGCCGACACCGATCGATGAGCATAAGCGCCCTGAGCTGCGCCCGTTGATTGGAGCCAGCGAATCAATCGGAGCGGTGCTCAAAAAGGGCGACGTCGTAATCTATGAATCGACGGTGTACCCTGGCTGCACAGAGGAGATCTGTGTGCCGATTCTGGAGCGCGTGTCAGGCTTGCGCTTCAATCGCGATTTTTTTGTCGGCTATAGCCCAGAGCGGATCAATCCCGGCGACAAGGAACATCGCCTCAGCACGATACGCAAGGTCACCTCGGGCTCGACGCCGGAGGTTGCAAACTTTGTCGACCAGCTCTACGGCTCAGTCGTAACAGCCGGCACCCACAAGGTAAGCAGCATACGCATCGCTGAGGCCGCCAAGGTCATCGAAAATACGCAACGCGATGTCAACATCGCGCTGATCAACGAACTGGCGCTCATATTCAAGCGACTCGGAATAGATACCGAGGAGGTGCTACAGGCTGCCGGCACCAAGTGGAATTTCTTACCATTTCGACCAGGGCTGGTCGGTGGTCATTGCATTGGCGTCGATCCATATTATCTGACCCACAAGGCGACGCAGATCGGCTACCACCCGGAGATGATTCTCGCGGGCCGTCGCGTGAACGACAACATGGGGTTGCACGTGGCCGCGGAAGTTGTGCGGCTCATGACCCACAAGCGCATTCATGTGAGCGGCGCGCGTGTACTGATCCTCGGCCTGACGTTCAAGGAAAATTGTCCGGATATCCGCAATTCGAAAGTGGTCGATGTAATACGTGAGTTGCAAAATTATGGCGCGCGGGTCGATGTCCATGACCCCTGGGTCAATGCGGCAGAAGCGCGCCGGGAGTACGACATGAGACTCGTGCGCAAGTTGCGCAAGGGCTACTACGATGCGGCGATCATTGCGGTCGCACACCGGGAGTTCAAGAAGATGGGAGCGACGGCCATAAGGCAACTGTGCCTGCCCAATCACGTGCTGTTCGACATCAAGTACGTCTTTCCGTCGCAAGATGTCGATGGTCGTCTGTAGGATCGGAGCGCACTGATCCGTGAACTGCGCATGAGGGTGCTCGTTACCGGCGCTGCCGGCTTCATAGGATCATTCGTAGCGGCGCGCTTTCTCGAGCGCGGCGATGAGGTCGTCGGACTCGACAACCTCAACGACTATTACGACGTGAATCTCAAGATGGCGCGCCTCGAGCGGCTTAAGCCGTATCCTCAATTCCGTTTCACGCGCCTCGAACTCGCCGATCGCGAACAGATTGCGACGTTGTTCGAACGCGAGCAATTCGACCGGGTGGTTCATCTGGGAGCGCAGGCCGGAGTGCGCTATTCGCTGCGGGATCCTCATAGCTATATCAGCAGCAACGTGGTCGGAACACTTAACGTACTGGAGGGGTGCCGCCATCACGGGGTCGGTCATCTGGTCTACGCCTCAACCAGCTCGGTCTACGGCGCCAGCACCAGAATGCCGTTCTCGGTGCATGAGCCAGCCTCGCATCCGCTGTCTCTGTATGCCGCGAGCAAGCGGGCGACCGAGCTCATGGCACACAATTATTCGGCGCTGTTCAAGCTGCCGACGACGGGCCTGCGATTCTTTACCGTTTACGGCCCATGGGGTAGGCCCGACATGGCGCTGTTCCTATTCGCTCGGGCAATTATTGAGGGTCGACCCATTGAAGTTTTCAATCATGGGCACCACACCCGCGATTTCACGTATGTTGAAGACATTGCTGAAGGCGTCATGCGGGTGACTGATCGAGTGCCGGCACCCGATCCCAGTTGGGACAGCGCCAATCCAGATCCGGCGTCCAGCAGTGCGCCGTACCGGCTGTACAATATCGGCAGCAACCGCCCGATTAAGCTCCTGCGCTACATTGAGGTATTGGAGGACTGCCTGGGTCGTAAGGCCGAGCGAATTATGAAGCCGCTGCAGCTCGGTGACGTCCCGGACACTTTTGCCAATGTCGATGAGCTCATTGCCGACGTGGGATATAAGCCCGATACACCGATCGAAACGGGCGTGCGTAACTTTGTGGACTGGTTTGTGCGCTATTACAACTACAAGTGAGCTAAGGGCTGCGGTCGGATGGACTTCATCGATCTGCGTACGCAATACCAGGCTTTGCGCAATAGCATCGATGCGCGCATCGGCAATGTACTGCAACACGGGCAGTACATCATGGGCCCAGAGGTCGCCGAGTTGGAGGCTCAGCTCGCGCTCTTTACAGGTGCTCGACATTGCGTGACGGTCGCGAGCGGCACTGAGGCGTTACTGATTGCCTTGATGGCGCTCGATATCGGGCCCGGCGATGAAGTGATCACGACGCCTTTCACCTTCGTGGCGACAGTCGAAGTGACCGTCCTGGTCGGCGCCAAGCCTGTGTTGGTCGATGTCGAGGCCGACACTGGCAATATCGATGCCGACCGTCTGGAGACGGCAATTACAGATCGAACCAGGGCCATCATTCCGGTGAGTCTGTACGGACAGCCTGCCGATATGGACGCCATCAATGCTGTTGCTGCGCGTTATCAGGGAGTCACAGTCATCGAAGACGGTGCGCAAAGCTTCGGCGCCATATACCGCGGCCGCAAGAGCTGCAATCTATCTGAAATAGGATGTACGAGTTTCTTCCCCAGCAAGCCGTTGGGTTGTTACGGCGATGGCGGTGCAATTTTTACCGACGATGCGCAAATCGATCAGGCCTGCCGTGAAATTCGTGTGCATGGCCAGAGTGCGCGTTATCAGCACACTCGCATCGGAGTAGGTGGACGCATGGACACCATACAGTGCGCGGTGTTACTGGCCAAGCTCGAGCGTTTTAAGTGGGAACTGGAACGACGCGCTGAACTTGGCACTCGCTACAGTGAGGAGATCCGTGCTAACGGGGTTCGCGCACAGCCTCTCACGCTTCGGACGGACCGGCGCAGCGCCTGGGCGCAATATACGGTACTGGTCGATGATCGGGATGGCGTACAGCGGCGCATGCACGAGCTCGGGATTCCCACTGCAGTGCACTATCCGAGAGCGATGCATCAGCAGCCCGCCTATCGATCAATATTTGGCGATGCGACCTTTCTCGTGAGCGAAGATTTAGCGCGACGAGTGATCAGCCTGCCATTCAGCCCCGATCTGGGCGACGCGCAACTTCAGCGTGTGGTGCAGGCCCTAGGAAAGGCCACAAAAGAGGCGGTCTAGGGATGCGCTCAGTTTAGGAAAGTCGGTAAGAAGTATGGTATTTTCAAGGAGTTGCTTACGGGGCCATAGCTCAGCTGGGAGAGCGCTTGCATGGCATGCAAGAGGTCGGCGGTTCGATCCCGCCTGGCTCCACCATCTGAGCGGTTGCATCGAGGTCCCCATCGTCTAGAGGCCCAGGACATCGCCCTTTCACGGCGGTAACAGGGGTTCGAATCCCCTTGGGGACGCCAGATCGGCCCATAGCTTGTGCGCTGGTTCGCAGTTTGACCGGACTGCAACAGCGACACTGACGCATCCATGGTTTGGAGCAAAGCGTCATAGTCAGGCCGACGAAGTAATGTATTTTTCTCGCCATACTCGTTCCCAATGCTGAAACTATGCCGGCCTGACATGAGCAATCGATGACCGAGCCTGTCATTCTCAAGAATAGCTTCGCAATCGCTTGCGTCGCGGTGCTGCAAGTGGTGGTACCGGCGCTCGTCGCCGTGGCAACTTTGTATGCACTGGTATTTGCATTCGGCATGACCCCCGGCCGCAGCATTCAGCTACTGGCCGCCTCGGCCGCGCTGCTGATGCTGGCGCTGTCGATGCGACGGCGAAATATCAACGCTCCGATATTTTCCGGCAGCGTGCCGATCGCATTCGGTGCTGTCTACCGCTGGGCAATCGTGCTGGCGATACTTCTGGCAGTCGGCTACGCGATGAAGGTGACTGAAGATTACCCGCGGCGGCTGGTGCTGACCTGGGCCATAGTCTCCACGCCTCTGCTCGTAGCCGTCGCCATGCTCCTGGAGACATTCATGTGGCGTTTGCTGTGCGATCCCTCGAACGCACGCAAGACTGTCATAGTCGGCATTAATGATCTCAGCCTGTCATTGGGAATGCAGCTGTCGATGCGTCAGGAATTTTGCATGGCTGTGTCTGGCTTCTTCGATGATCGCAGCGCTGCCCGGCAGAATTCAGGCGATACGACGGTACCTTTACTAGGCCGGCTGCAGGATCTCGCCTTGTACGTCAAGGCAAATGCTGTTCAGGTTATTTTCATTGCGCTGCCCATGAGGCACCTGCAACGTGTGCGTGACCTGCTCGATGAACTCCGTGACACCACAGTGTCGATCTACTACCTGCCAGATGTCTTTGTATTTGACCTCATTCAATCGCGTACTGGCGAGATCGCCGGCATCCCGATCGTCGCTCTGTGCGAGACACCGTTTTACGGCTTTCGCGGTGTCATCAAGCGTCTCAGCGATATCCTGATTTCGTCGACTTTTTTGCTACTCGCCTCGCCGCTTCTGCTAATCATTGCCCTGCTGGTGAGACTGTCTTCCAGGGGAGCGATCATTTTCAGACAACGTCGCTACGGACTCGATGGCCGTGAATTCATCGTCTACAAGTTTCGGACCATGACGGTGACCGAGGACGGTCCGGGGATTGCGCAGGCCACGCGCGATGACTGGCGGGTGACGGCTGTAGGGCGCTACCTACGCCGCCATTCGCTGGACGAGTTACCGCAGCTGATCAACGTGCTGCAGGGGCGCATGAGCCTCGTCGGACCGCGTCCGCACGCCATTGCGCATAACGAGAAATACCGCAAGCTGATCAGTGGCTACATGATCCGTCACAAGGTATTGCCCGGAATCACCGGGCTTGCGCAGATCAGTGGCTGTCGGGGTGAGACCGAGCGGCTCGAGGAGATGCAGGCACGCGTCCAGCTGGATCTCGAGTACCTACGGCATTGGTCGCCGTTGCTCGATCTGAAGATTCTCGCATTGACGGCGTTACAGCTGATCCGGCACGAGAAGGCCTATTGACGCCCTACCGGTTTGGATTCCGGTAACTGCTTGAATTTTTGGGATGTAGCGCTCAGCTCACGCAGGGTTGCGCCTATAGAATTAGGTAAACTTGATACAATGTTACCGGTATTAAGTTCGTCCCGCTGTCCGAGACGAGCTAAGGATGACTTGAATGCGACTGGATGAATTGGGTGGGAAGCTGCTAATCGCACTCAGCGCTCTATGGTTTTTGTTTAGCACAGGTTTAGCGCAGGGGCAGGCCCTTCCAGCGGATTACCGCCTACATGCGGGCGATAAGTTGGACGTATCTGTCTGGAAAGAGCCCGACATGCAGAGGCCGATTGTCGTCATAGCGCCGGATGGAAAGTTTGCGTTCCCGCTGGCAGGTGAAATCACGGCGGCAGGACGGACCCCGGCCGAAGTACGGCAGGAAATCGAGACGAAGCTTGCTAAATACATCCCGGACGCGGTGGTCACGGTCGGGATTACTGATGTCGCAGGCAACGTCGCCTATGTGATCGGACAGGTGACCAAACCGGGCTCGTTCGTGATGAATCCACGCATCAATGTTTTGCAGGCACTGAGCCTGGCAGGCGGAGGAACGCCCTTTGCCAAGCTCGACAGCATTATCGTCATTCGCGCCTCGCAGACCGGTCAGAGAGTAATCCCGTTTCGCTTCAGTCAAGTGAGCGCGGGGAGGGATCTCGACCAGAACGTCATGCTGGAGAGTGGCGATGTCGTCCTCGTACCCTAAGCACCCGGGTTATCTTGCGGCGCTGTTGTTCCTCGCGCTCGCCGGTCCGGCGCAGGCGGCGCAAGTTTATTCGCAACTGCAAGCCGATGTCGGTGTCGAGGTGGATAGCAACCGAAATATGGTGGCGAGCGGCGAATCCACCGATATTAAAGCAACTTCGGAGGGCAACACTGTCGATGTGAGTGATACTCTGGGCATTGCGACGCCGCGTTCAGACACTACGATAAGACCGGAGATTCGATATGCCGAATATCCGACTCTAGACACCGATGATCTGCGCACCATTCTCGATGTGAATTCGCAGTTCCGCTCGCAACGCGATCAAGCCAGTTTCGAGGGTCGCTATGACCGGGAATCGACCTACGGCTCTGAGCTGGCGAGTGCTGAATTCAACCCGGTGAACCCTTATTTGCCGACGACACCCGAGACGGGGCGAATTAACGTCAGCACAATTCGCACACTCGCCACGGCGGTTCCGAGCTACACGCTCGATCTCACGCAACGGCTGAACTGGGGCGTGAACGCAATAGCTCAAAGCGTCGACTACAGCGGGACGTCCGCTCAATTCTATGTTCCCTACGAGTACGTCCTGGGAGGCACATCGTTGGGCTGGGCAGTTACGCCGTTGTTGAGTGCAACGGTCGGAGTATTTACCTCGCGGGAATTGGCGAAGAACGACAGTGCGTCCGTAGATGCCAATGGCGTGTCCCTGGGATTCGGCTACAAGTGGTCTCCGCAGTTTACAATGCGTCTCGAATTGACCGGCGAACGCGATGATAGCGTGGTCGTCACACCGGCTCCCTCGAAATTCATCTCAACGGGTACCGGCGCTACGTACACTACCGAGTGGCAGGGCCAGCTCAGCAAGTTGCAACTAAGCGCGGGTCGTACATTTACCCCCAGTGGTGCCGGCGGCACATTCCGCGATGATCAGCTCCAGTTACAATATAGCCGAGATCTGACGCAGCGATTGGCCTTCACCGCCGCCGGACATTTCATCAGCGCTGTATCAGTAGCGGGAATTTATAGCAATCAGAATTATAATTATGTTAACGCTACTGCGGAGCTCAAATGGATGATAACGCGCACCTGGCACGTGGGCGGTGGCTTGGAGTATATACGCGACCATTTTGTGCCACCCGTCGGGTCTGCCGCCAACGGCGTGATATACGCTTTCGTTGGTTACCAGGGCTTGGGCAGGCCGTATTAGGCGCTAGGCGAAACTGAACGCATTTTGGAGTGTCGAAGTGTCGGAAGACGAGACGGCAAGCGATCTTGGTTCGTACGGAGCATTGTTCCGCAGGCGGCGTGTCTGGATTTTCACGATAGTGCCGGCGGCGATGCTCGTCTCGGTTTACCTAGCCTATGCATTGCCGGCGCAATATCGCTCGACGGCGACCCTCATGCTCGAGCAAGCGGCGATTCCCGAAGAATTTATCAAGAGCACGGTCAGAAGCTATGCCGGGGATCAGATCGATATTATTCAGGGCCGCGTGCTGACGGTTGAGGCTCTCAAACAACTCGTGCAACAGTACGATCCTTACCCGGACGAAAAGAATCTGGACGTGGAGGCCAAGGCGCTGCGGATCATCGAGGATACGTCGCTCGAGCACGTCGATCCGGTGACCTACAAGCCCAAGGAAGAAGCTTCAGCGGTTTCGCTGAACTATCAGAATCCCAACCCGCAGCGAGCCAGCATCGTGGCGACACGGCTGGCAGATCTATTTCTCACTTATCATCAGCGCGTCCGTATGGAAGCGGCGGGCGCGGCGGCCAAATTGATCGAGGACCGGGCCTCGACTCTGACCAAACAGTTGCAGGAGGTCGATGACGAGTATGCGCGCCTGCGGAGCGCCAATGGAGGCATACTGCCCGATGCCAAGGAAGGTGGCGCTGAAGACGCCCGTTATCGCGCCGAGCGTGATCTGACCGATATGGAAAAGCAGCTGCGCGCCGCACAAGAGCGGGAGTCGCTACTGAGCATTCAGCTCAGTGCGACGAGCCCTAACCTGCTGGTGACTCAGGGATTAGCGACAAACGGGATGCCAGCCGCGGGTGCAGCCACGCAGGGTAGTCTGACCGATCTCGCGACCGTCAAGGCGGAGCTCGCAGACGCTGAACTGCGATATACACCGGATCATCCGGACGTTAAGCGACTGAAACGCGCGTTGGCAGCTCTCGAGGCGCAGAACAGCACGACCACGGGGGCGAATGCGGACAATCCAGAGTATCGGAGGATATCCGGCGAATTGGCGGCGGCGCGCGCGGAAGTCGCGGCCCTGGAGACCAGCAGCGCGCGTGGGCGCGCGCAGTTGGCGCGGTACACTGCAAACGTCAATCCGTCAGCAACGCTCGAGCGGCAGGTCGCTGATCTCCAGCGCCGACGTCAGAGTCTGCAGAGCGAGTACCAGGAAGCCCAGGACAAATTGAAGGGTGCGCAGCTCAGTCAGGTAGCCGAATCGGGCCAGGTTGCCGAGCACTTCTCGCTGCTGCAGTCGCCTTATCCCGCAACGCAACCTTATTCGCCGAATCGCATCGGGGTAATCTTGCTAGGCTTTGTACTTGGAGGCGCGTTGGCCGCAGTAGCCGTTGCGATGGCTGAGAGTGCAGATGCCACCGTGCGCGGTGCGCGCGATATCGTCGGCCTCAACGGGCTTCCGATTCTCGGGAGCATTCCAGAGATTCTTCTGACTTCCGATCAGGTTCGCAGGAGATGGATTTGGGGCTCGGTGATCGCGGTTTATCTTGCCGCCGGTGTGCTTGATGCCGTAACGATTGATCAGGCGCAGACGCGTGAGCAGCGCGTCGAGAAAGTTGCGGCAGTATCCGCTGTGAGTCATCGATAATGACTATCCTTGAGGCAATTGAACGAGCTAAGCGGATGCGGGCGGAAAGAGCGCGTGTATCCGGCGACGACGAACAAGTCAAGAAAGCCGCGCCGATCCGTCGTGCAAAGCTGGAGGTCGCGCCTGCGTCCGTTGCTGCGCTCAATTTCACGAGACGGGACTTCGATCCGGAGGTGTGCGAAAGGAATCGTGTTCTAATTAGCAGCTCATCGGGACAACCACATATTGGGGCGGCAGATTCCTACAGAATTTTACGCACGCGTCTTCGGAGCCGCTTTGTTGCCGGGGAGTCGACCAGTTTTGGGATCATCAGTGCTGGCCCGGATGAAGGCAAATCGCTCACCGCACTTAATCTCGCGCTTTCCTTCGCGATCGAGAAGAAGAGAAATGTCTTCTTGCTAGATCTTGATTTGCGCAATCCAAGCCTGTGTCGGTACCTTGGCGTGTCCCCAATGGTAGAACTTGGCAACTGTCTTGCGCACTTGGCACAGCCTGACGGGGCTTTCTTCAGCCCAGGTATTGACCACCTCGTCGTCGCGGGCGGTATAACCAGCCACGAGAACTCGTCCGAGTTGCTCGGCGGGAGCGGACTAGCCCAGCTGCTCGACTACATCAGGACCACAGACCCGCACGCACTGATCATAGTCGATCTGCCGCCACTGCTGCAGAGCGCCGACGCAATGGTCGTGGCGCCGCATCTAACCGCGATGCTTCTCGTAGTCGGTGAAGGCGTAACCCGGCGCGAGCATCTCAGCCGTGCCGCAGAGCTGCTTTCCGGTATGACGGTCGCCGGCGTTGTCCTCAATCGGTCACGCGAAGCAGTCGAGGATTACTACGGTTAACGATCAGCTCCGGCCGGACGCGATCGATGGAGCTCTATAGTCGAGCGCGCGCGCGCCGCGCGCTATTCTATACGATCAGTTTTCGTGCCCTTTCGCAGCTCGCCACCATCTTGAGCTACATCGTACTGGTGCGCGGACTGTCCGAGCAGGCGCTCGGCGTCTATAGCCTGCTCTATTCTGTGATTCCCGTCATGGGCACCGTAGCGTCGTTCGGGCTCGATCAGGTATTGAAGCGTTTTCAGCCCGAATATCTGCGCACGGGTAATCCTGCCGCGGCGGCGTGGCTGGTACGCGTTGTGACCATAGGCAGACTTGCCACAAATGTGGTGTTGCTCGTGGTGATTATCCTCGCGTGGAGCATCGTATCGCGACCCTTCCATCTGACGGAGCATCGGCAGGACTTCGAGTTTTTCAGCATTGTCGTTCTGCTTTATTTCCAGGTGATCTTACTGCAAAGCTCCCTCGCTTCGCACATGCTGCACAACTACAGCGTAGGATCGGTAGCGGTGCTGGCGGTCGGCAAGCTCGCCGCCTATTGCGTCGTCTACAAATTCTTTCAATTCAGTCTGCGTGCGGCGCTCGTGGCCGATACCATCGCCTTCCTGCTGACGTATGCGTTTCTGTTCGTAACGCATTGGCGCAATTGTAGCCCGCAACCCGATGAGCGCGCATATCGGCCGGACGCATTCGAGCGTGCGCGGCTACGGCGCTATGCACTGGTGAATAACTTCAATGAAAGCGGCTCGCTGCTGCTATACGTGCAAACCGACAATTTCTTTATCGCGTCACTCATGAACCCGCTGGCGGTCGGCGCGTACGCGTTCTATGCCCGACTGAACGAAATGTGCGCGAACTTGATTCCGACGCGGCTGTTTGACAATGTGGTCCAGCCGCTGTTCTTCTCGACGAGGCCGGAGGAGGCCGCCGAGCGACTACCCCGTTATGTTACGCTGCTGATCAATCTCAGCATGACGGTACAGTGGCCGCTGTTTGCTTACACGGTGGTTTATCATCGCGAGTTAATCCAGCTCATCTTCCACGGCAAGTTCCTCGAGAACTCTAGCCTGCTGCCCGTCATCATCGGATTTGCACTGACGAACAATGTCATTTCGACGCCAATCACCATGACGGCGTTGTATGCGGAGCGTGCGTCCCTCATTCTCAAGAGCCAGCTCTTCGGCCTCTATCAGATCGCTGCTATGCTGATCTTGGTTCCGATCTTGGGCTTGTATGGTGCGGCGATTGCAACGGGCACATTGCATCTCTTCAGAAATCTTTGGGTATGGTGGCAGGTGCGCGACAGTGCACGCTGGACGAATTTTCGTGCGGCAGTCATGATGGGAACCGTCATCTGGGCGGTGGCGATCGGCGCGTGCTTTGCCATTGAAGCAATTCTGAAGGCGCCGGCGCTTGTTCATCTCGGCGCCGGCGCGATCATCTGCACAGGCGCCACATTAATCTACCTCCGAAGCTCCGCCATTTCCGATTCGGACCGACAGATTCTCGGTGGCGTACTGCATGGGCGCGAGTTCAAACTGCTGCACTGGCTGGGCCTGGCGCCCGAGACACCAGTAGGCGCGGTTCAGGTCGAGGATACGATCGGATGAATGCCCAAGCGCGCGTCAGCGTGAACTGGTCAAGCACGACTCCGTGGTGGCCCGAAGGGATTCAAAGCTTATTGCTATCATGAATAAGCGCCGGCGTCATTTTGTTGCGAGTATTTGCATCAATGGAGACATATCCTTCTGCAGATGCGGGTGCTGCTACGCAGCGATGTTGATGAGCGTCGCGACTGTGAAATCTTGGACGGCCCGCGCCGCGCGGGCTAGCGGCGGTCGCTAAGATGCGCCCTGAGCGGCGTTTCATTCTGCGGCAATGTCGCACCGGAGTCTGTGTGCCACGGGGTCCGATCTGATCGGTTGGCGGATGCGTAAAGGGCGATTGCATGACCACGCTACTATCGATAAACAACTACTACTATTATCGCGGGGGGGCTGAGACAGTATTTCTTGAGCATAATAGATTGTTCCAGGAGGCCGGATGGAGCGTCGTTCCTTTTGCAATGAAACACCCGCAGAACTTGGATTCTCCTTGGTCGAAGTATTTTATTGACGAAATTGAGTTTGGCGAGCGGTATTCATTGCGGGAGAAACTGATCCGTCTTCCCAAGACGGTTTACTCCTTTGAGGCTCGACGAAAACTGGCGCGACTGCTCAATGAGGCGAAGCCAGACATTTGCCACGCGCACAATATCTATCACCACATCTCGCCGTCCATATTGAGTTTATTGAAGCAACGGGCGGTGCCCGTGGTACTGACGCTGCATGACCTAAAGATCGCATGCCCCGCCTACAATATGCTCGCACCGGACGGCATTTGCGAACGATGTCGTGGCGGTAGATTGCACAATGTTGTTGTGCACCGATGCCTTAAGGATTCAACGGTTCTGAGCGCCGTCGCGATGTTAGAGGCAGTCTTACATCGACTGCTCGGTACGTACGGGAATTGCGTGGGCCGCTTTGTGGTGCCCAGTCGGTTCTACATCGAGAAATTTTGCGATTGGGGCTGGCCTCGGTCGATGTTCAGTCACGTCCCGAATTTTGTCGATACGAAACATTATCGGCCTCAGTACGCGCCCGGTAAGACCTTCCTGTATTTTGGTCGCCTGGCGCGGGAGAAGGGCCTCGTAACGTTGGTCCGCGCTGCGGCGGCGTCTCGCTCTCGATTGCTGCTGGCTGGAACGGGACCGCATCTGACGGAACTGCGCGAATTGGCCGAGCAACTTAACGCGGATGTGTCCTTCCTGGGCTATCTCACTGGTGATTCGCTGCACCAGGCAATTCGGAGCGCTCGCGCCGTGGTATTGCCCTCGGAGTGGTACGAAAATGCGCCCATGAGCGTGCTTGAGGCTTATGCATTGGGAAAGCCAGTTTTGGGTGCTCGTATCGGTGGTATTCCGGAACTGATTCACGAGGATGAGACCGGTCTCGGTTTCGTCAGCGGGGATGTTGCGTCGCTATCTGCGACTTTGCGTGATATTACCGAGCGACCCGATGAAATTATCGAGGATATGGGTCGACGCGCCAGACTCTGGGTTGAAAAGGATTTCACGGCTGCGTTGTATCAGAATCGAGTCGTTTCAATCTATCGAGAGCTCGGCGTGTCTGCTCCTATCGACCGCCAAGCACAAGCAAGCGCGTGACCGTCTACCGAGGACAGTCGTGAGGGTTATGGTACTCGGAATTCGGGGGATGCCGAATGTTGAGGGAGGCATTGAGACCCACGCCGAGCAACTGTATCCGCGTTTGGCAGCGCTCGGCTGCAATGTGGAGGCAGTCGTGCGTACCCCGTTTGTGCCGCGCGACACGCGATCTTTTGGTCCCATCCGTATTCGTCGCCTCTGGTCACCGCGCCGCGCAGGCGTTGCAGCCTTTTTTCACTCGGTCATTGGGGTGTTCTATGCGGGCCTTGCGCGTCCAGACATATTGCACATCCACGGGATTGGACCCGCCATTGTTACGCCCATCGCCCGGTTACTGGGCCTAAGAGTTGTGGTGACGCATCACGGGCCGGACTACGAGCGCGAGAAATGGGGCTCTTTCGGGCGTTGGGTGCTGCGCTTGGGCGAACGATTCGGCATGCGAAAGTCGCACGCGCGCATTTCTATATCCAAAGCTATTTCAGACCGGGTTTTGGCACAGTACGGCCGCGAATCGTATCTGATACCAAATGGAGTTGTACCGGCTAAGCCGCGTACTGACGTTAAACACGTGCAGCGCTTTGGGTTGGAGCCTGGACGGTATTTCCTGCAGGTGAGCCGAATGGTGCCGGAGAAAAGGCAGCTGGACCTGATCCGTGCGTTCATGTTTGCCCAGCCAAAGGGGTGGAAATTAGCCTTGGTGGGGTCGCTCGACGACGATAGCTATTCGCAAAAGGTAAGCGCTGAGGGGAGAGAGGCCGGAGTGGTATTGACGGGGTACCTCACCGGCGAGCCGCTACAACAGATGTACTCGTACGCCGGAGCCTTCGTTCTACCTTCTTCGCATGAAGGTTTACCGATCGCACTGCTCGAGGCGCTGAGCTACGGTCTACCTGTCCTCGCTAGCGATATACCGGCAAACATGGAACTGGGTCTTGACACAGCCAGTTATTTTCCTCTCGGCGACACCGTAGCGCTTGCCGATCGCCTCACGCAGCTTGCAGAGGTACCTCTGAACGAAGATGCGCGCGCGGCTCGCAGGCGGTGGACTTCGCAAAGGTACGATTGGGATCGAATTGCCGAGCAGACGTTGGAAGTTTATCGTGGCCTGAGTCGCCACAGCGATTGAGGTTGTATTGTCCGGCGCTACATTGCAAAGAACGCTATAGGGACGCCGAATCGTTCGCCAGCTCTTTACCCCATGAGTGCTGCGCGGCGGTAAATTTACCAGTGATGGATTGCGCCGTGGCGCAGCGCACTGCTGCCGTGGCAGCAGGACGGTGTCACATCGTGTCAATGCGTTGCAGAAGCGGCGCTATCCGGCAATGAAACATTGTCGAGTCCCTTTCATGGGGAGACAACAGCCTTAAGCTCAGACCGGGTCAACAAAATACGGGAGGCTAAGCGTTGGCACTGTGAGACATGTCACACTTAATGTGCGTCGGCTGAGACCGACACATTGTCAGAAAAGTCTAGAACCCGTATTGTCGATTGGCCGAGATCATTTAGGTGGTTTGCGGGCGGCACGTCAGGCCTGATGGGACGATGCGAGTGATTTTGCGAATGCGCACAATGTCAGGCAGTTGCGCTGGCTCCTCCGCGATTCATGATTTCAATGGCTGCGCCCATCGTATCGGCTAAAGGGATCCACAATGCTTGTCCATCACAAGGCGCAATTGATTCTGCTACAGGAGATTTACGATGAGCAGACAGGTGAATTATTCTTTGGTCGCCGCGTTGGCCTGCTTGATAACGACAACCGGGTTTGCTGCATCAACGTCAAGCGCTCCAAATCCTCCCGCAAATATTTGCGTAACGCAGGGTGCCGGGCAAACGTGCGTGAGAGCTAGCGCTGCGGCTTCTAATATCCAAATCAAGTGGCACCCGGGCCACTACGCCCTGAGCGATCAACTTGTCTATGCCGGCAACAATCAATGGTCGAACATAAAAGCCGAAATTGATTTGGCATTCGGCGGGGCTGGAGGAACCTCGACGCCGAATGCAAACCCGAATGTAATCGGATACATGGGCATCCATATATGGAGCTCCATTGAGGGCCCCACGGCAGGAAGTTATAACTGGGCTAATATTAACCAAGCACGAAGCTACATCGCGGCGAACTATCCGGGCAAGCGTTATGCCGTGATGATCTGGGCCGAGGACTTCAGGAGTACCGATCCTGCCAATTCGATCCCCAACTACATTCTCACAGACGCCACTTATGGAGCCGGTTACGATGGGTCGCGGTACGGCTATTGGCAATTGGGCACGTTTGGAAGCACTGCAGCGGTTTGGAATTCAGCGGTAGAAGCCCGTATTGCGGCGCTGTTCGCCGCGCTCGCAAGCCAAACTTCGCCCTATAGCAATGGATATACGTACGACACGGACCCCTATTTTGAGGCGGTGACATTTCAGGAGACATCGCTCAGTTTCGTGTCCACTCCCGGCGGATATCCAGGGTTAAGTGGAGCGAAAACTCAGTGGCAGAACTTGATTGCGAACATGGTTGCTTCGTTCCCGCATACTTTGATTCTCGATCAACAAAACTACTGGTATCAGGGCAGTCCGACCGATGCAACTAGCCTGACGAATGCGGATAGCGCAATTGGAGCCGCATCAAGTAGCCCTGATGTCTACTATCCGCAGGCTTCTTTGCCGTGGGGGCCGCTTAGCTATCTCGGCGTCACGGCGGGATCGACCAACCAAGTCGGGAAAGCGCCGTCAGTTGCGCTTGTGGAAGATCCGGATTATGGCTTTACGTCGCTGGCGAACATTACGTTCTCTGCGTTGACCACGCTCAAGGCTTCGCATGTCTTTTGGGAGATGCAAAACTGGGACAGTGCGGGACTGCTGACCAACGTTAATGCCAATCCGATCCCCTCGGGCAATCAAGTGTGTCCATCGTATTACAGTGGGCGCGGCGGGTGTAATAGTAATTGATAAAGTCTGATCTCACGATCTCACGTGGCTTGTGACCTGCGGGCTTCACCGGGCGGTGCGCGGTATCGACATCGGTGACAGTTGTGGTGCAACACTCCGAGCGCGCAGTGATTCTCCTTGGTTTGGCCATCGGCAGGTTGTTGCCATGCTGTCGCTGATTTGTTGGCTGGGCTTGCTGCCCGGCGCGCTCGTTCCAAAGGTGGACCCGTGAAGATTTTGGTGAAGCTGGCCAGCACAACCAACATTCATTGGCTTATTGCGATGACAGCAACAGCGGCCTCGCTGACGTTTGCATTCGTCCTCTATCCGGCAATGGCCGGTTCTTATCATATGGACTTGGATCCCGACTGGCATGGTCCATTGGGGTACGGCATCTGGAAGCTTCATATTTTCTCGTATTATCCGAGTGTTGAGCCGGCGTCAGCCAGGGGACCATTATACCCCGCGCTTATCGCGGGATTGTTAGCATTGACGAACGGATGGTGGCCCTATTCGATCCAATTGGCGCAGTGCATTATCTTTGGTCTGCTCTGTGTGCTTGTATTCTGGATAACGAAGACGCTGTGGAATAAGCCACTTGCAGTGCTGGCCTCCGGCCTGTGTGCCGTTCATCCATTTCTTATCTGGTATACGAGCAGGATCTGGATCGAAACCATGATGATGTTCTTGTTCACTGCGTTGATCGGCAGTATCGTGTTTTTGAAGCAACGCCCGACGCCATGGAGGGCAATGTTACTTGGAGTAATTATCGGAATGAGCGTTTTGACCAAGTCGGTCTATGGACCGTTTCTCCTACTGACACCTTTGTTGTTGCTGGTGCCGCTTGGTCGCCGGATCGGTCCTTCACTGGCCCTAATCGTGTTTCTTTCCGGAATTATCGTTGCTGCACCCTGGGTCATTCGCAATGGCCGCGTTACGGGTACTTTTGCGCCTGTCGTCGGAGGCGGCGGCTTCGCGCTTCATCAGGGCAACGACTTCGTGCAGGATTTCAGTATTGCTCCGTTTTCTATTTCTAAACTTTTCTCCCTGAGCATCGCTAGGATGCGGGCGGAACCGGTCACACTTCCGTCCAATATCAGCGGATTAGAACGTAAGAATAAACTGGACGCTGCGTTGGGCCGTAGCGCCATGGAGAAGCTGAAGAGATCGCCAGGCTTTCTGTTGAAAAAGATTGGATATAATGCGGTGCTGTTCTGGACGCTGAGTGAAACTCCGGGCAAATCATTGCTGATTTCCATTCTTCAGCTGCCGCTTGTTGGACTTTTTGTTGCGTTTCTCTTTTCCCGCAGATACCGCAGCAAGGGCGATATCATATTGATATGCACAACGTTGATCGTTTGCTTTTATTTTGCGCATCTGCTGACTATCGCTGTCGCCAGATATTCGGTAGTGTTGATACCGGCAATGCTGATACTGGCTGTTGGCGTATTTGAAGCTAATGTTCCGGACGCACCGAGCCGCGTGTCGCTGGAAAAGTCTGGTTCCAAATCGACCTAAATCTATACCAACGTCAAACTCTGGAGTTTAAGACCCAAGCGCCTAAACTGAAGACGCTGCACGCCAAAATTACGCCCTCGGCGGCGCAAATTAAGGGCGCGCATTAAACCCAATGGGCGCCTCAGATCAGACTGGCTTGCGCGCGACGAACTGAAAGGCGCCCGTGTTTCCGACCAGTCGCGCTGTTTCCCCTGCATTAGGGCTAAGCGAACGCCCTGCTCGCCACCAGAGCTTGTGCAGCATTTCCAGCGGCCACACTAGCATTCGTCCTAGGGCATCAGGCATCCTCGGAAATAGGCCGCCCATGGTTGCCTGTGCTCGAAGACCAGACCAATCCGGATCAGGCGCAATGCGCTCCACGGCAAAGCCTCCGATCTTCAACGTATTGTAGGTTCCAAGATGCGTGTGATGATAATAGCTATTCCCGTGAAAGGGCTCGAGAAACGCGACGGTACCTATATACAATCCCCCTGGTTTCAAGATACGAAACACTTCGCGAGCAAGCACCCCAGGATGCTGGATGTGCTCAAGAACCGCCACTGATAGCACAAATTCGATTGACTCGGTCAGGAATGGCAGTGCGTGACCGTCCCCAAGAATGGGTGCTTCTGGAACATTGTAGTCAAGACCGATCCATTGAAAGCCCGCGCTCTCAACGGTTGCCCGATGTAGCCCACTCCCGCATCCTAGATCGAGAGCAAAGCTCTCGCTTGACTGCGCCTTGGGCAGGTACGAGAGCAGTTCAGGGGTGAGGTGCCACGGATTCTTGCGACCCGAAAAATCGACCGCTGGCTGCGAGTTAGCCTTCAAAGGGCCGAAGTCAAATCCCGCAGCAACCAACGGTGTACCTAACTCAAATGCCATGACGAATCTCTTTTGCGTCTTCAAGCGCAAATCGAGAGCCCCGTCGCTAGTGACGAGGAACCGTGTGGCACAGCTGCTACACTCGGCACCGTAATTAGTACGAGTAAGTTGCGCTCCGCATTGGCTACAAGCAAGAATATTCCACGGCAACTCAGGGGGTATGCGCAGCACGATCGAATCATACTCAATTATCGCGTCGGGCGGCCATTTGGCAGTATTGCCAAACACGAGCGCTGCCCACTACCGGAATCGGCAAATCTACGACTAGATTGAAGTTTTCGCGTTGAACGCTTCGAAGTAACCGGCAACGGTCGACTACCTGGAACGCGGCCTACAGCGAGCTGCTCGCGTCTGGCAGCAATCAACCCGGAGAAGAACCAGAACATGAACGAGAGTGATTCAAAAGTATGTATGGTGAGGTAAAACAACCCTATCGTTATCGTAATCCATGCCCCGACGTATCCCAGCGCAAGGATCCCAATTAGACCGTGATCACGCTTCGCAACGAAGAATGCGTCACGCAGGACCAGCCAGTGTAGAAGTAAGATAAGGCTAGTGCCCAGGAAGCCAAGTTCGAAAAGGAAGGCAGAAGCGGACTCCTCCCCCACATAGTTCCAATAGAGTGACTTATATCTACCGGAGAACTGCGATCCAATAGAAGAGTTTGAGGCGTTGCCGAGCCCGAGCCCAAAAGTGAATTTTATCGGGTCGCGACTCAACTCCTTGAACGGTACGATTAGCGCATCTGCTCGACCTGCCTCTTTCCCCGTTCCCACGCCGGCGTTATTTTGTAGGTAACTTTCTACCTTTCCGTGCCCTGTAAGAAAATCTTCTATCGTGAAAGGATCGGGATTATGGCGAGTGTTTAAGTAGTCGTATAGCGGGACGAAGATTGCGCCGGCGATGATCAAGAGCCCGAGTGCCGACAGCGTGACCCGGATTCTGCGCTCGGGGGGTGACGCGAGCGCAAACGTGGTCAGCAGGCCTAGGGGCAGAAGAAATACCGTGACTTTCGTCTCGTTGATCGACATTGGGATAATCAATACGACGAAACAGACGGCGAACCAGATCTTGCTGAACCGGCCTCGTAGCATCAGTGCACTCATTACGCACAGAACCGCTATCAAGAAGAGCGACAGGATTCCGGAAATCATCAGCGTTCCGTACACATAGTCTCCGGTGAACCAACCTTTGGCCTCGCTCGCGACCCGCTGACTGACTGCTAGAGGTGCCTGCAGAAGGGAGAAGGCGAAAATCAAGTTCATATAACGTTGAATGTCGCGATCACTGAAGCCGGCGATTGCTGGCAGGAAAAAGAAGGGAATCGCCCGCAAATAGTAACGCATGCCAGCGACCATCGGTCCGGGCGCTTCGTGATTGACCACGGGACCGCAGACCATTACTACGCCGATTGCGCCGAATATCAGCCAATACTTCATATTCACGTAGCGAAAACGTTGCCGAATCCCCGCGGCGGCGACGTAAACCACGGTCAGGGCAGACAGCAAATCGGGTAGGAATCTAACGACGCCGGGCACAATGCTGACGTCCAAGCTGCTCAGGTACGCCGCCGACATCGCTGCGACGATGACCAGATACATCAGATTACGCATCGGCCAATCCCGCACGCAGTGGGCGCGTCACCGAAAGCAGCTCGAGGTATTTGTGCTCTAAATCATCGGCGATGCGCGGGTAGGTGCGGTGCTCCTCCACCCAGGATCGGCCACGCGCGCCCATGGCCGCTCTCTCGGCGGGACCTCGGCGCAGCAGCCAGCGGACGCTCCTGGCGAAATATCGGGCACCCCAAGGCGCGCACACACCGGCGCCGCTGGCGCGCAGGACTGCTCTTTGCTCCGGGTGCTCGTTCGCCACCACCGGCAGGCCCAGGGCCAGGTATTCGACCAGCTTGGTGGGCGAAGCCGCCAGAAACATGGGCGTCGGGAAAATAGGTGACAGGGCAATTTGAACGGCGCGCATTCGCTGCAGCGCTTCCCGCCGCGGTAGAGATCCAGTGATTTCCAAAGACTGGGAGACCCCGAGACTCTGCGCACGCTGTTGCAGTACCTCGCGGTCGGTTCGCTCATGCGCATCGCCGACGAGCAGCAGCCGCACCGGCGTTCGGTCGTGTCGCAGATCGGCCAGCATGTCGATGAGTATGTCGATGTGGCGGTCGGCATCGAGTGCGCCGAGGTAACCCAAAACGATGACACCGTCTGATTCGGTCGTCTCAATGTGCCCCGCTGCCGGAACGTCGTCGAGATCAATACCCATCGGCACGGGAGTCAATCGGTTTGGCGCAATTCCGTGTGTCGTGATGTCCCGCTTCATGCGCGCACTTTGCACGAACGCGTGATCGCAGCGCGGCAGTATCCACCGATAGAGCAGCCACGCTGCCACAATGCCGCGCAGGTTCGCAAGCATCGGGAACCGTGTTTCGCCGGAGCGCGCATGGAGTCGGTCGGCTTCTGGATAAGGAAATGATAGCCAGTAGAAGTACCGTAGTCCTCGAGCCCGGGCGATGATCAGACCGATAGCGGCAATGAGAAACTTGTCGCGGAACTGGATGGCGTCGTAGTCCGCCGCTCGAGCCCGGCGCAGCGATCTCAGGTCATGCCAGAAGGCGAGCCAGTGCTTGGCAAAGCGGCTGAAAAGGCATCCGGTCGCGGTTGGACCCACGAAAACCGTGCGGCCGTGCCAGTGGTGCGCGCCCGGTACCACGCTCGGCGAACTCGCCTGCATGACGAAATCAATGGCGTGACCTCGGCCAAGAAGCTCCCGGCCGAACAGAACATCAATGTCGACACGGAACGTTGGAAACTCTTCTCGCGTCCAGTACAAGAGTCGAATGGGTCGCGTGGGCGTCATCTTCAGCAGTCTGCGACACCGCCGGCGCGTTGCGGCGATGCCGGCGTCGTATTGGCTTCTTCGGCCGCTTGCAATATCAAATCGGCCAGCCTTGCGCCCTGCGTCATACCGTGCTTTTCGTGGACGAACGCAAAGGCTTGTACCGCGATTTTCTGCCGCTTTTCGGCTGAGCGCGACAGATCATCGATGAAGGCCCGCAAACGCTCCATGGTGCCGGCACAATAACCGATACCCAGGGCTTCCATGCACTCGTCGGGATCGACGGCCAGTGTGGCCACAATTGCGCCGCGCGCCCACGCTTGCAGAAAGGTATTCGGAAAGCCCTCAAACGTACTGGTATTCACGTGGACGACGGCCTCCGACATTAGCTCGTTGACCTTTTCGATTGGCAACTCTCCAAAATACTGCAAATTGCGGATCGTGGAGATCTTCTTCATAAGCGGCGCAAATCGTCGCTCCAGCGCCGGCCGACCGGCCATGAGGAACTGCAGATCATCGCGACCCGCAAAGGACTCGGCGAGTTTGACGAATAGTGCCGGGCGCTTGAAATCCTTCAAATTGGCAACCCAAAAGATTTTCAAGGGACCCGTTGGCTTTGTCGGCAAAGCCTCCGGAAGCGGCTGGAAATTGCGGATCACAGCGGCTGCGGTGAGTCCGTAGCGCTGATTCAATTCCCGCCCTTGGCGTTCGGTCTGCACGATGATATGACTTGCATGTTTCAGCCCCCAAATTCCTGCAAGACATTCGATCAGGTCAAACGGCGTATTCGGAGAAAGCCGCAGTGTGATCCAGCGATAGTTGAGATCGAAGTCGTGTGCGATGTGAAAGAAAAATGGCACTCCTGCCTGCCGCGCGTACCGGGCGCATACGGCTGTGTAGCTTTGCCTGGATTGCTGATAGATCACATCCGGCTTCAGCTCGCGCAATGTGCGCATCAGGTCGCCAGCATCAAAAAATACGGCGCGACGGCGTATGCCCAAGTCGCTACCGATGCGTCGAAGCTCGTATGGTAGACCCCGGGCGTCAGCACCTTCGGGTACCCGGCGTGCCACATATGTCACCTGCACTCCCGGTCGGCGGGCGAGTTCTTCGGTCAACAAGAGCGTTTGATACTCGGCTCCCGCCATCAACGCCTTGGCATGATTTTCCGCCACAATGCATACATGCATCGCTTAGCCCTTCAATTCGAGAATGACAACTCCGCCCTGCGCCACGACAATGCGCGGCTGCAGCCGTGCGAGCGATTGTAGAAGTTGGCGGTTGTCGTAGCCGAATGCCACGAGGTATGCCGCTGGTTTGTCCTTGATTGCAGCCGCCAGCGCATCGACGGAATAGAGCAGCGGGTAGTTGCCCCAGCGCTCCAAGGTGCCGTTTCGGCAAGCCCACTGCGGGAAGTTGGGATCGCGCACATTCACGTAAAAGTAACTGATGCCAGAATAGTAATGGTCGATACCATGAACGCCATTAATGACGATGGCATTGCTCGGCACATTCTTCTGTAACCAATGCGCCAAAGTCCGATAGTCGTCGCGGATCACCAGGTGAGATTGCATGTCTCCTGACATGCCAACCCTGAAGGTCTCTATCGGCGAGTCGATGTGAAGCAAGTGACCGGGTTGAAAGTCTTCCGACAGCGCAAATCCACCCAGCGCGGCGATCGTGGTCAGCCCGGCTACCGCGGCCGGCCGGCGTGTGAGGACTTCGACGCCGCGCGCAATCGTCGTCAGTGCGAAGATAATCGCGAGAGGATACAGATTGAACACATAGCGGGTTTCCTGTCGTGGCGGATGACTCGCGCTTGCGGCCAGCAGCAAGATGAGAAAGATCACGAGCAACGCCCGCTCGCTGTTCAGAGGCTCCTTGCTCTTCGCCATTCGGTACATCGCCGTCGCAGACAGCAGGAGCAATGCGGCGCCGAGGTGCGGCACTGCTCTGGCCCAGGGCCGCACGACGACGCCGACAAAGTCCGGAAAGCGCAGCAACTGATACCCCAGTCTTGCCAGGCCGCGAGCCACGTCGGCAACGTGCGCAGCGCCCCAGTCAGTCATCGCCATGCCGAAGGCAAGCCAGAGCAGGGCGCATGCCAGTAGGGCCAGGTGGAATGATCGGGCCGGCCGGCCGAGAAATTGGTCCCAGTCGATAATGCGCATCATAAGCAGCAGCAGGCCAATTGCGCCCACCAGCAGGAATTCATGCACCGCGGCGGCCAGGAGCATGCCGAGCAAGCCCACGGCAAGCAGCGGTCGCGCACGCAGGCCCCAGATCCAGCGCAATGCCGGCACTAGCATCGCCAGGGGTACTGCGGCCACCGCCAGCCACCAAACGTGATGCTGGAGCTGTGCCAACGGCGGCGCCAACATGGCCAACGGGTCAGGGGCGGCTTCAGAAAGGGAGGGATCGTAGGAGGCCGGCCAGGAGCCGTGGTCACTGCCGCGGAAGTCGGCCGCGACGAAGCAGTATGCAATCGCGAGCAGGCCGGCGCAGCTGATGAGGTAACGCCATTGATGCGGCGCGATACGCTCGGACGGAGACTGCAGAAATGGAGGCAGCAAATTGGCCAACAACAGGAATACACCGCCTTCCCACACGAGCGGACCCACGATGGATAGCACGAGCATCGGCCAGAGTGCCTTAGCGTCGCGGTCGACGGTATAGCGAAGGAAGAAAACCAGGTACCAGAGAAACACCGATTGAAAGGGCGCGTACATGCGTCCGAAGCGCGCCATTTCGATTTCCCAGACCGAAAGAGCAAGGATGACGACCACCAGGAGTCCGACGAATCGTCCGTGCGTCCGCCGACCAAGGATGAATGCTGCAGGGAGAGTGAGCAGACTACTGAGCGCACTGATCAGGCGCGGAGCCAGCTCGGCCGACGGCCAGGTCAGCTGCAAGGCGGCGGCTAGATATTGCAGGGCGACGCCTCGCATATAATAGCCACCGCATTCGAAGGAAGGTATTCCCCGATGCAGTATATTGGTGATTGACTGGCTGAGATAATACTCATCTACGGCAAATGGGGCGCTACCGAGACCTTTGAAGCGCGCAAGAATGCCGGCAATGAGGGCGAGCGCCGCCGCGTACAGCAGCAATCTCTGCCATGGTTGCACGACGCTATTCATTGGCAACGCGTAGCCCGCGTCAGACCGACTTTTGGGTGAGTGGGTATTCGATGACGCGATCCACCTGATAATCCTTCAGATCGCGGGCATGTGTGAAAATAATTAGCTCGCCTAACAGACCCAGCGCAAACAGCTGCAATCCGAGCACGACGAGCAGTGAGGACAGCAACAGGGCGGGCCGATTGGCCAGACCCACGGAGAAAAACAGCCGGTCGATGACGAGATACAGCACGAGCACGGTCCCAATACTCAGGATTGAAGCGCCGACCATGCCGAAGAAGCGCAGAGGTTTCTTCGTGAACCTGACGAGAAAGAAAACGGCGAATACGTCGAGGAGGCGGTGCGCGTATTCGCGCGCGCGGTAGCCACCTTCGTTACGGTCTTGGGATGATTGATGCACTTCGATTTCGAGAATGCGAAAGCCTTGCCGGTCCGCGAGCGCAGGCAACAAGCGGTGCTGGTCGCCGTATAACGCAATCTCTTCCAGAACCCGTCGCTTCATGGCTCGGGCGCTGCAACCGAGGTCGTGGAGCTTGAGGCCGGTCATCCAGCTTACGAGCCTATGAAAGAATCCGCGCCGCAGCCTCTCGAGCGGGCCGCCGACGCGTGGCCAGCGGCGGCTTACGACGACGTCGGCGGAATTCAGCGCGTCTACCAGCTTGCTGATATCGCTGACATCGATCTGATAGTACGCCGGCAAGGTCAGGATGAACTCGCCCCGCGCCTGCTCGAAGCCCGCCATGAGCGCAGTGGACTCGCCAAACGAACGCGCTAGATAAACGGCGGTGATCTTCTCGCCGACGCGCAACAGCCCCTCGATTCCCGTCATGACGTCCCGATAGGCGCCATCGACGACGTAAATGAACTCGTACGAACAGCCGATCGCTTCCACACCACGTCGATAATCGGCGTGAAGCGCGGTGACCTCGGCGTGGCGTTGTCCGACTGGGACAATGACCGACAATTGCAATTCGACATTGCGCCGCATGGATTGACAGGCCTTGTTGTCAGAAGTCATGACTGATACGTGTGAATCCGTTGTGTCAGCTTCGCGAAGTCGCTCTCACGAATGTCACCGGTCTTGTAGACGATCTCCGCCACAGCGCCGCTAGAAAACAGGATGAGCGCCCCGGCAATAAAGATGAGTCCAGTGCCGGCGATCGACAGCGACATGCCTTCGTGGCTCCACAGTGCCTTGGTCAGGGAATAGCCGAATGCGAATACGCCGACAGACAGCATCGGCAGCGACAGCAGCCCGAACCATAGTAGTGGCCGTGCGGTGAAGGAGGCGACCGTTTTGATGACCATCAGATCCAACAGCACTTTGTAGACGCGCGACAACCCATATTTAGACTCGCCAAACTGACGCGCATGATGCCGCACCTTGATCTCCGCAATTCGCGGCCCGGCAATTGACGCCATCGCCGGAATGAATCGATGCATCTCCGAGTAAAGCGGAATGTGCTTGATGACCGAGGCGCGATACGCCTTGAGCGAGCAGCCGTTGTCTTTGATCGGCACGCCGGTCACGTTGCCGATCAGTCGATTCGCGATCCTGGAAGGAATCTTGCGCGAGACCATTTTGTCTTGGCGATTGAATCGCCAGCCGACGACGATGTCGTAGCCTTCATCCATCTTCGCCAGAAAATGCTCAATGTCTGCCGGGTCGTTCTGCAGATCGCCGTCCATGGTGATCAGGACTTCCCCGTGGGCGTGCTCAATCCCCGCGGCCATCGCCGGAGTCTGGCCAAAATTGCGCCGGAACTTGACCACCCGCACGCGCGCGTCGGCTTTTGCAAGCTCTGTCGCAAGTTTCAGCGTTTCGTCCTTGCTGCCATCGTCGACAAAAACCATTTCAAATGAGATACCGAGCGGCTCAACCGCTCGCACGATTGCCTGATGCATGCGACCGATGTTTTCGGCCTCGTTGTAGAATGGCACAATCACTGATAGCCGCACGCACGTTCGATCCACGACGGGAGACAAAGGAAGGCGCGGCTGCTGCGGCATATCGTTGCGGTGGGCGGGACCCTGAGAGCGCCCATAATACATTAATCAATTTACGGGGCTGCGACCTCAGTCGCTTTTCAGATGGGTCCCTAAAATTGGCCCGCCGACATAATGCCCAATCGAGTTAACCTGAACACCAGCCTGGTCCTTAACACCCCGATACCGTAAGTAACGTTCCGTTGGAAGTTGATGGAGGATGCTTCAGCGAAATACTTCGTGGGGCCGGAGATTTCGCCATCTCGATATCCTCAATAGAAGGGCAGTTAGGCAGCAGGTCTTCTGATTTGCACCGTAGCCTCTATTCTCGGTGGGCAGTAAGAGTTCTATTACGAGCTCACGTGAAATGTTGACCGTATTATCTGAGCTGAAGTCGTCACCGAGTATGATTGTGTCAACGATGTCCTTCCGAATATCGGCGTAGATCGGCTGTAGGGTGCGCGCGGCGTTGTAGGCCGGCATGAAGACGGCAATTCGTCCTCCATTGAGCATGTCGCGACCTCTACAATCAGCAGATAAATTGCAACCTAGATTCTACAATGCTGAAGCTGCATGCGGTCGCGATGCCCCGTTGTGGAGAACCCAGGGGCGGACGGGGTAAGTCTTGTGCACGAATCGAAAGCTTGGAGCGAAGATTCCGTGAACTGCGTCGCTTAAACTGGCTCAATAATTCGCTTCCCACGAGTCCGGGGGTTACCTTCACTTCAGCAGCAATCGCGTGTAGGGATATGCTAGCCTCATCAGAGCGTTGCTCGAACGAGCTTATTTGGACGTTGCGCGAGTAACCGAATGAATCTGCTTTCAGAGGTATTGTAATGCGGCGGCTGTGTTTCGGAGTCTTCTTAGTTGCGCTGGCCACCCTTGCTCTGGAACTCATGCTGACGCGCGTATTCGACGTGATCCTGGCGCCGAATATTTCGTACTTCATCGTGAGCTCGGCAGTCTTCGCTATCGGGTTAGCCGGTATTTACGTCTCGCTTTATCCGCTGTCCGCCGGAAAGGACATACGTCCCCTTCTGACATGCCTCGCGGTAGCTTTGGCCTGTGTGGCGGCTCTCTTGGTTCTGGTCATCAACGCGCTGCCCTTCAATCCGGATGAAGCCTTCAAGACGCCGCTGAGGCAGCTTGCCTATTTCGTCGGCATATATCTTGCCCTGCTCGTGCCGTTCTTTCTGGCCGGGTTCATCCTGATAGCGGCCTTTTCAACCTACGCCGCGAAGATTCAGACTCTCTACTTCTGGGACTTGGTTGGCGCTGGAATTGGCTGTGTTGCAATCGTTCCACTCATTCCGATGATCGGTCCGGGCGGCTTGACCTTTTGCGTTGCCGGCGTCGCCCTTATCGCGGCTGCTCTTTTCTCTACCAACTCGAGAGTGGCAGTGAGCTGCGTAATCGCCGCGGCGATCGTAACGGCCGTTCCATTCGTGCACATGCCCAAGTACATCGACTTCGACAATCACCAGGAGCATCGCGGTATCGTTGCTGACAAGGCGGCGGGAAGACTCGAATACACCAAATGGGATCCTATTTCTAAAATTGAGGTTCTGGACCATCCATTTACCCCTGACCAAATCGAAAAGACGGACCGTTGGTGGACTGGTGGGGATCGCAAGCACATCGCTTACGACGGTGGCTTGCAGAGCAGCTTCTTCTACAAGTTTGACGGAAACCTTGCGGGATTGCGCGCGGCGATTGACCGGGATCGAATGATCGCGCGCGAACAGTTCTGGCAGATCTCAGTGATTGCTGCGGACTACCTCAAACGCGATACCGGTGCTCGAGTCCTCGTTATCGGCAGCGCCGGCGGACACGACACCAAAGCGGCGTTGATGTATGGCGCCAAGCATGTCGACGCAATCGAGCTCGTGTCCGCAGTGGTTGAGCTCGGCAAGCACCAGTACGCCAACTATATCGGTAACATTTTCAATCGCCCCGAAGTGAACGTGCAGGCTGGGGAGGGCAGAAGCTTCCTGCGAGCGAGCCACGAGCACTACGATATCATCCAGATTCATAGCAACCATACCAGCGGCAGCATGGCCCAAGGCAATGGTGCGCTGGGCCCCGTATATCTGCAGACGGTCGAAGCCTACGAAGAGTTTTTTGGGCATTTGAAGGATGATGGCATCCTGCAGATCCATCACCACATGTATCCGAGGATGATCGCCACCGCCGCCGTCGCATGGAAGCGGATGGGTAGAAGAAATTTTCAGAAGCACGTGGTCGTATTGACGACGCCGGTGGAACACATGCTGCCGACGCTGCTGATAAAGATGACTCCATGGACGCAGGCGGAGATCTCGGACCTTATGGCGCTGCTCAGTCCGCCTGGGCTCGACCCCTTCTATTCATACACGCTGGTCGAGAATCCGCTGAATCCGCAAGAGAGCTTGCTCTCGGCCGATTTCTATTCGGGCGATTTGCCCAAGAGCGTTTCGGATCGCACGCCGATGAGAGTGACTCCCGTAACCGACGATAATCCGTATT
>Ga0302324_100004998_pt1 | contig 29171 bp, 28 predicted proteins | sample Palsa_T0_1_FD_201949 | JGI IMG/M metagenome (GOLD analysis project Ga0302324, IMG submission 201949) | Peat permafrost microbial communities from Stordalen Mire near Abisko, Sweden - Palsa_T0_1 | ecosystem: Environmental > Terrestrial > Soil > Palsa > Peat permafrost | place: Sweden: Abisko...
TGCGTCCTGCATAACCTCGCCGTTGAGCCTCAAGGTGATGCGGAGGTTCATCGGGTCGGGTACAAAAGCGGCGGGAACGATAAACGGCCCGATCGGCAAAAACGTCGGCGCGCATTTCCCGGCGAGCCAGTCGGTGCCGATCGCCTTGATGTCGGGGCGGTAGATGCGCTCACGCGCCGTGATGTCGTTGGCGACGGTGTAGCCGGCGACGCAGGAAAGCGCGTCGGTCCGGCCGACATGCCGGGCAGGGCGGCCGATGATAACGCCAAGTTCAAGCTCCCAGTCGGGCTCGGTCACGTCCCGCGGAATGATCACGCGATCGTTCGGACCGGTGACGGCCGATACCGCCTTTGAAAATGCATAGGGCCGACCTGTTGCGATGCGTCCATCCATCATTCTCGCGGCGTAGGCGCGGCGCTCCTCGGCGGTCATAGCCGCGGTCTCGGGAGAGGCCTGCGCCGCCATGAGATCGAGAACGTGCTGCCGGTAGTTCGCGCCCGTGCAGAAAATCTGCCGAGGCAACAACGGTGCGTGGACCTCCAGACGGTCGAGCGGGATCCGCTTGTCGGGCACGACTGAACCGACACGTTTCGCGATCAACGGAAATGCCGTGTCCCAGCTTTTCAAAAGTGCGAGCACCGAATCGAATGCCGCGACCTCATCGCCGAAGGCGGAGACGGGAAAAACATCCCGTTGCACCACGACCGCCGGAAAGGGCGCGCGTCCTCCCGCGGAAAATGTACCGATCGCAAACATGCTTGGAGCCAAGCCCATGCAACATTCTTAGACGCGGTAACTGCCGACGAGGATTTCCGTAGCTTGTTTCCGGGCGAGGGCGTCGAGCGGCGGAAAGGCATCGAACAAGTAGCCGTCCGGGATCATTTGGTCGGGATTCCACGCGTTCAACGATCCCTGCGACACTTTCCACTCGAACGGAAAAATGTCAGGCGAGTACAGCATGTAACCGCCCGAGAACAATTCGACGCGCATTCCACCGGGCTCGCGGACATAGAGAAACAGATTCTCGCCAACACCGTGCTTGCCTGGGCCATATTCGATGTCCAGACCTGCCTCGCGGTAAATATCCGCGGTGCGCAGCACGTCTTCTCGACTGTCCACCCAAAAGGCCACGTGATTGGCGCGACCCCTGACGCCACTGAGCTTGCCTGTGCGGTCCACCGCGTCGAGTACGAGCCCGAGATCGTGCGACATCGGGGTCGATGAGACAAAAGCCGTTACGACGACGTCGGCATGATCGAGTTTCGCGTATTCGGTGAACCGGAAACCGAGATTTTCCTGGAACCAGTTCGCATCGCGAAATGGGTCGTCGGTGTTGAAGGTGACGTGGTCGATCCGGCGCGCGCCCGCGCCACGGGTAATGTAACGCTGCGGACGATTAGGCACGGTCGGTGCGAGTTCGGCGGGAGCGATGTAGCGATCGAATTCCCAAAAAACCTCGTGGAGCTGGCCGCCGGGTGAGAGGAAGCGATAGGCCGCGCCATGACCCGGCACCGGCTTCTGCCATCCGATTCCGGTCCCGCACGATTCCAGCCGTTTGACGCAGGCATCAAGCTCTTTCGGCCCCTCGGTACGCCACCCAGTATGCGCCACGGCGGGTGCCGAACCTTCGGTCAATTGCAACGAATGATGGAAGAACTCGCCCCAACCGCGGAAATAGACGGATTGTCCGGCGCGGCCGGATTCTTCCAAACCCAGGACATTCCTGAAGAACGCCGCCGATTGCTCCGGTTTCGGCGAGATGACTTCGACATGCGCGAGCTGCGCGATCAAGCGTTCGACCATGAACTTCTCCATTCGTGTTGTCTGCAGACCCGTGCACGGCGAGCGCCGGCGCTCACGGCGGCGGATGCCCGCGATCCGTTCAGAAACTTTCGCCGAGCAGCGCGTATCCCTTACCCGTCAAGCCGTAGATTTTTCCGACATCCGGCTCCGCCGCTTGCTCGAGCTTGCAGATCTCCAGCGAAATGTCGCAAGCGGTGCGCACGCGATTGAAGCGGCGTTTCATGAATGCATCGAGCGCCTCGCAAAGCGGCGCATCCCGTGACAGGGCCTCCGCCAGGATGACGGCATCCTCGATCGCCATGCCGCCGCCGGCGGTCAGATGCGGAGTCATCGTATGTGCGGCGTCGCCGATGAGAACGACGCGGTCCCTGTACCACGGCGATGGCACCAGCGTGTTCTCGAACGGACGCCAGACCACTCTCTCCGGCGAACGCATGCGTTCGCGTACTTCGACTACGATCGGCGCGGTGAAATCCTTGAGCACATCCTTGAAAATTACATGCGTCTTGCTTTCGTCGATCCGCGGATTGGTCGGAAAACTCAAGGTCGTGAACAGATACATCCATTCATTGCTCAGCGGAATAAAGCCGGCCTTCAGCTTTGGTCCGACGAAGACGTAAAGTTGATCGATGGAAGGATGCCGCTCGGTCATGAATCGGAATACGCCCTGTCCGACATAGGTCGGCTCATGGGTCTCGCCGAAGATTAGCTTGCGGATGCTCGAAAAGACCCCGTCAGCCCCCACCACCAGGTCGTAACGGCCGCTACTGCCATCGGTGAACCGCACGTCGACCCCTTCGGGATCCTGGTTCATCGAGTCGACGGTCAGCCCGTGCCGGATCGTCGCCCCTTTGGCGGTGGCGGTCTTGGTCATGAAGTCTGCGAAAACCGGGCGCTGCATTCCTACAGCGGCTGGAAAACCCGGACGCGACGGCGGCAGCGGATTGGTGGCTTGAATCTTGCCGGCGCCGTCGCCGACTTTGAAATAATCGAAGCCGAATCCACGCTCCACACATCCGGCCGCAAGCCCCAGCATATCCAGGGCGCGTAGCGTGCTTCCAGTCAGAGTGATGCCGACGCCGATGACCCGAGCGTCGATCTCTACGACCTTGGCGGCAATTCCGCGCTTCCTTAGCGCGATCGCAAGCGTCATGCCGCCGATTCCGGCGCCGACAATTAAGACGTGCTGTACCGCCGCCATCGTTTCCTCCGCGATATCGCTTGTTGTTTTTTTGTCGTTCAATGCTTGCCGTGAATTGTTGGCCGACATCATAGGAGGCGAAGGGGGCAACCTCTAAATCGAATGTATCGATACCAACCATCGGCGGCGCGCATAGGAATGCGCTATCCCACCGCGCCCGTTGGTTGCGCGGCGGACCACTGGCCCTATCCTTCTTGACAGGGCCCCGGGGTGAGGACAACAAACGCTCGACCGGGCCGCGCGTCGGCAAGATCCCGGCGCCAGTCGCCAACGGCGGAAGTTAGGTTCGACCAGAAGGTAAACGATGCGCTTTCATGGCCTCGACTTGAATCTGCTCGTGGCGCTTGACGCGCTACTGACCCACCAGAACGTCACCCGTGCCGCCGAACAGCTAAATCTCAGTCAATCGGCACTGAGCGGGGCATTGGCGAGGCTGCGCGAGCATTTCAACGACGAGCTCGTCGTTCCGGTCGGCCGGCGCATGGAGCCGACGCCCTTGGCGCAAAGTCTCGCCGAACAGCTTCACGAGATTCTACTCAAGACCAAAGCGCTGGTAAACGCGACGCCGTCATTCGATCCGCGCACATCGACCCGCCATATCAGCCTTATCGCTTCAGATTACTCGACCGAAGTATTCGTTCTCGACCTCTTGACCGACATTGCCCAACAGGCGCCGGGCGTGAAGGTCATGCTGGAAGAACACACCACTGAGGCGTTCGAAAGGTTTAACCGGGGCGAAATCAATCTCCGGATCATACCAAAGCTCTTCGCATTCGAGGGTCATCCCCACGAGCGGCTGTTCGACGAGAGATATGTCTGCGTAGCCTGGAAGGAGAACCGCGAGATCGGAGATTTGCTGACTCTCGATCAATATCGGAACTTACCTCACGTGGTGAGGTTTTCGCGAGGGATGTTGCAAACGACCTTCGATCAACAATTTGTCGACCAAGCCGGCTTCTCACGAAACGTGTCGGTCAGCGTTCCATCCTTCACGCTGGTGCCGCGGCTGGTCGTTGGCACACGGCGGATAGCGACCGTGCACGCCCGGTTGGCCGAGCTCTACGCACGAACTCTCCCGATCAGGATATTGGCTCCGCCGATTGCGTTTCCGTCACTCACGGAAGTTCTGGAATGGCACTATCACGAGGAGGACGATCCGTGTCTCGCATGGTTCCGGAAGGCCATCGTTACGCGGGCCGCCATGATGATCGGCTCCGCCGGGCCGGGCCGATCAAGGCCGCACGCAGTCGCCGTGTGATGGAACATTCTCGGTTGCGAGCGTCATGGCTTTTCTCGCGGTGACAGGCCGGTCATTAGCAGAACCAGCTGGCGGCGGAGGTAATCGAGACCCCGTGCAGCATTGAGTTCATCCGACGACAGCCAGTGGCGAATCTCGATCTGGTAGATCGAGAAGATGACCCAGGCAATCAGTTTCGAGTCCTCTTTCGAGGAGATGGCCTTGCGTTCGATCGCCGTGCGGACGATTTCGCCGATCAGCGCGACCAGGCGTTCGCGTGTCGTGAGGAATTTCTGCGCTTCCGGCCCGGTGGCGTAGAAATTCATCTCGCGTAGCGCGAGGCGCGATAGAGTCGGCTGCCGTCCGAAGTAGCGGTAGTGCGCCTGAAACACCCGCAGCAGGTTCTCCAGCATCGGCCGATCCGGCCGCACCAGTCCGGCGGCCTTCTCAACCACCCGCAGCAGGTCGTCGTTGACGATCAGAAAAAGCAGGTCACGCTTCGTCGCGGCGTAGACGAAGACCGTACCGAGTCCGACGCCGGCGCGAACGGCGATCTCTCGCGTCGTGGTGTCGTCGAATCCCTTCAAGATGAACAATTCGGACGCTGCCTTCTTGATACGACGCAGCTTGTCGAGCTTGTTACGCTCGCGCAGTCCGGAGACTTTCTGCTGCATTGGCTCGGACAATCCTGGTTTCTTTGCCGGCGGCCGATCCGGCTGCTTGCCGGATTCAGGTTGCGTCTCTTAGCGGTGATCGCCGATGAAGTGAAGCAAGCTTGTGCGCGCTCAGATGATGAGTGGACGACATCCGCCGCCCGGTTCGCCGCCGCCCTCTCTCGCCTGACGAAACTTGACAGAAAAATGATCATGCTCAATTATCGGATCGAGGCGCTCTGCGACGGCCTGTAGTCGGCCGTTCGCGGACGCTCCGCGCTCGACGCGGATGGATAAGAGCGGGACGCCCGTGCTGAGTGACGCGGCTGCGACAGCGATCATTGCGGCCTCGAAGGCCGCGGACATATTTGCGTGGTTGCTTACACCGATCAGCGGCGCAAGTGAGCACTATATTGCCGCGTCTGTTGCCTGGCATGGCCGTTTGATGGTGTTGGGGATGGGTTTGCTGACGCCGCCTGTGATCATCCTTGCCCGGTTTTTCAAAGTTACGCCGCGCCAGGATTGGCCGCGCCAACTTGATAATCCCTTCTGGTTTGTCACCCATCGGCGCTGGGGCCACGTCATCGGATTGATCGTCGCCGCCGGCCTTGCGTTTGCGGTTGCTGCTGATGGCTTGCAAGCGCCTTGGCGCAACCTGCATGTCGCGGGCGGCTGGGTTGTGCTTGCGCTGGTGCTGATCCAGGTCGTCGGCTCATGCTTGCGCGGCACCCATGGCGGGCCAATCGACCCCTTCACCCGCCGATCACGCCCGCCGGACCAATGGCCCGGCGATCATTTCAGCATGACCAGGCGTCGCATCGCCTTCGAATACACTCACAAGGGTGCCGGATACGTCCTGATAGTGCTATCGCTTCTGGCAATCTCGACCGGACTCGTAGCGGCTGACGCGCCGCGCTGGATGCCGATCGCAATGGGAATTTGGTGGCTGCTCATGCTCGTTGTTTTCGTTCACTTGCAAAGCCGGGACCGGTGTCTCGACACATATCAGGCGATTTGGGGTCCTGACCCGGCCCTGCCGGGGAATCGCCGCCGCCCGATCGGCTTCGGCATTGTGCGCAGGTCATCCGAAGACGTGCACTCATGAAGTAGGCATGGGAAAGATAGGCGGCATTCACAGCCGCCAACAAAGCGGGAGGAAGTCTTGGGATTGGTCGAAGGAAAAACGTGCATCGTGACCGGCGGAGCCGGTAGCATCGGGTTCGCTACCGTCCAGGCGTTGCTGGCCGAGGGCGCGAAGGTCATGCTCGTGGACCTCGACGCCGACAAGCTTGCGCAGGCCGTCAAGAAACTCGGAACCGACAAGGCGGCTTTCGTCGCCGCCGATGTTACCGATGCCGCCCAGACCCGCAAATATGTCGGCCAAACGGTTGCGCGCTGGGGCAAGATCGATGTGTTGTTCAGCAATGCGGGCAACGACGGACCGTTGATGCCAATCACCGAATATCCCGAAGAGCTGTTTGATCAGATCATTGCAGTCCACGTGCGCGGTTGTTTTCTCGCCTGTAAATACACCCTCCCGCAGATGAATGACGGCGGCAGCATCATCATCACCTCGAGCATCGTCGGCGTGAAAGGCGTGCCCGGGAATTGCTCGTACGTCGCCGCCAAACATGCCCTGATGGGCTTGATGCGCTGCGTCGCCAAGGAAGTCGCTTCGCGGCGCATCCGCGTCAACAGCGTCAATCCCGGTCCGGTCGACAACGTGTTCATGCGCACTGCCGAGAAGACCATGAGCAAACTCATGGGCCGTGACGCCGGGAAGTGGTTCGACGAGCAGATACCGCTTGGCCGCCATGCGGTGCCGGACGAGATCGCGCAGGCCGTTTGCTTTCTCGCTTCCGACCGCAGCAGCTATACCAGCGGAACCGCGCTCATGGTTGATGGTGCGTTCTGCGCCTGAGCATCGGATAGACTGACCTCAGTTACGACGACGAACGACAAAAAAATGCGAAGAGGGAAACGCCGTGGCGAAATTTGGAATCGGGCAGGCCGTTCGCCGTGTCGAGGATCAGCGCTTCACGACCGGAGCTGGCGCGTTCGTCGGCGACGTCGCGCTTCCCCGTCAAGGTTACGGTGTCGCGGTGCTTTCACCGCATGCCCATGCGATCATCAAGAGGGTCAACGTGACGGCGGCGAAGGCCGCGCCGGGCGTCCTCTGTGTGCTGACCGGTGCTGACGCCGTCATCGACAACGTCAGCGGTATTCCGCCGTTTTTCATGCCCGATTCCTGGGGCGGGCCGAAGGGCTTCCCGACCATCCGGCCGGTGCTCCTGGCCGACCGTGTCCGCTGCGTCGGGGACCATGTTGCTTTCGTTGTTGCCGAGACTGAGGCGCAAGCCCGCGACGCGGCCGAACTCGTCGCCGTGGACTACGAGCCGCTGCCTGCGCTGGTCGACCTCGAGCAGGCGGCGCAAGCGGGGGCGCCGAAAATCTGGGATGATTGCCCAAACGGCAACGTCGCCGTGACGATCGGGTTTGGCGACAAGGCGGCAACTGATGCCGCGTTCGCCAGGGCAAAGCATGTCGCCAAGGTTCGCCTCGTCAACAACCGTATCACCGCAAATCCGATCGAACCGCGCAGCGCGGTCGGCGTGCACGACGCCGCGGATGGCAAATACACGCTCTACACCACGTCGCAGGATCCCCACAGCGTGCGTGCCGCGGTATCGGCCGCGCTGCACTTGCCCGAGTCAAAGATCAGGGTTCTTTCGCCCGACGTCGGCGGCGGGTTCGGCATGAAAGCCAATCTCTATCCTGACGACATTCTGGTGCTGTGGGCCGCCAAACGTTGCGGGCGGCCCGTGAAATGGACGGCGACGCGCAGCGAAAGCCTGCTTCTCGACAATCACGCTCGCGATCAGGTCGTCTACGGCGAGCTTGCGCTCGACGTGAACGGAAAATTCCTCGCCGTCAGGTCGACCGCCTATCAGGCGCTCGGCGCCTATTGGTGGGCGGCCGCGACGGCGCCGCTGTTCTGGTCGCTGATGTTCATTCCCAGCCTCTACGACGTGCAGACGATCGACATTAAAACCAGCGCCGTGTTCACCAACACCACGCCGACTTCGGTCTATCGCGGTGCCGGGCGGCCGGAGGCGATCTATCTGATCGAACGCCTGGTCGAACGCGCCGCGCAAGTCACCGGCATCGATCGCGTCGAGTTGCGCCGGCGCAATCTCATCAAGCCGGAGTCGCTGCCGTACCACACGCCGACACATCACACCTATGACAGCGGCGAGTTCGAGAAGCTGATGGACGTATGCCTCAAGCTTTCCGATTGGAACGGCTTTGCGGCGCGGCGCGAGGAGAGCAAGCGGCGGGGCAAGCTGCGCGGCCGCGCCGTCACGCCGTACATCGAGCTCGGCGGCGTATTCAACGAACGCATGGAGATACGGTTCGATCCGGGCGGGATGGTGACAATCATCGCCGGCACCCATTCGCACGGACAGGGGCACGCGACCGCTTTCGCGCAGCTCGTCGCCGAATGGCTGGGCGTGCCGTTCGAAGCGATCAACTACATCCAGGGCGACACCGAAAAAGTGATGTTCGGCCGCGGCACGTTTGCGGCCCGAAGCTCCCTGGTCGGCGGCAATGCGCTGCGCAATGCCGCCGATGTGGTCATTGCCCGCGGCAAGGAAATGGCCGCCGCGCTCATGGAGGCGGCGCCCGGCGACGTTGAGTTCAAGGCCGGTACCTACACGGTGATCGGGACCGATAAGCGAATGCCGATCGGTGCCGTGGCCCGCGCGTTTTTTGCTCCGGCGGGGCCGGTCCTGAAGCTCGGTCTCGGCCTCGATGGAGTTGGCACGTGGTCGGGTGTTCCGGGCGGCGCGCCCAATTATCCGAACGGTTGTCAGGTCTGTGAGGTTGAGGTCGACCCGGAAACGGGCACCGTCCGCATCGACCGTTTCGCCGCCGTTGACGATCTCGGCATGGCGATCAATCCGATGATCTGCGAGGGGCAGATTCATGGCGGCATCGCGCAAGGCGTTGGACAGGCGCTGTTCGAGAACATCGTGTACGATCAGGAGTCGGGCCAACTTATTACCGGCAGTTTCCTCGACTACGGCATGCCGCGGGCCGGCGACTTTCCGCAGATTGTTTCCGAGTTCGTCGAGATTCCGGCCACGACCAACCCGCTGGGCGTCAAAGGCATCGGCGAGGCGGGAACAATTGCTGCGCCACCGACCGTGGTCAACGCGGTGCTCGACGCGTTGCGCGGGCTTGGCGTCGAGCACCTCGACATGCCGCTGACGCCGGCGCGCATCTGGCAGGCCGCAGACTGCGCGAAGCGTGCGCGCGAATTACAAGGATAGATGTCCATGGCCGATAGAGTAGTTTCGGCACAATCGTCCGCGGCTCGTTCGCCCGCGAAGCCCGTCATGCGCGAGCACAGGATTCCTACACGCGACAGCAAGCCCTACATTGCCGTCGAAGGGCCCGATGGAAATCTTTGGTTCTGCGAGAGCGGCGCGTCGAAAATTGGCTGTTTCGATCCGAATGCCGGCACGTTTCGCGAGTTCGCCCTTCCCGCCGTGGGCAGCGTGCCTGTCGGTATCGCGGTCGGCGGCGACGGCAATCTCTGGTTCACGCAGAAGGAGGGCAACCGCATTGGACGCATCACGTTGGACGGCGCGATTACAGAGTTCGCGGTGCCGACCGCCAACTCAGGTCCAGACGGCATCGTTCTCGGCCCTGACGGCAATGTTTGGTTCTCCGAGGGCAACGCCGATCGCATCGCGCGTGTGACCGGTGACGGTCGCATGACCGAATTCGGCGCCGGCATGACGCCGGGCAGCCGGCCGCTCTCGATCGTCGTGCGCGACGGCGCGCTGTGGTTCAGCGAAGCCGGCGGCAACCGCGTTGCCCGCATGACGCTCCACGGCGAGGTTACCGAGTTTCCAGTGCCCAGCCCCGACAACCAGCCGCGCGCCATGGTTCTGCATCCCGACGGCAGCATCTGGTTCGTCGAAACCGGCGCCAACGCGCTCGGCCGCATCGCTCACGATGGGACGGTTGTCGAGTTTGCCATTCCGACACCGAATGCTTCGGCGCGCGGCGTAACGGTGACGGCCGATGGTGATCTCTGGTTCACTGAAAATTTCGCCAACAAGATCGGCCGAATGGACTCACGCGGCGCCATGATCGGAGAATATGACATCCCGACATCCGCGAGCGGAGCGCGCTGCATCACCTCGATGTCCGACGGTCGCCTGTTTTTCACTCAATATGATGCCGGACTGATCGGCGAGATTATTCCATAGTGCCAACTTATTCCGCAGTGCAGAACTTATTCTGTAGTTGAATATGAATTGTGCGTGAACCCGAACGCGGAAGTCGATGCTCGGCGATGCCGTTCAATTGCCTTGCCCGGTCTTGCGAACTTGGCGGCGTCTCGCTAAATAGGCGAAATCGAGTTTTTCGGCCGAACGACTAGGCCTTGCAGCGACGACAAGCGCGCCTGACTGACGATCTTTCACCAAAATCTCGAGCGAGCCGGGCCGTGCCATTTGCGCGGCTCATATCTTGTTTTCCAAGGAGGAGTGTCCCGTGAGCAACGGAACAGTGAAGTGGTTCAATGCGCAAAAGGGTTATGGATTCATCCAGCCCGATGATGGTGGTAAGGATGTGTTCGTCCATATCAGCGCTGTTGAACGCGCTGGGCTGCGCGAGCTGCGAGAAGGCCAGAAAGTCGCGTTCGAGGTCGTGGTGGATCGCAAGACCGGCAAGTCGGCCGCCGAGAATTTAAAGACCGTCTGACGAAATCGGCGAGGCCGCATCGGCAGTCTCGCCCTTATTTTGATCGTCGCCGCGAAAGTGGCTGCGGCCGGTTATTTATAATAGCCAACGCCGCAGCCTTGGTCGCCAACACGCGTCACGAAAGAAACCTTTGGGACCGGTTCGGTCGTTCCGGGTTTCGGGAAGCTGTATTCCACCGTGACGACGCTTCCTTCCTTCGCCGCATCAAACAATCTTTGTCCGATCGGCTCGCCTTTGAACTTAAAGGCGCGGATATCTGTGCCAATAAGCGCGGGATTTGGATGCGTGACGGTTTTACCGTCGGCCATGTTGAAGCAGAACACGTAGAGGTCGTGCTCGTGGAACCGCTTGTCGCTCTTGTCGTTGAGTTCGCCAAGTGCGGTGGTCTTGTCGGCCTTGAGCGCGACGACGGCGCGATCGAGCATCGCCTTTGCCTCGGCCGCCGTGCCGAATTGCTGGGCGCTGACCGACGCGGCGCTCCATAGCAGCGCCAACGCCGCCAAGGCGGACGCAACCGTCAATTTCTTCATGGTGTGTCCCTCGCGGCGGGCCGCTTGATGACTGCGCGGCTTTTCACCTTCCGCGGGCAATAAGCACAAACCGCCCGCTTTCGTCCATGCACCGGGCGCTTTGCCGCACGGGTGCGCCCTTCAGTCTGCGCTGGACAGCCCCGGAATCTCCAAGCCCAGCGTCTGCGCGATCAGGAAAAAATTGAGCGCGAGCACCGCGGCTGTGCCAATCAGCGCCGCTATGCGGGTCATTCGACCGTTGGTGAAGTCGCCCATGATGTCGCGTCTGCCGGTGAAGATGAGCAGTGCGATCATCGGCAGCGGCAGCGCAATGCTGAGCACCACTTGGCTGATGACCAGCGCGTTCGTCGCGTTAACGCCAAGCGCGACGACCACGAAGGCCGGCAGCATTGTGACCAGTCGACGGACCCAAATCGGGATACGGAAGCCGACAAAGCCCTGCATGATCATTTGGCCCGCCATTGTTCCGACCGTCGAAGCCGATACGCCCGAGACGATGAGCGAGAGCAAAAATACCCCCGCCGCGCCGACGCCGAGAAGCGGCGTCAGCGTGTGATAGGCGGTTTCGATCTCGGCGACCTCGGGATGACCGGCGTGAAATGCGCTCGATGCCATCATTACCATCGCCATATTGACAAGTCCGGCGAGGGTGAGCGCGAAGATGACCTCCTGGTTCGAGAAGCGCAGCACTTTGCGCCGTTCGATGTCGTCGCGGACCGGCATGCGCGCCTGCGTCAAGCCGGAATGCAGATACACCGCGTGCGGCATGACCGTGGCGCCGATAATGCCGACCGCAAGCAGCAGCGCCCGCGCATCGGCAATCTGCGGCACCACGGTATGGAAGACCGCCGACATCCAGTTGACCGGAACGATGAACATCTCGACCAGGTAACAAAGCGCAATAACGCTCACCATGCTGCCGATGATCAGCTCGATCGGCCGGAAGCCGAAGCTCTGGAACATCAACAAGCCGTAGGTCGCAAATCCGGTAACGACCATCCCGGCCAACAGCGGTATGTGGAACAGCAACGAAAGTCCGATGGCGCCGCCGAGGAATTCGGCGAGGTCGGTCGCCATGGCGGCAATCTCGCTGACGACCCACATCGCCAACACGATCGGCCGCGGAAAGTGATCGCGGCACATCTCCGCGAGATTGCGGCCGGTGACAATGCCGAGCTTGGCCGAGAGCGCCTGGAATAGCATCGCGATCAAATTGGCGAGCAGCACCACCCAGAGCAGGCCGTAGCCGTACCTTGCCCCTGCCTGGATGTTGGTCGCAAAATTCCCGGGATCGACGTAGGCAATCGAGGCGATGACCGCGGGGCCGGCGAATACCAGGTAGGCGCGCCAGCCGCCGCGCTGCCCCTCCAGCACCTGACGCGCGGCGGCGACGGTGCGATCCGACAGCGATCCCCTTAATCGGCCGGTCAAATTCGTCATATCGCTCGACATGGAGCATTAACCAGAAAGTGTAGCATGTGTTACACTATAGGGAAGCCGGAAGATGGCGTCAACGGTTACAAAGTGTAGCCTAAGCTGTACTTTGACACGATGAGAAAAGTGTGTTCTGCGACGGCCGACCGGATGAACGTTGGGATTGCTGCAAACATGACGTTGGCGGCGGCGGATACGGCGAAACGCAAGCGCGAACGCGCCACGGGTAAGCTTCCCGCGGAGGGCACGCAGGCGCGCCGGTTTGGCAAGACGCGTTCGGCGCAGTCAACAGCGTTGCTGGAAGATTACGTCGAACTGATCGCCGACCTCCTGGTGAGCGCGGGCGAGGCCCGGCCGACGGATATCGCCCGGCGTCTCGGCGTATCCCACGCCACCGCCGTCAAGACGATTTCACGCTTGAAGCGCGCCGGTTTGGCTACGGCCCGGCCGTATCGCGGGGTGTTCCTGACCGAGAAAGGCCACGCGCTCGCCGACCGCGTGCGCGTCCGCCACAGACTTGTGGTCGATATTCTTTGCGCGTTGGGTGTTCCGACAGAGTCGGCCGAGGCGGACGCCGAGGGCATTGAGCACCACGTCTCGGAAATGACACTCAAAGCCTTCGCGCAATTCCTCAAGTCGCGGGACTAACGTCCAGCGAAGGTCCGTTACGCCGCGTGATCGGTCAGCGCGTCGACGATGCCGTCGACGACCTCCTCCACCAGCGTCTTGTCGTCGCCTTCGCCCATGACGCGGATCACCGGCTCAGTTCCAGATGGCCGTACCACGAGCCGGCCGTGACCATTGAGGCGCTGTTCCGCGTCCTCGATCGCGATTCGCACTTTTGAATTTTCCAGCGGCTTGCCGCCCCGGTGGCGCACGTTCTTGAGTACCTGCGGCAAGGGAGCGAAACGGTGGCACACCTGCGAAACCGGCTTGTCCTGCTTTTTCACCACCGCAAGAATCTGCAGCGCGGCGATGAAGCCGTCGCCGGTCGTGGTGTAGTCTGAAAGGATGATATGGCCGGATGGTTCGCCGCCAACATTGTAGCCGTGCTCGCGCATATGCTCGAGCACGTAGCGGTCGCCGACCGGCATGCGCACGGTCGTAAGCTTAAGCGATTGCAGATGCCGTTCGAGGCCGAGATTGGACATCACGGTGGCGACGACGCCCGGCTTGGCCAGCCGGCCGTCCTCCGCCCAACTCTCCGCAATGACCGCCAAAAGCTGATCGCCGTCGATCAGGTGGCCTTGCTCGTCGACGATGACCACGCGGTCGGCGTCGCCGTCGAGCGCGATGCCGATATCCGCGCGCATCTCACGCACCTTCCGGCTCAGCGCGTCGGGCGCGGTCGAGCCGCACTCGCGGTTGATGTTGAATCCATCCGGTTCGACACCGATCGAGATGACGTCGGCGCCAAGTTCCCACAGCGCCTCGGGAGCGACCCGATAGGCCGCGCCGTTGGCGCAGTCGATGACGACGCGCAAGCCTTCGAGCGAGAGGTTGCGCGGCAGCGTGCGCTTGGCGAATTCGATGTAGCGGTCGTGAACACCGTCGATACGTTTGGCGCGGCCGAGTTCCCGGCTCTTCGCCAGAAGCGTGGTCATGTCGCCGTCGATAAGCGCTTCGATCTGGTGCTCGACCTCGTCCGACAGTTTGTAGCCGTCGGGCCCGAACAGCTTGATGCCGTTGTCGTCGAAAGGATTATGCGACGCCGAGATCATGACGCCGAGATCGGCGCGCATCGAGCGTGTGAGCATGGCGACGGCCGGCGTCGGCATTGGGCCAAGTTGCAGGACGTCCATGCCCACAGACGTGAATCCCGCGATCAGAGCGGTTTCGATCATATAGCCGGACAGGCGGGTGTCCTTGCCAATGACTACGCGATGGCGGTCTTGTTCGGCGCGGCGAAACACCACGCCCGTGGCCTGGCCCACCTTGAGCGCCAGTTCCGGCGTAATCACGCCGTTCGCGCGGCCGCGAATGCCATCAGTACCAAAATACTTGCGGGCCATGGTCCCCATCGCCTATCCAGCGGCGATACTAACCCGAACCGAGTGACGTCCGCCTCAAAAAATGTGCAATAATGTTACTCCCGGCGGGAATACTTTCTCCACCATGATTTCGTAAAATATCATTGCAGTCCAACGATCTAGGCGGGAGGTGGGAAAAAAAGCGAGTTCCACGATACCGGCTGCGAGGCTCACAGCTCGTGCTTGTCGCGCGGGCTATGCGGCGGCTGGGTGACGGCGACCGGGTCCGAGCCCGGGAACGTATCCTCCAGACCCTTCTCGAGCGTTTCGTCGAGCATCTTCTTTGTCTTTAACAGTCGCTCCCGCTTGCCGGCGCGATCCAGCCTGGCTTCGGCGCCGCTGGCTGAAGATGGTCGGTGCTTGTTCGCTTCGCCCGTCACGATGTTCACCCTCGGGTCGTCCTGCTGCCGGACACGCATCGTTGGCAACGCGTGTCTCGGGGCGGTGTTCCGCCCGACTTTATGCTATCGGAGGCAAAAGAGACGGGGAAACGCCAGCCATGAAAACAATGACCTGCATCGAGGATCTGCGGCATACCGCCCGTCGCCGGGTTCCGCGCGCGTTTTTCGACTATGCCGAAGGCGGCTCCTACGCCGAACAGACGCTCAATGCCAACCGCACCGATCTCGAGGGCATCAAGCTCCGCCAGCGGATTCTCGTCGACGTCGCCAATCGCACCACCGCCACTACCATCCTCGGTGAGCCGGTGTCACTGCCGCTCGCGCTGGCGCCCATCGGGCTTTGCGGCATGCAGCACGGCGACGGCGAAATACTCGCCTGCCGCGCCGCCCTGGAGGCCGGAATCCCATTCACCCTGTCGACCATGTCGATCTGCTCGATCGAGGATGTCGCGGCTGCCGTGGACAAACCGTTCTGGTTCCAGCTCTATGTCATGAAGGACCGCGGCTTCGTGCGCTCGCTGATCGAGCGGGCCGCAGCCGCAAAGTGCAGCGCGCTGGTCCTTACGGTCGATTTGCAAATCCTCGGCCAGCGCCACCGCGACATCAAGAACGGCATGACGGTTCCGCCGGAGTGGCGTATCGGGAACATCACCGACATGGCGACCAAGCCGGCTTGGTTGCTCAGCATTGCGCGCGCCAAGCGCAGGACGTTCGGCAATCTCGCCGGCCACGTTCGCGGCATGGAAGACGTCAATTCGTTGTCGCATTGGACCGCGGGCCAGTTCGACGCGACGCTGAACTGGAAAGACGTCGAGTGGATTGCCAGCCTTTGGCCAGGCAAGCTCATCCTCAAAGGCATCCTTGATGTCGAGGACGCGCGCATCGCCGCCAAGAGCGGCGCGGCGGCGCTGGTGGTGTCGAACCACGGCGGCCGCCAACTCGACGGCGCGCCGTCGTCGATTTCCGCACTGCCGCCGATCGTCGAGGCAGTCGGCTCGACAATGGAGGTGCTGTTCGACGGCGGCATTCGCTCCGGCCAGGACATCATGCGCGCGATCGCGTTCGGCGCGCAGGCGTGTCTCAGCGGACGCGCCTACATCTATGGGCTTGGCGCCGGCGGACAGGCGGGCGTCGCGCTGGCGATCGAGATTATGCGCAATGAGCTTAACGTCAGTATGGCGCTGACCGGCATCAACAATATCGCCGAGATCGATCGTCGCGTGATCGCGGGCTAGCGTGAACGGTTGCTCCGGCGGCCGCAAAGCTGCCCGACGTTTGCCACGAATTTATAGGATCGTCCGTTGCGGCTGGTCTTGTGGCGCGGTTGAGCGCGACGGCCAGCCTGCCTTGGCGGAGGGGAAGGCAGATGCGCAATTGCATTTTGGCGAGCAGTGTGTTGGCGGCGAGTGTGCTGGGTGCAGTCACGATGGCTGCGCCGAGCGCACGTGCCGATTGGGTCGGCGCCGCGGCGGGAGCGGGGACAGGCCTCGTTGTCGCGGGTCCGGTCGGCGCCGTCGCCGGCGGCGTCATCGGGGGCGTTTTCGGCAACCCGTTCTGGGGTCCGCCCGTCAGCCGGGGCGCGTGCTGGACCGACGATCATTTCCATCGCCACTGCCGCCCGCATTGGTGAGCAATCCGCCGCGCCGGGCGGCTTTTTTTATTCTTCCTTATGCCCGTAGGCCTGAGCGTTACCGGTTGCTCCGTAGTATTTATACGGCAGGAATTTCCCCGTCATGGTGAGCTTCACGCGGTCCCCTTTGGGGTCGGCCTGGCGCTCCATCTGCAGGTCGAAGTCGATCGCGGACATGATGCCGTCGCCGAATTCTTCCTCGATCAGGGCCTTCAACGCCGGCCCGTTGACCATCACCAATTCGTAGAAACGATAGATCAGCGGGTCGGTCGGCGGCATCGCCGTGCCGCGATACGGCACCTCGTTGAGCAGGGCCTGCTCGCTCTTGCTTAAACCGAACAATTCGGCGGCCTTCGCCGCCTGCGGCTTTGTCAGCTTCATCTGCCCGAGCACCGCGCCCGCGATCAAGACCGGCGACATGCCGCCGATCTCACCGCAGATATGCTTCCAGCTCCATTCCTTCTCGCGCTTGATGCCGAGCAGTTTCTCCGTGAGTTCGGCTCGCGTCATGGACGGCCTCCTGTCGCTGCGTGCCGGTTTTCCGGAATCCACGCAGCGACTAAAGAGCAATTGCCGTGCCACGCGGCGGCGCGGTCGCCTTACATGGGCGGATTGACGCCGCCACGGCCGACCACGACGCTCGGCGCCGTGATCGTGCCGTCGGCCTGTTTTTTTCCAGCCACGACGAAGATCTTTTCGCCCGGCTTGAGGTCGGTCACGGCTGCCGAAGCAAACATCACCACCTCGACATTCGCCGGCACGATAAATTTCTTCTCGCCGTCCTTGTATTTCAACACCAGTTCCTGCCCGTCGACGCTGGCGACCGCACTTTCGATATTGGCGTTGGTCATGGTGCTGTTCGGCATGAGGTCCCATGGCCGATGGCCTTCGCCGGTGCCGCGAAGAGCTTCCGGGAAGATATGAATCTCTACGGCCTTCTGGGTGCCGTCCGGTTGCGGCATGGCGGTGATGCCCACGAACACGCCCTGCTTGACGTCGGCGAGTGTTTTCTTGTCGACGGCGAGAACGCGCACGTCGTCCGCCAGCTTCACCGTGATCGGGGCGCCATCGCGGCCTTTCACGTTGAGCGTCTGGCCGTCGACGCTTTCGATCGTCCCGCGTACCCGCACAATGTCCGGCGCTTGCGCCGCGACCATCGACGTCGACAGCAGCAAAACGAAAGCGGCGGCGCCTAACATTCTTCGTGATATTTTTGTCATGTTCGTCCTCCAAATTATTCACACTGCGGCGGCGACCGTAGCGGATGTAATTTGAAGGCGGCGAACACAACTGCGTCGTTACAAACACAACTGCGTTATCCGGCGCGTTTCTCGCCGGAGGCGGCGAGGTCGGCTTCAACCTGGGCCCGCATTTCCGCCGTTACTTCGGGCTTTTTTCCGAACCACAGCGCGAAGCCGCGCACCGCCTGATGCAATAGCATGCCGAGCCCGTCGGCCGTGCGCAGATCGCGCGCCCTTGCGGCCGCGAGCAACGGGGTCAACACCGGCACATAGACGAGATCGGCGACGACCGCGTGGCCGGGGAGCCGCGCCAGATCAATCGCGAGTGCCGGCTGTCCTTGCATGCCGAGTGTCGTAGTGTTGACGAGGAGCGACGCATCGGCAAGCGCGACACGGGCCTCGTCCCAACGGGCAATCTGCACGCGCGGGCCGAATGTTTGGCGCAATGCCTCGGCGCGACCGGGCGTGCGGTTGACGAGAACGATCCGCTCGATCCTCCGATCGAGAAGACCGTAGATCACCGCGCGTGCCGCGCCGCCGGCACCGAGCACTACGGCTTTGCTCAAGCCCCAATCCGGCGCGCACGCATCGAGGTTGTCCAAGAAGCCCTCGACGTCGGTATTGGTCGAGCGCAGGACGCCGCCGTCGAGCCATATCGTGTTGGCGGCGCCTACGGCGCCGGCCCGCTCGTCAGGTTCCGAAGACGCGAGGACCGCTTCTTTGTGCGGCAACGTTACGTTGGCGCCGACATAGCCTCGCGCGGCGAGCGATCCGGCGAACGCCGCGAATTCCTCCGGCGGAACCAGCTCGCGCCGATACTGGCCGGCGATGCCGTAGCGCTTGAGCCAATAAGCGTGAATGAGCGGCGAGCGCGAATGTTCGACCGGCCAGCCGATGACGCACGCCGCGCGGGTCGCAATCGTCACGCTTCGTCCGCTACGAAATTGCGCAACACGCCGATTTCCGGACATTCGAACTCAATGACGTCGCCGGTCTTGAGCCACACCGGCGGATCGGTCTTCGAATCTTTCTTGACCGGCGTGCCGGTGGAGATGATGTCGCCCGGCTTGAGCGTCATGAACGTCGTGACATAGGCGATGAGGTCGGCAAAGGAAAAAATCATACTCGCCGTGGTGTCGTCCTGTGTGACCTCGCCGTTCTTGCGGACGGTAAGATGCAGCGGCTTGGTCAGGTCAATATCGGTTTCGATCCACGGTCCGATGCTGCCGGTCGCGTCGAAGTTCTTCCCCTGGGTGACATTGAACTTGCCGTGGCGGATCCAATCGCGGATCGTGCCTTCGTTGCACAGCGTCAGGCCGGCGATCGTCGCGTGCGCGCTCTCCTTCGGTACGTGCTTGCACTCGCGGCCGATCACCATTGCAATCTCACCCTCATAATCAAGCTGCTCCGAAATCTTCGGTCGAATGAGCTTGCCGCCGTGCCCAACCACGGAGTTTGGCGCGCGGTAGAACATGCTCGGATATTTCGGTGGCTCGGCAAAATCGTAGTCTCGCTCGCGGTTTGCGTAATTGATGCCGATGCACAGGATTTTCTCCGGCGCCGTCAGCGGCGGCAGCAGTTCGACCTCGGCTACCGGCACGTCCGGCCGTACGCCGGCAATGACCGCTTTTGCCTCGTCGAGAGCCTGGGCGCGAAACACGTCGAGGAGCGTGCCGAAACGGCTCAGCCGCGAGCGCAGATCGACGATGCCGTCGCCGACCACCACGCCGAAGCTGGGCCGGCCTCGCAAATTATAGCTTGCAAGCCGCATATGTCGTTTCTCCCGTCCCGGCAACGGCCGGCAGGCTTCCGCCATCCGCGCGATGTGTTAGAAGTCGGCGCAGCACCCGTCAACGGTGACCCGCCACATGCCGATCCGCGTGCCGGTTTTCGATCCACCTTTCAATGTCGTCCGTGCCAGCCATGTCGAGCTTGGCGTGCGCGACCTCGGTCGGGCCCGCGCGTTCTACGCCGACTGCCTCGGGCTTCTGGTCAGCGACGAGTCGGCGGACGCGCTCTATCTGCGCGGCGTCGAGGAGCGCAACCACCATTCGATCGTGTTGCGCCGTTCGCGCGAGGCCGACGTGCGCGCGCTTGGCTTCAAGCTCGCGAGCGAAGAGGACCTCGACCGTGCCGCGTTCTGGTTCGGTCGCCGTAATCTGCCGACCTCGTTCCCGGACTTGCCGCACCAGGGGCGCACTCTGCGTACCGCGGATGTGTTCGGAATGCCGCTCGACCTCTATGCGCAAATGGATCAGTCGGAGTCCATGTTGCAGAAATATGCCGCGCATGTCGGCGCGCGCATTCAGCGCATCGACCATCTCAATTGTTTCACGCCGGACGTGCAGGGGAGTTACGACTTCTACCGTGAGCTCGGCTTCCGCCTCACGGAATATACCGAAACCGGCGGCGCCGATCCGAAGCTTTGGGCGGTGTGGATGCATCGCAAGGGCAACGTGCACGACCTCGCCTTCACCAACGGCCTCGGACCACGGCTGCATCATATCGGTCTGTGGACGTCGAACGCGCTCGACATCGTCCACATTTGCGACGTGATGGCGACCTCCGGCTATCTCGCCAATATGGAACGCGGCCCCGGCCGGCACGGTATCTCCAATGCGTTTTTTCTCTATATCCGCGATCCCGATGGCCACCGCGTCGAGTTGTTCACCTCCGACTATCTCACCGTTGATCCCGATCACGCGCCGATCCGCTGGGCGCTGACCGATCCGCGGCGGCAAACCTTGTGGGGTCACCCGGCGCCGGAGTCGTGGTTTAAGGAAGGCTCGGCGTTTACCGGCGTCGCCCCGCGCGAGCCCGCGCTCGCGGCGCAGCCGATCGTGGCGATGTAATACCGGCTCGCGGTGCTAATTCGCCCGACGGGGAACGCCGATCATCACGGCGGCCAAGGCACAAAGCGCCAGGCCCGAGGAGATCAACAGCGCCGTCTTCGCGCCTCCCATAAATCCCGCCGATCCGCCTAGCAGCGAGCCAAAGAGTGCAACGCCCAGAACGCTGCCGGTCTGGCGCATGGCGTTGAGCACACCCGAAGCGACGCCGGAATATTTTTTGGCGACACTGCCCAACAGCGTTGATGTCAACGGCGGGACCAAAAGACCTAGGCCTGCGCCCAGCGCGATGAGCTGGATGCAAAGCGACGTATAGCTCGACCCTTGTTGCATCACCAAAAGACCGATGCAGCTTGCGGCCATAACCGCCGCTCCTGTGGCGATGGTAAGTTGCGCCCCGATTGCGGCCGTCACGCGCGCCGCGGCGAGATTGGTCACGACGATAGCAGCCATCATCGGGGCGAACGCCATTCCGGTCCACAACGGCGACAAATGATTGACCCGCTGGAAATAGAGGCTGAACACGAAAATCAGGCCGTAGCATCCCACATTGACCAGAAGGCCCGCCAGCGCGGTTGCGCTGAAAGCGGGGTTGCGGAACAGCGACAACGGCAGCATCGGTCCTTTCGACCGAAATTCGATCGTCAGGAACAGCGCAGCCAGCCCGACAAAGGCTGCGAAGCCGGCAACGACCCACGGGTCTCTCCAGCCGCGCTGTCCGCTTTCGATCATGGCGGCGGCCAGGCATCCAAGGGCGAGAACAGCGACGACCTGACCTGGAACATCCAGCGTCCGCGTTGCCGATCGGGCGGTTTCGCTCGCGTAGCGCCACGCCAGCCACATTCCGGCGAGCCCGACGGGCAGATTGATCAAGAAGATGGCGCGCCATCCGACCAGCGCGATCAGTCCGCCGCCCACCAGTGGCCCCGCGGTCAGCGAAAAGCTCGCACCTGCCGCCCAAATGCCGACGGCCCAATGGCGCTCGGCTTCGTCCGGATAGGCATGATTAAGCAGCGCAAGCGAATTCGGTACGAGGACTGCGGCGCCGATTCCCTGACACAAGCGGGCGACGATGAGCACCCACAGCGCGGGTGCCAGCGCACAGGCGAGCGAAGCCAGCACGAAGATCGCGAAGCCCAGCACAAAGACTCGTTTGGCGCCCAGGCGGTCCCCAAGCGCGCCGGCCGTCAGAATGAAGGCCGCGAACGTGAGAGTGTAGGCGTTGACGATCCATTGCAAATCCGCGAGCGAGCCGCCGTAAGTCGCGCCGATGCTGTTGATCGCGACATTGACGACGGTCACGTCGAGCTGGACGACGACGTAGCCCAGGCTCATGGCCGCAAGCGTCAATGATTTGGCCGTCGGCGAGCGGCGTTCGGGCAGGCGCGCGATACGATGGCGCAGGCTCGTGGCATCGTGCTTGGCCGCGACGGCATGTGGAAAGGCGGAAATGCTCATAAGTGGCGCTCCGATCTCGTCCGTCGATAACGTCGCTGGCCCCGAATAGCTCCCTTCATCACTTCGGCGCTTCCCGAAGTATGACGGCTGGCGTCGGCCGCTCGTTCCGCCTATCTGTCCGCTATGACCGAAGCCCAGCCCGCCGTTGCCGAGGTTGCCGCGCTTGTCGGCAATCCGGCGCGCGCCAACATCCTGATGGCGTTGATTGACGGACGCGCCCTGACCGCAAGCGAACTTGCCTACGTCGCCGGCGTGTCGCCGCAGACGACCAGCGAGCATCTCGCCAAGCTGCGGGAGGCAAACCTGCTGTCGCTCACCAAGCAGGGCCGCCATTGCTACTTCCGGCTCGGTTCGCCCGAGGTCGCTCGCATGATCGAGAGCATCATGGTCGTCGCGGCCGACGGACCGCGGCGCTATCGGCCCCGCTGGAACGGCGACGACCAGCTGCGGACGGCACGCACCTGCTACGACCATATTGCCGGCCGTCTCGGCGTGGCGCTGACGGATGCGTTGACGCGGCGAAAACACATCGTGCTGACCGAAGACGGCGGGATGGTCACCCGCGCCGGAGAGAAGCATCTGTCCAGCTTCGGCATCCGGCTTGACGATGTCAGGCAGGGCCGGCGTACCTTCTGCCGGCCGTGCCTGGACTGGAGCGAGCGGCGGCCGCACCTTGGCGGCGCGCTCGGCGCGGCTCTTGCCAATCGCTGTTTGGACCTGGACTGGATCGCGCGAATCCGGCACTCGCGGGCGCTCAAGATCTCGGCCAAGGGCGAGCGCGGTTTCAAGGAGGCTTTCGGGATTACGCTGAACGCGGCAACCTGATCGGATTCCCCCGCAGATTACGCCGGGCGATCGCGGTGGGAGATTTCGACCACGCGGGCGCGCGCCGCGAGCGAGTCGATCAGAGCGTCGGCCCTGGCCTTGTTCGCTGCATCGAGATTGGCGTCCCATTCGTCGAGCAGATAGACCCGCGCATCGGTCGATCTGACGATTTCCTCGAGCGACTTGAGCTGCCGCTCGCCGGTGGAGAAGCCGAGTTTCTTATCCATCGTATCCGCGACCACGATCACTTTATCGTCGTCATCGCCTTCGACGTCGACCGGCATCACATCGCCGGCGAACTTGAACGCCAGCCGGTCCGACGCCGGCCAGTAGAACGCGCGCTGTCGCATCTCGGTCTTCAGGCTCGCGAGCAGCGAGGATTTGCCGGCGCCGTTGCCGCCGCGGATGTTGATGCGGCCGGTCGGCCGCGCCTGCACGATGCGTAGCGCATCGTTCACCGAGGAGACGACATTGGCGTCCTCGCCTTCACGCAGCACCAAACGGTCGAACTTGATGCGGTCGTCGAATGTCGGGTCCGGCTGCGGCAGCATGTTGGCGGCGACGCCGCCAAAGCGGGTCCATACCGCGATGAAATCGTTCCAGCCGGCGGCGAGCAGATGCAGTTCGTAGGTCATCTCGATCTGCCGCGGCAACGTCGTCGCCAGCGCGATCAACAGCGCGGTGTCGCCGACATTGTTCACGGCCACTACGGTAATGGTTGCGAAGACGATGGCGAGACTGACGATGCCGCTCATCGCGCTCATGCCTTCCCGCGCCACGATGGCGCGGACCTGCGCGGTCAGCGCTTCGCGCAGCCGGCTTTTGAAGCCGCCGAGCCAGAGCCGCAGGTTGTATCCGTTGCCGCTGAAGATATTGTCCCACGCGGTGTAGCCTTGCGCGGTGACCCGGTTGTTCATGCGCTGGTTTTCCAGATAGGTGCGGGCAAGCGGGTTCTGCAGCGCCCATTGCATCGACAATAACGCCGCGAACGCGCCGACATAGGCGAACGGCAAACTCAAGTCGATTTCCGTGCCCAGCACGAGCGCGTTGAAGACCAGCCCGAGAAACAGCTTGAGCGTGAACTCCATCTCGTAGATCAAATTGAAGAAACATTGGAACGTTTCGCCGGTGAGAAACGGCTCGACTTGCTCCCGCGCCGGCTTGTCGCCGAACAGCTTGACCTTGCCCCGGTTGTCGCGCGCGAAGCGCAGCATGAATTGGCCGAAGCCGCGATAACCGGCGCGCTCGGCGAAGATCCAGCTGATGACGCCAACCACGTAAGAGGCCGATTGCGCCGTCAGAATCCAGATGAGGTCGCCGAGCAGGAAGTGGCCTTCTGCAACCTTGCGGGCGGCATTGATGACGAGCCACGTGGTGGCAGCCGCGAGCATGGCTTCCGCTACCATCAAGGCAATCATCACGAAGAGTGAGGGCGACAGCAGATAGCTCGCCAGCTCCACGCGTGAGATCTGCTTCTGCTTCATGGTCCGCCGGTTACCGATTCGTCCTCGTTCTTGGAACGGCATCCTAGTGCGGCAGTTTTGAAGTTCCTACCGCAGCCCCGGACGCTGCACAGGAAGTTCAAACCGGAAATCCCAATAAAATCATAAATTTGATGAGATGCCGGCGCCGGCTGCCTGCCGCTGGCCCAATTCGCTTTCCATCCGGCCGACATTGTCGAACAGCCGCGCCGTCGCCAACCGCAAGAAGTAAAAGCCGAAGGTCGGATTCTGGTAATAAAGCTGCTCAACCTGCTCGTAGGTGATCGACAGCACGTTGCCCTCCTCGACGCATTCGAGGGTCGCGGTCCGCCGGTTGTCCGGCGCCAGCATCGCCAGCTCGCCGACGACATGGCCCGGTTCGATCTCGATGCCGAGCTCGGCGAGCACGTAGCGTCCCGTCATCGTATAGAACATCTTGTCCGCCGCTTCGCCCTTCGCGAACAGCAGGTCGCCCTTCCGGTAGTGATGCTCGGCCATGAACGGCTTGAGCCAGTCCAGCGACGGCTTGCCGCGGATGGCTTCGCGCACGTTCCTGATCAAAACGATCATCTGATAGAGGCGATATGCATTGAGCGGCAGCGCGAAGGCCTGCAGCGCCATCGGTATCCAGGCGTGCGTCGAGGCGTAGAAGGCGATCAAAATGCAACTGGTGACGATCGCGAGGATGCGCAGCGGCACCATCGTCTTGGTCGAGGCAGTCGCCACGATGAACAGCGATGCGCCGCTGTTGAAAAGGTCACTCCAGTGCATCGTCTCCTCCGCGCCGTGATCGGCGGTTCCTCGCGCAATTTCGACTGGTGATGCAAAGTCCGACGGCGTAATTTCCGCGCAGGTAGGTTAGGACTGTCACTGCAATTTTGCCCGCGGCCAGGCGCGTATGTCGAACGGCACATTCTCCAATCTCGTACATTATAGCGCACCGCTTCGGCGTTTCGGCGGCTCGGTGTTGGCGCGCTACCTGGTCCTCGCCACCGGCCTGATCGCCATGACGGCGTTTACGGTGCCGGAGTTGCGGACCGGCGATGCCGGCGTCTGGCTGGCCGTCTGTCTGTGGTGCTGCCTCGCTTATTTTGCGATCGAGGGCGCGGGCGGCCTGCGCGACGCCATGCGGGCCGAAAGGCCAACAAGGCATATCCTTTCGCCGTCCGGGCTGGTCGACGTCTTCGGCGTATTCCCGGTGCCGATCGCGCTTCTTTGCGGAGCGGCCCCCGAAACCGCCTGGCTCTTCGCCTCGCTCTGGGTGCTCAAGCTTGCGCAAAATTCGCCCGGATTGGCCCAACTTGGACGCGTCTTTGTGCTCGAGGCGAAGCCGCTGGCGAGCGTGCTGGTACTGTTCCTGATCGTGCTCTTTCTGGCCTCGGCCGCCATGCACATCCTCGAGCGCGCGGGCCAGCCGTTGGCGTTCGGCACCTTGCCGACGGCTTTGTGGTGGGCGGTGGTCACCCTGACGACCACCGGGTACGGCGACGAGGTTCCGAAAACGGCGTTGGGGCATCTCCTCGGCGCGGCGGTGATGATCTGCGGCATCGCGACCTTCGGCTTGTGGACCGGCATTTTGGCCAACGGCTTTGCCGCCGAAAGCCGGCGGCGCAATTTCATCCAGACCTGGGACCTGATCAGCAAGGTGCCGTTTTTCCAGTCTCTCGATCCGACGGCGATCACCGAAATCACCCACATGCTGCGCCGTGTGGAAGTGCCCGAACGGATCGCCGTCATCCGCCGCGGCAAGGTCGGCGACTGCATGTACTTCATTGCCGAAGGCGAGGTGGAGGTCGACGTTGCACCGACTTCGGTTCGCCTCGGCGCCGGCGCATTCTTCGGCGAGCTCGCCCTGCTCGGCAATTTGATCCGCAGCGCAAACGTATCCACCACCAAGCCATCGACGCTGCTGGTGCTCGACCTGGCCGACTTTCGCACTGTCATGGCGCATCACACTGAGCTCGCCCGCGCCATCGACGACGAGGGCAAACGACGGCTCGACGAGAATGAGCGCCAGCGCGAGCTCGATCTGCACGGTGGCATCGCGCCCTCGTAGCCAATCCCGCCTATTTCACGCACACGCATCAAAGAGATTAAAGAATGACCATCGCGCTTAACGAAACGCACGATCCCGCACGGCGAAGCTTTGTCGAAAGCGCCAACGCGCCCGGCAGCGATTTCCCGATTCAGAATCTGCCGTTCGGTGTTTTTTGTCCGGATACAAAAGAACGGCCCCGTGTCGGCGTGGCGATCGGCGATCAGATTCTCGACATCGCGGCGGCGACGCCATCGTTCGGCGGACCGGTCGCCGGCGCCGCCAAGGCCTGCGCAGCGCCACACCTCAACGAGCTGATGTCGCTCGGGCCGCAGGCGTGGTCGGGGTTGCGGCTGGCGCTGTCGCGAAGTCTGAGCGCCGATCACGGCGACAAGAGCTTGCGGCAACATCTCACGCCGATGGCGCAGGCGGAGCTCACGCTGCCGGCCGCGATCGGCGACTTCACCGATTTCTACGCTTCGATCTTCCACGCCACCAATGCCGGCCGCGCTTTTCGGCCGGAAAATCCGCTGTTGCCGAACTACAAATACCTGCCGGTCGCCTATCACGGCCGCGCCTCGTCGGTTCGCGTCAGCGGAACGGCGGTGAAGCGTCCGCAAGGCCAGCGCAAGCGCGCCGAGGAAGCGGTGCCGAGTTACGGGCCATCGCGCAATCTCGATTTCGAGCTCGAGCTCGGCTTCTATATCGGCGTGCCGTCGCGGCTCGGCGACACCATCCCGATCGCCGCCGCGGCCGACCATATTTTCGGCTTCTGTCTTTTGAACGACTGGTCGGCACGCGACGTCCAGGGCTGGGAATATCAGCCGCTCGGACCCTTCCTCGGAAAAAACTTCGCCACCACCGTCTCGCCGTGGGTGGTGACTCAGGAAGCTCTCGCGCCGTTTCGCATCGCTGCGTTTACCCGGCCGGACGGCGATCCCGCGCCGCTGCCGCACCTCGCCTGTGCCACCGATCAAAAACAGGGCGGCCTCGACATCACGCTGGAAGCCTATATGGCGACCGATGTGATGCGTCGCGCCGGCACCTCGCCGCAGCGTCTCACCCAGACGTCGTTCGCGACAACGTACTGGACCGTCGCGCAGATGGTCGCCCATCATGCCAGCAACGGCTGCGATCTCGCGATCGGCGACCTCCTCGGCTCGGGCACCGTTTCCGGCCCGGACAAATCGAGCTGGGGCAGTCTCCTCGAACTCTCGGCGCGCGGCCGCGAGCCGATCCCAATGCCGTCCGGTGAGCAGCGCGGTTTCATCGAGGACGGCGACGAGATCATCTTCCGCGGCTTTTGCGCCAAGCCGGGCTTTGCGCGCATCGGCTTCGGCGAATGCCGCGCGGTGATCCTGCCGGCGGGATGACAAGATCGCGACATCACTCGACCGGCGCCCATTTCTGCAGGCGTTTGCCGGTATCGACCTCGCCGGTATAAAAATTGCCGCGCGAGTCGAACTTGCCGACATGCACGAAATGAAAATCGCCGGCGTTGCGGCCGGGCCGGCCGAAGCCACCGACCACGGCGCCATCGCGGCGGCGGATTGTCTGCACCACGTTGTCGGTGCCGTCGATCAGCACGAAATAATTCTGCTTCTTGTCGAGCGGCGAGAACGCCAGCCCCCAGGCGGACCCTGGGCCCCGCGTGTGCGGATCGAACACGAATTGCCGCACGAAGCTGCCGTCCTTGCCGAACACCTGCACGCGGTTATTGGTGCGGTCGCAGACATAAACGAGACCGTCCTTGCCGAGCGTGATGCAATGCACCGGATTGGCGAATTGCGGTGAGTCGGGATTGTAGGCCGGCAGGTTGTCGTCGGTCGGCGGCTTGCCATATGCGCCCCACACGCGCTTGATTTCGCCGGTGTCGCCGTCGAGCACCGCAACGCGATGGTTGCCGTAGCCATCGGCGGCGTAGATTTCGTTCGCCTGCCTGTCGAATTCGAGATCGGCGACCTGGCCGAACTGGCCGAGATCGGCACTGGTGGTCAGCGGGCCGCTTTTGCCGGTCTGTTTGACGAACTTGCCGTCGACGGTGAATTTCAGCACCATGTTGTCGCCCTTGCCGTTACCGCTGAGCCAGACGAAACCCTTGCCGTCGACAAGGATGCCGTGCTCCTGCAGCGGCCAGTCGTAACCGAGATTCTCGCCCGGCCCGCCCCACGACTTCACGACGTCGCCCGACGGGTTGAACACCAGCACCGACGGCGCCGGCACGCAGCACTTCGAGCGCGGTGGATCGAGCGCCGCGCCCTTCTCGTCGTCGGTCAGCGAGCGCGGCCGCTGAAACACCCAGATGTTGTCCTGCGCATCGACCGAAATGCCGCCGACCTGACCGAGGATCCAGTTGTGCGGCAACGGTTTCGGCCAGTACGGATCGACCCGGAACACCGGGCTTTGGGCGTGGGCGGAAAGGGTGGCGAGCAGGAGCGATGCGAATGTCAGCAGCGCACGGCTCCATCGGTGTTTGGTCTTCATTTCCAATTCCTCCCGCTCGCCATTCCGGGGCGCGGGCTTTGGCCCGCGAACCCGGAATCCATAACCACAAATATTGCGGACGAATCTCGGTGGTCGTTTCG
>Ga0302324_100004999_pt1 | contig 29162 bp, 24 predicted proteins | sample Palsa_T0_1_FD_201949 | JGI IMG/M metagenome (GOLD analysis project Ga0302324, IMG submission 201949) | Peat permafrost microbial communities from Stordalen Mire near Abisko, Sweden - Palsa_T0_1 | ecosystem: Environmental > Terrestrial > Soil > Palsa > Peat permafrost | place: Sweden: Abisko...
TGCCCGCTCCTACTCCGCCTTTCACCGATTTCCGCTACGAGCAGCCTGGAAAAATTCGAAAGATCACTGTAAGCGATCTCCCGGCGCCCTTCGCCACATCGTCGGCGGGCAACGCTCCGAGAGTGGTTGCGCGCCCCAAGGACGCTTGGCCGCAAGTTCTGCCGGGGTTCAAAGTCGAGTTATACGCGACTGGGCTACACAATCCGCGGCTCATTCGGACCGCGCCCAATGGCGATGCTTTCGTCGCCGAGATGCAGCGGGGTGACATCCTGGTCTTTCACGGGATCACTTCCGACGGCAAGCCGGCACAGACAAGCGTTTTCGCGTCAGGACTGACAGAACCTTTCGGAATCAATTTTTATCCGCCAGGCGCAAATCCGACGTGGATTTACGTGGGAGATACGAATGCCGTCATGCGCTTTCCTTATCAGAATGGGGATCTGAAAGCGCGCGGACCGGCGGAACACATTGTTGATTTACCTTCGGGAGAAGGCCATTCGACGCGCGATATCCAATTCTCGTCCGACGGGAAAAAGATGTTTGTGTCGGTTGGATCTGCCTCGAACGTGGACGATCCCGACACTTCTCCTGCCGAGAAAAATCGCGCCGATGTTCTCGAATTCAATCCCGACGGCTCGCAAATGCGAATTTACGCTTACGGCATTCGCAATTGTGTGGGGCTGGCTCGCAGGCCACAGACGGACGAATTGTGGTGCTCGACGAACGAGCGCGACGCCTTGGGCGACAATCTCGTCCCGGATTACATCACGCACATACAAGACGGCGGCTTTTATGGCTGGCCGTGGTGGTACATGGGCAGTCATCAGGATCCACGGCATCAGGGCAAGCACCCTGAGCTGAAGGACAAAGTCATTACACCGGACGTCCTGCTCAATCCTCACAATGCATCGCTTGAGATGACGTTCTACGACGGTGCGCAATTCCCGGCGCAATATCGCGGCGATATATTTGCTTCAGAACACGGATCGTGGAATCGCTCGGTTCGCGTCGGCTACGAGGTCATTCGCGTGCCTCTCCACCAGACAGGCCATGCGAGCGGCGAATACGAGGACTTCATGACCGGCTTCGTCGTCGATAACGGCCACGTGTGGGGTCGGCCGGTCGGAATCACCGTCGCTTCGGATGGCTCATTGCTGGTAACCGACGACGGCTCGAACTCCATCTGGCGCATCAGTTACTTAGGAAAGTGAGTTTCGAAATCCGTAGCGACTGTTCGAGTTAATGCGGCCACGTTGTTCCGGTCAAGCTCAAGCCGCTAAAGCTTGTAGCCAATCTTCCGGACGAACTCGTGGCGCTCGCTCGCGTGCTCCGCGGTTTCGACGCCCTTCGGCGAGTTACCGTCGATCACGCCCAGGACTCCACGGCCATGTCCCGATTCCGCGACGATCGCTTCGACGGCATTGGCCGTCGCGCAGAAAATCGAGCACACTTCGAAACAATCCCGCACCCGCCCCAGTATGTTGATCGGATAAGCCTTGCGAATCAGCAGAACGAACACATGCCCGGCGCCGATGGCCTCAGCATTCGAAATCGCAGAGCGGCGGAGTTCATCGTCGTTGGCTTCCACGCGAATCAAGCTCGGCCCAGAAGCCTCGCAGAATGCCACCGCGAACTTCGCCCCCGGCACCGTATTGACCATCACTTCGTAAATGTCCTCGGCCGTCTTAATAAAGTGCGCCTGTCCAAGAATGAGATTGGCGCCCTCCGGGATGTCGAGTTGCACGCAGTGCAATTCCATAACGCCTCGCTTTAGGTAGATTTTTCCTGATTCGGCTTGCCCGCATCGCGCCCTCTCAAGTCACGTCGCGGAAGTCCATTATCGGCACCAGGTAACGAGGAGGCAAGCAGCGAAGTGTCTGGCCCGACACGTGCACTCGAATCCTGTCACTTCGCTTCAGATGGACGCATCCAACTGAGTGTTGAGCGGCGCACTAACGTTGTGTGGACGGCAGTCGATAGAGAGTCAACGGGGCCCAAATGATTTCGAGGACGATCGAATCCGCGAAGAGAATCCTGAAGATTGTTTTGGGATTTGCGCTCCTCGGCTTGGGTGTCGCGCTGATATTCACCCCGGGTCCTGGCTGGCTCACGATTTTGCTCGCCCTCGGTCTTCTTGCCGCCGAATTTGGATGGGCGCGGAATCTCCTCGATCGCATGAAAGAAGAAGGCGCGCGCCTCCGCGCCCTTGTCATTCGCCGCGTCCCTCGCGACGCCGACGCATAAAGAAACAACGCTACTCCTCGTCGTGACCTCTGGTGTGAGCTAACTTCTCGATTACGGAAAGATCCTCAAGCGTCGTCGTATCGCCCGAAACGCCTCCCTTTTGCGCCACTTCGCGAAGCAGACGGCGCATAATTTTGCCGCTGCGCGTCTTCGGCAGCAGATCCGCGAATCGCACTTCCGAAGGCCTCGCAATCGTGCCGATGGTCATCGCAATATGCTCGCCGAGAGCCGCGCGCAGCTCTCGCGAAGGATTCTGGCCGGAGCGCAGCGTCACAAATGCAACGATTGCCTCGCCGCGAATTTCGTCGGGCTTCGCCACAACGGCCGCTTCGGCCACCGCCGGATGACTCACCAGCGCGCTTTCGATTTCCATCGAACTGAGCCGGTGTCCCGCCACCTTAATCACATCGTCCACGCGGCCGAGAACCCAGATGTAGCCGTCCTTGTCGCACTGCGCCGCGTCACCCGTGAAATAGACGCCGGGAATGCGGCTCCAGTAGTCGCGGCGATAACGTTCATCGTCGCCGTATATCGTGCGCAACATCGAGGGCCACGGCCGCTCGATGATCAGGTAGCCGGTCTCGCCGGGCTTCACCGATTCGCCTTGCATCGTCGCCACGCGAGCCGCCACGCCGGGCAATGGCCGCGTGGCGCAGCCGGGCTTTGTGGGCGTCGCGCCCGGCAACGGGCTAATCAAGATCGAGCCTGTTTCCGTCTGCCACCACGTGTCAACGATCGGGCAGCGCCCCTTGCCGATGACTTGCGAATACCATTTCCACGCCGCGGGATTGATCGGCTCGCCCACCGTCCCGAGGAGCCTCAGGCTGCTGATGTCGTGCTTATCAATCCATTCGTTGCCCCAGGCCATGAACGCGCGCACGGCCGTCGCGGAACTGTAGAAGATCGTCACTTCGTAGCGCTCGACGATTTCCCAGAATCTATCGCGCCGTGGAAAATCGGGAGCGCCTTCGTACATCACAATGCTCGCGCCGTTCGCAAGTGGCCCGTAGACCATGTAACTGTGGCCCGTGACCCAGCCGATGTCGGCGGTGCACCAGTAAATATCGTCGTCGCGAAGATCGAACACCAGCCGTGTGCTCCACTGGCACTGAAGCAGGTAGCCTGCGGACGTGTGCATCACGCCTTTTGGTTTCCCTGTCGTTCCGCTGGTGTAGAGAATGAAGAGCGGCTGTTCGGAATCGAATGCGATGGCCGGACATTCCTTCGGCGCTTTCTCGACGAGTTCGTGCCACCACAGATCGCGCCCTTCTTTCCAGTCGACTTTGCCCTTCGTGCGGCGCACCACGATCGACTTCTCCACGGTCGGACAATTCTGCAGCGCGGCATCCGCCATTTCTTTCAGCGGAATCACCTTGCCGCGGCGGTAGCCGCCATCGGCAGTGATGAGAATTTTCGATTTCGAATCTGCGATGCGGTCCGCGATCGCGATCGCGCTGAATCCGCCGAATATGACCGAATGCACCGCTCCGATCCGCGCACACGCCAGCATCGCTATCGGCAATTCCGGAATCATCGGCATGTAGATCGTCACGGAATCGCCGGCCTTCACGCCGAGGCCTGAAAGCACGTTCGCGAATTTGCATACGCACTCCTGCAGTTCGGCGTATGTGAGCTGAAGCGACGCGCCGTCCTCGGCTTCCCAAAGTAAGGCCGGCTTGTTTCCGTTTTCTTCGAGGTGCCGGTCGAGACAGTTGTCGGAAACGTTCAGCTTTCCGCCCACAAACCATTTGGCGTGCGGCATGTCCCATTCGAGGATTTTCTTCGGCGGCTCGAGCCAATGCAGCATCTTCGCCTGCTCGCCCCAAAAGCCTTCCGGATCACGTTCGGCGTGCGCGCGCATCTCTTCGTACTCTTCCATCGATCGAACGTGCGCGCGTTTGCTGAATTCCTCCGGCGGCGGAATCGGCGGTTCGTTCAAGACTTGTGGGTCAAATTCTTGCATTCCGTCTCCTCCAAGGGACATCTGCCGCGTACCGCCGGCCTGCCCTGAGTTTCCGAAGGGAGCCTCGAAGGGCGTCTCGCCGGCTGTTCGCCTTTATTCGTCACGCGGACAGGGTCGGAAACTCATCGCGCGCAGCCCTAAAGTACGAGACGCGCGCCGCACGGTCAAGCCCGTAAGCCGCCACTCGGCTACCGCGAGCAGTCGGCGGTTGCTATTAGATTGGGCTTCGAATGACCTCCAAAATTGACTCGATTAGAACTGGGTAGTAGTGATTGTTTTCTCTGAGTTACGGACGTTTCTGATAATTTCGAGTCTCGATTGGCCGATTGGTCGCGACTTCAGCGCAGGTATACTGGAGCGTCTTTACATCGATAACTGCTTGCCTTTGACGGTGGAATTATTTCGTCAGCTTGCCTTTTTCATTCTGAGCTGCGAGCCCATATCGTATTGCCGCTTCAAGCGTATCGATGCTTATATCCTTTAGAGCTTTAAACCGAATGCAATATCCGGTCACGCTGGCCTTGCCTAGTTTTTTTCCATACGTTTTGGCCAAGTACTTCTTATCTTTGAGACCAAGAATATAGACAGAGAATCCGGTTTTGTTTCCGCTCACACCAATTTGAAAAGACTCTCTGCTTTTTCCATTGGCATATTTTATTGTGTGAAATCCATATCCAATCGTAGGGTTGGAAACAGTATGATTTTTGCTGTCTTTACCATCGAAGAACCATAATTTGCATTCTGGTGACACTTGAAGTGTGAGCCGATGCAACTCTCGCATGTCACTGCGTTTTGGCTCCGGTTGGCTGGCAATATACTTCTCGATTTGTTCTTGTACGTTCATATGATCCGCTCCCCGGTTGCGCGCGCGAGATTATACGACGTCTAGTCCTTCGGTGCGGCCTCTCTGGTGGAAAGCGGCGGCTCCGTTCTCGAAGAACTCCTTCTGCCAGCGGTAGAAGACGGTCGGCTGGAGTCCCGACTCGTCACACAGGTCCGAGATCGGCACTCCTTCCACCAAATGCCTCCTCAGAATGGCGACCTTCTCTTCCGGTGTGTAGTGCTTCCGTCGTTTCATCATGTGTTCGCTCCGTCATCTTAACGGACGAACGCTTTCTCCATTCCCAGCCGAGGCAGGACAGAATGACCCGAACCACGCGTCTAGGCTGAGTTTCACAGTCCCCGCTTTGAGAGTGATAGCTCGGGCAGGGGGCGGCACGCGGCGAAACTGCAAACAGCTTGGCATCGCAGAGTTCCTGGAGGCGGGGACCTCCTGGCTCTGATGGGATTTGGGAGGGATGCTTGTGCGGTGCTTGAAAAGAGGCAAAGAGCCGGCGGGACGGCGGCATTACAAGAGGGCTGAAACTGCCTGATCGGCTAAAAGTAACCCTTTAAGCGGCTTCAGATACCCTTCATAATTCTGGAACTTCCCGACGCGCTGGACGGAATACGTAACGAGAGGCCGTTCAGATCGTCATATTGGATATAGATGGTTCGGCTCAGCGGACACTCCGAAGACGATCTGGTGCGGCGGCTGCTCGCCGGCGATGAAGGCGCTTTTGTGCTCGTCTACCGGCGTTGGCAAGCCCCGATTTACCGTTTCGCGCTTCACATGAGCGGCAACACTTCAGTCGCGGAGGATGTCACGCAAGAAGTCTTCATGACGCTAATTCGAGAGGGCGGTCGATACGATCCCGCGCTCGGCAGCCTCTCCGGCTACCTCTTTGGAATCGCCAGAAATCACGTCCGCAAGCGTTACGACCGCGATCGATTTCTCGTTCCGTTCATCGAGAACTCGACAGATGACGGCCACTCAAACGGGCACGCAGGCCACAACGGAAACGGTATGCATCCGAGCATCGTTGTCGCGCCTGTGGATCTTGGCCGCGGCGAGACAATCGCGATGGTGCGAGATGCTGTATTGAGCCTGCCGGGTCATTACCGCGAAGTGGTTGTGTTGTGTGACTTGCAGGAGATGAGTTACGAAGAAGCCGCACTGGTTCTTGAATGCGCGGTTGGCACCGTGCGCTCGCGCCTGCATCGCGCCCGCACCCTTCTTACGGAAAAGTTGAGCGAGCTTCAATCATCCGAATCGAAATCCGCAGCCGGCGGCATGAGGCAATGAAGGCCGATTTATGAATTGCGTTCAATTCCAGGAAATCGTTCACGATCTCGGCAGAGATGCTGGGCTCGATCAGCCCGTGCGGCGCGATGCGCTCGCGCATGCCGATTCCTGCCCGCGCTGTGACGAACTCCTGGCTGAAGCCCAATCGTTGACCACCGCCCTGCGCTCTCTCGCCGCGAAGGATGGCGCGCTCGGCGCCAGTGAAAGAGTCGAAGTAACGCTGATCGGAGCTTTCCGTGAGCAACATGGCTCGGCCGTGCATTCGAACCGGCCGTGGCGATGGGGCTTGGCAAGCGTTGCAGGACTCGCGGCCTTGGTGTTGTTGTCTGTAATCGTGCTGCGCCATCCCGTGGTGAGTCCGCCAACTCACGGGAATGGCGCCAGCGCGACTCCTTCGAGCGCGTCAGTCGCGCCTGAATCCGCTGCGCCGGCGCAGCAGCTCGATGCGTCGGTTGAATCTGCTGCTAACGCCAATTCAAATTTTGCGGACGCGGATACCGAATATGCATCGGCTTTTGTAGCTCTTCCTTTTAATGGCGAGACCGCGCCCGTGGGAGATGAAGTGGTCGTTCGAGAGTCTTTGTCGCCGGCGGCGCTGGCGAATTTGGGTTTGCCGGTGAGCGAGACGAACGCGGGCGAAAATGTGTTGGCTGACTTTGTTGTAGATGAAGATGGCACGCCGCGAGCGGTGCGCCTCGTCGAGTAGCGATCTTGTACGCACGTTGAAGGCACGAGTAATAAGACACGAGTTGAAGTGATCCCGGAGGAACACAGATGAAGAAGCATCTAGGAATGTTGGTAACAGGGCTCAGCGCTCTGATTCTTACCGCGGGGCTTGTGGCCTATGCGCAGGATGGCCCGCCGCCAGGACCGCCGCACGGCGAAGGAATCATGGGCTTCGAGCCTGGCTTTGGGCACGGCCCCGTTGTGAAGGGCGTGCCGTTCTCGGCGCAGACGACTGCCGAAACCGTCGCAGTGCTGCAAGACGGTACGCATATTGACCGGAAGACGAGCGGTGCGTTTGCTCGCGATAGCCAGGGCCGCACGCGCAGTGAAGAAACTGTTCCTCCCGTGGGTCAGCCCGCGGAGTCTGGTGCCCCGCCGCACGTCGTATTTATTCAGGATCCGGTCGCGGGAACGCACACTATGCTCGAGCCCGACAAGAAGATTGCTCATACGGAGACGGCTCACAGCCGTGGGCATGAGGGCGGCCCTAACGCCATGGCCCAGAAACGCGGTCCGCGCGCAGGCGCAGCGAATGTGACCACCGAGTCGCTCGGCACGCAGACAATCAACGGCGTTGCGGCGACCGGCACGCGCATCACGCGCACGATCCCGGCGGGCGCGATCGGCAATGACAAGCCAATCCAGATGGTGACCGAAAAGTGGTACTCGGCCGATCTGCAAACGGACGTAATGAGGAAGTACACCGATCCGATGATGGGAACCAGGACCATTCAGCTCACCAATATTTCGCGCGAGGAGCCGGCGGCGACGCTATTCCAGGTGCCTTCGGATTACACCGTGAAAGCAGGTCATGGCAGAGGCGGATTCGGACAGCCGGCAGCACCACCCCCGCCGACATCTGAGCAGCAGTAAACAGTTGGTCTGAATAGCAGCAAACAATTTACCCCCCGGGCACCGTCTCAGTGCCCGAACCCCCAACGGGCGGAGAGTGGCGTCTCCGCCCGTTTTATTTTTGGCGTCGGCAAAAACTGAATTTTCGGCGGCGAATGTCAGTTGCTCGCGAGGGCGCGGTCCAGAAGTTCGACCACGTGGAGAACTTCCTGGCCGGTATTGAATTTCGCGGCGCCGGCTCGAAGCTGCAGAATGCATCCCGGATTCGCGGTGACGAGTGCGTCCGCTTGAGTCCCGCGCGCCAGTCGCATTTTTTCTTCAAGGAGCGACATCGAAGCTGAGGTTTGTGTCACGTTGTATACGCCCGCGGAGCCGCAGCAATGGTCGGCCAGCGGCATTTCGACCAACTCAACGCCGGGCACAGCGCGCACCAACCTTCGCGGCGCTTCGCGAATTTTCTGCCCGTGGACGAGATGGCAGGAATCCTGCAAAGTTACGCGCAGGGCCGCTGTTTGCGTCGGCCGCATCGGCGCTGTGATGCCGAGATCGTCGAGAAATTCCGTGATGTCCCGGACTTTCCGCGAAAATAGATCCGCTTGCGCGAGATCGTCGCCGGCCACTGGGAAGAGCTGCGGATATTCCTTGAGAGTCGAGCCGCACCCCGCGGCGTTGGTTATAACGGCGTCAACACTATTGACATCAAACGCGCGAAAATTGCGCTCGGCCAAATCGCGCGCGACGTCACGCATCCCCGCATGCGCCGCGAGCGCTCCGCAACATACTTGATCCTTCGGCACTACCACCTCGCATCCATTTGCCTGTAGTACGCGGATCGTCGCATCGTTCAGCGCGGTAAATGTGACCCGCGCAATGCATCCCGCAAAGAACGCGACTCGCGCCCGTTTCGTTCCATGCGCTGGGAATGTCCCCCCTAGCTGTGAATCGAAAAAATTGCCGTCAATACGCGGCAGCAGCGCGAGGCGATCTTCCATGCCGAAGGCGCGGGCAATTCCTAATTTGCGCGTCAATGATTCGAGCCCGGAGTTCTGAAAAAATCGCGTGAGCCGCGCGAAGCCTGCGATGCGCTTTGGATAGGGCAATAGCGAGCGATAGACGAGGCTGCGGAGGATGCGCGATCCAAGCGTCCGCGAATGTTTCTGTTCGATCTGCCCGCGCGCCAATTCGATGAGCTTTCCATATTCCACGCCCGAGGGGCACACGGTCTCGCAGGCGCGGCAATCGAGGCAGCGATCCATGTGGGTGATGAATCCCTCGCCAATTTCGAGCTTGCCCTCATCCACGAGCGCCATCTGGCGGATTCGTCCTCGCGGGGAATCGGCCTCTTTGCCCCAGAGCCGGTACGTCGGGCAATGATTCAAGCAAAGGCCGCAATGAACGCAGCGCGAGTAATCCGCGTATGCGGGCTTCTCGATCGCAGTGAATCCGCTTTGCGCCGTGGCGGAGATCGCTACTGCATCGGCGTGAATTTGTGCCGAGTCGGTGGCCATTGGCCTACAGGCCTCCGCCAAAGCGGCCCGGCGCAAAAATGCCGCACGGATCGAAAACCGTCTTCAATTTCTTCATTTGCGCAAAATCCGCGCGCTCCGGACCCCAAACCGCAAGCGATGATTTCCATTTCGCCGGGCACCACGGGACTGTGAAGTTGCCGCCGAATTCGGAGCAGGCCGCAGCGATTCGCGCCGCCGCGCCGGAAACTTCGGTACGCGAATTTTCGCTTGCGTCCGACGGTAACAGTGCGAAATAGATGACGCCGACTCCGCGCGCGAGCGCGACCCATCGAAGTCCCGCACGTGCGGCTTCTGCTGCACCACGCTCCAGCATTTCCGCTATTCGGGTGGGCAAGACGCTCAATTTCATGATGGTCGTCGCCGGTGACGATGCGAGCGCAATCGGAACAAATTCCCGCATCCGGCCCCACGCAGCCTGGAGATCGTCCGAGAGCATCACGATATCAATCGCACCGGCATCTTCCGCCATTCGACGCAAATCCGTTTCGTAACGCGCCAACACGCGGTCACTCCCCGCGCATCCTGACGTCAACGTCCACTTCGCATTTGAAAGAAGATTTGGACGCAGCGCAGCGGGCTCGATGCGCGCGGCAGCATCGCTGTAGAAAAGTTCGGCGACTCCGGGACTCAGAACCTCGATCGTCGAGGGAGCAAGCGCCGACCTCGCAATCCGATGCCGGAAGTCAAGCGCCGCTTCCGCGGTATCAAATGTCGCCACGAATCCGCGGCTGGCCGGCGGCAAAGGAAATGTTCGGAAATTAATCTTGGTAATGATGCCAAGCGTTCCCAGCGCGCCGATCATTAGCTTGTGCAGATCGTATCCGGTGACGTTCTTCACCACGCGCCCGCCGCTCTTGGTCAGATTTCCTTCGCCTGTCACGAATTCCATTCCGAGCACGTAATCGCGCGCCGTGCCGAAAAGCTGCCGCAGCGGATTGTCCACGCCCGTCGCAATCGCTCCACCAACCGTCGTGCGATTGAAGAAGGGAACGCCGAGTGGAAGAAATTGATGCTGCTCGGCCAGCACGTCCGCCAATTTGTGCAGCGGAATTCCGGATTCGACGCCCAAAGTAAGATCTCCGGGGTCGTATGCGACGATACAGTCGAGCCGCGTCATATCAATCGCAACGTCGTATCGCGCCGGCGGCATTCCGATGCCGAGCTTTGAGCGCGAACCCGTCGCAATCACCGCGAGATTTTCAGCCGCGGCGAGCCGAACAATATCCGCCACTTCCTGCGCCGACCCCGGCCGCGTGACAGCCGCAGGCGCAACTCCATCAATTTCGAACGACGAGAGAATTTCAGGGTCGAGCGCGACGTAATCGGGCCCGACAATATCGGCAAAGCGCGTCTCGGAAATTTTTGCCGAAGCGCTCATCGGGCCATCGTGCCCGCAAGCGGCAAGGGTCGAACGCGTATCTCGCCGCACCCTTTGCTCGTCGGGAAAATTTTTCCGGGATTGAGGAGACCTTTGGGATTGAACGCGTCGCGCACGCCGCGCATCAGATCGAGCTCAACTTCGCTGAAGAGCAGCGGCATTAAGTGATCCTTCTCCATTCCGACGCCATGCTCGCCCGTGATTGCTCCGCCCATCTCGATGCAAAACCGAATAATTTCGCCCGCCGTCGTAACAACGCGTTTGAATTCAGCTTCATTCCGCGCGTCAAACAAAATAATCGGGTGCAGGTTGCCGTCGCCAGCATGAAAAATGTTGCCGATTTCGAATCCGTTCTTCCGGCCAATCTCCGTTATGCGCCGCAGCGTCGCCGGTAATTTCGTGCGCGGAATCACGCCGTCCTGAACGTAGTATGTCGGGCAAATTCTGCCGATCGCGCCGAACGCATTCTTCCGCCCTTTCCACAATAGATCGCGTTCCTGCTCGTCGCGCGCTGCGCGAATTTCGCGCGCGTGATGCAAGCGGCAGACTTCGGCAACGCTTTCCGCTTGCTCTTCGACAGCTTCGCGCAAGCCATCCACTTCGAGCAGCAGCACGGCCGCGCTGTCGAGCGGAAATCCAGCGTGAACGTAGGCTTCCACTGCGCGCAGCGTCCAGCCGTCCATCATTTCGCACGCAGCCGGAGTGATGCCGCGAGACGTGATATCCACCACCGTCTCAGTCGCATCGTCTAGTGAGTCAAACACCGCAAGCAGCGTTTTTATCGTTTCCGGAAGCGGCGTCAGCTTCACGGTAATTTCACTGACAAGGGCCAGCGTGCCTTCCGATCCGACGAAAAGCCCGGTCAGGTCGTAACCTGTTGCGTCGAGCGCCGAACTGCCAATCTGCACGGCTTCGCCGGTGGGCAGCACAAGCTTAAGTCCCAGCACGTGATTTGTCGTTACGCCGTAAGCCAGTGTGTGCGGCCCTCCGGCGTTTTCGGCGACGTTGCCGCCGATCGTGCACGCCTTCTGGCTCGAAGGATCGGGCGCGTAGTGCAAGCCCGCATGTTCTACCACGCGCGTGAGATCGAGATTTACGACGCCGGGCTGCACAACCGCGCGGCGATTTTCGATATCGATCCCGAGAATTTTATTCATGCGCGAGAACACGACGAGAATTCCGCCGTGCCGCGCGAGCGCTCCACCCGAAAGGCCGGTTCCCGCGCCTCTCCCAACGAGCGGGACTTCATGACGATTCGAAAGTTCAACGATCCGGACAACATCTTCGGTCGAGCGCGGAAACACCACGCATTCAGGCCGAGCTACTTCGACCGAGCCATCGTATTCGTAGAGAAGCAAATCCTCGCGGCTCGAAAGTACGCCATCGTTTCCGAGAAGTTGTTCGAGCGAGCGGATGAGATCGCGATTCATAGATCGAATGCTTGTTGAGGAGGCTCCCGATTCACTATAGTCGCGGCGTTCAAGCACAGTCAACGCGCATGAAACGCTTGTGTTTCGCATCATGTTTCATACGCTTTTCCGCGCCAGGCTTCGCGTTTTCGATGATCGCGCTGCCGCTCGGCAGCCGTGTATACTGTTCGCGCTTCGCTGGAAAATCTCCGCAATGGAGTGAATCGTGGACCGGCCAAAAATCCTGGCGACAAATGCGCTCTTCGAGGCAGCGCAGAAATTACTCAACGCGCGCGGCGACGTCGAGTATTGGACCACTCCCGGAAGCATTCCGCGCGATGAACTTCTCAAGCGCATCGGCGACAAAGACGGTCTGGTCTGCCAGCTCACCGACAAAGTGGACCAGCAGCTTCTCTCCGCCGCGTCGAAATTGCGAATCGCCGCAACTGTATCCGTCGGCTACGACAATATTGACGTGCCGGCCTGCACGAAGCGCGGCGTCGTTGCCACCAACACTCCCGGTGTGCTCGATGACACGACCGCCGATTTTGCGTGGGCTCTACTCATGGCCGTCGCGCGCCGGGTGGTTGAAGGCGACGCGATGATTCGCGCGGGAGAATGGACCGGCTGGAATCTCGATCAATTCCGCGGTACGGATGTATGGGGCAAAACGCTCGGCATACTTGGATTCGGCCGCATCGGTCAAACGGTCGCGCGGCGCGCCCGCGGATTCGACATGCGCGTTATTTATTTCAATCGCTCGCGCGTGTCCCCCGAGATCGAGAAGGAACTTAACGCCGAGTACGTTGATCTCGATACGCTATTCGCGCGTTCGGACTTTCTTTCGTTGCACGTTCCTCTTACTGAAGACACACGCCATCTCATAAATGCCGGCAATTTGCAGAAGATGAAGCGCACTGCTTTCCTGATCAACACCGCGCGCGGTCCTGTCGTGGACGAAGCCGCGCTGGCAATCGCGCTAAAGGCGGGCACAATTGCGGGCGCAGCACTCGATGTTTACGAACGCGAGCCTCAGGTTACCCCGGCGTTGATTGCGCTCAAGAACACCGTTCTCGAGCCGCATCTCGGCAGCAATTCGCTCGAAACGCGCACAAAAATGGCGGTGATGGCCGCTACGAACGTCGCCGAATTTTTTGAGGGCCGCCGCCCGCCGAACGCGCTCAATCCTGAAGCTCTCGGCAAATGACGTCTGCGGTACATAACATCGAGTGAAAGAAATCGCACAACGCATTTTCCGCAACACACTCGCTGCCGTGGACGTCCGCGTGGCACTGGAATACAAGCTCGAACGCCACGGGCCGTTTATTCACGCCGCCGGGCAGCACATTGATCTTCGGCAATATCGTGAAATCCTGGCTGTGGCCGTCGGTAAGGCTGCATTCGCGATGGCCGAAGGGCTCGACGCGGCACTCGCGCCCGATTTTCGCCCGCGAGGCGTCCTTGCGATTCCGTCGCCTCCGGCGCGCACGCTGCCTGGCTGGGAAATTCTCGTATCCGGCCATCCGGTTCCGACAGCCGCCAGCTTGGCCGCAGGCGAAGCAATACTCAAACTTCTCAGCCAAACGAGCGAACACACTCTTATCTTTTTTCTTCTTTCGGGCGGAGGCTCCTCGCTGGTCGAGTTTCCTCTCGATCCAAGAATCTCGCTCGCTGACTTTCAGCAGATGCATCACGTTCTCGTCACTTGCGGCGCGCCCATCGAGGAAATCAACGCCATCCGCAAGCATCTCTCCGCGACGAAGGGCGGGCGACTCGCACTCGCGGCGCCCGATGCCATGAAGATCACACTCGGCATCACCGACGTGCCCGAAGGCCACGAGTCCGCGCTGGCGTCCGGGCCGACGCTGCCTGATCCGACCACAATTTCCGATGTCGAGCGCATCGTCGCGCACTACAGCCTCGCCAAAAAACTACCCGCGAGCATTCGCGCGTCGCTCGAGTCTCGCTCGCTCGTCGAAACTCCAAAGCTAGGAGATCCCGCTTTTAAGCGCGCTCATTTCGCGCTGCTTCTAGGCATGCACGATCTCATTCATCACGCGCACTATGCCGCCGAGGCCGAGGGCTTCCGGTGTGTTTGCGATTATTCGACGGATAACTGGCCCATTGAGCGCGCCGCGGATCATCTGCTCGCGCTGCTCGGATCCCTGCGGAATGATAATCCGGGGAAGCGCGTCGCGGTAATTGCCGATGGGGAGGTCTCGAGTCCGGTTACTGGCGCAGGGATCGGGGGCCGCAATTCCGCATTCGTCCTGGCGTGCGTTTCAAAAATTGCGTCCCGAAAAATCACAGTGTTCAGTGCGGGAACCGACGGCGTGGATGGCAATAGCCCGGCAGCGGGCGCGGTCGCCGATGGCGAAACTCTGGCGCGCGCCGCGGCGATTGGCCTCAATCCTGGCGATTATTTCCGCCGCTGTGATTCGTTCACATTTTTCGAACGGCTCAGCGACGCAATTCACACCGGCCCGACAGGAAATAATCTGCGCGACCTGCGATTATTCCTGGCCTGGTAGCCACGAACCGGCGTAGCAGTTTATCCAATCTTCCTCCGCTGCCGATTTGCGAATCCGCGCTGACTACGGCTGTCCGGCTGGAGCGCCCTTTCCGCCCGCCTGCGCGCGAATCGCCTGAATTTGCCCCTGAATCATCGAACCGCCGAATCCGCCTTCCTTTGCCAGTTTCTCAAGCGCGGGAATCGCATCGGGATCGCCGCGCCGGCCGAGCGCAAAAGCAGCGGGGAATCGGACGTCGCGATGGCCTTCATCAAGGTAAGAGATGAGCGCCTTTGTAATTTCCTTATTGCTCTTGTCGAGTAGCCCGAGGCTGTTGATGGCTGCTGCGCGCGATGTCAGCGGCTTGCCGATCGCGGACCATTCGAATACGAGCGGTGCCGCTTTGTCGTCGCCGAGATCGCCGAGCGCACGCAGAGCGCCCCGGCGCAAAATGTCGTCGGGCGAATCCGATTTCACGGCAGCGGTCAGGACGTCGAGCGCATTCGGCGCCTTCGAGTCCGCAAGCGACTGCAACGCCGCCACGCGCACGCGGTACGCGGGATCCGTAGCCGCCATCTTCGCAAGCTCGGCTCCCAGCGACGCGTCCTTGAACTTGCCGAGTTGCGCCACCGCAACTTCGCGCACCCACGGCTTGTCATTTCCGAGCGCGGCCTCGACTTGTTTCTCCGCCGCAGAGTCGCCGATCTTCCCGAGCGAGCGCAGCGCTTCGTTGCGCACTCCCCAGAATGGATCGTTCGCCGCCGCGGCGCCGAGCGCGCGCACAATGTCGTCATTATCCTTTACGTCTCCGAGCGCGCTCGCGGCCTCGGCGCGGTCCGGAACCGTCCCGCCATTCTTGAGTTGGTAAATCAGCGCGGCCGGATCGCGCTTGAAATCGAGAGTTTTCAGAATTTTGTTACCCGCGTCGAAGATCACCATCAGCGGCGCGCCATCGAGCGTGAATGAAAGCGTCTCGTCGGCCTTGCTGACGTCAATCGGGAACGTCTTGCGCCCCGCAACCGTCGCCACTTCGACGTCAATCGGCACGTGGAATAGCCCGACCAATCCCTCGACCTTCTGCGTCTGCTTCACTTCGAGCTGAAGCTGTTTCGCCGCGTCGTCGTACTTCTGCGTCACCTCGAAGTTCGGCGCGCCTGCTCCGTAAACCCACTGGTGAAAAAATTCATCCACGCTCACCGCGGTGTCCTGCTCAATCGCTTTGATCAAATCAGCAGTGACGACGTTCTGTCCGCGATTTGTTTCGAGATAATGGTGCAGCGCGTGGAAAAACGCATCGTCGCCCAATTTTTCACGCAGCATCCGCAAGACGAGGCCGCCTTTGCCGTAGATGTTGCCGCCATTCTCGATCGGGTTCGTAATGTCGTAACTCACGATCGGATTCGGAAACAGCCGCTTCTGCGCCGCCCAGCGATTCGAGTCCGTCCAGAATTCGTATTCGGCATCGTCCTTGCCGAAGCCTACTTCCGTCCAGTAGTGCTCCATGTAAGTCGCGAAGCCTTCGTTCAACCAGATGTCCGCCCAATCACGGCAAGTCACCAGGTCGCCGAACCACTGGTGCGCCAATTCGTGCGAATCGAGGCTGTCCGCGCCTTGAAGCGTCTCTGCGGCCAGCGCCGGATTCACCAGCGCCCGGGCCGTCAGAGTTGTCGCGCTCGCATTCTCCATCCCGCCGACGACGAATTCGTCCACCGAGGTCTGCGCATATTTCGCCCACGGATAACGCACGCCGAGGCGGTCGGAAAACGCATCGAGCATTTTCTTTGTGCGCTCGAACGTCGTATCAATCTTCGATTCCTGCCCCTTCGGCACGACGTAATCCACCGGCATCCCGCGCCACGTGTCCTTCTTCTCCACAAATTCTCCGGCCACCACCGAAATCAAATAAGTCGAAATCGGCTCCGTCTCCTTCCAGTCCCACGTCTTCGTGCCATCGGCTTCCGTCTTCACGCCGGCAAGCCGGCCATTCGAAATCGTGAGCCAGTTTGCCGGCACGGTCACCAGCATCTCCGAAGTCGTGCGGTCGTTCGGATAGTCGTAGATCGGAATGTAGTAGCGCGTGTCTTCGGATTCGCCTTGAGACCAAATCTCGCGCGGCCGCTCAGGATAGTCCTTGTCGGGAAGCACCCAATAGAGGCCCTTCGTCGGAGTGCCCCAATAATGAATCGAAACTTCCATGTGCTCGCCGGGATGCGCGGCCTGCGGCAGCTTGACGATCAATTTATCGGCGGTCGTTTCATATTTCGCGGCCTTGCCGTCGAGCGTCACGCTTTCGATCGTCAGCGCCACCGAATCGAATTTCAGTTCGCTTACGTTCGGTCGCAAGATCGAAATGCTGTGCGTCACTTCACCGATCACTTTCTTGTTATCGGCATCAAAGCGAAGGTGAACGCGAACATTTTGCAAATCGTAGTCGCGCGTTCGCGGAAAAGGATCGTCGGCGCGCAGCGCGCTCGCAATTCCAAGAGAGCTGACGCACATTGCCAACACCAGCAACCAACGCGTGGCCACACTCACTCGAATCGAAAAGATAATCATGAATTTCCTCACACTTTGAATTTCGCTGAAGGCTCGCTCAATAGAAGCCCGAATCGTCGCCCGCCGCCGTTTAGAGCAGGCTCTTCACCCAACCGCCATCCACTGCCATCGTTGTCCCGTTGATGTAGCTCGCGCGCTCCGACGCAAGAAACGCCACCAGCGCAGCAAATTCTTCCGGCCGTCCGATGCGTCCCACTGGTATTTGTGCGCCCATGCGCTCGAATATTTTTTCGCGCGAAAGTCCAGTTTCAGCCGCTTGCTTGTCCGCAAGACTCTCGAGCCGTCCAGTCTGCGTGTAACCTGGACACACGTTGTTCACCGTAATCCCATCCGCGCCGAATTCGTTCGCCAGTGTGCGCGCCAGTCCCGCAACAGCCGCGCGAACCGAATTCGACAGAATCAGCCCATCCACCGGCTGCTTCACGGTCATAGATGTAATAGTAATCAGCCGGCCCCAGCGCCGCTCGCGCATCTTCGGCAGCACCTCTCGCGCAAAATAAACGGCGCTCATCAAATTCGTATCAACGGCGGCGCGCCATTCCTCGTTGGAAGTCTCGAGAAATTTCTTGGACGGCGGACCTCCCGCGTTCGTTACGCAAATATCCACGCGTCCGAAACGCTTGCTCACTTCCGTAACAAAATCGCGAACATCATCGTAGCGCGTCACATCGAGCGCCTTCCAATGCGGCGCGCGCCCCGACGCTTTCTCAATCGCAGCGGCGGCTTTCTCAAGTTCCGCCGAATTTCGCGAGCAGATCGCCACATCGGCGCCTTCGCGCGCAAACTCTTGCGCCACGGCCAGCCCCAGCCCCTTGCTCGCCGCTGCCACAATCGCCACACGCCCTTTCAATCCAAGATCCACGATGCCTCCTAAGTGCCTGTCGAAATCGAGTCGGTTGCGGACTCTCTGTCACCTTCCGCGTCCCTTTTGCAAACCAACAATCCTCCATCGAAATAGCGCAATCGTCAATGCCGTGAATTCGGCCCGATGAAAGCTGGCTTTGCTCTGAAGTTGTTTGCGGCGCGACCTCCATTGGACTAATATGCGCGCCATTAGACGCCGCGCTGGCTTTGAAGCTCTGCGCTTCTGGTCCGCGCACACGCGCCCTGTTCAATCGGCTGGAGGCCCACATGAAGCGCATCGCTTTCATCTTCACGCTGATTCTCTTGACAGCCACGGCATCGAGGGCTCAAATCGGAAAATCGGTCGCGGTCACCGCCGGCACGCCGGAAGACAAAGCCCTCACCGAAATCTATGCCGCTCCCGATGGTCCCGAAAAGGTCGCACTGCTCGATAAATTTATGGCCGATTACGGCAAAGGCGATCTCGAATTGCTCGGCGATCAGCTCTACGCGAGCACCTATCTCGCGCAGAAAAATGACGCGAAGGCGATCGAATACGCTGGCAAGGTCCTCGTTCTCGATCCGGATAATCTGCCCGCGGCCGTCACGGTCGTTCACGCAGCCGATGAGTTGGGCGACACCGCCAAGCTCTTCGACGCCGGCGAGCGCGCCGCCGCAATCGTTGCGCGGTTTAAGAAGCAGCCTATGCCCGCCGGAATGTCGCAGAATTCCTGGGACGACCAAAGGAACGGCGTGCTCCGTGGCGCTCAGGCCGATCTCGATTACGTCCAGAACGCGCTCTTCAACGCCGCTTACAAGACGACCGACGCGAAAGCCAAAGCCGCCTACTTCGAGCGCTTCGCCACTGCGTTTCCCGATTCGCCTTACGCCTTGAACGCGCGCGAGCAAGTCGTCTTCGCCGACGAGCAAGCGCAGAATGTGCCGAAAATGATGGAGGCCGCGCAGGGAGTTCTGGCTTCCGACCCGAATAACGTCGACATCCTCCTTCTCCTCGCCGATTTCTGGAGTGAAAAAGGCCAGCAGCTCGACAAAGCCGCGCAATACGCTCAGAAAGCTCTCGACGCGTTGGCTAAAACGAAAAAGCCCGATCAAACGCCAGACGATCAGTGGCAGCAGCAAGTCTCGGTGCAGCAGGGTCTCGCGTACTCCACACTCGGGCAGGTTGACGTGATCAAGGGTCAGAACGCGGAAGCCGTCGCGGCATTCAAGAAAGCGGGACCGCTACTGAAATCGAGCACCGTAAGCTACGCGCGCAATCAATATCGCCTGGGATTCACGCTCGCAAAGATGCAACGCATTCCCGAAGCCAAGGCCGCGCTCACCGAGGCCGCATCCCTCGACAGTCCCTACCGCGCCATGGCCCAGCAGACCCTAGCCAAAATTGGCGGTGGCCCAGCACACACTGCAAAGCAATCCCCGTAGTCAACCCCCTTGCCTGTCAGTGCGAGCCCCCTGCTTCAGCAGGGGGAAGCTGGACTTCAGTCCAGCGGAAAAGAGACTTTGCACTCGTAACGGGCTTTCAGCCCCGGGACTTCTGCCGCGCTCGACCGCGACTCCAAACTTCCGCCAGGTCCGCCGGTACCAGCCATTTCTTGGTACTTTTGTACCGCTCAGCATGTGTCTTGCCAGTTTTCACCGCCGTTCTATAATTGGTGTCGAAAGGAGCAATACCGTGAAAACCTTCGGTCTTGCACTCTTGTTTCTCTTCTTCGCTCTTCCGGCCCACGCGCAGCGCACGGGCAGCAACGGCATCACTCCCACCGGCGGCGGCGGTGGTGGTCTCGGAGGCAGCCTGGAAGGCGGGGTCTCTGGCGGCAGCACTGGCCGCATTTCCGTCACCCAGTTTTCGGTCGTATCGGCCCACGGCGATCCTGACTTCGTTATGTCGTCCTTCATGCCTTACAAACAAGCCCTGGAAGTCGGCCGCGCCGCGCTGGCTCAGTCATCGCAGTCACTCGGCGATGTTGCTCGCGCGTATCGCGAAGAGAAGGCCCGCAAGCAGGAATCGGGCGGCGTTCCGCAGTCTTAAGTTCTTCCCTCTGTCATCTGGCCCGCTCGCACAGGCCGCATTGACTTGCCTGTGCGAGCGGCCTAACATGGCCGCGTCATGTCCGACTCGCGGTCCCCTCTGAATCAGACAATTTCTCATTACCGCATCACCGAAAAATTGGGCGGCGGCGGTATGGGTGTCGTCTACAAGGCTGAGGACACGATGCTCGGCCGCCCCGTCGCTCTGAAGTTTCTCCCCGACGAACTCGCTTCTGATGCGCAAGCTCTCGAACGATTCCAGCGCGAGGCCCGCGCCGCATCCGCGCTCAACCACGCCAACATATGCACCATCTATGAAATTGGCCAGCAGGACGGCCGGTTCTATATGGTCATGGAGTATCTCGACGGCCAGACTCTGAAGCACAGAATTCAGCAGCATCCTCTCGATCTTTGCCAGATGCTGGAGCTCGCGATTGAAATTGCCGATGCCCTTGACGCCGCGCACACCAAAGGCATCATTCATCGCGACGTCAAGCCCGCGAATATTTTCGTCACCGATCGCGGCCACGCCAAGGTCCTCGATTTCGGCCTCGCCAAGCAGCTGAATACAGATCTCGGCATGTCCGCCACGAAAGATTCAGGCGGCGTCGAGCCTCTCGAACTCACAAGTCCCGGCTCCACAGTCGGCACCGTGGCCTATATGTCTCCCGAGCAGGCGCGCGGAGAGCAACTCGACACCCGCACGGATCTCTTCAGCTTCGGCCTCGTGCTCTACGAAATGGCCACTTCGCGCCAGGCATTTTCCGGCGGCACCTCCGCCGTGATCTTCAACGCAATTTTGGAGCGCCAGCCGCCCGCAGCAGGAACCATCAACCCGAACGTGCCTCCCAAGCTCGACGAAATCATTGAGAAGGCGTTAGAAAAAGATCGCGAGACCCGTTACCAGCACGCCTCGGACATGCGCGCCGATCTGAAACGCCTGCGCCGCGAAACAGAATCCGGCCACTCGTCATCGGCCACATCGGCTCGGTCCGGAACTGGATCTACGAATGCACCAGGAAGCGCTTCCGCGCGAGTCATGCGCCCCACCTCAGGCTCCGGCTCGGCGGCACACAGCGCTCCGATCCGTGGCGTTGTGGCGCCTGAAGACTCGTCTCCGTCCGCATCTCGCCGTTGGATCGCATTGGCCGGAGGTGCCATCGCGCTCCTCATTCTTGCCGCCGGCGCCTTCTGGTGGTTCAAAGGCCGCACGAAGCCCGTCGTGCTCACCGATCGCGACACGGTAGTCGTCGCCGACTTCGCGAATTCCACCGGCGATCCCGTATTCGACGACACGCTAAAGCAAGCCCTCAGCGTTTCGTTGCGCCAATCGCCATTCCTTAATGTTCTCTCCGACGAAAAGGTCGCGGCCACACTCCAATTGATGACCAAGCCGGCGAATACACCGCTCACGCCAAGTGTCGCAAGCGAACTTTGCGAGCGCGCCAGCAGCAAAGCATTCATCGAAGGTTCGATCGCCGGCCTGGGAAGCACATTCGTAGTGGGATTGAAAGCCGTAAACTGCCATACGGGAGATGTCCTCGCCCAGGAGCAGGCCACGGCAGCCAACAAGGAAAAGGTTCTCGACGCTCTCGGCGAGGCCGCCGCAAAACTCCGTGCCGAACTCGGCGAATCACTCTCCTCAGTTCAAAAGTTCGACGTTCCGCTCGCTCAGGAAACCACTCCGTCTCTCGAGGCACTCAAGGCGTACAGCCTTAGCCGCAAAGCCTCAGCCGAAAAAGGCTCCGCAGCGGCGGTCCCATATCTGCAGCGCGCCGTCGAGTTGGACCCGAATTTCGCCAGCGCCTACAACGGCCTCGGCATCATGTACAGCAATCTGGGCCAGCCGTCCCGCTCCGCCGAGTACCTGTCGAAGGCCTTTCAACTCCGCGAACACGCGAGCGAGCGCGAGAAGCTCCATATCGCGTCCGCCTACTATCAGCTCGTGACAGGAGAACAAGAAAAAGCTGCGGAGACTTTTCAGGAATGGATTGAAAGCTACCCGCGGGACGCAATCGCCTACACCAATCTGGCCAGCACGTACACGATCTTGGCTCAATATGACAAAGCCCTCGACGCGGGACGCCAAGCTGAGCAGTTGGTCCCAGATAACGTGATCACTGCTGAAAACGTTACGTCTGCCTATCTCGCGTTGAATCGCTTCGATGACGCGCGAAAAACATTGAACGATGCGCTCGCTCACAAGCTGGATGACGACACGTTTCGAATCGAGATCTACGGCCTCGATTTTCTAACCGGCGACGCGAAAGGGATGGCTGACCAGGTGTCGTGGTTCGAAGCGAAGCCCGAACTCCAACACGAAATCCTCGCCGACGAGGCCGACACTGAGGCCTTTTACGGCCATTTGCAGAAGGCGCGCGATCTTACGCGCCGTGCCGTTGATGCCGCTGTACGCGGCGGGAACAGAGAATCCGCTGGCTTGTGGCAGGCAGCTGCCGCTGTTCGGGAGGCCTACTTCGGTAACCTCTCGGAGGCGCGACAAGATGCGGCGGCCGCGCTGAATCTTTCGCCGGGCACCCGCGATGTGACTGCCGAAGCGGCCTTTGTCTATGCCGAGTCGGGTGATACCGCGCGCTCCGATTCTCTTGTGCAGGTTCTTGCCAAGCACTTCCCCCTCGACACATTGGCTCAATCCTACTGGTTGCCGACGATCCAGGCGCAAGTGGCATATTCAAAGAAGAATTCGTCTCGGGCGATTGAAGTTCTACAAGCGGTCACTCCGCTCGATTTCGCCGGTCTCTCGATCGGGTGTATGCTCTCCGTTTACTCGCGCGGAGAATCTGATCTCGCGAGCCAGCAGGGAAGCGCCGCCGCCGCGGAATTTCAGAAAATTCTCGACCACCGCGGCCTGGTTCAGAATTGCTCGACCGGCGCCCTCGCGCACGTCGGCATCGCGCGCGCCGAAGCTCTCGCCGGCGATAACGCCAAGGCCCGCGCCGCCTACCAGGATTTCTTCACCCTCTGGAAAGATGCCGACCCCGACATCCCCATCCTCCGCGAAGCCAAATCCGAATCCGACAAATTGAAGTAGGAATTTCACTCGTGGCGCGGGCATCTTGCCCGCGTTGTTCCATCCAATGTAGCTCAGGTCTTCAGACCTGAGGCTTTTCTCCGAAACGCGAAAGTGCCTCACGTCTGAAGACGTGAGCTACATGACATCTCCGCCCGCGAATTCCGGCATCCCAGCCTTTCCTCCAGAGCCCGGAGGCTCCCGCCTCTGGAATCCCTCGCCCAGCGCTTCCAATCACCTTAACTCCGTGTTTATTTGCGCCTCCGCGCGGTCCGTCGTTTCGCCAGCTGACTCACCATCGCCGTCGGCGCCGCTGCCGCCGTCTGCAACAACCCCAGAAACGCCTGCGCATCCCGTGACAACGGCCGATGCCGCGGCGAAACCACATCCAGATTCCGATGCAGCGATTCCGCATCCACAATCTCGATGGCGACCAGCTTTCGCCGTCGCAATTCGTGCGTCACGGCAATCTGCGGAAGAAAACTCAACCCCAGCTTCCGCTCAACCATCCGCTTGGCCGCCTCAATCGTCTCCACCTCCAGCACCACCGTCGGCAGCAACCCGGCCCGCCGAAACAGCCCCTGGCTCAACGTCCAATCACTCGATCCCATATCGTAGAAAATCAGCGGCAGTGCCTCCACCTCGTCCAGCCGCACCCGCCGTTTCTGCGCCGCCGGATGTGCCGGGTGGCCCACCAGAATCAACGGATCGTCGCGCAGCGTCGTCGTTTCCACTTCAGGATGATTGAGCGACCGCGCAAACCCGAGGTCTGCCTCGCCGTCCAGCACCATTTTCAGCACCTGCAGCGAACTGCCCGAACGCAAGCTGACCATCACCTTCGGATTCGACTTTTGGAAATCCTTCATCACATCGGGCAGGAAGTAGGTGCAGACCGAAAGCGACGCCGCGATGCGCAACGCGCTCCCCGCCGATGGCTGGATTTCGCGCACGGCCTGCCGCGCCAGCGCCACGGTTCGCAAAAGCTGCTCGGCATGTGGACGCAGCGCCTTGCCGGCAGGGGAGAGCGATAGATTCGACCGCGCCCTGACGAACAGTTTCGCGCCAAGCGAATCCTCGAGCGCCTGGATGCGCCCCGTCACCGCCGGCTGGCTGATGTGCAGCGCTTCGGCGGCGCGATGAAATCCGCCGTAGGTGAGCACCGCCAGAAAAGTCTCCATCTGGTCGAATTCCATATTCGTCCTCCCACGCGCGCGAATGCCTTGCCGGTTGGCCCGATTCGGGACAAGTACGAAGAGTACCAGGCCTGATAAGAAAAATCTATCGTAGCGATAATTACAATCAGTTTGACGAATTGAGTTCACTCGGAGACAATGCTTGCTCACGCGTTACGCGTGCAGCAGGCGACCGGAAGGAGCCAACCATGGAAGGCGGCAGCACACATCATTTCGCGAGGACCGAACTCGATAAGCCCGTCGATATCCAGATTGGCAAGCAGACCATTCGAATCGCGAACCCTTTGAATAACGTCAGCGTCGCTGGCTTATTCGTAGGTCGCAGCGATTTGAAGGTTGGCACGCCCGTTCACGTCAAGATCCCCGTCCACAGCCACAGCTTTGAAGCCGACGGCCAGGTTGACACAGCGAGCCAGGCCGGTGCTGGTATCCATTTCGCGACGCTGTCCCCAGCCGAGCTAGAAACACTCTACGAACTGATCGCTGACCTCACCATCCGCGGCCAAGCCGCCGCATAAAATCGGTCAGCCAGGCAGTTTCCAGCACTTGTAGCGCCCGGATTCCGCCGGGCATCTTTCCTTTTCTTCCAGGCCGTCGCTAGTCTGATCTGTTTGTTCCTATCAAATTTCATACTCGCACTCGCGGAATTTTCGAGGGCTTTTTCTTCAGCCGATAGAATTTTGCGATCTGAGCATCTCTCGAATTAATCACCGGACCCGCATTAGAAAAATCACTCGCTTCGAAATGGTGGGGGGCCCCGCATTCATACGGGGAGGAGCGCTTTAGTGCTCCGGGAAGCGCCTTTGATTTTGACCGTGCGATTTGTTGGATCAATCGTCTGCAGGTATGGCGGAGAGGGTGGGATTCGAACCCACGGTAGAGTTTCCCCTACACTCGCTTTCGAGGCGAGCTCTTTCGACCGCTCAGACACCTCTCCGCGCGGTAAGGGACTTAGACTAACAGACGCATCGCCGCCCCTCAACCCGGCCCGCGTAAATTCTCGAAAATGTTCGCAGCCGCGTCTAACGACGAGCAGCAAAAAAATTCTGAAGAAGCGCGGCGCATTCTTCCGCGCGCACATTTGGCACGAGCTCGACGCGGTGATTCAGTTGCGGATTATCAAGGACATTGAAGCAACTCCGCGCCGCGCCGCCCTTGGGATCGTCCGCGCCGTAAACCACGCGATCGACTCGCGCCTGCACGATCGCGCCAGCGCACATCGAACATGGTTCGATGGTGACGTAGAGCGCGACGCCCGCCAGCCGGTAATTTCCAATTGCCTTTGCCGCGGCGCGGAGCGCGATCATTTCCGCGTGCGCCGTTGGATCGCAATCGCGAATCGTGCGATTGGCACCCGTCGCGATTTCGCGCCCCTCGAGAACAGCGACGGCGCCAATCGGCACTTCGCCGGCATCTCCCGCGCCCCGCGCCTCATCGAGCGCGATGCCCATCCACCTGAAATCGGATTCGATTGCGGTGGACATGTCAGGTGGAAAAGGGAAACTGGAAAATTGAAAATGGAAAGTAGAAAAGGGGCGCGTTTGATGGTCGTCGCGGCATTAGGGTGGTCAAGTGGCGAAAATAAAATGTGGCGGGCGCGCCTTGAGGATCGTTCCGCGACTTCGTTCGCTTCAACATTGTTCTTAAGCGACGTTAGCAGACGGAGAAGATACCAGCAAATCGCCAAAGCGTAAGGAGCGCAGCAAGGGTCCGGAAATAAGTGTGATTCGTTGGTGAAAAGGTGAAGACGCGAGATGTCCTATCCAGTGTGCCAACACCGATGAGGTGTTAGCGGGTTCGCCAAATTGGGCGGAAGTACTATTGGGATTTGCTGCAGCGGCTTGCAAAACTATCCGCAAGAGGCGGCCATGTCTTCCCTGATTCCTAAATTGATGCTGGCGCTGTGTTTGGCCGCCGGAGGGATGCCGGCGCCAACACAAGTCAGCAGCCAGCAAAATACGAATCAGAACGAGCGCACGCAAGGGCAGCAGCCGGCGCCAAAACCGGCTGCAGGTCCAGTAACCAGCACGCCCACAAATCCGCAGCAGGCGGCTCCCGCTAATCCGCAGAAAAAGCCTCACAAACGAGTGATCACGAACGACGATCTGGAAGGCAAGGGCGCGGGCCATTACGCGCAGATTGCCGGGATCGATCTGAGCCGCGTGAACGAGTGCGATCGATATTGTTATGAGCAGGTGCGCCAAGCATCGCGAATTGCGCCAGGACCAAACACGCAGTGGAAGCGCGAACTGCTGAGCGGGATCGAAAAAGTCAAAGAGGACGGGGCCTGGCAAGGACGACTCGAGGATTTGGCGCGCGTCAAAGGCAAATACTGCCGGCTCGAGCAGGAAAAAAATGAAGAACTGGCACGTCGAAGCGACCCCGCCAACGTGACCAAGGTCGAGCTCGACATCGACGATCGCTACGAGCGCAAATTTCAGGCCGAGCAGGGCGAGCTGATTTCCGCCTACGACCGCGCCGAAGCGGTTCGAAGATACTACACGGGGATCGTGGTGCAGTTTATGACGTTGCAAGAGCAGCGGATTTCGAACGCAAATTGTCCGCCGTCGCAGTTCCCGGTCGGTTCGTCGTACGGGGATGACGACCCGTGACCCGCAACATGACGCGCTACATGATCCGCAACACTGCCGGCCGTCGGATAGTTTGGGCCGCGGCGTTTTTCTTCGTGGGGTTCCTGTCGTCGGGCACGCGCGAGACCGCTGCGGCGCAGTCGGCACCGCCGGATGGCTCGCAACAGTCATCTCATTCATCTCCGCCGCAGTCAGACGGCGCGAAACCAAACGCCGCCGCTGACAAGGATCCGATAGCGGATACTTCGTCAACCGCCCGGCAACAGAAGCCCGCGACCCAGCGCAAGGTAATCACGAACGACGATATCGATGCAGAGCACGCCCGAGAAGCAGAAGGTACTCAGAATGGCAAGACGGGCGTCATCTACGCCACGGGACTTTGCGATGCGGAGTGCGCGGACGAAGCGCGCGAGGCGATGGGGTTCGGCCCGCAGCGAGAAGGCGAATGGCAGATTCGGCTGGTGACCGCGCGGCGCAATCTGCAGGCGGATACGGATTGGCGGCGCGCTTACAGCAGCCTCGGCGACGCGCTGAATACCTACTGCACGTTTCAATACCAGCTGCAGACGGCAATGCTTCCGACCTCCAACACTTGGGACGCGGGCATCGAGCGGGCGAAGAGGCAGCAATACTCTGAAAATATGGAACGCGTGCTGATGCAGCGAGTCCAAGGCGCGAATATTCAGCTGGTTCGAATCGCACAGGCCGTACGCCCTGTAGAGCCGGTACGCGCGACAATCATGAACGTGCTGGTATCGAGGCTGTACGGGTCGTCATGCATGGGCGAAGACCCGTGATCAAGAAACGGCGAATTCCAAAGCGCCACGCGCTCGTGAATCCTGAGCTATCAAGGGAGGAGCCTTGAGATCTGAGAAGGCAATCGTCATCGTGACTGCCTTAGCCGTGGTTTTCGCCGGATACCTCTTTTGGACACCGCCGAAGCGCGGAGCGAGCAGGACGAGCGCGAATGTCGGAGCTTCAAGCGGCGCCTCGGGACCACAAGTGCTATGGCGGTTCCAGACTGAAAAAAATTCCGTCAGCAGCGTAACGTTGGGGCCAGGCGCAGCGATTTATGCAGGCACCTACAACGCGATTTATTCGATTTCCGCGGACGGAAAGCAAATCTGGAAGACGCCGATGGCCGGACAGCTCTACACGTCAGCCGCAAGCAACGGCGAATTGTACGTGGCGAGCTCACACGGGTTTGTATTTGGCGTATCGGCCGACGGAAAACCAAACTGGGATCCGCGCATGGGCTTGATTGGATTCGGCGGGCCTCCGGCAATCGCATCGAACGACATCGTGATCGTGGCGAATACCGTCTCCGATATATACGCATTCCAACCGGCGCAATCGACGGCAGCAACCTGGTCCCAGAGCACATTCCGCGAAGGCATCATCTCTGCGAACGCGGCCATGCCGGGAACCGCCACCACTTCGACGATGCCCAGCAAAAATTCTCCGGCAGTCTGGCGCGATGAAACGATCGTTCTTTCGCGGCAGCACTGGCTGCATTATTTCAATCCTGATGGAACGCCGGGGTGGTTCAATGAGTTGACCCCAGGCGCTCTCGGCCAAATCGCGCTCGCTGACGATGGAATGATCTACGTGACTGACGACCAGGGCATGCTTTTTGCAGTTGACCGGCGCGGAAATTTGAAGTGGCAGTTCGATGCCAAGGAGATGCCTTACGGCTCGCCGGTTGTTGGAATCGACGGCACGATTTACTTCACGACGTACTCAGCGGTACACGCACTCTCGAGCGATGGCACTGTGAAATGGGAGACAAATGCACCTCAGGGCGTTTCGACCAGCCCCACGCTTGCAGCTGATGGAACGATCTATGTCGGCGGAAGAGACGGGCTGTTCGGAATGCGTGCCGACGGGAGCCTAAAGTTTAGTCTGCACACAATGAACGCGACCGGCGCCCCGAACATCGGCAGCGACGGAACAATTTATTTCGCATGCGGCTACATGTGGGTATGCGCGGTGCACGACGAAGGCTCACCGCTCATGCGAAGCGCGTGGCCTAAGACGTTCCATGATCCCGGGAATACGGGACACAGCCTCACTAAGTTTTAGACATCGACGGTGGCGACGGATGTTGACTTACCGGCTGGCAGCGGAAAAGATGAAGAGAATGAAGACTGTTACCACTTCTGT
>Ga0302324_100005001_pt1 | contig 29150 bp, 27 predicted proteins | sample Palsa_T0_1_FD_201949 | JGI IMG/M metagenome (GOLD analysis project Ga0302324, IMG submission 201949) | Peat permafrost microbial communities from Stordalen Mire near Abisko, Sweden - Palsa_T0_1 | ecosystem: Environmental > Terrestrial > Soil > Palsa > Peat permafrost | place: Sweden: Abisko...
TCCACGCCGCACTGCGGCGATGGCGGAGGCGTCGACCGGCCCCAGCAGCACGCGCGCCAGTGCCGGGGCGCGTGCGCGCCGCTCGGTCTTCAGATCATTGACGCGGTACAGGCTCGCGCCGGTGATCTCGGCGACGCTGCGGCCGAAGTAATAGTCGTCGAGTTCGCCGGCGGCCGGCCGCTCGAGCGCGATGGCCGCCGAGGCGATGCGGGTGCGGGCCAGCGCGCTGATCGCCGTTTGCAGCGCGCGGCGCCAGCCGCGCCGGTTGAACTGCGCCTTGGTGCCGAGACCGATCAGCAGCAGCCGCGCGCTCGCCAGTCCGGGCATTTCGGGCAGCAGCATGGTCTCACCGGCACGTCCGGAAAAATCGCCGCTGGCCAGCAGGCGGCGCACGCGACCGCGCACACTGCGGTCCAACGCGCCAGCCTCGACACCCAACTCGCCACGCTCGAAAGCCCCGATGACCAGGCAATCGCTGCGCTGGAGGGCGGCCCGGCGGCTGAAAGCTTCGAATCGCATTGTCTTGTTCCTTGTTTGCCCGGGAAATATTCGTATAACGTAGCGCCCGCTGCGGCGTAAACCCCGGTCTGCGGCGGTATTGACCGGATACGCCGGCTTGCGCGCGGCTGCGATAATGCCGGTGCAAGTGTAGCCGAAGCTGACTTACGGATGAGGGCCCGTTGCGAATTCTGCAGCGCTATATGCTCTGGGAGATGACCGTCAACTTCATGGGTGTGACGCTCATAGCATTCGCGCTGCTGTTGGTGAATCAGGTCGGCTCGGTGCTCGCGCGCGCAGCGCAGCTGCAGTACCAGAAGGGATACGTGCTGGAGCTGATCGCACTGAGCGCCGCCCAGAACGTCGCGATCCTGCTGCCGTTCGGATTGGTGATCGGCATCGTGCTGGCGTTCGGGCGGCTCTACCACGACAGCGAAATGGCGGCAGCGCAGGCCTGCGGCGTCGGCGTCGGCCGGGTGGCGGCGGCGGTGTGGCTGCTGGCATTGCCGGTCACGCTGCTGATCGGCTGGCTTAACTTCGATCTGTCGCCGCGTGCCGCGGCCGCCGAGGCGGCGCTGCGCAGTGCGGCGCTGCGCGCCGGCATCAATGCGCCGGTTGAACCCGGCAAGTTTCGCAGCTTCAATGGCGGGCGCATCGTGGTGTACGCGCGCGCCGCTGAGCGCAACGGCGATCTGACCGATGTGTTCGTCAAGCGCAGCGACGGCGCAGCGGTCGAGACGACGGTGGCGCGCCGCGCCCGCTACTCGGGGGCGGCCGACGGCGAGGCCGAGACCATCACGCTGTACGATGGCGAGCGCATCGAAGGCACACCGGGCAGCAATCGTTTCCGCATCATGCGCTTCGAGCAGCAGCTGATACCGATACAGGCGCCGGAGAACGGTACACGCTCGCCGCGTGTCGGCGAGCTCAGCACCTCGACACTGCTGGCCAGTCGCGACGTAAAACAGCGGGCCGAGCTGCAGTGGCGGCTGGGGCTGCCGCTGATGACCCTGGTGCTGACGGTGTTCGCCGTGCCGCTCGGACGCCTGCGTCCGCGGCAGGGCCGCTATGCCCATGTCTGGGTGGCGGTACTGGTGTTCGCGCTGTATGCGAACCTGGCGCTCGCGGGGCGCACCTGGCTGGAACACGGCGTGATCCCGGCCGCGCTCGGTCTGTGGTGGGTGCACGCACTGTTCCTGGCGCTCAGCCTGGCCGCGCTGCTCGGCCCCGGGCTGGCGCGCGCCCATCGGGCGCGGCGCGCTGCGCGATGAAGCTGCTCGATCGCTACATCGTGCGCACGTTGCTGGCGGCGGTGGCGCTGGTGATGCTGGCGCTGCTGATGCTCGGCATGCTGTTCTTATTCATCGGCGAGCAGGGCAATATCGGCGTCGGACATTACAGCATGCTCGATGCGTTGCAGTACTCGGCGCTGAGCCTGCCGCAATTCGCGCTCGAATCGTTTCCCGCCGGCGCGCTCATCGGCGCGCTGCTGGGCGTTGGCGTACTGGCGCGCAGCCACGAGCTGACCGTCATGCGCGCCTCGGGCATGTCGAAGCTGCGACTGAGCTTTGCGGTGCTGGTGTGTGCTGCGCTGCTGGTGGCGATCGCGCTGCTGGTCGGTGAGTTCCTGGCGCAGCCGCTCGGACAGCTGGCCGATGAGCAGAAGGCCTATGCCAAGTACTCGAACATGAGCTTCGCCGGCGCCGGCGCCTGGATCCGCGACGGCGACACCATCCTGAACGTACAGGATCGTTCAAGCGCAGCCGAGTACGGCGGCATGCTGATCTTCGAACTCACTGCGGACAATCGCCTGGCTGCGATCGCGCGCGCCGAGCATGCGACCGCAGCCGGATCGCAGTCCTGGCTGCTGCGCAATTACCTGGAGTCACGCTTTGTCGATGATTCGGTGACCAGCCTGCGCGCGGCGCAGCGGCCGCTGCATACCGCGGCCGGCGCGGACTTTCTGCGCCTGGTGAGTACCGATACCTCGGAACTGTCGCTGCGCACGCTGTATGCGGCGATGCGCTACCTGCGCTCGAATAACCTTGGCACCGGGCAGTACGAGATCGCTTTCTGGTCGCGGGTGGCGCGTACCGTCGGCATCGTGGTGGCGCTGCTATTCGCGCTGCCGTTTGGATTCGGCTCGCTGCGCACGGCCTCGCTCAGCGCCCGCACCACGTTCGGTGTGGCGCTCGGCATCGTCTATGTGTTCCTGCAGCGGCTGGTGGAAAGCGGCACGCAGGTATTCGACCTCGATCCGCTGGTATTGGCCTGGGTGCCGACCGCTCTGCTGGCGCTGGTGACCGCGACCATGATGTGGCGGGTGCGCTGAGCGCGATGCGCCGGCTCGCAACGGCTGTTGCAGCGCGGCTAGCGCGCCTGCCCGACCTGGCCGCGCCGGTTGCGCCGCATGAGCGCCGCGCACTGGGGCTGGCGTTCGCCTGCAACTTTGTCCTGCTCGCCAGCTATTACATCCTGCGCCCGGTGCGCGACACGGTGGCGACCGTGGTTGGGACCGATCGGCTGCAGCTGCTGTTCACCGCCACCTTTGTCGGCACGCTGCTGGCCTCGCCCCTCTACGCCATGCTACTGGCACGCGTGCGGCTGACGCGCCTGCTGCCGGGCATATTCTGGTTCTGGCTGATCAATGTATTATTGTTCCAGCAGTTGTTCGCGCTGTCGGCGCACAGCATCGGTGTGGCCGCGGCCTACTACATCTGGTTCAGCGTCTCCAACCTGTTCATGATTTCGCTGTTCTGGAGCCTGATGGTGGATATGTTCACCGCTGCCCAGGCGACGCGGCTGTTCGGCCTGATTGCAGCCGGCGGCAGCATCGGTGCCATCGGCGGTCCGTTGCTGACGCGGCTGCTGGTCAGCCGCCTGCACCTGGGCGGCATGCTGCTGCTGGCGGCCGCCGGCTTGCTGGTGGTGATCGGGCTGGTCTATCGGCTGATGCGCGAGAAGCAGCGCCTGCGCGCCAGCTGCGAGGAGGTGCAGGCAACGACGCTGGATCACGGGCTGCCGGGCAACCCGTTTGAAGGTTTCGGCCAGCTGTTCAGCTCGCGTTACATGGCGAGCCAGGCGGCATTCGTGCTGCTGCTGACCTGGGTCAACACGGTTGCCTACTTTCTGCAGACCGATGTGGTCGCGCACGCGTTCGCATCGGTGGAAGGCCGTGCCCGGGCGATCGCCGATATCGATCTGATGGTCAATATCTGCGCCGCTCTGATCCTGATGTTCGGCGTCGGGCGCCTGGTGCAGCGCTTCGGCGTCACGCTCGGACTGGTGCTCAATCCGATCATCCTGCTGGTCGGATTCGTGCTGGTCGCGATCTCGCCGTCGCTGTTTATGATCCAGGCGCTGCAGGTAGTGCGGCGCGTATCGCAGTACGCCGTTGCCCGACCCAGTCGGGAGATGTGCTTTACGGTGGTGGAGCAGAGCAGCCGCTACAAGGCAAAGAACGTCATCGATACCGTGGTCTATCGCTTCGGCGACGTCAGTTCGGCGTGGATCCAGGCCGGATTGCGGGCGGCGGGTGCTGGCATGGCCGGTGCGGTGGCGCTCGGCATCGGCGCCTGCATCGCCTGGGGGGGCGTGGCGAGTTACGCCGGCCGGCAGTACCAGCAGCTTCGCAGGCAGCAGCGATGAGCCGCGCGGCAGCCCCGGGCGCACCGCCGTCGCGGCCATCGCTGCCGGCGCGGCTGCTCAAGTCGGTTGCCGCCATCGAGCCGTACGAGGTCAGGGCCGTCGCCCTGGGCATGCTTTATTTCTTCTTCCTGTTCGCCAGCTATTCGGTGCTCAAGCCGGTGCGCGAGACCATGGGGACGGTGTACGGCGTCGCGCACTATCAGCAGCTGTTTACCGCGACTCTGCTGCTGAGCCTGCTGCTGGCGCCGCTGTATTCGGCACTGGCCGCGCGCATCAGGCTGTCGAGCCTGCTGCCATGGGTGTACGGATTCGTCGCCGCCACGATGGTCGCATTCTACGCGCTGTTTGTCGGCGTCAGCGGCCAGGATCGCCGGATCGCTGCCGCATTCTTCGTCTGGGTGAGCACCTTCAACCTGCTGATCATCTCGGTGTTCTGGAGCTTCATGGCGGATATCTTCTCGCGCACGCAGGCCAGACGCGTGTTCGGGTTTATCGCCGCCGGTGGCACCATCGGCGGCATTGTCGGACCGGCGATACCGACGTTCTTCGGCAAGCAGCTGGGCAACAACAATCTGATGTTGATTTCGGCTGCAGGTTTCGTCGCCACGGCGCTGCTGGTGCGCCTGCTGACGCTGGAAAAGCAGCGCCTGCTGGCCGCCGGGGTCGAAGTCCAGCGCACCAGTCTCGACCATCGCCTGCCGGGCAATCCTCTGGACGGCTTCCTGCTGCTGCTGCGATCGCGCTTGCTGCTGCTGCTGGCACTGTTCCTGCTGCTGATGACGTGGATATCGACCATCGTCTATTTCCAGCTCGGCGATCTGATGACCCGGGCCTTCACCAGCCGCGACGCGCGTACCCAGGCCTATGCGATGATCGAACTGTCGGTCAACGGCCTGGCGGTGATGATCCAGTTGTTCGGCTCCGGACGCATCATCGCGCGTTATGGCGTGAAGGCGGCGCTGTTGCTCAATCCGGTCATCATGGTGATCGCATTCCTGGCAATCGCGTTTGCCCCGGCGCTGCTGATCCTTGGCGCCGTCCAGATCGTGCGCCGAGTCGCTGAATACGCACTCGCCAAGCCGGCGCGTGAAATGCTGTTCACAGTGGTGGACCAGGACAGCCGCTACAAGGCCAAGAATGTCATCGACACGGTGGTCTATCGGTTCGGCGATTTCAGCAACGCCTGGGTCAGTTCCCTGATCCAGCCGCACGGCGTGACCGGACTGGCGATCTTTGGCGTCGTCACCGCGGCGATCTGGTTCCCGGTCGCCTGGATGCTGGGACGCCGCTACGACAGCGAGCGCGGCGGCAAGCTGGCGGCCGATGCCGACCAGCTGCTGCCGCCGGCCGATGGCTAGATCGCCGTGGCGGCTGGCCGCAGCGACCTCAGTGCCAGCCGTTGTTGCGCGCCTTGATCTCGGCCGCCGCGTTCAGCGGCTCGCCGCTGATGCGCTCATCGATGGCCTGCAGCAGTGCTGGCGGCAGCGTCGGCGCGGACGCGCGCAGGCTCTGTCCATTGCCGGGTCCATTGCCGGGTCCATTGCCCGCAGCACCGGAGCTCTCGGCGCCGATCAGGTTCAACACCTGCCATTGCTCCTGTACCCGACAGGCCAGGCCGGCAAGCGAGCGGCTGCCGCTGAAGCTGAAGCTGCGGCAGTAGTAGCCGCTCCTGGCCCTGAACGTCATGCCGACGCGCACCGCTGTCGCGGACGATGCGCTGCCGGTAAGCTGCTCGTTGAGCGCACGCGCCAGGGCGCCACGAGCCAGCATCGAGCCGTCGCGCACCTCCGTCAGGGAGCCCGGCGCCGACAGCCACTGGATCAGTGCACCGCCCATCAGACCGACCGCGAGACTGGCCGCGATGGTGTATCGGCGCGCCTTCAGCTGGCGCTGGCCGTTGGGGGCGCGTCGGGCGCGCTGGGCGCGTACCCGGGCAAGATCGATGATCTGGGCGGGCCCCGCCGGCGCCACCCGCTTGGCGGCCTGCGCCAGGCGTCGCGGCAACGCTTCGCGCAGCACGCCATCGAGAGCCCCGCGCCTGCGATCGCGCTGGGCGCGCTGCTGTGCCACGCGCTGCGCCAGCTGCGTATCCTGGGCAATGGCCTGCTCGACGCGCTCGCGCTCGGCGCCCTGGAGCTCGCCGTCGATATAGGCGGCCAATACGTCATCCGGAATTGTCATGAGCCATCTCCCGGCGCCAGCGACCGCCGCGGCGCCTGGCGCGCGCGAGTCGGCAGCGTCCCCATCGAAAACGCCGATGATCTGCGCGCTTTCCGCGCAGGGCAAGCCCCCGATGGCAGCTGCAGATGCGATACGCGTGACCGCTGCCGTAGGATCGATCCGCCAGCGGCACGGTGCAGCGCGCCGCCGGCATGAAGATCCTGGGACGCATCGGGCTGCTGTTGGGGCTTGCAGCCTGCACGCTGCTGCGGCTGTACCTTGCCGTGCTCGCACTGGCCCTGGCCATCGGCCCTGGGTGGGCGATCGCGGCGGCGCTGGCGCTGCTGCTGTCGGGGCTGCTGTGGCCGTTGCGGATTGCGGTATTTTGCGGCGCGCTGCTGCTGTGGCATTGGCCGCTGCTGGCGGCGCTCGTGATCGCCGCGCCGCGCCTGCCGATGATGCTGCCGGGGCTGATTTCCACGTTCTTGGCCAGCAGACGCCATCCACGGCCACGTTGGACGAGCTACCGACCGCTATGACCCGCCGACGGTAAGTCGCAGGCTATGGATCCGGATGGCGCTCCCGACGGGAGTCGAACCCGTGTTCCAGCCTTGAGAGGGCCGTGTCCTAGGCCTCTAGACGACGGGAGCAGCGAGACCGGGGGGGAATTTAAGAGGCGCGGTATTATAGACCCCCATCTCGATTGCTCAAGCGGATTGGACGATTTGAACGATACTCCCCCTGTACTCGCCATTGGCGCGGCAGCGCGCATCATCGGTCGCGCCGACCACAATGTTTCCCGATCGAGTATCTCCGGCAACGCCCTACGTGTGCTGTACCGACTGAAGGAGGCGGGCTACCAGGCATTCCTTGTCGGCGGCTGCGTGCGCGATGTGATGCTTGGGCGCGATCCGAAGGATTTCGATGTCGCGACCAACGCGCTGCCCGATGAAGTCAGGAAACTGTTTCGCAATTCGCGCCTGGTCGGAAGACGCTTTCGCCTGGCGCACATCGTATTCGGCCGCGAGGTGATCGAAGTGGCGACGTTTCGCGCCGCCACCGCCCCCTCGCCGAGCGAGGAGCCGGTACCGGAAGCGGATCCGGAAGAGGGCGAGGCGCCGGAGCTCGACGAGGAGTCGGAGCTTGACTCGGTGGACAGTGAGCGAGTGCTCGATACGCACGGCCGGCTGTTGCGCGACAACGTCTACGGCAGCATCGAGGAGGACGTGTGGCGGCGCGATTTCACCGTCAACGCGCTCTACTACAATATCGCGGATTTTTCCTTGTGGGACTTTGTGGGCGGAGCCGAGGACCTGATTGCGCATCGCCTGCGCATGATCGGCGATCCGGCCACCCGCTATCGCGAGGACCCGGTGCGCATGCTGCGCGCTGCGCGCTTCGAGGCCAAGCTCGGCTTTACGCTGGAGCCCGCGACCGCGGAGCCGATGCCGCGGCTGCGAGGGCTGCTGGCCGGGGTACCGCCGGCGCGGCTGTTCGATGAAACGCTGAAGCTGTTCCTGACCGGTCACGGTGAGGCGAGTCTGGCGGTGCTGCGCCGGCGGGCGCTGCTGGAAGTCCTGTTTCCGGCGATCGAACGCTACCTGTCGAAGCATCCGGGCGGTCTGGTCGAGCGTTTCCTGCAGCAGGGCTTGCGCAATACCGATGCGCGGGTGGCGGCGGACAAACCGGTCACGCCGACCTTCCTGTTCGCGCTGCTGCTGTATGGGCCGATTGCCGAGGCGATCGAATCGCTGCCGCGGCAACGCTGGCACGAGATTGGCGCGATCGTTGAGGCCTGCGACCGGGCGCTGCGCGAGGCCTCGGCGCGGGTGACGATTCCGCGGCGCGTGGCGCTCGGGCTGCGGGAAATGTTTGCGTTCCAGCCGCGTCTGGAACAACCGCGCGGCAAGCGCGCGTTGCGGCTGCTCGAGCAGCCGCGGTTTCGCGCCGCGTTCGATCTGCTGGCGCTGCGCGCGCAGCTCGGATTGGCCCCGGGCGAGATCGCGGCCTGGTGGACGCGGCTGCAGGAGGTGTCGCCGGAGGAACGCGTGCGCATGCTCGACGCGCTGCCGCGGCCGCGTCCGCCCGCGCAGGGCGAGGGCGTGACCGCCAGTCCCGCCGCCGCACAAGGTACGCCGCCGCCGCCCGAGCTGCCCGGGCCGTCGGCGTCGCCGGAGTCTGATGCGGTTGAGGCGGGCGCTGCGGCAGATGCACCCAGCCGCCGGACACGCCGCCGGCGCCGCCGCCGCCGCGGGTTTCCGGGCCCGGCTTGAATGCTTTGGCATCCGGCCTACGTTGGCCTTGGCAGCAACCTGGATCAGCCTGCGAGCCAGCTGCGCCGCGCGCTGGCGGCACTGCCGGGTCTACCGCAGACGCGCCTGATCCTGGCATCCTCACTGTTCGGCTCAAAGCCGCTGGGCCCTGCGGCGCAGCCGGACTATGTCAATGCGGTCGCCGGATTGCTCACGGGGCTTCCGGCGGAGGCGTTTTTCGACGCTTTGCGCGCGCTCGAGAGCGTCCTGGGGCGTGATCCGCCGCGTGTGCGCTGGGGAGCGCGCCGCATCGACCTCGACCTTTTGGTATTTGGCGCCCAGCGGCTCGACCGCCCCGGCCTGACGCTGCCGCATCCCGGGATAGTGCAGCGTAACTTCGTTCTGTATCCTCTGCTGCAGGTGGCGCCCGGGCTGTATGTGCCGGGCTGCGGGCGGGTGGACGAGCTTGCGGCGCGCGCCGATCCCGCCGGCATCTGGCGTCTGGACGACAATTCGAATACGCATGGCGCCTGACATACTGCCGCACCGTTTCATCGTAATCGAAGGGCCGATCGCAGTCGGCAAGACCACGCTCGCCGTGAAGCTGGCGTCGACGCTGGCGGCGGAGCTGATCCTGGAGCGCGCCGATGAGAATCCGTTCCTGGAGCGTTTCTACCGCAATCCGCGCGCCGGCGCGCTGCCGGCGCAGCTGTATTTCCTGTTCCAGCGCGCGCAGCAGATGGCCGCTCTCAAGCAGCACGATCTGTTCGCGCCGCTGCGCGTTGCCGACTACCTGATAGACAAGGACCGCCTGTTCGCTCGCACCACGCTCGATGAGGAGGAATACCGCCTGTACGATCGGGTGTACGCGCAACTGGCGATCGAAGCACCCAGGCCCGACCTGGTGATTTATCTGCAGGCGCCGGTGGACGTGCTGCTGGCGCGCATCGCGCGTCGCGCCATCCAGTACGAGCAGTTCATCGATCGGGGTTACCTGGAACGGCTCAACGATGCCTATGCGCGCTTCTTTCACGAGTACGATGCCGGTCCGCTGCTGATCGTCAACGCGGCCACGATCGATCCGGTCAACACCGACGAGGACTACGAGGAGCTGCTGACCGCCATCCGGCGCCTGCGCCGGGGCCGTCTCTACTACAATCCGATGCGGCACGCGGCACTATAGGAGCGGTCCATGTATACCCAGCTGCAGCTGCGCGACTCCGATCGTCCGCCGGTCACGCTCAATACCCTGGGCCAGATGAAACAGCGCGGCGAGAAGATCGCCGCGCTTACCGCCTACGACGCCAGTTTCGCCGCGTTGCTGGATGCCGCCGGCGTCGACATCGTGCTGGTCGGCGACACGCTCGGCATGGTGATCCAGGGCCACGACACGACCGTGCCGGTGACCATGGACCACATGGTGTATCACAGCGCCGCGGTCGCGCGCGGCCTGCATCGGCCGTTCCTGATCACCGATATGCCGTTCATGAGCTATCCGTCGCGCGAGCTGGCACTGGCGAATGCGGTGCGGCTGATGCAGGACGGCGGGGCGCGCATGGTCAAGCTCGAGAGCGGCAAGGCGCAGACCGATATCGTCGAGTTCCTCGCCAGCCACGATATTGCGGTGTGCGCGCACCTGGGCTTAAGGCCGCAGTCGGTGCACAAGACCGGCGGCTTTCGCGTGCAGGGACGCGATGATGAAGCGGCGAGCCGCATGCTCGAGGACGCACTGGCGCTGCAGGCGGCCGGGGCGGACCTGGTGCTGCTGGAATGCATTCCGGCCGCGCTCGGCCGCGCCATCTCCCAGGCGCTCAATGTCCCTGTGATCGGCATCGGCGCCGGCCCCGACACCGACGGGCAGATCCTGGTGCTGTACGACATCCTTGATATCACGGCAGGACGCATGCCGCGCTTCGTGCGCAAATTCATGTCCGGCAGCAATACGCCGCAGGCGGCGGTGGCGAGCTACGTGCAGGCGGTCAAGTCCGGCGAGTACCCGGCGCCGGAACACTGCTTTTGATCCTGCCGTCGCCATGCTGACGCTGACCACGATCGCCGCCGTGCGAGCGCGCGTGCGGGAATGGCGCGACGCCCGACTGCGCATCGCGTTCGTGCCCACCATGGGCAATCTGCACGCCGGCCACACCAGCCTGCTGGCGGCGGCGCGCTATCGGGGCGATCGGGTGATCGCGAGCATCTTCGTCAATCCATTGCAGTTCGGTCCAAGCGAGGATTACACCGCCTATCCACGTACGCTGCTCGAGGACCAGCAACTGCTGCAGGAAGCGCGCTGCGATCTGCTGTTTGCGCCAAGCGTATCGGATATGTATCCGAGCGGCGGCGACCAGCGCACCGTGATCATGGTGCGTGGCCTGTCCGATATCCTGTGCGGGCAGTTCCGGCCGGGTCATTTTGATGGCGTCGCCACGGTGGTGGCGAAGCTGTTCGGCATTATCGCGCCCGACGTCGCCGTGTTCGGCGAGAAGGACTACCAGCAGCTGCTGGTGGTGCGCGATATGACGCTCGATCTGGCGCTGCCGGTGGAAATCGTCGGAGCGCCAACGGTACGCGCGGCGGACGGTGTTGCGCTCAGTTCGCGCAACCGCTACCTGAGCGCCGACGAGCGTGCGCGCGCGCCGCTGATCTACCAGTCTTTATCCCAGGTGGTGCGCTCGATGCACGACGGCAGCCGCGACTATGGCAAGCTTGCGCACGCCGGCCGCCAGATGCTGGAGAGCGCCGGCATGAGCGTGGACTATTTTGCGATTAGAAACGCCGCGGACCTGAGCGAGGCCAGTGCCGATTCGACCGAGCTGGTGGTGATGACGGCGGTGCATCTCGGACGGGCGCGGCTGATCGACAATCTGCGCAGCCACCGATCCTAGGCTGGGCCTGCGGCTGCCGCTGCGGCGCTGCGGCTGCGATGTTGCAATAGCGCCCAGTCCACGTGCTCGCGCACCAGCGCTGACGGGTCATCACGGCGCGCTGCCAGCGCGGCCAGCACGGCGTCGGAGCTGGCAGCGTTGCCCAGGGCCACCGCAATGTTGCGCAACCAGCGCCCATAGCCGATGCGATGGATCGCCGAGCCGCGCATGCGCTGCTCGAACTGCGCGGCGCTCCAGCCGAACAGCTCAGTCAGGCGCGGCGAATCCAGCGCGTGACGCACGTGAAAATCCGGGTGCGAGGCGTCGCGTGCAAATTTATTCCACGGACACACCAGCTGGCAGTCATCGCAGCCGTAGATGCGATTGCCCATCGCGGCGCGCAGCGGCGGCGGAATCGAACCTTCGAGTTCGATGGTAAGGTAGGAAATGCAGCGGCGCGCATCCAGCTGATACGGGGCCACGATCGCGCCGGTCGGGCAGGCAGGAATGCAGGCCGAGCAGCTGCCGCAATGGGCAGCGGCGGGCTGGTCCGGCGGCAGCGGCAGATCGGTGAACACCTCGCCGAGGAAGAACCAGGAGCCGGCGTCGCGGGCGATCAGGTTGGTGTGCTTGCCGATCCAGCCCAGTCCGGCATTGCGCGCCAGCGCCTTTTCCAGCACCGGTGCGCTGTCCACGAACACCCGGTAGCCATGTGGACCGGCCAGCGCCGCCACCGCCTCGGCCAGCTGTCGCAGGATGCGGCGGAGCAGCTTGTGATAGTCGCGTCCGAGCGCGTAGCGCGAGACATAGCCAATGTCGGATTCGCGCAGCACCGCGTCGGCAGCGCGCGCCTCGCGCGCGCGATAGTTCATGCGGGCGCTGATCACGCGCAGCGTGCCGGGTACAAGTTCCGCCGGACGGCTGCGCTTGCCGCCGTGGCGCGCCATGTAGTGCATGTTGCCGTGCCAGCCGCGCTCGAGCCAGCGCTGCAGGTGGCGCTCGTCTTCGTCCAGCGTGATCTCGCTGACGCCGATGGCATCGAGACCAAGTGCGCGCGCGGCGCGCGCGATCGCCGCGCGCAGCTCGCGCGTTGGGGGCAATGGCGCGCGTGCGGCTGCAGCAGGTGGGCGCATGTCAGGGTTCACGCTGCCAGTATAATCGCGCCATGTCTGCCGCCAGCCTGCTGTATTCCGCGGCGCAAGTGCGCGCGCTCGATGCGTACGCGATCGCGCAGGGTACCAGCGGCTATACGCTGATGAAACGCGCCGGCGAGGCGGCGCTGCGAGCCCTGCGCAGCCGCTGGCCCACGGCACTGCGGATCGTCGTGGTCGCCGGCGGCGGCAACAACGGCGGCGATGGCTATGTGCTGGCGCGCTTCGCGCAGGCGGCCGGACTGACGGCCAGCGTGCTGGCGGTCAGCGCGCCCGAACAGCTCGGCGGCGAGGCGCGCAGCGCCTGGCAGGATTTTCGTTCCAGCGGCGGGCAGGTGCAGGCCTGGTCGGCCGGACTGCTGGCGCAGGCTGACGTGGTGGTCGATGCGCTGCTCGGCACCGGCCTCAGCAGCGCGGTGCGCGCGCCGATGCTGCAGGCGATCAACGCCATCAACGCCTGTGGCCGCCCGGTGCTGGCGCTCGACCTGCCTTCCGGATTGAATGCCGACAGCGGTGCGGTGATGGGAGCGGCGGTGCGCGCCGACTGTACGGTCAGCTTCGTCGCGCTCAAGACCGGACTGTTTCTGGGCGACGGCCCGGAATACGCCGGGCGCCTGCTGTTCGACGATCTGGAGGTGACAGCGCCCGCAGAGGTGCGCTTGGGCGCGATCCTGGAGCGGCTGGGGGAAGGGGAGATTGCCCGGGCGCTGCCGTCGCGCCGCCGGCAGGCGAACAAAGGGGACTTCGGGCGCGTGCTGATCGTCGGCGGCGGTGCCGGGATGCCCGGCTCGGCCAGGCTGGCCGGCGAGGCCTGCCTGCGGGTCGGCGCCGGATTGGTGACGGTGGCTTGCGCGCGGGAAAACTCGCTCGCGATTGTCGCCGGGCGCCCGGAACTGATGGTGCATGGCGTGGATCAGCCGGATGAGCTGCCCAAGCTGCTCGCGGCGGCCGACGTGGTGGCCATCGGACCTGGCCTGGGCCGCTCGGACTGGGCGCGGGCGTTGCTCGATGCCACGCTGGCGTGCGCCAAACCGCTGGTGATCGATGCCGATGCGCTGAATCTGCTGGCCGAGCGCCGCCAGATCGCTCCTGCCGGTTCGGTGCTGACACCGCATCCCGGAGAGGCGGCGCGATTGCTGGCGATCAGCACTGCACAGGTGCAGGCGGACCGCCTGGCGGCGCTGCACGCGCTGACACGGCGCCACCCGGGCGCCGTGATTGTGCTGAAGGGCGCGGGCACATTGATCGGCGTGGCGCCGGCGGATGCCCCGGGCCCGACGCCTGCGATCTGCGAGCGCGGCAATCCGGGCATGGCGGCGGCCGGCATGGGCGATGTACTGACCGGGGCGATTGTCGGGATTGTCGCGCAATGCCATGAGCCGTGGCTCGCCGCGCGCGCCGGTGTCATGGCGCACGCGCTGGCCGGCGACGACCTGGCGCGTGACCGCGAGCGCGGCATCCTGGCGTTGGAGCTGGCTGACGCGCTCAATCGTTGGGTGAACCTGCGCCGATGAATGCGACCTGGCGGCTGTCCAGTGAGCGTGCAACCGAGGGTCTGGGGCAGGCACTGGGGCGCCACTGTCCCTGGGACGAGAACCAGCCGCGGCTGGTTTTCCTGTCCGGGGAACTCGGCGCCGGCAAGACCACGCTGGCCGCCGCCGTACTGCACTCGCTCGGGGTCGAGGAGAGCGTGCGCAGCCCCAGCTATGCGCTGATCGAGAGCTACCGCGCGCCCGCCGGCGAGGCGGTACACATCGATCTGTACCGGCTGCATGGCGCGGACGAACTGCAGCAGCTGGGCCTGCGCGACTACCTCAACGGGCACACGCTGCTGCTGGTCGAATGGCCGGAGCGCGCCGGCGGGGCGCTGCCGGCGCCCGATCTGCAGGTGCGGCTTACGACCCTGGAAGGCGCGGCGCCGGGTCGCGACGCCCGCATCGAGGCGCGGTCGGGCGCCGGGGAGAGCTGGCTGCGGGCGACGCTGGCAGCATTGCCGAGCCAGATATGAGTTGAGATTATGCGTGTATCTCGCTAATTAATATTGAAATGTATCCGCAGTCGGCATAGAGTTCCTTCGGCGCAGATGCGCTGGGAACGACAGTTTGAACCACGATTTCGGTCTCCATGTGAACCGCGGCGCCTTCGGCAGGCTGCTGGCACCCCTGGCTGCGGCCATCGCCGTCCTCGCTGTGACGGCGCCTGGCCGCGCTGCCGGTGCGCAACTGGACCGGATCGCGCTACAGGCCGACCGCCAGGGTGCGCTGCTGACGCTGTCGCTGTCGGCACCGGTGGCACAGCATGTCTTTCGCCTGCACAGCCCCGAGCGCGTGGTGATCGATCTGCCTGCCACCCGGCGTCGCGCCAGATTGCCTGTGCCGCGGCCCGACAGCGTGGTGGCGGCGCTACGCTCGGGCGTACACGATGGCCACACGCTCAGGCTGGTGCTCGAATTACGAGCGCCGCTGCAGCCGACACTGCAGCCGTTGACGCGCGCCACGGGCTACCAGCTGCGCATTGCGCTGGCCGCGGGCGGCGAGCGGCAGTCGCCGGAAGCGCATGCGCCGGCAGCTGCGCCGTCTGCCGCGCCGGCAGCCGCCCCGGCAGTGGTCACGGCAACGGTGATAGCAGCCGCCACATCCGCCGCGGCGCCGGCCGAATCAACCGCCGAGCCATCAGCGCCAACGGCGGCAGCGACCGCGCCCGCCGCGACTCCGGTTACGGCCGCGGCGCCATCACCGCCGCGCAGCGTGCGCGCCGCTCATGCGCCCCATGGTGAGCACAACATCATTATTGCCGTGGATGCCGGGCACGGCGGCGACGATCCGGGCGCCACCGGTTTGTCCGGCACCCATGAAAAGGTCGTGACACTGGCGATCGCGCGCGCACTGGCCGCGCGTATCGATCGCGAGCCCGGGATGCGCGCGGTACTGACGCGCGATGGCGATTACTTCGTCCAGCTGTACGACCGCATGAAACGGGCGCACGCGGCTAACGCCGACATGTTCATCTCGATCCACGCCGATGCGGTGCTCGATCGCGGGGTATCGGGCGCATCGGTCTACATCCTGTCCGAGCGCGGTGCCTCGAGCGAAGCGGCGAAAACGCTGGCGGAGCATGAGAACGCAGCCGATCTGAAGGGCGGCATTTCGCTCTCCCAGCAGCGTCCGGATGTGCGCTCGGTAGTGCTGGATCTGACCCAGAGCGCCAATATCGGTCAGAGCGTCGAGGCAGCCAACCGCGTGCTCGGCGCGCTCGATCGCGTCGGCGCGGTGCGCAAGCGCGAAGTGCAGCAGGCGGCGTTCGTGGTGCTCAAGTCGCCCGATATTCCGTCGCTGCTGGTAGAGACGGCCTACATCTCCAATGCCGGCGAGGAGCGCAAGCTGCGCGCTCCGGCCGAGCAGCTGCGCCTGGCGGACGCGATTTTCAGCGGCATCGACAGCTATTTCCGCAAGTACCCACCCGACGGCAGCCAATACGCCCGCACGCACGCTGACGGGTCGGGCAGCGGGCCCGAGCTCGCCCGCAGCGGCCTGTAGAGCCCAACAACGCAGCAGCTTCAGCCGCCGCGGTTGCAGTGTGTACACTGCGGCGCAGCGCCGCACCGCGGCCACCTGTCGGGCTTTCACTGCATGCCGATCCGCGTCCTGTCTCCCAATCTGATCGACCAGATCGCGGCCGGCGAAGTCATCGAGCGTCCGGCCTCGGTGGTCAAGGAACTGATCGAGAACGCCTTCGATGCCGGCGCGCGGCGCATCGACATCGACATCGAGCGCGCCGGACTGGCGCTGATCCGGGTACGCGACGATGGCTGCGGCATGGATGCGCCCGATATGGCGCTGGCGATCGAACGTCACGCGACCAGCAAGATTGCGACGCTGGACGACCTCGAAGGCATCGCAAGTTTTGGCTTTCGCGGCGAGGCGCTGCCGTCGATCGGCTCGGTAGCGCGCCTGCGGCTGCTGTCGCGCTGCCGCGATGGCGGCCAGGGCAACGACCAGGGCAATGAAATCCGAGTCGAGGGCGGAGTGCGTGCGCCACTGGCGCCGGCAGCGCATCCGCTCGGCACCAGCGTTGAAGTGCGCGACCTGTTCTACAATGTGCCGGCGCGCCGGCGGTTCGTACGCAGCGAGAGCACCGAGTTCGGCCATATCCTGCGTCAGGTCGAACGCCTGGCGCTGTCCGAGCCGGGGATCGCCTTGCGCCTGCGCCACAACGGCCGCGAGATCCTCGAGCTGCCCGCGGCCGACGAGCGCTCGGCGTTCGAGCAGCGCATCGATCGCATCGTCGGCGCGGAATTTCGCAGCCAGGCACTGGCGATCGATGACAGTGGCGGCGCGCTGAAGCTGTCCGGTTGGCTTGGCCTGCCGACCGCCGCACGCGCCCAGGCGGATCGGCAATTCTGGTTCGTCAATGCGCGCGCGGTGCGCGATCGGGTGCTGGGCAATGCCGTGCGTCTGGGCTATCGCGACGTGCTCTACCACGGCCGTCATCCGGCCTACCTGTTGTACCTGACGCTCGATCCGCGCCAGGTCGACGTCAACGCCCATCCCACCAAGCTCGAGCTGCGATTTCGCGACAGCCGCGCGGTGCACGAGCGTGTGTTTCGCAGCGTTGAACGCGCGCTAGCTGGCACCAGGCCGGCGCTGCCAGCGGCCGTTTCCCCGCAGCAACCGCCGCTGCGGCCGGCCAGTGCCGCGTTGGATTTCGATGCCGGGGGCCTGCACGGCGCGGGCGCCGACTACCTGGCGCGCAGCAGCTTCAGCGTCGCGCAGGCACTGGCGGCAGCCGAGCCGCATGCCTTGCAGCAGCCCCTGGGCATCGCGATCGCGCAGCTGCACGGGCTGTATATCCTGGCGCAAAGCCCCGAGGGGCTGATCCTGGTCGATACCCACGCTGCGCACGAGCGCGTGCTGTACGAGCAGCTGAAGGCGCAATATCACGCCGCTGCGCCAGCGTCGCAGCTGCTGCTCGAGCCACTGAGTGTTGCCGCCGGCGAGCACGAGATCGAGGCGCTGCTGGCCGAGAGCGCCGAATTCGATCGCGTCGGATTCCAGATCGAGCGCCATGGACCCGAACGCCTGGCGGTGCGGCGCGTGCCGGCGCTGCTGGCGCGCAGCGATATCGCCGCACTGATCGCGCAGCTCGGGCGCGAGCTGACCGGGGAGGCGGGCTCGCATCACCTCGACGGTGCCGCGAATCGCATCCTTGGCAGCATGGCCTGTCGCGCGGCCATCCGCGGCCAGCGCGCCTTGAGCCTGGGCGAGATGGATGCGCTGCTGCGGCAGATGGAGCACACCGAGCGCGCCAGCCAGTGTAATCACGGCCGTCCGACCTGGATGCGCCTGTCGCTGCAGGAGATCGACCAGCTGTTCCTGCGGGGACGCTGAGCGTGGACCGGCATGAGGACCTGGCAGCGCGGCTCGACTCCGGCGCTGCGGCGCCGATGGTGCTGGTGCTCACCGGGCCGACCGGCAGCGGCAAGAGCGAGCTGGCACTGCAGCTGGCCGACGCGCTGCAGCCGCAGCTGCCGGTGGAAATCATCAGCGCCGATTCGGTGCTGGTGTATCGCGGCATGGACATCGGCAGCGCCAAACCGGGCGTGCAGGCGCGCGCGCGCGTACCGCACCACCTGATAGACATCCGCGATCCGGCGCACAGCTATTCGGCCGGCGAGTTCGTGCGCGATGCCAGTGCGGCGATCGCGGACATCCAGCGGCGCGGCAGGTTGCCGCTGCTGGTCGGCGGCACGATGCTGTATCTGCGCGCGCTGTATGAAGGCCTGGCGCTGTTGCCGCCGGCCTCGCCGTCGCTGCGGCGCGAACTTGATGCCGAGGCGGCGCTGGCCGGCTGGCCGGCGCTGCATGCCCAGCTGGCGCGGGTCGATGCGCCGGCCGCGGCACGCATCGCGCGCAATGACGCGCAGCGCATCCAGCGCGCGCTGGAAGTGCATCGGCTCACCGGCGTGCCGATTTCGCAATGGCAGCGACGCAGCGGCGGCGCGCGCGGGCAATTTCGCTGGTTGCGCTATGCGCTGCTGCCGGCGGCGAACGCGGACTTGCGCCGGCGGCTGGCCGAGCGCTTCCAGGCGATGCTCGACGCCGGCCTGCTGGATGAAGTGCGTGCGCTGCATGCGCGCGGTGATCTGGGCGAGCAGCACGCTGCCGTGCGCGCGGTCGGCTATCGCCAGCTGTGGCGTTACTGCGAGGGCAGCAGCAGCCTTGAACAGGCGACGCAGCAGGCCATTACTGCTACACGTCAGCTCGCCAAGCGGCAGCTGACCTGGTTGCGGCGCGAGACCGCATTCACGCTGCTGCCGGCGCACGCTGTAGGACTTGCGGCAATTGTCGCGCGCAGCATACAGGCGGCTGCTCGCGCATGACCGGCTGTGAGTGCGGTGCTAGAATAACAGCGAAAGCTATTGCTCCCCACTTCGATGCGGCAGATCGAACGCTCTGACGCAGGCTCCCGCTCGCAGACCGACCGATTATATAAGCAAAGATTGTTGAAAAATAAGGAGAAACCCATGGCCAAGGGCCAGTCATTACAAGACCCGTTTCTGAACGCATTACGAAAAGAACACGTCCCGGTGTCGATCTACCTGGTCAACGGCATCAAGCTCCAAGGACAGATCGACTCGTTCGATCAGTTTGTGGTGCTGCTCAAGAATACGGTGAGCCAGATGGTCTACAAACACGCGATTTCCACCGTGGTGCCCGCGCGCGCGGTGCGCCTGCCGGTGGAAGAAGGCAGCGTCACCGAGCCCGCCGCCGAATGACGGGCCGCAACAGGCACAGGCATGTTCGAACGACCGCGCGCTGCTGAGCGCGCCGTGCTCGTGCGCCTCGGGCTTGGCACGCCGGTCAAGCGCGAGGATCTGGAAGAATTCGAGCAGCTGGCGCGTTCTGCGGGAGCTGATCCGGTGGCGACCATCACCGGCCGGCGCGAGCGGCCCGACTCGCGCTACTTCGTCGGCAGCGGCAAGGCACAGGAGATCGCCGCCAGCGCGCGCGCCGAGAATGCCGCACTGATCCTGTTCGACCATCCGCTCTCGCCCAGCCAGCAGCGCAACCTCGAGCGCCTGAGCGGCGTGCGTGTGCTTGATCGCAGCGGCCTGATCCTGGATATCTTCGCGCGCCGTGCGCGCAGCTTCGAGGGCAAGCTGGAAGTCGAGCTGGCGCAATTGAAGCATCAGGCCAGCCGCCTGGTGCGAGGCTGGACTCACCTTGAGCGCCAGAAGGGCGGCATCGGCATGCGCGGCGGTCCCGGCGAAACGCAGCTCGAGACCGACCGGCGGCTGCTGAATGCGCGCATGCGCTCGGTGACGCACCGGCTGGAACGCCTGAAGCAACAGCGCGACACCGGCCGCGAAGCGCGCGCACAGATCCCGGTGCCCTCGGTGGCGCTGGTCGGATACACCAACGCCGGCAAGTCGACGCTGTTCAACGCGCTCACCGGCAGCGAGGTCTACATCGCCGATCAGCTGTTCGCCACGCTCGACCCGACGGTGCGCCGTGTGCGGCTGCCCGGGGGCGCGGCGGTGGTGGCGGCCGACACGGTTGGATTCATTCGCGAGCTGCCGCACGAACTGGTGGCCGCGTTCCAGTCGACGCTGCAGGAAGCGCGCGAAGCGAATCTGCTGCTGCACGTGGTAGATGCCAGCGACCCGCGGCGCGATGAGCACCTGCAGCAGGTCGACGGAGTGCTCGCGGAAATCGGCGCCGGGGCGATTCCGCAGCTGCGGGTGTACAACAAGATCGATCGGCTGGGGCTCGATGCCAAGCTGGAGCGTGGCGCCGATGGCAGGCCGGTCGCGGTATGGATCAGCGCGGCGGCGGGCCTGGGACTTGCGCTGCTGCGCGAGGCGATCGGCGAGCGCCTCGACCTGGCTGTGCAGCGTCTGTGGATGCACCTGCCGCCAGCCTCTGGAGCGCTGCGCGCGCGCCTGTACGCCGCCGGCGTGGTGCGCGAGGAGCGCGCGCTGGATGACGGTGCGATCGAATTGCTGGTGGACCTGCCGGCGGCCGAGCTGGCCGCCTGGGCGGCGCAGCCTGGCGTGCAGCTGCTGGAAGCGCAGCCGCTGCCCGCGGCGGCAGCTTGTTCCGCGCAGGGGCCGTACCTAGAATCGCTGGCAGTGCCGCTGGCCGCGACGCTGCCTTAACCAAACTGTCGATATGGCATGGAACCAGCCCGACGATAAACAACGGCCGCCGCCGCGCGGCGCGCCGGGCGATTCGTCGCTGGATGACATCCTGCGGCGCTGGCAGCAGCGCGTGCGGCAGCTGTGGCGGCCTGGCAGCAGCGGCGGTAGTGCCGCGCTGGCTTTGCTGCTGCTGGTGGTCGCGGTCTGGCTGGCGAGCGGCTACTACCAGATCGATGCCGCCGAACGCGGCGTGGTGCTGCGCTTTGGCGCCTACCACGAGATTGAACAGCCCGGACATGGCTGGCACTGGCCATGGCCGATCGAGACCATGCAGAAGCTCAATGTCGCCAGCATCCAGGGGCTGGACTCCAAGGCGCTGATGCTGACCGCCGATCAGAGCCTGGTTGAAATCGGCTGGTCGGTGCAGTATCGGATCAGCGATCCGGTGCAGTACCTGTTCAAGCTGCGCGACCCGCAGCTCACCCTGGGCCAGAGCGGCGAGACGGCGCTGCGCGAACTGGTCGCTCAGCATGACATCGCGTCGCTGTTGGCGGGCGATGCCCGCGCCAGGGTCACCGCCGATGCGCGCGCGCGCATCCAGCAGATGGTCGACGGCTACAGCGCCGGCATCGGCATCGTGAGCGTCAGCATGACCGACGTGCAGCTGCCGGATGCGATCCTGGCCACACAGCGCGATGCCGAAAAGGCCGGCGAGGATCGCCAGCGCGCGATTGCCGACGCGCAGGCGTTCGCCAACGATATCGTACCGAAGGCCCAGGCCGCCGCGCAGCGCCAGCTCGCCGACGCCCAGGTGTATGCCGCCCAGACGGTGGCGAACGCGGACGGGGAGGCCGAGCGCTTCACGCAACTGGCCGGCGCCTATGCGCAGGCGCCGGAGGTCACGCGCAGCCGGCTCTACATCGATACCATGGAGACCGTGCTGACGCGCTCGCGCAAGATCGTCATCGACGCCAAGAACGGCAACGGCAGCATGATCTACCTGCCGCTCGACAAGCTGGCCGAAGCGGTGCGCGCCGTCACGCCAGGCACCAGCGCCGGCGCCGCCGGCGCGGCAGGCCCGACCGGCACGGCCAGCGCAGCCAACTCCGCCGCGGCCGCCGCGCCTGGCGCCAGCGCCGCAGCGGCGAGCGGCGTGCCGGCGAGCGGCGATCGGCCGGATATGATTGATCGCAGCCGCGACCGGGTGGACCGCTGATGGTCGCGCGCGTGCTGGTGGCGCTGGGCGTTGGCGCTGCCTTGCTGCTGCTGTGGCGATCGGCTTTTATCCTCAGCGAGGGCGAGGTGGCGCTGCGCACGCGCTTCGGCCACATCGAGGGCGCACAGTACAGCCCCGGACTGCACCTGAAATCGCCCTGGGACGAGGTGCACGTGCTCGATCGGCGCATCGTGACGCGCGCCTATCCGGGCGAGAACTTCCTGACCCGCGACCAGAAGTCGCTCAGTGTCGATTTCTACGTCAAGTGGCAACTGCTCGATGCCGAGCGTTTCTTCCAGGCGACCGGGGGCGATGAGGACATGGCCGGGCAGCGCCTCGCCGACATCATTCGCGACCGGCTCAAGAGCGCGGTCGCCGCCCAGCCGCTGACCACGGTGATTGCCGCAGCGCGCGGCACGCTGAGCGATGCCGGCTATCACGACATCGGCGCCGCGGCGCTGCAACTGGGCGTGCAATTGATCGACGTGCAGCTGCAGCGCATCGATCTGACCGATGACGTCGCCAGCGCCGTCTACCAGCGCATGCAGCAGAGCCAGATTGCGCAGGCGCAGCAGCTGCGCGCCAGCGGCGTGGCCGATGGCGAGAAGATCCGCGCCGATGCCGAGCGCAAGCGGGCGGAAATCCTGGCCGATGCCACTCGCGAAGCGCAGCGCATCCGTGGCGAGGCCGATGCGCGCGCCAACGCCGCGTACGCCAGGGCCTACGCGCACAATCCGGAATTCGCGGCTTTCTACCGCAGCATGCAGGCCTACAGGAATACCCTGGGTCGCGACGGGGATATCCTGGTGATCACGCCGGAAGGCGAGTTCTTCAAGTACCTGCACAGCGCCAGCGGGCACTGATTTTCCTCAGGGTGACTCGTGGGGTTGGACTGGACCGACTTGTTGGCTGCGCTGGCGATCGTGTGCATCATCGAAGGCATCGTGCCATTCAGCAATCCGTCGGCGATGAGGCGCCTGCTCGCCCGGATGTCCTCCATGGAAGAGCGTGAGATGCGCATCGTCGGCCTGGCCAGCATGCTGGTGGGCCTGGCCATCCTGTACCTGGTGCGCTCCTGATGGGCCGCTTCGTCATCGTGATCGGCACGCAATGGGGCGATGAGGGCAAGGGCAAGATCGTCGATCTGCTGACCGAACGCGCGGCAGCGGTGGCGCGCTTTCAGGGCGGCCACAACGCCGGCCATACGCTGGTGATCGACGGCCGCAAGACCGTTCTGTCGCTGATTCCCTCCGGCATCCTGCGCAACGGCGTGCGCTGCTTCATCGGCAACGGCGTGGTGCTGTCGCTGCCGGCGCTGTTCGAGGAATCCCGGATGCTGATCGACCAGGGCGTGCCGGTGTTCGAACGGCTGCGCATCTCGCCGGCCTGCCCGCTGATCCTGCCCTCGCACGTCGCGCTCGACCGCGCGCGCGAGTGCGCCCGCGGCGTCAACGCGATCGGCACCACCGGACGCGGCATCGGCCCGGCGTACGAAGACAAAGTGGCGCGGCGCGCGGTGCGCGTCGCCGACCTGTTCCAGCGCGATCGCTTTGCCGCCAAGCTCGGCGAGGTGCTCGACTTCCACAACTTCGTGCTGCAGCGCTATTTCGCCCAGCCGCCGGTGGATTTCCAGCGCACGCTGGATGAACAGCTGGAATATGCCGAGCGGTTGCGGCCGCTGCTGATCGACGTCACCCAGGCGCTGGCGCGGCTTCGCGCCGAGGGCGCCAATGTGATGTTCGAAGGGGCGCAGGGCGCAATGCTCGACGTTGACGTGGGCACCTATCCGTTCGTCACCTCTTCGAACACCACCGCCGGCGGTGCGGCTACCGGCACCGGCGTCGGCCCGTGCATGTTTGATGGCGTGCTCGGCATCGTGAAGGCCTACACCACGCGGGTCGGGGCCGGGCCATTCCCCACTGAGCTGTTCGATGAATATGGCGAGCACCTGTCGCGGGTCGGGCACGAGTTCGGTTCGGTGACCGGCCGGCGTCGACGCTGCGGCTGGTTCGACGCCATTGCACTGCGCCGCTCGATCCTGCACTCGAGCGTGTCGGCGCTGTGCATGACCAAGCTCGACGTGCTCGACGGGCTGGATACGATCCGGGTGTGCGTCGGCTATCGGGTACGCGGGGAGATCACCACCGAGACGCCGCTGTTTGCCGATGCCTACAACCAGATCGAACCGGTGTACGAGGAATTGCCGGGCTGGAAGCAGAGCACGGTCGGGCTCACCGAGCACAGCGCGCTGCCGGCCAATGCGCGGAGCTACCTTGCGCGCATCGAGGCTCTGGTCGGCGTGCCGCTGGACCTGATCTCCACCGGGCCGGAGCGTGACGAGACCATCGTGCTGCGCCATCCGTTCGACGGCTGAGTGCCGGTGCGGCGTGCATCCGCTGCCGTGTGAGCGACGTACTATCAGACATATGCAGCACACCCGCAGCCATGTTGCCGGACTGACCGCCATCGGCGTCGCCAGCGGCTGTCTGGCCGGGGAGTGTTACCACGGCTATGCCTACGCCGCCGGCGAGCATCGCCTGCTGTACCAGGAGACCCACTGGCTCTACAGCGCAGACGGCGTCGAGCATCGACTGGTGCTGTACAGCTGCCCGGATGGCGAGCCGTTTGAGCGCAAGCTGGTCGACACTGCGCCTGGCCCGGCGACCCCGGACATCGATCTGTTCGACGGGCGCGTCGGCTACCACGAGGGCGTACGCACGCTCGAGGGGCGCCGCGAGGTATTTGCGCAGGCCGATGCGCGCGCACCGGAACGGCGTGCGCCGCTGTCATCGCCGCCCAATGCGGTGATCGATGCCGGATTCGATGCTTTCGTGCGCCAGCATTGGGACGCGCTCAGCGGCACCGGGGTGTCGCCGGTGCCGTTTCTGGTGCCGGCTGAGCTGCGCTACCTGAATTTCAGCGCACGCTTGCTGCGCGATGAGGACTCCCGGGGCGGCGAGCTGCGCTGGTTCCGGCTGTCGCTCGCCAGCTGGTACGGCTTCGCGCTGCCGCACATCGACATCGCCTATGACAAACAAACACACCAGTTGCGCGAATATCGGGGTGTGAGCAATATTCGCGACGGCAACGGCCGCAATCTGAGCGTGACAATCCAGTTTCCGCGGTCCGAGCGGCGCGCCGACGTGAGCGTGGCCGAGCTCGACCGGGCGGCGCGCCAGCCGCTGACCGGGCGCTGTCTGTTGCAATGAGCCTGCCGATGCCGGTGAGTGCCCGCGCAAGCCATTCGAACCCGTGCACGAGCGAAAGTGCACCCGAATCAAGAACCAAGTGCAAGGAAGCGATGACACAGACGACACCCCCGCTGCCGCGGCGAATCGGTACCGCGCTGGCACGCTGGCTGGATTCCAGCGCCGGCGCCGCGCTCGATGACGACGACCAGCGCATCGACTGGCTGCGCACGCTGCCGTTTATCGCGCTGCACCTGGCGTGCGTCGCGGTGCTCTGGGTCGGCGTGTCCGGTTTTGCGGTCGCCACCGCAGTGCTGCTTTATGTCATACGCATGTTCGCGATTACCGGGTTTTATCACCGCTATTTCTCGCATCGGGCGTTCCGTGCTTCGCGCACGGTGCAGTTCGTGTTCGCCGCGATCGGCGCCAGCAGCGTGCAGCGCGGCCCGCTGTGGTGGGCGGCGCACCACCGCAACCACCATCGCCATGCGGACGGCGAACTCGATCCGCATTCGCCGGTGCGCCGCGGCTTCCTGTGGAGCCACGTGGGCTGGTTCCTGACGCCACGCGGATTTCGCACCGACTGGAGCATGATCCGCGACCTGGCACGATTTCCGGAGCTGCGGCTGCTCGATCGCTTCGACATCCTGATGCCGGTAGTGCTCGCGGTCGCACTGTATGTGCTCGGACACTACCTGGGCGCTGTCTTCCCGCAGCTCGGGACCAGCGGCATGCAGCTGGTGGTATGGGGCTTCTGCATCTCCACGGTGGTGCTGTTCCACGCCACCTTCATGATCAACTCGCTGGCGCACCGTTTCGGTTCACGCCGCTTCGGTACCCACGATGCCAGCCGCAACAATTGGCTGCTGGCACTGATCACCTTTGGCGAGGGCTGGCACAACAATCACCATCGTTTCCCGGGCGCGGCGCGCCAGGGTCTGCACTGGTGGGAATTCGACATGACCTATTACGGCCTGAGCGTGCTGTCGTGGCTCGGCCTGGTGCACGACCTGCGGCCGTTTCCGGCCAACCTGCGCAGCGCGCCGGGGCCGGATCTCGAAGGTGGGCTGCCGTGACCGACGCCAGCGTCGTCGAGCTGGCGCGTCCGCCGCGCCGCACGACCTGGGTCGAGCGGATGCTGCGCGAGCGGGTACTCGAGCAGCTGCGTGGGTTGCAGGAGTGCGCGCTGCTGGTGCGCGAGGGCGGCCAATCGATGGCTGTGGCGGGGCCGGCGCCCGCGGCGGGCGCGGCGCAGACGCTGCGCGCCTGCGTGCGCATTCACGATCCGGCGTTCTACCGCCGCGTCGCGTTGAACGGCAGCGTCGGCGCCGCCGAGGCCTACATGGACGGCCTGTGGGATTGCGATGAGCTGGTCGCGTTGGTGCGCATGCTGGTACGCAACCGCGATCGCCTGGATGCGATGGAGCGCGGTCCGGCCCGGCTCGGTGGCGCGCTGATGCGCGCCTGGTCAGCCCTGCGGCGCAATACCCATGCCGGTAGCCGTCGCAATATCGCCGCGCACTACGACCTGGGCAATGACTTCTTCCGCCTGTTCCTGGACGACAACCTGATGTACTCGTCGGCATTATTTGCCGGCGAGCATGAAGCGCTGGAAGTCGCCTCAGCGCGCAAGCTCGAGCGCATCTGCCAGAAGCTGCAGCTGTCGGCAGACACACGCGTGGTGGAGATCGGCAGCGGCTGGGGCGGCTTCGCGTTGTACGCGGCGCGCCACTACGGTTGCCATGTGACCACGACCACGATCTCGCAGGAACAGTACCAGCTGGCGCGGCAGCGCGTGGCCGTCGCTGGACTTGCGGGGCGGGTGGAGGTGCAGCTGGCCGATTATCGCACCCTGACCGGGCGCTATGACCGGCTGGTGTCGATCGAAATGATCGAGGCGATCGGGCATCAGTACCTCGATAGCTATTTCCGCAAGGTCGGTACGCTGCTGGAGAACGACGGCATGGCGCTGATCCAGGCGATCACGATCGAGGATCACCGTTACCGGCAGGCTCTGCGCTCGGTGGACTTCATCAAGCGCCATGTGTTTCCCGGCAGCTTCATTCCCTCGATCAGCGCCATGCTCGGCGCGCTCGGTCGCGTCAGCGACCTGAAGCTTTTCAACCTGGAGGATATCGGCCCAAGCTACGCGCTGACATTGCGCGCCTGGCGCGAGCGTTTCCTGCGCCGGCGCGATCAGGTGCGTGCGCTCGGCTACCCCGAGCGCCTGGTACGCATGTGGGACTACTACCTCGCCTATTGCGAAGGCGGGTTCCTGGAGCGCGCCACCGGCGACGTGCAGATGCTGCTCACCAAGCCCGGAGCGCGACCCCCGCAGTTCGCACCGCTATAGCTGCGCCGCGGCGACTCCGGTGCGCGCTCGGTGCAATAGTCACGTGGATTCTCCTGGAAAATTCGGTTGATGTCGCTGGTGACACCACCCGCCGACGAGGCGGCAGGTTTGCCTGCCCGGCGAGTGGACGCCGACGGTCGCGTGCACGTGGACGGGGGCGCGGTGATGGCCCTGGCGTTGCCGCTGATGGCCAACAGCGCGGTGCAGATCGTGCTCAACCTGACCGACATGTGGTTCGTGGGCCGGATCTCGACCAAGGCGCTGGCGGCTGTCGGGGCGGTTCAATGGCTGGTGTTGGTGGTGATGTATGTTCTGGGCAGCGCCGGCTCCGCCGTACAGACGATGGTGGCGCAGGCGCAAGGTGCGCAGCAGTATCAGCGGGCGGGACAGGCGGTGTGGACCGCGCTCTGGGGCACGCTGTGCGTGGCGCCGCTGTTCATCGCCTGTGGCGCGGCGCGGCATATCCTGCTGGCGCCGATGGGCTTCGACCCCCAGATCACGCGGCTGGCCGGCGACTTCTGGTTTCCGCGCGTCGGCGGCGCGTTTCTCGGCGCCGCGGTCTGGGCCATGTTCGGCTTCTTCAACGGCATCGGGCGCCCGCGCGCAACCCTGCTGGTGACCTGTGTGACCGCGCTGGCCAATGCGCTGCTCAACCAGCTGTTCATCTTCAGGCTCGGCTGGGGTATCGCCGGCTCCGGCTGGGCGACGACGCTGGCGCAGGGGCTCGGGCTGGTGCTGGCGCTGGTGATCTTCCAGCAGCCCGATGTACGTAGCCGCTACCTCTCGCACCGCAGCTGGCGACCGCGCGCCAGCCTGCTGCGTGAGCAGCTGCGCCTGGGAGTACCGATGGGTCTGCTGCCGGCGGCGGATCTGCTCGGCTTTGCCCTGTTCCAGATGATGCAGGTGCGGCTGGGCACGGTCGCCGGAGCCGCCACGCAGGTGGTGATGATGCTGACATCGATCGCCTACACCCCCGGCTATGGCATTGCGATGGCCGGCACCACGCTGGTCGGGCAGTCGATCGGCGCGGGCAGTACCCGCTGGGCCTCCCGGGTCGGCTCGCGGGTGATCCTGCTGGCGGCGGCGTACATGGGCGGCATCGGCGTGCTGCTGGCGCTGGCGGGACCTGCGATCGTGCCGCTGTTCACCGGTGCCCACGATGCCGATGCGCCCGCCACCGTGGCGCTGGGCACGCAACTGCTGTGGATCGCCGCCGGCTACCATTTCTTCGACGGCGTGAATCTCGGCAGCGCGATGTGTCTGCGCGGCGCCGGTGATGCAGTGGTGCCGGCCGCGCTGGTCATCGCGATGTCGTGGCTGCTATTCGTGCCGCTGGCACACGCGCTGACCTTCGCGCCCGGCCAGGGCTGGGTGCAGTTCCTGCCGCAGCTGGGGTGGGGTGCGATCGGTGGCTGGATTGCCGTGCTGATCTACATCATGGTTCTGGGCAGCACGCTGTTCTTTCGCTGGCGCTCGCGCGCCTGGTGGCGCCTGCGCCCCATTGGCGCGATCATCGGCCGCGGCGGCGGCGCGCTGTAGCGGCCAACCTGGCATCGCAATTTGTGTAAAACAATACTATAATGACTATATGCAACTCTTTGATTTAATTGGTGCCCAGGAGAGGACTCGAACCTCCACGGGTTACCCCGCTAGTACCTGAAACTAGTGCGTCTACCAATT
>Ga0302324_100005002_pt1 | contig 29150 bp, 28 predicted proteins | sample Palsa_T0_1_FD_201949 | JGI IMG/M metagenome (GOLD analysis project Ga0302324, IMG submission 201949) | Peat permafrost microbial communities from Stordalen Mire near Abisko, Sweden - Palsa_T0_1 | ecosystem: Environmental > Terrestrial > Soil > Palsa > Peat permafrost | place: Sweden: Abisko...
AACTCATATGCGCCGGCCTTGGGCAGGCGCAGGGCCATCGCGTTTGCTGTCGTCCATGCTTCTTCGGCCTTGGATAGATTGCCTTCAATCCAATAGAGCGCGCCTTGCGCCCGCCAGTAGTCGCAGTTCAGGCGCGTAGGCTTCTTCGCCATCATTCGATCCCACCACTGGCGCGTCGCGGCGGCATCGCGCCGGACTACTGCATTGCCGAAGACAAACACGGTGTGAAGGTCCGCCGGGATTCCCGAAGCCGAGTCCTTGTACACCGCCTCGGCATCAAGCAGCGACTGGCCCGCTTCAGCGAACCGTCCCGAATCGACGTAGTAGCTGTAGCCGTAGAGCCGGAGCAGAAGGCCCATCTGTCCCTTCGCAATGGTCGGGCTCGCGCTCTTGATGGCCTCGATCGGATAGTCCCTGGGTTGCAAGGGCGTCACCAGGCTGGACGATACCACTGCAACCGCGCGATGGTAGTCGGCCCACGCGCCACCTGAGAGCAACTGAAAGATCTTTGCGCCGTCGGAATAGTTGTTTCCAGTGCGGATCGGATTCATGTTCACGATGCACGCAACAAAATTGAATGCGGCAAACAGGCCAAGCGGGTAAAACGTAGTCGAGGTTGTCGCCGCCGCTCACGGAACATGCCCAGGCAAAGCCAATGGCGATGAGGCCCGTGTAGAGGTTGGCGGCTGGACCGGCGGCAATCATCGCCAGCGGATGCCAGCGCGGCTGGTTTGCCGTGGAAGGTACGACGCCAGTAGCCCCGGCATCTGTTAACAGGCCCGCAAGGTTGAATTTGAAGGTCCACTTGCCCTCGCGAATCCGCCACTCAAACGGCCCGGCCATAAATGCGCGCAGCCGCATTTGAAGTGCGAGGCCGATCGAAGCATGACCCAGTTCGTGAACCAGTGTGACAAGAAAGCCCAGCACCAGGGCCAGAAAAAGCCTTCCGTGCGGCCGCGGCTCACCCAGGCGAATCATCCACAGATCGCAACCCCACCACGCAGCCAGATAACCGATCACAGCAACCGCCTGGGCGGCCTTGTTCAACAGGCTGCTGGTGCCGTCACCCGCATTCTTGGGCATGGGAGCTTGGCGGGCAGGAACTTTTGACCAACTCGAATTCCAGGTGAGAGCCAGTCCGCCAACCCCGACGAATCCCGAAATCAAGGCACTAACTGGGGACACAGGACTGCGGAAAAGGCTCGCCACGGCGGCTACGAGATAGAGCAGGCTGGGGAGGATCACCCAGTACCGCGCAGAGCGTTTGCCCATGAGGACAGTGAAGAACGCCATGCCGAAGACCACTCCATTGGCGCCGAACAAGACAACAAGCAGGAACGTGGCAAGAGGACCAGGAGCAATCGGGAGGGCTTGATCGGAATGGTAGGATCGAGCAAACCGCTCCCAAAAGTCCGGGCTGAGCACAAAGGCCAGAGCAATCGCAGCCCCGGCAGCTTGCACGAAGTAGAAGAAGCAGAGGATCCGCTTCAGTATGCGCATTCCGACGTACCTTCCACGAACAGGTTAGGAAGGGTCCTGCGTGAGATCAATCCCGCTTAGGTGGACTGAAGCATGAGCAATCAGTGTAGTTACCACATGGTTGAACGCCGATCGGAGCTTTAACACCAATGAAAAGTGCGACAGCTACCACTTTTTAGGGGTTCGCCACTTTCTTCTCCTTGCTATACTCGTGCCATCGAAGCTGTGGGTCACCAGGTTGTGAGCTTGCGGAGTTATTGTGTCCGCGCGAAGGAGTCATCGCATGCTTTCCCAGTTTCTATCCAAACAGTTCATCGACGTCATTCAGTGGAATGAGCCGGAAGATGGCGTGCTCTCCTACCGCTATCCGATGCAGGACATGGAGATCATGAATGGCGGGCAACTCACCGTGCGCGAGTCGCAGATGGCCGCCTTCATCAACGAAGGCCGCATCGCCGACGTCTTCGGACCAGGCCTCTACAAGCTCACTACGCGCAACTTGCCCCTGCTCACCGACCTTATGAATTGGGACAAGGCCTTTGAGTCGCCGTTCAAATCCGACGTGTATTTCTTCTCGACGCGCCAACAGATCGATCAGAAGTGGGGCACCGCCACGCCCATTACCCTCCGCGACAAGGAATTCGGCGCGGTCCGCCTGCGCGCCTTTGGCAACTACGCCTACCGGGTCGCCGATCCCCGCGTCTTCTTCAATCAGGTCGCCGGCACGCGTGACGCCTACTTCGCCACCGATCTCGACGGTCAGCTCCGCACCGCCATTGTCGCCGGCATGACCAACACATTCGCCAACAGCGACGTCTCCTTCATCGACATGGCCGCCAACCAGGCCACACTCGGCGTCAAGATCGCCGCTGAGCTCAAGACCACCTTCGCCGGCCTGGGCCTCGAACTGAGCCAGTTCGTTGTCGAAAACGTCTCGCTCCCCGAAGAGCTGCAAAAGGTTTTCGATCAGCGCGTGGGTATGAACATGGTTGGCGATCTGGGTCGCTACACGCTCTATTCGGCAGCCGAGTCGCTGGATCTGTCTGCCGCCAACACCAGCGGAGCAGCCGGCATGGGCATGGGCCTCGGCGCGGGAGCGGCGGTTGCCCAGGTGCTCTCGAACGCGCTCAAACCCATCGGCATGGCTCCCCCATCTGCTCCGCCACAAACCGGCGCGGCGCCGCTGATCTCTGCATCCGTTCCCGATGCGCCACAGGCCGCTGCCAAGTTCTGCATTGAATGCGGCAAGCCAATCGCGGAGCGCGCCAAATTCTGCTCCGAGTGCGGGAAGCCACAATGAACTGCCCCTCCTGCGGTGCTCCCATGCGCGTAGGGCAGGGAACGGGTAGCTTTACCTGCGACTACTGCAAGAGTCTCTACGTCCCGGGCGTCAACGATGAGGGCGTCAGCGAGCTTGAAGAGCTGCCTGATCGTCTTTGCCCCATCTGCGCCGTTCCCCTGTGGAATGCGACCCTGCAAGGAGCGCAACTCTGGTCGTGCAAGCGCTGTCGCGGCATGATGATCCCCATGGGCGCGTTTCAAGACCTTGTTGCCCAGATCCGCGACTCCGATCCCGGCGCTGAGATTCCGCCCGCAGCTCCCGATCCACGCGACTTGCAGCGAAAGATTGACTGCCCCGTCTGCCACAAGCACATGGACGCCCACGTCTACTTCGGTGGCGGCAACGTCGTTATCGATAGTTGCGAACAGTGCGAGCTCAACTGGCTCGACCACGGCGAGCTCATGCGCATCGCCCGCGCTCCCAAAATGGCAACTGCCAATTACGACGAGTAGGCTGCGCACCCGCGCCTGGGCAAAATCATATTGTCGCGATACGTCTCGGCCTCGTCGTGTTCGAGAATTTGAGTTATTGGCTAGTGCCCTGTCCCTAAAGTTCATCGCAAAACAGATGCTGTCATTCTGAGCGAAAGGGGCCCCGAACGTTTTTCGGTTCGGGGGTGGTGAGTCGAAGAATCTGCTTTTGCCTCTTGTGAGTTTTCCAGCGGACTTTAGAGACAGGACACGAGAGAGCAACTGAAGGACAGGCGACGATACATCCAGAACCCCGTTGACGCTTCAACTGGAGGCTTTTGAAGCCCCGCGTTGCCGTGGAATATAGTTGCTGAGTGATCTCTCCCAAAACAAGAAGCGTCAATCGGATGAAGGATGAATGGTTGCTGCTCGTCTGCTTAAATGGCGCTGTTTCAGTCGCAGTCATTTGGAAGTATCACGGAGGCGAGGTCAGCTCCGCCGTCGCCCGAATGAGCGGAGTGATCGTCCTCGCGGTTGGTAATATCGCCGCATTGTGGGGGCTTCAGAAGCGTTCTAAACGCGGCGGGAGTTCACTGGAGAGACGGCTAGTAGCCAGTGCTGGGGCATTGGCCGTTGCCTCTTTCCTCTTGACGATCTTCGGCGTTTCATTGGTAAAGGATCGGATCGGGTACGCAGAACTGGCAACGTCTGACACACCCTTGAGCAGCATTGAACCGGAACGAAAGCGCCTGGTAGTTGAACTCATACGGCGCACCGCGGCAATCAGCCAAGAGGAGAACAAGGCTATGGCGGAGGCACAAAAAGTGCCGATGAATCCAGCCGTTTATTCGCCGGAATCGTTCGCCGACCAAAAGACAATTCGATTCCACCTTGGCGCAGTTGGCTAAGTACGTTGAAATCGACTTCCGATACTTTGCCCAGCAGCAGTCCGCAAGGGCAGATTTTAGCCGGAAAATGACCGCATGCGACTCCAAGTATCTAAAGCAGTGGGATGCGGAGCGGCAAGAGCAGGAAGACTCAGAGAAATCCGCAAATCAGTTGGAGCATGATTGGTTCGCGAGCGTGAACTCGCTTTACGATTACGCCGATCAACATGCTGGGGAAATTGCAGTCAGGGATGGGAAAATCTCGATCTCTGACGAGACTCTTCGCACAACCTTTGATGCCTTGCTCGACCGAAGCAAGGCTCTGCATGGCAAGCTCGAATCTACAGTGCAAGAAGAAGTAAGGCTTCAACAGCAAGCAAATGCGAAGATCGCAGAATGAGGGTTGCTGCGTCGCGCCTGTATCACCGCCAATCCGGACACTACGCGGCGAGGAGGGGCCATTGACCGGTTCGGAGACGCACTATCCGCGATCATTCGGAAGCAATCGGCTAAATCCCTCCAATTCTCCAGACAACGCTCGGATAAACTGATTCCCAATGCTCTTCGAAAGGGCTAAGATTCGTGACAAACTGAGCCACGTGGCAAAACGAGCCGAGGAGCGTCGGATTCGACGATCTTTCAGGTTGACGGAGGACGCAAATGAAGAGGTTTGCATTGACGAGTGGCGCTCTGGTGTTACTGGTTTTAGCGGTAACCTGCATCGGGGCTTGTCGTTCCGCCGCAAGCAGCTCGAACAACGCGGCGGGGGTCGCGGCGAATGGGGCGAGCGGACAGCCACAGGCCGCGGCAGGGGCGTCGACCGGCGTTCAATGGGTGACGGTGCGGGACGCGAGGGAACAGGCATTTTCTATCCAGGTGCCGCAAGGTTGGAAGACTTATGGCGGGCTGTTCCGTTACAGCAACATTGACGCCAGGATGGTTGTGAATATGACATCGCCGGATGGGCTGACGAATCTGCAAATTGGAGACGCAACGATTCCTCCATACCGGGTGCCGGGACCGACGCTTCCGACGGGCCCCGGTGTGGCTCCCTATGTCACGGCCAAGGTGTTCGCAAGCAAGTACGGGCAAGCGCGCTTCACCTCGATGTGCCAGGGGCTGGTGATAACCAAGAGCGACGACATGGCGCCAAAGTTCCATCCAGCTCAGCAAGGGATAAGCCACACAACAGGCGGCGATGTCTATTTTTCATGCACGAAGAATGGCGCGTCCATGGACGCATACGTGTATGCGGAGACCATGTTGATGGGACCGGGCGGACCAGGCTCAAGCTGGTTGGTGGTAACGCTGGCTAGTGTTATTGCTCCGTCAGCGCAGGCTACTGCGGCAGGTGCGTTGCTGCAATATTCCGGGGCTTCGCTGGTCATGAATCCGGCTTGGACGCAGATGCAGAACCAGTTGAACAACCAGGCGATCCAGCAGATCAATGCCTCAACGCAGTCGATCATTGCGGCCACCAATGCGGAGAATGCGCGTGAGCAGGCAATGATCAGCGCACTGAATAACGACAGCTTCAACGACGTGATCAACGGGGTTCAGGCCACAAAGGATACTTCGACGGGAAAGCTGTACACCACCCCCCTGGGTACCGGCGGTACGCAGTGGATCAATGGAAACAACACGGTGGTGGAGTCGGGGCTGTCGCCGGGGGCAGGGTTCACTCAACTGACGCCGACAGGCCATTGATTTGAAAAAATTCAGCCATGGAATTCACCTGCGAAGAGGTGAATTCCATGGCGCTGAGCTGGCGAATTAGCGGCGGGGGACGGCGTGGTCTCTCACGATAACATCGTCGGCGTGAGTTTCCTCGGTTTCGGGCAAATCATCTGAAGTGACATAAGTCTCGCGAGTCTTCGACTTATCTGTCGTCCCGGCTTCACTCGCTGACGCGATGTCATAAGCTCCGGACTCCTTCAGCGCGGCCTTTGCCGCGTCAATCTGCTCAGATGTATCGCAGTGAACTGAGAGCAGCGTGCCCCCGTTCTTGACGGCTCCCTCGTATCGTTTGGCTTCGTATTCCGGAATGCCCAGCCCAACCAGCGCGCCCACGATGCCTCCAACTGCCCCTCCAGCGCCCAGGCCCGCGAGCGTCGCCACGATAGGACCAGCAGCAATCAGTGGACCGATGCCAGGGATAGCGAGCATTCCAATTCCTGCCAAAAGCCCGAGCGTGCCGCCGATAACGCCCCCAGTGGTCGCTCCAGTCGCGGTTCCTTCCGGCGCCTTGGTGTTCTTTTCATGGGCGAAAGCTCTCGTGCTCTCGTCATCGGGGAGGAGCACGGAGATCGCCGAGTTAGAAAACCCTAGGGAAAGAAGATGGTCGACCGCCCCTTCCGCAAGGTCAACAGTTTTATAGATTCCGAAAACAGCAACATTTTTGCTCGTCATTTTGTAACTCCTGTTAATTGCCGATCAGAACCGGCGACTGGTTGACTTAGGATTATTGTTTGGCTGTCAGTTCGAGCGAAACGTGAGAACGACTGCGACCGACTCCGAGACAAGGTTTGACGACATGCTTTTCATTGATTGCTGTCTAACTGGTAAAAGATAGAAGCTCTCACAGGAATCTGTAGAAATAGCCCCCTGAAACCGTCGCCCCTTTGTGTGAATAAGATGAGCCGCAACGCATCCCTAGTTGCCTGTGAAGAAGCGAATAGGGGGCGGGGCTCGGAAGGTAAAAGGGAGGTCAAATAGCTACTCGAGGGAGGTCAAAGAGCTACTGGAATTTGAATTACTCGGCTGCGGCCGCACCCAGCATCCAGTGCCGGGCATGCACCGGTATTATTCTTGCTTCTGGCTCGTCACGTTCCATCGCCGGCTATGATCCAGCATTTGCATTGCGGCCGCTTGAGTTGAAGGCCATCCGAATTCGGGATCAAACGCAAAAGCGGGTGACCGCCATACTGCTATGGAGCAGCTAACGGCCACCCAGTCTGAGTGAGCCAAAAAATGAATTATCAACTACGGTTACTGCGAGGGCTCAATGGCCTGCATCTGAAGGGCTGGGCGAAGTTGCTCCCCCCGCGCTGTCGTGACTTGCCGGATTCATCGAGACGACCTCGTAGTCTCGCGGCTTCAAGTCGGAGCCATCTCTCATCGTAAGGACCATCTCGTCTTTCTTGATCCTGAACTCGCCTTCTTTTCCAAGCGGTAAAATGGTGGCGTGCTTCAGGTCGATCGGACGAATCTCATAGTCCATATCGTCGGTTCGGAACAGGTATTGCGGGCAGAGCTTTTCGTTTGTGTTGACGTGCGTAATTCCGGCAGACGCCCACAAAGTGCCTAAGCCCGCCAAACCTGTCTGTTTCGCGCCGCACGGCACTGCGTCCATCTTCTCCAAAATGCCCCTGCCGAAGCTTTCCCTCTTCTTATCGTTTGCACTCAATGGAATGGCCGAGATGAGCGCAAGCAAAAGAACCACACTACCTTTCGTATTCATGACCCCTCCGTTTCTCAAGAAACCCGCACTCTGTGAAACTTGCAACCGAACGAGCGCTCGCATTTCAACTGGTCTCCGGTTCAACCCCGAACTGGGCCAGACCTTACGATTTCGAGCTGGCGAGGCGACGATAGGGAAGGCCGTCCGGCCTTCCCGCGTCGCAGCTTGTGATTATTTTCATGGATTGATTACTGGTTCGGCTTCGCCGGCTCGTGAGTCGTGGTTGGCGTTGTCGCAGAGGTTCCTGTCATCGATCCAGTCGTGCCGGTACCCGTCGTGCCGCTGCCAGTCGTACCTGTGCCGCTGCCGCTTCCGCTGCTGGAGCCGCCGTACTGCGCTGCCCCGTGCACGAAGGTTTGCGGATTGGCCATCAATTCAGACCGCACGTCGGGATGAGCAGTCAGGTAGGCATTCAACTCAGCATGGTTTTCCAAATAGCTTTGGTCTTTGACCTTGGAAGGGTCTCTGGACAGGTCATTTCGAATATCCGAATGGTTGCGAAGAAACCCTCCGAAGTCCGCTATGTGATCGTGCATTGGGTCACGATCGCGCATGCTCGAATCGCGATTGAATGCCTCTTCCTCGTGCATGAAGGCATCCGGGTGCTCCCTTATCTGGTCGCGAACTCCGGGATGATCCTGAAGGAAAGTTTGCAGAGCCGGGTGGTTGTGCACAAAATCTTCCCTGTCTAGCAGGCGCGGATCTTTGCGAACCTGTTCAGCAATCTCGCGATGGTCATCCAGGAATCGAGAGAAATTCTGCAGCTCTGTGCGATTAGCATCTTCTCTGCGGTCGGCATTCCGATCCTGTCCACCGGCATTTTGCCCACCAGCATTTTGTCCACCGGCATCACGATTCCCATTCTGTCCGCCGGCATTTTGCCCACCGGCATTTTGACCACCGGAAACTTGCCCGCCGGCATCACGATCCCGCAGGTTCTTGTCGCGGGCGTAGTCATAGGCATATTTCATGAACTGGTCGGGGTGCTCGCTTATCTCTTGTTTCACACTCGGGTGATCCTGAAGGTACGTTTTGAGTTCAGGATTGCTTTGCAGGAATTGCGGGTCGTCGACCAGGGATGGAGTTTTGCGAAGTTCCTGGCCAAGTTCGGGTTTGCCGTCGAGAAATTGATCGAATCGCGCCAGATCCCTGCGCGTGATGTCATCGGCTTGGCCGCCCTGGCGGTCCTGGCTCTGGGCAGCCTGCTGATCTTGCGGGGCCGAAGACTGCGCATGCATTGAATACGGGAGGCATAACAACATTCCCGTCGCAGCGCCGAAAACCACAGTTGCTTTTTGAAATCTTGGAAGCTTGTACTCCATATACACGTACCTCCTCTTCCCGGAATGTGATGCAATGCGCAGACCGTTAAGTTGCTCGGTTCAGCGTTCGAGCATCTGGGCCTTGCACGATGACCTTGTGATTCATGGGTTTGCGACGGAAGGCACCAGGCTGCTCTGCCACGGGCGGGCAAATTCTGCGCTGAAGAGAAATTTTTTTAGGGGGCAACTCCAACGGCAAATTCCGAATCACCTGCGATTCGTGAAATCGGGCACGGATCTTCTGCGCTCGCCCCTAAGCTGGCGCGGCCATGTATTTGCCCAGGACCTCCACCAAGCCCTGGTTAGGGACACACTTCTTTGCCGAGAAGGATGAAAGCAGGAGATCGAGCTCGTTCTCCGACAGGCGCTTGAACAGGCTGGCGTATAGCGGCTGCATGAGCGTTCCTGCGTAGAAGCACAACAAGGTTTGCTTAACGCAGCGTGCATTGAGTCGTTCGTCCAGATGCGGATCACCAACGGATTGAAGTATCTGGTCGGCAAGCTGAGCCGCCGCGTCCTTGATGGGAGTGGGAGGCAGCCACGACATCCAATCATCTGTGCCGAGAGCTGCCTTTTTTTGAAGAAGCCCGCGGATCCGCTCCATGTACGGGGACGAAGGGTCAAGCGTCAGCATGCCCATCACTCCAACATCTTTGTAATTCCACGTTGTCCAGTGCGCCTCGTTTCGTTCAAAGATGCCAATCTGATCGTCCAGGGCGCGAAGCCGATCGGCATTCTCGTCGGACGGCCCGTTATAAACGGACCCAAACTCGCCCACCCACAGCGGGACATCGTGCTGTTGGGTGAATTTCGTCCCTTCAGCTTCGAGGAAGTTGCTCTTTTGTCTGTTCAGGTCCCACGCCTCAGGGCCATTCGCCGCGGCGGATCGGGAATGAATCTCGCCGGGGTATCGACCAGGCCCGAACCCTGGTGCAGTGTAGTTATGCGAACTGTAGACAAGGTTGTCGTCAAAGGGCTTTTCGAGTCCAGAGAACTCCTTTGCGTAGTTATCCCCTTCAAGGAAGATGATGTGCCTGGAATCGATCTTGCGAATCTCATTTACAAGCCGCCGATAAAGGGAATTCATGCGCTCCCAGTTAGGCTTGAAATTTGAATAGGTATTCCACGGATAGTCGCCGTAACTATTGTTCGAACAAGGCTCGTTGAGTACGTCGTAGCCGGCCACCACTGGCCTGTTCTTGTAGCGCCGCGCAAACTCCTGCCAAAGGGCGATGTAACGATCCTGATAGTACTGAACTTCCCAAAAAAGACTGATGCGCGACGCGTTGTCACTGTGCCAATGGACATTCTGCCAGCCCTGCGCCGAGTGGAGATCGAGAATGACGTAGAGACCATGTGTTTCGCAGTGACGCAAAACCTCCTCAAGCCGCGCGAATCCCGCCTCTTTATATTTGAAGGGGGCGGCATCGTCCTCGAAGTGCCGATAATTCAGCGGAATCCTGACAACGTTAGCGCCAATCTTCCTGAGAAAGATAACGTCGTCTTCATTAAAAAAGTAATCGAGCATGCGCTCAAAGAAGAACTGAGCCTTCGCCGGGCCGAGCACTTCCGCCATCTGGGCTCTTAGAGTGTGCTCCGCCCCGGGGTGCCCGTTGATGAAGTCTTCCATATTCATCCAACCGCCAGGACATGTCCCCCGTAGGCGAACCTTCTTCCCTTTCGCATCCACAATGCGGTTGCCGCTGACGCGAAGGAACTCCATCTTGTCATTTCCCTCATACTTATCCGCGGTTTGTGAACTAGCAGTTTGTTCCGTCGTTGCAGGACTGGCAGTTGGCTGTGCGGTGGCTGCCGGTGCGTTTCCCGTGAGCGCCGCCGCGCCTGTAAGTGTGGCCAGTCTGAGAAACTCGCGCCGCGGGTGCAGATTGGTTGAATACTCTTTCATAAGTTCACCTTCGCGGCACCCTTACTTGTACTCGGCCGCGAACACATCCGCCTCTTTGTTCAATTCATCGGCAGTCTCGGCGCGGTCGGCCATCACCACTCTGTAGCGGAAGGTCGTCTCCTGCCCCTTTTCCATCGTGTAGTTGAACGGCGGCTGCTTGGGATCGAAGATGCTTCGCCCCAGTGGATTCGCGGCGAACAGTCCATATCCTCGCGCATGCCAGTAAGTCGGGTAACCGGGATTACCCGGATGATCGATGATGGCGATTGTATCCACGTGGTCGCCCCAGTGGCCGGTCAGCGAACACCATCGCCCGCGCGTGCCCCAAACGGCAGGCCCCTTCACGCCCTCGCTGGTGAGGTAAACCCCCGTGGCCGGGTTCGGCCCCGCAGGCGCATCCACCTTGGTCGCGTTCCCGTTCGCGTCAGTGAAGATGCCGCCTTTTTCTTCAGGCGACTCCAGCCAGCGCGCCACGCGAATCCCCAACACGCCTTCCTTGTCGTCGTTGAAGACCACACGGTCCAGGGCCGCGAGCGCGACGATCTGGTCGATTACACGCTGGCCCGCCTGCCGCGAAAACACGTAGCGGGTCCGCTGGTCGAGGATCTTTTTCCCCTCGCCCGTGATCCACTCGGAATCAACCACGAGTTCGCCCCGGTCCGCTCCGCTTTTTGTCGAAACAATCCGCGTGTGCACCACCGTGCCCATCTTGGGCCGCTGCTCCGGCTTGATCGCGTCGGAGTTGTTCCAGAAGTCAAAGCCGTTCGCATTCCCATAGTTGAACCACATGCCCGCGTGGTGCGGATGGTCCACTCGTTCGCCTGCGAGCGGCGCCAGCGGATAGCCGCGCGTCACCGTCACGCCGTCCGAATCAATCAGCGGATAGAGCACCGGCTTCTTCAGCGTTGTCGGCCAGATGTACGACGTAAACGGCTTGCCGTCGATGGTTACATCCACGCGCCGGACCGCTTCGTTCGCAATGACTTCAACTCCCTTGCCGGTTGCCGCGGCGAAAGCGCTCGGCACGACGGCCAAACCTACGACCAAGCTCGCAGCCAAGAAACTCGCGGCCACCACTCTACGCATACACCTTGCCCCCGGCCATAATTTGCTGCGTCTTCTCGTCGAAGGTCACCTTCTGGCCAGTCTGGATCGCCGCCACGTTCATGCACAGCGCGACCGAGTGGCTGTAACCCGCTTCAATCGAAGCATTGGGCGTCTTGCGGCTGCGCACGCACTCCATCCAGTTGCGCATGTTGGCGCTGGTCATTGGGTCCTTGCCGGTGTTGGCGTCGGTGTACGAGCCCTGCGCTTCTTCCGACAGCGAAAAGGCCTTCAGCTTGTTCTCCTTCATGCCCATGGCCGCGGCCTCGCGCGCGCTCAACCCTCCGGTCGGCGTCACCTGCTGCTTGTCCATGTCGATCATGCCGCCGTTCGAGTAGTAGAGCTCTTTCACGCCGCCGGCCGAATTTGTGAACCGCGAGGAGTACTGCACTTGAAATCCTTTGGAGGGATCGTCGAGCGGGCCGTAATCGAAGACCGCCGTCATGGTGTCCCAGTTCTCGCGCCCGTCCTTCCACAGATAAATTCCGCCATTTGCTACCACCGAGCGCGGATGCGGCAACCCGGTGAACCAATGCACGGTGTCGATCTGGTGCACCAGCCATTGGTCCGGAATTCCCGACGAATACGGCCAGAACAAACGGAACTCAAGGTACTTCCGCGCGTCGAATGGTACATGCGGCCGATTGAGCAAGTAGCGCTTCCAGTCTGTGTCTTCTTCCTTCAAAAGCGGCACCTGGTCGGGCCTGCGCCAGCGGCCCGGCTGGTTCACATTCCACGTCATCTCCACCATCACGATGTCGCCGAACTGCCCGCTCTTGATGTACTCCGCGGCCTTCATGTATGCGGGCGTTGACCTGCGCTGCGTGCCCACTTGCACAATCTTTCCGGTCTTGTGCACGGCGGCGCGGAAGGCCTTCGCATCCGCCATGGTGTGTGCCGTCGGCTTCTCCACGTAGGCGTCGCGCCCCGCATTCACGGCTTCCACGCCATGCAGCGCATGCTGAAAGTCCGCCGTCGCCACCAACACCGCATCCACATCTTTGCGCGCGTAAAGCTCGTCGTTGTTGCGGACGGCGTCGACCTTCGCACCCGAAAGTTTCTCGATGTAGCCCACACCCTCGTCGCGCCGCCGGTTCCACAGGTCGCTGATGGCGACAAACTCGAAGTTCATCTCCTTCGCGCTCTCAAGAAATGCGGGAATCAGCGACTGCTTCATGCGGTCGCCGCAGCCCACCACGCCGACCCGAACCCGATCGTTCGCGCCGGCAATTGCCGCATAGCTCTTAGCATTCCAACTCACGGCCGTCGCCGCCAGCGCCGCGCTGCCGGCCTTCAAAAACTGCCGCCTGCTTCCGTTTGTCAGGGAACTATCTTCCATGAGCGTCATGCTTTACTCTCCGATTCTGAATTTGTTTTGAGTTCGGCTTATTAGCGCGTGCGCCGTCTGCAAACCAATGGTCAGACCACGGACTGGCCTTCGTCAATAGGTAAAAACGCCCAAATGATGAATTACTTTCGCGCCTTAACGCCTGCTTAAGTTTCGGGCCTCTTTGACGACCGACTCAACTGCACAACTGCTATACTCCTAGCCAAGAGAGAGCCATGCAACGGAGCCAGCGCCAATCCGGATTCCTGCTGCTTGCGGTCATCGCAATTGCAGCTGCGCTTCTCTGTCTGCTTGCGCCGCACAGCGCATCGAGTCACGGCCCGGACTGTGTCGCGATCCTGCCGCTACTTTTCGTCGGCATCATCTCTCCGCTGAGCCTGCTGCCACGGATGGCGTTTGTCTACGTCAGTCGCGTGCCTGCGGCTCCAGCACTTCCCATTCGCTCCCAGCGCCCTCCGCCCTTCCTGCGCGGCTAATTCCTCAATAACTTGTTGCACCTGCTCGATGCGTTTACTGCATTCCGCCGGTGTCCCATTCCTTTGGGAAGTCTTTGCCTGGAATCTGCGGAAGGGAATTCATGAACCTCCATTCGTTCCTTGCCTGGCTCATGCTCGCCGGGTTTGCTGCATTAGTGCCGTTGGTCGTGGCGCTCGTCTTCTTCAGCCTTTCGCAGATCGCCCGCTGGCAGCGGAAGCGCCGAGGTGCACTCCAATCAAAGATCTACTCCATGTGCTTGGCGGCCGGAATCGGGTTTCTTCAGTTCGTCCGGACCTTCTATCAACCCAACCTCAGAAATGTGATTGTTGCCATTGAGGACGACGACGCCGATGAGGAGGACCAGGGCGGGCCAGACTCCGCGCACAAGCATTTGCACCGGCAACTTCGTCGCATTCGCCATGGCCAGCACGTCGAGCGCCTTCAGGTCAGGCTATGAATTTCGCCGGCATACATCCCGAACGCAACCACTTCCGCTGCGCTCTCATGAATCCGAAAAGGCCCGAGTCAAGCATGTCCCCTTAAGCGTGGCTGCGGCCGGCCCAGGCGGGCCTCACGGCTGCGCAAACCTCAACCATTTACACTGGTATTTGGAGAAAAACTGTGTGGTTCGATAAGTTTCTTGCCAGAATCTTTGGCACAGCCAACGAGCGCATTATCAAGAAGCTCTGGCCCGTCGTAGCTGAAATCAACGCCCTCGAGCCATCTATCAAGGCGCTCTCTGACGATGAACTGCGCGCAAAGACTCGAGAGTTCCGCACGCGCATCGCCCAGCGCGTCGCCGAACAGACCGGCGGCATCGAAAAACGCATAACCGAAATTCGCGATCGCATCAAGGAAGCCGACGCAGCCGGAGACAAGGAGGGCCTTGAGAACGCCAAGGCCGACCTCAGGTCCGCAGAAGACGAAAAAGCCGCCGACCTCAAAACCACCGAGCGCGCGGCCCTCGACGAGATTCTGCCGGAAGCCTTTGCCGTGGTCCGCGAAGCCGGTTGGCGCACCGTCAAAATGCGTCACTTCGACGTCCAACTCATCGGCGGCATGGTGCTCCACCAGGGCAAGATCGCTGAAATGAAGACCGGCGAAGGCAAGACCCTCGTCGCCACTCTCTCCTGCTATCTCAACGCCCTTGCCGGCCACGGCGTTCATGTGGTCACAGTCAACGACTACCTGGCCAAGCGCGACGCCGAGTGGATGGGCAAGATCTACGAGTTTCTCGGCCTCACCGTCGGCGTCATCGTCCACGACCTCGACGACAGCCAGCGCCGCGCAGCCTACGCGAGCGATATCACCTATGGCACGAACAACGAGTTCGGCTTCGACTACCTGCGCGACAACATGAAATTTGAAATAAAAGACTGCGTGCAGCGCGGCCACTATTACGCCATCGTCGACGAAGTCGACTCCATCCTCATCGACGAAGCGCGCACCCCGCTCATCATCTCCGGCCCCACCGACCAGACCACCGACAAGTATGCCCGCGTCGTCAAGATCATCCCGCAGCTCGAAAAAGGCGAAGAAGTTGAGTGGAGCGATCACCGCCGCCAGGAGCAGCTCGGCATCCGCCTCGAAGAAGGCGAGAAGTTCTTCTCCGGCGATTACATCGTCGACGAAAAGCAGCGCACCATCGGCGTCACCGACCAGGGCTGGGAAACCATCGAAGAGCTTCTTGGAATAGGCAACATTGCCGACGCTGAAAACTGGGAGCTCAAGCACTACGTCGAAACCGCCATCAAGGCCCTCGCTCTCTATCGCCGCGATGTCGAATATGTCGTCAAGGACGGCGAGGTCATTATCGTCGACACCTTCACCGGACGCCTTATGCCCGGTCGCCGTTGGAGCGACGGTCTGCACCAGTCCATCGAGGCCAAAGAAGGTGTGGCGATCAAGAAAGAAGACCAGACTCTCGCCACCATCACCTTCCAGAACTACTTCCGCCTCTACAAAAAGCTGAGCGGCATGACCGGCACGGCCGAAACCGAAGCCGCCGAATTCGAAAAGATCTACAAGCTCGAGATCGTCGTTATCCCAACCAACATGCCGTTGCTCCGCAAGGAGAATCCCGACGTCGTATATCGCACCGAAAAAGAGAAATACACCGCGGTCGCCGAGAGCATCGCTGAGCTCCACGAGAAGAACCAGCCGGTACTCGTCGGCACAACGTCCATCGAAAAGTCCGAGCGTCTCTCCGCCATCCTCCAGCGCAAGGGCGTCAAGCATGTCGTGCTCAACGCCAAATTCCACGAGCGCGAGGCCGAGTACGTCGCCCAGGCAGGCCGCTACGGATCCGTTACCATCGCCACCAACATGGCCGGCCGCGGCACCGACATTCTGCTTGGCGGCAACGCCGACTTCATGACCCGCCAGGAGCTGGTGAAGAAGAGCAAGGCCCGCGCCATCAGCGCCAACGAAGGAGCCATCAATCCCATGGCTCCAGCCGGCTTTCTACGCTTTTACTACCAGGGCCAGGAATTTGAAGTCTCCGAAGCCGACTGGGCTGAAGCTTTGCAGGGCCACGCCGATGCCGCGCTTGCCGATCACAACAAGGTCATCGAAGCCGGCGGTCTGTTCATCCTCGGCACCGAGCGCCATGAGTCTCGCCGCATCGACAACCAGCTCCGCGGACGCGCCGGCCGTCAGGGCGACCCCGGCGAAAGCCGCTTCTTCCTCTCCCTCGAAGACGACCTCATGCGCATCTTCGCGCGCCAGTGGGTTTCCACGCTGCTCGAGCGCCTCGGCATGGAAGAGGGCATGCCGATCGAGTCCAAGATGATTTCGAATCGGATTGAAGGCGCGCAGAAGGCCGTCGAAGCGCAAAACTTCGAAAGCCGCAAGCATCTCCTCGAGTACGACGACGTGATGAACAAGCAGCGCGAAGCCGTCTACGGCCTGCGCCGCCAGCTCCTCGAAGGCGTTGACCAGCGCGACCTCATCCTCGAAGATTATGCCGGGGGAATCCTCAGCTCGCTGCTCGAAGAGTTCTGCCCCGAGCAGCTTCACCCCGATCAGTGGGACCTGAAGGGCCTCGAAGAGAAATTAATTGACCACTTCGGCTTCCGGCTCTCGCTCTCCGGCATCAAGCCCCTCGAGATCTCCCGTCATGAACTCGGCGAAGAGATATTCGACCAACTCAAGGCCGAATACCAGGCCAAGGAAAAGATTCTCTCTTCCGAGACTATGCGCTATCACGAGCGCATGGTCATGCTCAGCGTTATCGACGGCCTGTGGAAAGAACATCTCCTTTCCATGGACCACCTGAAAGAGGGCATCGGCCTGCGCGGCTACGCGCAGCGCGATCCGCTTGTCGAGTACAAGCGCGAGTCCTTCGACATGTTCGAGGCCATGATGCTCAAGTTCCAGGAAGACACGGTCCGCTTCCTGTTTCGCATGCAGATTCTCGGGCCCGACGGCACCCCAGTTGCGCAGCAGCCCGTGCAACCGCCCACACCTGTACCCAGCGCGCCGCCCGTCGCCAGCGCAGCGCGACCCACCACGATCGAGGGTGAGCCACGTGAAATTTCCCTGCCCACGCGTCAGCCCTCGACAACGATCGACGCGCTCGAGAAGGAGTTCGCCCGCAAGAAGCAGCGCGAACTCGATGCAGCCACCATGGCCGGCGGCGGCAACGGCGCAAGCCAGCCCAACCAGCGCCGCACCGGCGAAAAAGTTGGCCGCAACGATCCGTGCCCCTGCGGCTCCGGCAAAAAATACAAAAAGTGCCACGGCGCGGAGTAGTGGCACCGACTATCGGGGCCCCCGGCGAGCAAAAGCAGCAGCGGCAGTCTAAGCTGCAAGCGGGAGAAACGCCCGCCAACCGACCCGGCCACAAAAGCAAAAAGCTGCCCGCGGCCAGCCTTGTCGACATCTGATAGAGCGACCAATTCTCAATCAGGATTGCTGCTCGACCTTCCAAACGTACAAGTAGTCGGCATCGCTCGAAGTGGCCACCTCAAGGGCCTTCTGCCGGGTTGCCCGATTCAGGGCCGCACGGATGTTCTCTTTGCTGTCCGGCAATTCCTTAAGCGGCACTTTCAGCGCAGATCCAGCCTCGAGGCGCTCAATGTCGTTCAACAACCTCGTGATGATCTTCTTGTGCTTTCCGTCCCTCCCTTTCGGGACTTCGTTTTGAAGAATGGACTCGAATGAGCTTGAATTGAGATTCGGATCCGAATTCGTCGACATCTTCCGCTCCCCGGTTTTCCACCCATTCAATCGTCCCCTTTCTTAGGGCGTCAACCATTTCCGTATTGATGTTCTCGTCTAAACGTACACCTAAATTGCTGTTAAACTATCCTTAGACAAAAAGAATACTAACGCGCCCGGAATTTGGCAATAAAATAAATGAGAATTTTTGTCCACTATTGCACAGCTATTTGAGTCGAAACGGTGTATCTGAGAAAAATCTGGATTCGTACCGGATCCTGCCCAAATCTTCACAACTCCCTCATCTTATCTATAAACATCTGATTTTAAAGATTCACCGCGTCTCAAAAAGAGTTTCCCCGTATCGCGAAGGCCTTGCTAGATTCTCACAAAGAGGTCCTTCCTCCCTGTGCTGGGCTGGATGAATTTGCTTCCCCTACACGATATCCGGCCCAGCGCGCACGAGTACCGATGAGAAACGATTGACCAAACCCCGAGCGTTCTGCGCGGGATTGAAAGGTGAGAAATTAAATGAAGAACAGACTTTCCAATTCACCGTCTATTTCAGTACGGAAGCAATCTACAACTTTCCAAACCGTATCCATTGAGGAGGTTCCTGTGTCCCGCTCGAACGCCGACGCTGATTCCTATCGCCCCGTAGTCCTCGTCGTTGACGACGAGTCCGTCATTGCCGATACGCTCACAGAAATCCTCAATCGAAGCGGCTTTGCTGCATTGCCGGCATATGATGGCGAGGGCGCACTGGAGACAGCGCTTTTGATGCCGCCGGAACTCCTCATTTCCGATGTTGTCCTGCCCGGAATGAGTGGCGTTGAGCTAGCCATCACGGTAAAGCGCGTCTTCCCCGATTGCAGAATCATCCTTTTCTCAGGGCAGGCCGCGACCTCGGATCTGCTGGCATCGGCCAACAGCCGCGGGCATCATTTTTCGCTGCTCAAGAAGCCGATTCATCCCACGGAACTGCTGGCGCGGGTCAAAGATACCTTCAGTTCCCGGTACCAGCACGCCGCAGCCAGCGCCGACTGAGGCAAATCGGATTGCTTGCTGCCATCGGTTTTCTTCGGCGCCTGCAGCTCGCTGGTCCAGCGCCGCACCTGCGAAAAGGTTAAGCGTAACGATCCCCGCCCCTGCGGGTCAGGGAAGAAGTACAAGAAGCGCCACTGCTCAGAGTAGCCGCGAAGGCCCTTCGCGCACGGCCGGGCTCCAATACCGAAATGCCGGGCTCTAAAATCAAGGGACTGACCGCTCCTCCGGCCAGCCCTCCTTGACCGGTTTGCGGGATGGAGACCTTCATGACGAAAGCGCCGAAACACTTTGAGCCACGCTGGCCGGCAATGCTCGCTCTCCTTGCCGTGTGCGGATTGCACTTGGCCCTGCCGGCGTCTCTATCGGTGGGCCCTGACTGGCTGCTGATTGCCGTCGTCGGGGTCTTGATGATTCCTACAATATGGGCGCGGCGCCGCGGATTGGATGATCTCAATAAGGCTCTGGGCTATGTTTTGACGTCAATCGTTACGGTCGACATGGTCTGGTCACTTGGCTTGCTCGTGGCGGCGTTGCCTTTACATAAAGAATCGCCTCTCGACCTGTTGCGCTCCGCATCTGCCCTGTGGATCACGAACATCCTTGTATTCGCATCCTGGTACTGGCGGCTTGATGCCGGAGGCCCCCATGCCCGCGAGTTGCGCGGCGTCCATACCGAAGGAGCCTTTCTGTTTCCGCAGATGACACTCAACCATCAGGAAAAAACTGACATGGGAGAACAATCCTGGAGTCCGGGGTTCGTCGATTACTTGTTTCTCGCATTCAATACGAGCACCGCATTTTCTCCCACCGATTCTCCGGTTCTGTCCTCCTGGGCAAAGATTCTGATGATGATTCAAGCGCTCATCTCGTTCGCTACGGTGGCCCTCTTGGCAGCGCGCGCCGTAAACATCCTTTAGGAACAACCATGGGGCGGCTGGCCCGCCTTCGCTTTGCAGAGCGTCCGTTCCCCATCATACGGGTGCCCTGTCCTGGCTCTGCTAAGGGCGGCTGCCGCCCTAAGCTATAGGATGTTCGTTCCCCCCTTCATTGGGTGCCCCGCCCTAGCTTGCTAGGGCGGGAGGGAATGAAACTCCACAGCGTCACAGAAAAAAATCAATTCCGGTGTTAGTCTTCCGCAATGCCATGGGACTGCGCAGGTTTCATCACAGTGAGCTGCTGCATTTTGTTCATTCAGTTGCTATTGCTCTTCAGGCTCTTAAGCAATCATTGTCTCGCTCGCTGGCCTTGCGCGCGGCGGAGCCGTTCTGGCAGGCACGATACTTTGACTTCAATGTCTGGAGCGAAGAGAAGCGGATCGAGAAACTGCGGTAAATGCACCGCAGTCCCGTTGTCCGCGGTTTGGTCGAGAAGCCCGAAGACTGGCGCTGGGCGAGCTTCCGGCACTGTGCGACGGGCGAGGAAGGCACGGTCGAGATCGAGTCGCACTGGACGGCGTGGAAGCGCGAACGGTTGGAAGTGCGGCCAGTAGTTCGCACCGGTGCCGTCCCCCACTTCCCGCCCTAGCAAGCTAGGACGGGGCACCCTCATTCTGGTTGGGGTGGGCCACCCGCCACTGCGACCTGGTTTGATCCCGACGGGCAACCAGACCCAAATATGGGAGCCTCCGGAACCAACAAAACGATGGGAAACTTTTACCGGTTAGCCGAAGGCAGGGTTGGAATGATCGGACGGGCGATCAACACAACTATCAACGGGACCACCACGCCTTGGATCTATAGCGTAGTCGAATTCAGCTCAGGTGGGTCCCCTTCCTGGAGCTATCTTGCGGCATATCCGAATCCGAGCGTAACGTTTCCAACCTACGACATCCATGTTAATAGCGCATGGGTGGCCGAGGTCAAGCAGGGCAACGCGCAGACTTTTCTGAACCTGGGCCAAGCGGACGAGCTCCTTCCGGGCAATATTCAATAGCGGAGGCTAGAATTATGAAACCTGTTTCTCACGGCAGAAAGGAAAGCTTGGCTTCCCGAGCCTTCGCATGCGCGGGTTGCATAATCATTCTTGCAGTGCTGGCACTCCGCGCGGGGGCGCAACAACCCGACGGCCAGCCGGGCCAGCTTCCGTATGCAAAGGACCCGGCGAACCTGCCGAAGGCGCTTTCAAACCTCCAGGCCGGGAACTACTCCTCGAATGACGTTGAGATCGTAGCCCGCATGGGCGCGACGCAGGCCGTTCCGGCGCTGGAGGAACAATTCAAGGGAACCCAGGATCCAGAGGCAAAGCTGAAAATTGCGAACGCCTTGGTCCGCTTAAAAGACAACGACGACACCTATTTGGACTATCTGGCGGCACGGGCCGCAGAAGCGGTCAGCCGCGACGAGCCCGACCCGTTTCGCCATGACGAAAACGGAAAGGTGGACCCCAAGCAGCCGTCCGCCGAGTTTGTGGCCTGGGCCGCGAAAAGAAACCTTGACGCGAAATCCGCTTTCTACCAAATCGTACTCGACGACGTCGGTTCGACGATCGAACTCGCAACCAGCCAGGACAAGAGGGCGATTCCGTTGCTCAGGAAGGCTCTTTCTTCGCGCAACGCATGGGTGCAGCAAAACGCGGCGGTGGGCTTGGCAGTTCTCGGCGACAAGGACTCCATTGCCCTTATCATCGAGGCCTGCCGGAATGCGCCAAAGGAGGCGGCATCCCTTATCGCGGAGTCGCTTGTTTACTTCGATGATCCCGACGCGCAACGCGCGGTGGATGAATACGTTCCGAAGGATACAGCCAAGGTGTATCGGGATGCCCGGGCGACAGGAAAGACGCCGTTTCGCTGACTCCACCGCTACCCAAAGAAGCTGAATATCCTCTTCTTGTCGGCGCTGGCCGGCAGGCCGCATGCCGCGCGCGCCATCTGGTGCAGCACTTTCGAGATCGGCGAGTCTTCCATCGCCAGCGCCGTCGCTGTGTTCCGCGTGCGCCGCGCCGTCGCCCAGTCATCGGGAATCTTCCACTGTGCCGGCCGCGTCAGCGCCTTGGTAATGTGGTCCTCGTCGAAGATCAGCGCATGCGGCACGTACCGGTTGAGCACGATCTCCAGCTGTTCGCCGCGCATTGGAAAAAATCGCGTAATCATCCGGTTCGCGTTGCGCAGCTCCGACACGCCCACCTGCGTGATCAGGTAAACCGACGACGCATCCTGAAAAATCGTCGAGTCGATCCAATCAATGCTCGACCCCACATCCACCACCACATAGCGGAAGCTGGTCCGCGCCACGGCGATCAGCTTGTCGATCGCCTCCTGCGTTACCTCGGCACGGTTAAACTCGCCGGGCGCCGCCAGCACCGAAAGCCCCGAGGCGTGCGTCGTCAGCAGCGACGCGAGAAAACTCGAATCGAGCCGCGCGAAATGTTCGAGCGCGTTCATTACCGAGTACTGCGCAATAATTCCCAGGTTGATCGCAGCATCGCCCAGCGGTTGCCCCAGGTCGATCAGCAGCGTCTTTTGCCCGCTCTCCTGCGCCAGCGCAATGGCAAAGTTCGACGAAAGCGTGGTCACGCCGCAGCCACCCTTTGTGCCCACAAATACAAACAGCTTGCGCGGCGTCCACTTACCGCGCTGTGCGGCCGGCGACCGCACCGAAACACGCGCCAGAGCATCCGCCAGGACAGACGGCGTGATCGGCAATGTGAGGAACTCGCGCGCCCCGGCCCGCATGCTGCTCACCACCAGCTCCCGGTCCGTCTTCTCCGAGTACACCATCACCATCGCCGCGCCACAGGCAAAGATTGCCTCCACCACGTCGAGCGCGTACTCCGGATCGCTGTCAAGATCCACAAGAATCACGTCGTATTGCTTGGCCAGCATTTCGGGAAGCTCTTCGAGGTTTGTCGGATACGACGTAAACTCCCGCATTGCCCCCACGTTGCAGTCGGCAAGAGCGGCAGTCAGCACTTTGCGGCGGGCCTCATCAGGTCCGATCAGCGTTACGGTCAGATTTCCGGAGTCCTGTTCGTCTGGGGGCATAGGAGAAGGAAGTCCTGTGAGAAGGGATTCCACGCCAAATGGCTAACTCCAAGTTTACCTTGCCGAAGCCGTTCGTAATCTACTTCGATTACCACGAATGGGGCAGGATATCCGGAAAAGACAACATTTTCTCCCGGGTCAACTCGCGGCCAGGCGGCCGGAGGACCTCTCAGCACTGTAAAGGTTCCCACAGAGAGCGCGTTAAGCGGGCGCCAAGGGGGTGAATGGCCGCCTGCTCGTGGCTAATGTTCCTCGCTGCTTTCCCATTCTGAAGGTCACTTCAACCACGGCTTCCACCCGGATCACGCCGGTAATCGCCAGCCGGTTGGTCAGCCGCTTATTAGAGCGTTTTCGGATTTGGTGTAGACCTCCGTGCCCCATCCTTTTCGCGGCTTTTCTGCGAAAAGGGTGGGAGGCTAATAAATCTTTGGTCTACGGAATTTCCGAAAATGTTCTAGCCGGCGGAATTCACGCCTTCTCCGAACGATCGGGCAACGCCTGTGCCGCCTTGGAATCCACTTCGGTTAATCCCACGGCTGTCGTCTGAGGACTCGCACTGCTAATCTGGCCAGTCTTCCGCCGCGTCCACTTCGATTGGAACTTGTTCCCGGTCCATTTCGAGTGACTGCTCTTCATAGGCCCTCCCCCACTTTCAACGGTGCATAAGAGCCTTATCGGTTCATCGGGGCGCATCCTTAGCGGTTTTCTTATTCTCAGCACTACCTCTGGAACCTCCCGGCCACTACCGGCAGGCGCAAGCTGCGCCACGTGAAGCTTTCCCAGACCCCAGACCCCAGACCCCAAACCCCAAGCCCCCGACCCTAAGCCCTCGACCCTAAAACCGCCTCAAACGTCAGATCCTGCGCCGTTGAATTGTTTTCCCCCCGCCATTGATCGAACAGTCGCCCGTAGCTCAGCGTGATGTACTCTGAGGGGTCTATCGCGAGCTTCGCCGCAGTCCGGTCAATCCATTCCGCTGGCCCTTCCAGCTCGGCAAAGCTTCCAATCGGCGTCTCGTCCACCACGCAGTGGCCCTCGTTATCGCGCCATTCCGTCCGCCATTTCTCATAGCGGAACGCCGGCCTCAGCCCCAGCGACAGAAAAACCTCGGCCAGAGCCTCGCCATCGGCCACCTCGGTCTCCGTCTCGATCCTGTGCTTGTGTGTGTCTTCGCCGGGTCCCACGTCGGGCAGCCGCTTGTGTGTCAGCACCGTGTGCCCCGCATACTGCCGGATGCGAAGAATCTCCGTCTTTGCCCGCAGCCGGCGGTCCGGCGTGTCGAAGAGCACGTTGCTCTCGAAGGACCGCGGCGTCTGCACCTGGAAGCCCGCCGCTCCCAGGCGCGCGCTCAGCCTCGCAAGGTCATCTACGCGAAACTTGATCTCGGTCTCGACGGGCATGGCAGAACCCGAGTATACGGCACCTGCCACGAGACCGGCCCTGCACGCCGCTCCCGGCCGCCCGGGTGATCGTTTCGATTTCCTTCGCTGAAATCAGCTTGTCCCGCTCTACCCCCGGCTATGTTTCGCCCTCAACTCAGCCCGGTAGGTCTCCTGTGTCTCCCGCAGCGGCAGATTCCGGTTTTCCCAGTTCTCTTTGAAATGAGAGAAGATCGCACCCACCAAAGCCACCGGAACAACCCACAAGCACAGCATCCATTCACGAAAGCTTAACGGCTTCATTGACGCCCCAGCATCTTGTTTCAGTTGCGTGAATTCCGAAAAGCACACTAACACACCCTGATGATTATTGTCACAACAACTTTTGTGGGATTAGTCAGCCTTTTCTTGAGCCTCTCTCAACTGAAGAAGTACGCCGTCCCCACTGGCGGCCAGGCCCGCTGAAGGCAGACAATAGACGCTGTGAAAACGCTGCGGCTGCCCGTCGACCCAGAGAACCTGCATGCCCCCTCTGCTCTCGAAGCATTGGACCGCGCCGCCGCCATCCTTCACGCCGGGGGCCTCGTCGCGCTGCCTACCGAAACGGTTTATGGGCTGGGCGCGCATGCTCTCGACCGCGAAGCTGTTGTCCGCATCTTTGCCGCCAAGAAGCGACCCTCGTGGGACCCTGTGATCGTCCACGTCTCCACCATGGTCATGGCCGAGGAACTAGCCTCGTCCATCCCCCCTGCCGCGCACAGGCTGATGAATACCTTCTGGCCGGGTCCACTCACGCTGCTTCTGCCCCGTGGTCCTTCCATCCCTGACGAAGTCACCGCCGGCCGCTCCCTGGTTGGCCTGCGCTTGCCTTCTCATCCCGTTGCACTCGCGCTCATCCGCCACGCCGGACTGCCCATCGCCGCGCCCAGCGCCAACCTCTTTGGACACACCAGTCCCACCACCGCCGATCACGTCCTTCGCGACCTCGACGGCCGCATTGACGCCATTCTCGACGCCGGTCCCACTCGGCACGGCCTCGAATCCACAGTGATTGACCCTACGCAGTCGCCCATGATCATCTATCGCCCCGGCGCCATCACCGCCGAGCAGATTCAGGCCGTCGCCGGCCCGGTCGAACTCTACAAACTCAACCGGGACATTGCCGGCACCCCTCCCGCAGCGCTGCCCGCGCCCGGAGTCAGCCTCCGCCACTATGCGCCCGCTGCACCGCTTGTCCTAGTCGACGCCCCTGCCGCCGATTTAGGGCGCCGCCTCGCCGCTGCCGCGCGCCTGCTCGAGGGCGAACGTATTGGCGTCATGCTTCCCACGGGGGTCGCCGCGCCTCACGGTGCTGTCTGTTTTGCCTGGGGTCGATGGGCCGCTCTCGAAGACCTGGCCCGATCGCTCTATGCCGGCCTGCACTCGCTCGATTCCCAGGGCTGCACCATTATCCTTTGCCCAGTCCCCCCGCCCGAAGGAATCGGCGTCGCCATCCGCGACCGCCTCTTCAAAGCCGCCAAATCCGAATAGCACCGCTCAAGCTCGAACCCGCGTCGAAGCCTCATCGATTTCGCAAAATTATCGAGCTGTCATCCTGAGCGAACGGGGCCCCAGGCGTCTCTCAGCCTGGGGTGGTGAGCGAAGGATCTGCGGTTGTTCTTCGTCATACATCCAAGATCCTCAGACTCGGACCACCAAGACCGGATGCCATGAGCGACTCTGGCCCTCAGCCTCTGTCTTCCCCACAGTCCCCAGGTTTCCCGCGCAGAGCCAGAGCGTCTCCGGATTTGCTGTAACCCGTGCCCCATCCTTTCCGCGGCTTTTCTGCGGAAAAGTGGGACGCCAATAGAATCCTGGTCTACAGAATCTCCGAAAATCCTGCTAGCCGCCTTCGCCCAACTTGAACATGTACTTAATCGCGCTCTTAAAGATCAGGCACTTCGCTCGTCCCCGCACCTTGATCGAGTTGCGATCGTACCATTCGATTACCCCCTCAACGCGCTCTCCATCCTCCAGCACGATCACCATCGGAGTCTGCGAATGAATTTGCTTCTGCAGGTAAAAGAGTTCCGCCTGCCGCTGCGTGTTCGGGTCCACGGCGAAACTCGCCGGACCGAATTGGGTAAACGGCACCCCAAGGCCGCGGCGCGCACGGCCCGTGCTGGCCCTGCTGCGGCTCCCCGCGCCGGAACCCGGCTCGAGAGGATTCTGATCGATTACCGCTGGCAATATCGCGGAAATGCTCATGACAGATCTCCTCAAAAAGTCAAAACCCGATTGCAAAGTCACTAACTCTGCTGGCCCGCCTCTTTGTCGCCCGCCTTGATGGTTCTTGCTCTCCGCCTCGTTAGCCGAGGCGGCAGTTCACCCCTCCGGCTCGGTTTGAAGACAAACCGGCTGCGAGGCGTGTTCGGCCTTCCGTCTTCTGGAATCCGCTCTGGATGGCTGCCACGATTGTACTCGAATGTGGATGCACGGCATAGATCGAGGGTTGCAAGTTAACGAGATTCTTCCCCCGGCTCACCGCACCGCATAGTGAAATACCCGAGAACCGTCCCCGCCTCGGACCATGCCGCAACCGCCGGATTTAAATCGCCCTTCTGCCGGTAGTCCTGGCGGAAAGTCCCCCGAAGTTGGATGTGTGCACCCCTACGGCTGAAAGCTGAAAGCTGAAAGCTGATAGCAGATAGCTGATAGCTGAGAGCTAAAAGCTATCAGCTGCTCTTCTCCAGCCCCACCGCCATCGCGTCTAGCGACAGCGACCGTAGCAGATTCCGCCGCATCCCCGATTCCACCTGCGCCAGCCCCCGCGCCGCCCCGTCGATCCAGTCCATCGTCAACCCCTGCGCCAGCCGTTCGAGCTCCGCCCGCATGTCCAGATTTCTGATCAGTTGCGGAGCTCCCGCCTCGATCAGCATCACGTCTTCAAGCAAACTCCCCAGCGCGCGCAGCAGCTTCACCGTCTTCTCCTGCCCATCCGCTCCCGCGCGATAGGTCTCCGTCGCCTTGAACAGCGCTGTGTAATCCGGCTCCTGCAACGCGCCCTTCAGCAGCACGAGGCCCACCTGCCGGCTTTCGACATACGCGCCCAGATCCATAGTCAGCGCACGCCCCACCGCTCCTTCGCTCAGCCGTGCCGCCAGCGCACGGTCCGCCGCCTTCAACTCCGGCCGCCTCTCGGACAGCAGCCGTTCAATCTCTTCGGCGGGCAATGCCCCCAGCCGATGAATCACCGCGCGCGAGCGGATCGTCGGCAGCATCTCCTGCGGATTCTCTGTAAGGAGGATCAACGTCAAGTGCTCGGGCGGTTCCTCCAGCACTTTCAGCAGCGAGTTCGCCGCTTCCTTCATAAACGCCGACGACGTAAACACCGTCACGCTCCTCCGCGCTTCCACCGGCGGCCGGTAATAGGCGTTGTGGATCACCTGCCGCACCTGGCCGAGCTTGATCAAAAGTTGTGGCGGGTCGGGCGGAACAATCAGCACGTCCGGGTGCGTCTGAATAAAAATCCGCGTCTCTTTCTTGTCGGTTTCGCGCAGATCCTCGCGCGCTTCCACCGCTTCGGCCACACGCTGTTCTAGCGCCACCGACTCGCCAATCCGCGTGCAGTTCGAGCACTCGCCACAGAAATCCGGCAGCCCGTCTGTTTCCCGTTGCCGCAGGCAGTTCACCGCCCGCGCCAGCATCAGCGCCAGCGTGTACTTGCCCGCGCCCTTTGGCCCGGCCAGGATCAGCGAATGCGGAAACCGCTCCGCGCGAATGCTCTCGCGCAGGTGCCTAACCGTCTCCGCATTCCCGTAAAAGTCCCCAAATCCCACCCTACGAGCATAGTCGATTGGGAAGTGTTGCGGGGCCACTGGGCTTGTGAAAAGTGACCCGAGAAAGCATCCGCTATCATGGACAAAACCCTGAATTCGGGAACGGAGAGCCTCTGTATGGACCGTGGGCATTTTATGCTGTTTTTCTTGCTTGGGTCTGTGGCAGCCTTGGCCGTTTTTTTTCCGCTCGGCGCCAAGCGCAGGGCGTGGATTCCGCTCCTTGGATGGTGGCTATTTCTGATCCCGGGAGCCATCTTGGTTTTTTATGGGTTGTCCCATTCCACGACGCCATCGTTCGCCACACCGGTGACAGCGGTCGGCAAGGCCTACGACCATTTCGAACGGAAACGAGGAAGAGACACCTCTTATGGTTTCCGATTCGTGCCTGATGGAGGCCCGCCCATCATCATTGAGACCGAAATCATCCTTCCTCATTGGAACACTCCCGCGATCTTCGATGGACAGGTCTTTCGCATCGTCTATCTCAATGACAACGAAAGAGCATTGAAAAATGAGGCAATTGACATTGCTATCCTGTCCGGTAAAAGTATGGGCTTTCACGACTCACTCGATGCTCGCCCTGTCGGGAAATGGCTGGCCATCCCGATTGGAGCTGCATTGGCCACGTTTGGATTTGTCGGCCTTCGATACATGGACAAGGATGCAAAGGCCGCGGCACAGGACGATGACGATCAGCCCTCAAGCTGACAGAAGCTGGCTGCGAGGACTTCAAGACTTGACGTAGCCGAGCGTGCGAGACAGATGTTGGCCAGGAGCAAGGTAGAGGAGGCTGTCCGGCTGATCGTCTCCAATGTAGACAGCCGTTGCGGCGAGGAATAGCCCCAAAGCGACGATGCCTGTGGCCACGGCGCAAACAGGGCATGTTGCCGCGAGCACGATAGTGCCCCAAATTGCCGCGGCCGACGCGCTGTCCGTCCCGAGCACAAATCGGAGCTTGTAGCCGTCGTCGCCGGGAAGAATGAGGGCGGCGACTTGCTGTGGCAGAAAGGCCTGAGGACCGCCGATGGCGC
>Ga0302324_100005004_pt1 | contig 29132 bp, 28 predicted proteins | sample Palsa_T0_1_FD_201949 | JGI IMG/M metagenome (GOLD analysis project Ga0302324, IMG submission 201949) | Peat permafrost microbial communities from Stordalen Mire near Abisko, Sweden - Palsa_T0_1 | ecosystem: Environmental > Terrestrial > Soil > Palsa > Peat permafrost | place: Sweden: Abisko...
ATTCGCTCAAATGAGCAATACGCCAATCACGCTTTCGGACACGCTGCGTGAACGCTTCGCCGCGGGCCACAGCGAAAGATTTTGTCTTCACGAACTATGGCACACGGTAAGCGGGCGCGAGGAACTGACGCTCGCAACTGCCCGCAGTCGGGTAGGCAACCGGCAATCGGTGACAGAGCCTATTTTTTCGCCAGCTCTATTTCCGCTTTTGCCGTGGCCAGCGTCGTGCCCAACTGATTCGTCATCTTGCAGTCGGCCTGCACGACGGAGCGGCCCTGTTCGTCGACGAACTTGTCCACCACGCTCGCATTCATGATCGTGACGTCACCCGTGAAGGCGGGGCCGCGATAATTGCAGTTGGAGTGAACCACCCGGCCCCACTCGCCCGCCCAACCGGCGAAATAGTCGATGATCCAGGCGCCCATCGATGCACCGTAGCCGTACGCGCGCGGCATGCCGATATAACGGGCCCAGCGCGGAAATAGGTGGCCGCGTGAAGGACCGTAATAGGCCCCGTCGGTGAGCTCGGGATTCTGTTTCTCGACGACGGGATCCCCCTCGTGGCCCGCCATGTCCGCGGTAAAGCCGAGGGCTGCGAGGTCGAGATCGGTGCGCCGATGCATGCCGCCCCACGTAGTGAATATGTAAGCCCGCCACTCGGTCGCAAAGCTGGCGACGCTGTGCGGACCAAAAACCCGCTGCGGCAGTTTGTCGCCGACCTTGACCTCATCCCAGTGGCGCTTTCCATGGCCGAGCGTATGCAGCGCATCGATGTACTCGAGTTTCTGCGCCTCCAGTACCGCGATCTGCGCATCGGTCCACTCCGGATCCGCAGCCGGCGCCGGCGCGGCTGCCCCCGATGCCGCGTCGCGCGCGAGATCGGCCCGGTAGCGAATGCTGGTGGACCGTTGCGTGGCGATCTTTTCACCCTTCGCGTTGTGGTAGTGGTTATCTCCGCGCTGAAAGCAAGTCGGACCGGCAAACTTCGTTTGCTTCACCACGTAATCGAACGGGACGCGTTCGTTGTGGATCAAGTCGCCGGCAACGATACGCGGGCCATGGAACCACCACTCGTCGCCCCCGAACAGCAAATGCGAATCGGGAATTGTGCCCACGCAGGCAGGTCCTGCCCCATGGCCGTCGTCGGTACATACGGCAAACGATTGCGGCGCCACGATCCGGCCATAGCGGCTCTCCAGCGCGAATTCATCGTCATAGTGCAGCTGGTTGGGATAGTGCATCGCCTGCGCCCAGCGCCGGATGTCGTTGTTTGCCAACGGCTCTTTCAAGCGGGCGGGTTGCATAGGCTTGCCCAGAAAGCGGTCGATATCCGAGCAGTCGAGGGCGCTATCGTTCATGCCATGTCCCCGGGTTCCAAACGACACTGTTGTCCATTAGTGGATCGAGTATACACACTCGCGGCGGCTGACCTATGATGCGTGGGTGAAGCAAACTCCACCGCCGGCACCCCGCTCCTCCGCAGGCGCTGCGCCGTTGCGCGCTCCCGGCTCAGCGCGGCGCACCTCGAGCATCGACACCTCGTGGCCGCAGGGCCGCGCGGGAAACATGCGGCTCATCGGGCGCGCGCGCGACATCGTCACGCCTCCGACCGGCGGCGCTCCGATCCTCTGCGCGGAGGATTCGTTTGATGCCGAGCTGAGACCCGACCGCACGATCGTGGCGATCGAGGCGGAACCACCGCGTCCGAAACTGACGCAGCTGATTGGAACGCGCGGCGGCGGACGGCTGCGGCATGCGCTCGAGCACTTCGTTCCCGAGGAGCGACGCCACGCGACACCCTTGTACTTGATCCTGGACGACATCTCCGGCGCGAGCCTCGTCGCCCCTTGGGCCTGGTCACAGTGGCAGAAAAACTGGCTGGAGTCCCCGGGCTCCATCACACGACCGCAGCTGAACAGAATGATTCAAGACATGGCAGGGATCTGCACCGGATTCGCCCCGGGCTCGAGCAGCCTGGACCCGGAGCGGCTGGTGGGACAATCCGAGGACGGCACACCCACGCCGGAGCTGCGCCACCCCGCAGACCCGGAAGGGTGGCATGCGTTTACGTTGCAGACTACCGTCGGCATGCGCCGCGCACGGCGCATTGACGTCCGGCTAGGCAACGTAATCTTCATCGAAGCGGCATTTCAAGACAGCGCCGCGAAGCCCGATGGGACGCGAGCTGCGTTGCACGAATATGATCTCACCGCCACGGCCGATCCGGGCTCGATGCGCTTGCTCACCGTTGATGCCACCCCGAGGGTCCTGCCCTTCGGGGAATGTCCAGGAGCGGTGAGGAACATTTCGCGGCTGCTGGGCAGCGAGCTGTCACAGCTGCGCCAGACGGTGCTCGATGAGCTTCCGGGCACGCTCGGCTGCACCCATTTGAACGACGCGCTGCGTGCTCTTGCAGAGGTGCCCGCGCTGGTGAATCATTTGCGCGGCGCGCTCAGCGCTGCATAAGGAGAGCTCGAGGTGGCTGCCGCCCAAGATTACGCCAGTAGCGCCATACCGGCCCACGTGCCCCACGAGCTGGTGCGTCCGATCGGCCTCACCGAGGGCCCTGAGTTTCTCGCGGCTCCGCACGCGTTCATGGCCGGTTTGCACGACACGCACCCGCCGATCTTTTTCAGCACCAGTAAACACGCGAGTAATGCCTGGTTGCTCATCAAGTACGAGGATGTTTTCTTCGTGCTGCGGCACCCCGAGATCTTCACCACGGCGGGGGCGACGCCGTTTCCCCGTGATCCCAATGACTACTTCTACATGATTCCGCTCGAGATCGATCCGCCGCATCACCGCAAATATCGCGCCATGATCGACCCGATGATCTCGCCGCGAACCGTGGCGGCCATGGATAGCTCCATTCGTGCGCTGGCCAATCAGCTGATTGACCGGTTCATCGATAAAGGTGAGTGCGAATTCACCACCGACTTCGGCAGGCCATTACCCGTATCCGTGTTTCTCGGCGTCATGGGCCTCCCGCAAGACATGCGCGATACCTTCGTCGGCTGGGCCATGGGCTTGCTGCACGCGCAAGATCGCAACGTGGCGGGAGTCTGCATGCGCGAGGCAGTCGCGTATCTCAAAGAGGCGATCGCGGAAAAAAAACAAAAGCCCGACGACAGCGTATTGAGCCAGATCGTGCACGGCAACGCGGCGGGCGAGCCGCTGACACCCCAGGAGGTCTTCGGATTCACGTTTTTCCTGTTCATCGCGGGCCTGGACACCGTGTTCGCGACCCTCAACAACGTGTTCGTGTGGTTCGCGATGAATCCCGATCGACGCCGGGAAGTGCTCGCAAACCCCGACAACATCGATGCGACGGTCGAGGAGTTGCTGCGCGTGTTTTCCGTCACGTTCTCCGGGCGCACGCTCACTCAGGACTATGAGATGCGCGGTGTGCGCATGAAGAAGGGCGACAAGATCACTTCAATCCTGCCGTCGGCCAACTACGATCCGGCCGCTTTTGAGAATCCCAAAGACGTGAATTTCCGCCGCAAGCGCAAACCCAACCTGGCGTTTGCCGGCGGCGTGCACAGCTGCATGGGAGCGCACCTCGCGCGACTGGAAATGAAAATCTGCATCACGGAATTCTTGCGCCGCATCCCCGATTTCGGCCTGAAGGCAGGGACCCAGATCGAGTACTGGCCCGGCGGCGTCGTCGGACCGAAATCCGTGCCGCTCTGCTGGTGAGGGCCGCGAAGCGCTTCGCGGACGCTCAAAAAGCAGCGATCACCTGCGGCAGATCCACCGTAGTTCGAATACCCGGCTCGGCCTCACACACCGTGATCACGGAATTGACCGCCCGATGCGCCGTCAGTCCGGGCATCACCAAGGGATAGTCCTCGAGGGGGATTGGAAAGCGAATCCGGACATCGAGCGGCGTGTCGCCTTCCACCTGCACACGCCAGCCGGTTTCCTCGAGATTCCAGTCGGCATCGATATCCTCGATGCAATACCAGTTTGCGCGGAAGCGCAGCAGCGCCTTGCCGTTGCGCAGTCCGTTCACGGTGATACGCAGCGCGGCGACGGTACCCTTCTCCAAGGTTCCGGCCGCGATTCGGGTCGTGTTGCGCGCCACTGCCATCTCACCGTTGGCCTCAGTCGAGTCGAACGGCTGTCCGATCGCATCGGCGATTAGACTCAACGTGCCCGCGAAGTCGTGATGGATGTAGTCGAGCTTGCGCTGATCGAATACGCCGGGTGGGGCACCATAACCCATAATGTTGAAAATCATGTCGGGGGAATCGCGCCGGGACATGTTGGCGAATTCATCGATGGTGAGGCAATCGAGCCGCCGCTCGAGCGAGATGAGCGGCAACGCGAGTGCCTCGGAAATAAAGCCCGGGCTGCTGCCCGTGCTGTAGATCGAGCTACGGCCGGTGTTGCACGCTTCCTCCACGCGGCCGCGCACCGCCGGGTCCATGGAGCGCGGATGGTGAAACTCGCCGCGCGTGGTGACGATGTTTTTGCCCGAGGCCAACAGGCGGCACACCTCGCCGTAATCGATGCCCTGCCGCATGTAGAGCACGCAGTCGGCAGGGAGCGCCACCATCTCGTCGACCGAATTCGTGGCGGCGACTCCCACCGGCGCGAGGCCGCACAACTCACCTGCATCCTTGCCCCGCTTATCGGGCGATGAGACATAGAGACCGACGAGTTGCATGCGTGGGTGCTCAATGACCGTGCGCAGAGACCGCGTGCCGATGTTGCCGGTCGCCCATTGAATGACCCGATAGACCTTGTTGCTGGACATGGTTTTCCTCCTGAGCCACCTTCTCGATCTTAGCAGGGCCGAGCCTACTGTCGCGGGAACCGCTGGCATCGCACGAGGCAAAGCCTCAAGATTCCTGTTCACGCGCCGAATTCCGCCAACCAACGCAGGAGCCTATCGATGCCCGCTTACGTGCTTTTCATCCGCGAGGGTCAGATTCGCAATCCGCCAGAGATGGAAATCTATCAGCGTATGGCGAGGGCGATACCACCTCACCCGAAGCTCACGGCCTTGGTGGCCTATGGACCCATGGAGGCGCTCGAGGGCGAATCACCGGATGGCGTGGTGCTGTTGCAGTTTCCGACCGTCGAGGATGCCAAAGACTGGTACAACAGCCCGGCGTATCAAGCGGCGGTGCCGCACCGTCAAAAAGGCGCCGATTACCGGGCGTTCATCGTTCAAGGTCTATGAGGTTCGCAGGCGCTTCCGCATGAAGGCGTTCATTTCACGCACCTTGAGCGGCATCGATTCCCTCGTCCTCGAGGAGGTACCTTCGCCGGGGCCCCTCGGGCCCGGGCAGGTCCGAATTGCGCTCCGCGCAGCCTCGGTCAACTATCGCGACCTGTTGGTCTTATCGGGGGCGCTGGCTTCGGTGACGCTGCCCGAGCTGATCCCCTGCTCGGACGGCGCGGGCGAGGTCGTGGAGGTGGCGCCGGACGTCGGCCGCGTGCGGGTCGGTGATCACGTGGCGCTCACCTTCAACCCCGACTGGATCGGCGGTCCGTGGGAGCCTTCGCGCGGCGGCGCCGGCCGGGGCGGCGGCATTCAGGGCGTCATGCGGCAGGAAATCGTGGTCCATCAACAAGAAACCGTGCTGATCCCTGCGCATTTGAGCTTCGCGGAGGGTGCGACACTGCCCTGCGCGGCAGTGACGGCATGGCACGCCCTCTGCGCGGGGAGAGCCCTGCTGCCGGGCATGACCGTGCTGCTGCAGGGCGGCGGCGGCGTATCCCTGTTTGCCCTGCAATTCGCGAAGCTGTTCGGCGCGCGCGTCATTCACGTCTCCTCGAGCGCGGAGCGATGCGCCCGGCTGAAAAGCCTGGGGGCTGACGAGACCCTCGACTATCGGGCGAATCCAAAATGGAGCGCCGCCGTTCGAGAGCTGACCGGCGGCGGCGTGGATCTCGCGGTCGACGTGGGCGGGGCCGATACCATCGAACAATCGCTGGCAGCGACACGCATGTTCGGCCGTGTCGCGCTGGTCGGCCGCCTTACCGGGCGCGCAAGCGTCATCCCCATGGGCTCGTCGTACGCTGAAATGTACCCCGTGGCGGTCGGCAGCCGGCAGGATTTCGAGGCCATGAACCGCGCCATCGCCTTCCATGAAGTGCGGCCGGTCATCGACAGCCGCTTTGAGTTTGCGCAGTTGCCCGCCGCGTTGCGCCGCCTGGAGAGCGGCCGGCACATGGGCAAGATCGTGATCGAATTCGACTCACGCGCCGGCCGCTGAACGCGGGTCGCGGCTTACCGTACGCGGCCGGTCTTTCGCCGCCGAAGCCGTTGCGGCCCCGGCTCCGTCGGCACCTTGTTTCTGCCGACCGCCGGCGTCACCACCAACCGGTCGATGATTTCAGCGATGCGCTCGACGCTGAAGTCGCGCGGCTGCCGCAGCCACCAGGCAAGGATCTCGACTGTCGCGCCGACGCCGTAAATCGCGCCCAGCTCGACCGGTAGCCAGTTGCTTCTCTGCACCTGCACAGATCCCAGCTGCATTGCTTGACGCAGGAACTCCTCGCGCATCGCGCCGGCCGCCCCACCCGTCAGCAAGGCCGACCAGATCGCGCGATGCTCGTCCACATATCGGCACAGCGCCAAACAGGAGCCGCGCGTATCCGCCGCGACCAACAACGGTAACGCGAGCGCCATGAGATTGCCGATCTGCTCCTCGGCTACGTCCCCGAGCAATTCGGATTTCGATTCGTGGTGGCGAAAGAACGTCGCATAACCGATCCTGGCCTCGGCAGCGATGTCGCGCACGGTGATTTGATCGAAATGCTTGAGCTCGAGCAATCTCAGCAACGCATGCCGCAATGCCGACCGCGTACGCACCATGCGTGCGTCCGTGCCCGTTGTCCGTCGCGGTGAGCTGTGCAGCGCGGCCATCGGCTGGGGCTTATTGTTTCGCCGCAGCTTGCAGCAAAGGCACAAAGAACTCGAGTGCCCATTCGTGATGGGATCTGCTCATGAGTCGCCGAGGCGTGCGCGCGCCGCCGCGCGCTTGGTGGGAATGTGCTCGCTCGGGAACAGTCCCGGCGCCGGTTTCGCATTCTTCAAGAGCGCATTCGCCACCTGCACCAGGTGCACCTCGGTCGGGCCGTCGGCGACTGCCAGCATGGGAACGCCCATCCACATCTTGGCGAGCGGCGTGTCGCGCGAAGTGCCGAGGGCGCCGTGCAGATGTACCGCGCGCTCGACGATGTCGTGATAGACCTTGGCCATCGCCACTTTGGCCATGCCGATATGCGTGCGCGCGGCACCATGCGGCTCGTTGTCGATGATCCAGGCGGTCTTCAGTACCAGCAATCGGAATTGCTCCAGCTCGATGGCGGATTGCGCAATCATGCCCTTCACGAACTGATGATCGGCGAGCAAGCGCCCTTGAGTGCGGCGCGACACCGCGCGCTCGAGCATCATGTCCAACGCCCGACTGCAGACGCCGACCGTGCGCATGGCGTGGTGAATGCGTCCGCCGCCGAGCCGCGCCTGCGCCACCTTGAACGCCTCGCCGGGCTTTCCGAGCATGGCATCGGTCGGCACACGGACCCGGTCATAGTGAATGTAGGCTTGAGTGCCCTCATCTTCGGCGTCGTTCATGCCCGGGACGTTGCGCTTGATGACGATACCGGGACTTTCCGCCGGCACGATGAACATGGACATGCGCTCGTGCGGAGCATGATCGGGATTGGTTACGGCCATCACGATGAGGAATGACGCGTAGCGGGCGTTCGACGAGTACCACTTCTCGCCCTCGATCACCCATTCCTCCCCCTCACGCCATGCCTTGCAGGTGAACTCCTTGGGATCCGCACCTGCTTGCGGCTCCGTCATGGAAAAGCAGGACACGATGTCGCCGTCGAGCAGCGGCTGCAAGTAGCGCTTCTTCTGTCCGGCTGTGCCATACAGCGCCAGGATTTCGGCATTGCCCGTGTCGGGTGCGGCGCAGCCGAAGACGGTCGGCGCCCACGAGCAACGACCGAGGATTTCGTTCATGAGCGCGAGCTTGAGCTGCCCGAACCCTTTGCCGCCGAGCTCGGGCGGAAGATGGCAGGCCCACAGTCCCTGCCCCTTCACCTGCTCGCGCAGGGGCGCTATGAGGGCGCGCGCCTTTTGATTCTTCGTGTCGTACATCGCCCCGGCGCTCGGGAACAGGAGATCGAGCGGCTCGATTTCCTCGCGCACGAAGTTGGCCATCCAATCGAGCTTTACCTGAAAATCAGGATCGACTCTGAAATCCATGTGTGCAACGCCCCCGGCAGACGAATCAGCTGAGACTGGCCCCGGCGCGAGCGACCAACGCCTCGCTCTCGGCCCAAAGTCTGGCGGCGGTTGCATCGTCCTGCGCCGCGCGCGATGGTTCGAGCAACTGCCGGTTTTGAAAATATCCGCCGGTCATCGAGCCCGCCTCGGGCGCCGTGGCCAGCCAGACCACGGTATCGGCGCCGTGTTCCGGAGAGTGCGCTTTCAGCGTGCCCAGATAGCTTCTCATGCGCGGTTCTGCGTGACTCGAGAAGTTGCTGGCGACCACCCCCGGATGCATGACCAGTGCGACGATGCCGTCGGCCGCCGCGCGCCTCGCGAGCTCCCGAGTGAACAACACGTTACAAAGCTTGGCGAGCACATACGACTTGCCCGAGCTCCACTCGCGAGTCTGCTGCAGATCGCCCCAATCGATGCCGGAAGAGCTCTCGTGGGCGTTTGATGACACGCTCACCACGCGCACGGTTCCCGGAGCGGCGGTTGTAGCCGCCGCGCGCAAGAGCGGCATCAGGCGGTGGGTGAGCAGGAAATGGCCGAGATGGTTGCCCGCAAAGGTCGCCTCGTTTCCCTCTGCCGTGATGACCCGTTCGGCGCGCACACCGCCCGCATTGTTGATGAGCACATCCACGCGATCGGTCAGCGCGGCGATGTCATCCGCGATGCGTGCGGTATCCGATAAGAGCGCGAGATCGCCGCGGATCACGTCGACTCGTGCACCCGGGGCGGCCGATGCACGAATATCGCCGGCAGCGGCCGCCGTGCGCTCCGCGTCGCGTCCCAGGGCGATCACATGCCAACCGCGCGCCGCCAACGCTCGGGCGGCGGCCTGCCCCACTCCGGAGCTGGCACCCGTGACCACTGCTACGCGGCTTTCTATCGTCATGCTCCAACCCCCAGTGAATCGGGCATTCCTCGCACCCGCGCTCGATGTCATTATAGGCCATGGGGATTAACGCCGTGAGAACGGGATCGGCGAGGCCGTCACGACGCTCGGCGAAGCGACCCGGCGCCGGGCGGCCGACGCGCGAGCAGGCAGAGCTGCGTCATGAGGAGCTTTTGGACCGTGCACTCGAGCTCTTCCTCAAGAGGGGTTTCGAGGTAACCACCGTCGCGGCAATCGCCGCCGCCGTCGGCATGGCAAAACGCTCGGTTTATGCCCGCTACCCGAACAAGGCGGCACTGTTCAAAGCCTCGGTCCAGCGAGCCATTGAACAATGGACCGTCCCCGTCGAGGCCTTGCGCCGCGCAGAAAGCGATGATCTGGAAGCGACATTAATAGCGGTGGCGCGCATCCGCATGGCCAATGCCACCACGCCCGCCGGCCTGCGGCTGCAGCGCATCGTCAATACCGAGTCCTATCGATTTCCGGAGATATTCACGCAGGCATTCGAGCAGGGTACGCGGCCGACGATCGACTTCCTGGCCGATTTGCTGCGCCGGCATACGCAGGCGGGGAGAGTGAGCATCGCCGAGCCTGAAATCGCGGCCACGGCATTCCTCAGCATGGTGGTTGGGGGCCCGCTTCGCGCCGTGGTGTGGGGCAAGGCGATCGACCCGACCGCCATGGAGGAGCGCATTCGCTTCTGCGTACGGCTTTTTCTCGATGGCGCGCGGCCGCGCTGACGGCCCGAGAACGAGACCCCAGCGCGAGTCTCAGCGTCCCCCGCCGCCCGGCAATAACTCCGGATGCCGCGCTTCGACCATGCGCCGAAAGCCGTCGCGCCAATGCACGCGGGTGCGGCCCAGAATCTCATGCATGTAGGTGACATCGGGCCACAGCGCGGTATGCGCCGCCGGCGTGTATTCGAAAATCGGCTCGATCCCGACGAGCGTACCGAGATAGGCGCAATAATCCTCCGCGCTCACGGTCTCGCTGCCCGCCCAGTTGACGACGACCGGAGGGAGCGCGGCCACTTGCAGGGCTCGGATACCGAGGTCGACGTAGTCGTCCTCGTAGATCGGGTTGAAGTTGCTGGGCTTATCGGGGTGAAGCGGTATCGGCTTCCGCTGCAATATCAGCTCCAGCCGATCGGCGGGCGCGCCGCCCAACGGACCGTAGGTCGAGCAGATGCGGATGATGGTGAGCGGAACTTTGAAGTGCTCGGCGACCCAGGTGCAGACCGCCTCGCCCGCGATTTTCGAAAAGCTGTAGTTCGCCCGGTCCGGCACGCCCGGACCGTCCGCCTCGGTGAGCGGTCGGTGCCCCTGATACTTGTAGATCGAGCCGGTCGAGCAATACACGAACCCTTTCGCCTTGCGGCAATGATGCATCAGTTTGCCGGAGTGATCCGCGTTGGTCAGAACGCAGCGGCGCCAGTCGCCCGCGCCGGGATCGACGGCGGCATGAAAGACATAAGTAAAGTCGTCGGGAACCGCCGAGAAGTCGCCGGTGGACATGTCGAGCCGCAGCGCTCGCACACCAGCCGCCGCAAGCCGGTCACCGTCGCCAGGTTTGCTGAGTCGCGCCGCTCCCCAGACCTCGTTACGCTTCGCGAGTGCGCGCGCGATCGGGAACGCAATCTTCCCGGTGGTGCCCGTGATCAGTATCTTCTCGCCGTCGATCACCCGAACCTCCCGCGTGACTGTGCCGCCTCCGGCGGGTTGTTGCAGCTCGCCTCATTAAGGTGGGAAGATCTTGTGATGTCAATCCTCGCGGGAACGCCTTCCGACGATACGCCGGCGATCGGAGCCACCGGGCACGCGGACGTCACGACCCTGTTCGTGTCGATGTCGGCCCGGCATCCGGAAGGTCGCGATGCGGATTATCTGGCATGGCATTCGCTTGATCACCGGCCCGAGCAGCACCGGCTGGCGGCGTTGCGCGCCTCTTTCCGGCTGGTGTCGACTCCCGCCTGCCGGGCAGCCCGAGCGGTCCGGCACGACCGCTACGATGCGACCGATCACTTGATGACCTACCTGTTCAAGGATCTGGACGGGCTGACGGGATTCAGCGAGCTGAGCACCGCCTTGGCGCAGGCGGGGCGCGTACCGTACTTGCTACCCGTCGTCGAGCGTTCGGTCTATCGACTGAACGGTAAGCTTGCGGCACCGCGTATCAAGGCGGGCGCGGACGTGTTGCCGTGGTGGCCTGCCAAGGGCGTGTATGTACTCATCGAGCGCGGAGAGGAGTCACCCGCCGCGCTCATCGAGACCGCCGGTGTGGGCGGAATATGGTGGGGCGGTTCGTTGTCGATGGGTCCCCGCTACGCGACCGCGCCGAATGACGGCCTGCAGATTAGCTATTGTTTTCTCGATGCCGATCCCGCGGACACCGCCGTGAGGCTGCGTCCCGCCCTCGAGGCGCGATGGGCGCGCGGCAAGATCGCGCCGCTGTTCGCGGCGCCGTTTCACACTCTGGTTCCCCACGAGTGGGAACGATTTGTCCCCTAGCGGGAGCAGCAACCATTTCGCGGGTCACAGCCCCCGGATCATCGTCCAACGCTCGGGCGTCATCCAGCAATATTCGAGATAGTGGCCGAGGGTGTCCCGCGCATCCAGGTAGAGCCACAGCAAATGGCCGGGTGTGCCGCCCTCCATCGCGATGGGAAACCTCTCCTGATCGACGCGGGCGCGAAACTCCGCCCAGTCGGGTACTCGCATGCACACGTGGTGAAAGCGCATCGGGGATTCATCGCTCAGCCCTTCCTGGTAAACCTCGATGAGACCGGACACAGGCTCTATGATCTCGTACTGGATGTCGCCTATCCACCCGAGCGCGAGCTTGACGCTCGCCGTTCCACGTCCGGCGCGCGTGGTGAGCTCGTAGCTCACCTCCATTCGCCGAAATTTGTCGAACCCGTAACGAGTCCGAAAGATGTCGAGCGCACCGTCCAGATCGCGAGTCACGTACGCGTTTTGATAGTGATTCTGTAGATGCATAACCTAGCCCTCGGCCTCGACCTCGTAGCGAGACAGATATCGCTCGAACATCGATCGCACCTTGCCGGGGGTGAGCCCGAACTGATCGAGCGCGTACTCATGCTTGCCGAACTTGCCCTGCGGGTTGTCGGCGAGCCACGTACGCATGGCGTGCTCCGCCGCCGGCGTGAAAGCGTCTCCCAGCGACTCGTAGAGCTTGCGCATCGTCGGGATCGGATCACGCATGAGATCCGCGTAATGCACATCGATGATGCGGTCATACCCGAGCCGTTCGCGTGAATTCATGATTCGATTCGCATGCTCGACCGCTTGCCACGGATAGTTCTCGGCCAACCACGCGATATCGGGCTGCAGGCCGAATGCGCTGTTGCCCATCCGCATGAGACTGCAGAAGGAACCGGTGGCCGCGATCGGATCCCGATGTGCCCACACCAGGCGCGCATCCGGATAGATCTTGAGGAGGGTCTCGATCCACAGCCCATGCGATGGCTGCTTGAGACTCCAGACGCCCGGCGCATCGGCCTGCAATAATTGCAAAAAGCGCTTGTGATACTGATAAGTCGATGTGAGATCGGCGTCGTGAAACAGCCAGTCGCGGTAGTTCGGCAGCCTGCCGCGCCCTTCCCACATGAGCGCCTTGAAGTCGCTCTGGATGAAGAACATGCACTCGTTCGGATAGATGGCCGAAAATCGATAGTACTTCCCCATCTCAGGGCGCGCAGCGAGCATCTGGCGCTCCTGCTCCAGCCGCGCGAGCGCCCGTGGATCGTTGTACAACGTCGCCGTCGTGGGAGGGGGCACCGGATCGTCGATTTCCCAGGTGAGCGGCGAGCGGCGCGCCGGATCGGCGGCCAGCAAATTGCTGAGCAGCGTCGTGCCCGTGCGTGGAATGCCAAGGACGAAGAGCGGCCGCTCGATGGGGCGGCTGAGCAACTCCGGACGTTGCTCGAGGTACGCGGTCGTCTTGAGCCGGGTGGCCAGCGCGCCGATGAGCGCGCCACGGAAGCGCTGAATACCCATGTCGGGATAGCTCACCCGATTGGCATCCGCCAGAAGCACGCCCAGCCCTTCTCGAAAGCTCTCGCTGTCGAACCGCTCGACGCCCGTCGCTTTACCCGCTGCATCGATCAATTCGTCCGCATTGAAAGTTTGCGCCATGGAGAACCCCTGCTCCGCGAAAATGAATTTAGCCGGGCGCCAGCAACTCGAGCACCTTCTCATCGGCCGCAGTCAGAATCCTGGTGCCGCGGCGAAGCGGCTGGATGCAGACATGATCTGCGCCGGCCTCGAAATGTTGCCGGAGACGATCGCCGATGGTTTTCTCATCGCCCCACGCGACGATGGCGTCGACCAATCGATCGGAGCCGCCGTTTTCCATGTCCTCTGCGCTGAAGCCGATTCGCAGATAATGATTGCGGTAATTGGGCAGCGTAAACGACATGCCGATGGCCTCGCGGGCGATCGCTCGCGCGACTGACGGATCTTTTTCCAGAAGCACCATTTGCTCGGGACACAAGAGCTTGCCGGGCCCGAGGATTCTGCGGGCTTCGGCCGTGTGCTCCGGCGTCACGTTGTAAGGATGGGCGCCGTCGGCCAGAGCGGCGGCCACCTCGAGCATTTTTGGACCTAAAGCGCCGATCACTGTCTTCGGCTTTTCAACCGGCGCCGGGCCCAAGTATTTCATACGGGCCATGGCTTCCAGATAGCGCTTCATCTTCGGCGCGGGCTTTTCGAACGTGTGGCCTAGCACCCCTTCCACGAACGGACCGTGAGACACGCCTAAGCCCAGCAGGAAGCGTCCGCCCGATTGCTCCGCCAGAGCGTATTGAGCATTGACCGCCGCAAACGGATCGCGCGAATAGATGCTCACAATTCCGGTAGCAAGGTTGAGCCGGTTCGTCTGCGCCAAGAGCCACGAGCAGGTAACCAGGGGATCGCGCGCCGTGATCTCCGGCACCCAGAGAGCTCCGTAACCCCACGACTCGATGCGTCGCGCAAACGCGGCGCTGTCGGGCGCGCTCATGAAGTTGACCAGCGCCCAGACCCCGAGTTTGCCGATGTTCATGGGTCAAGAAGCGAGGTGGGGAACTCCCGCAGGAGTACCTCGTTCCTTCTCGTAGGCGTCGATGTCGTCATAGCAGGCCTCGACGATCCCCGAATAAGTCTCGCGAAAGAACTTGCGCTGTTCCGCGTGATCGAACACGAAGGGGCGGTTGTTTTCAACGGCACGCAACACGATCGGCGCGATGGCCTCCGGGGGATAGAAGGCGGGAGGCATACCCTGAAAGGAAGCCTTGGGAATGTGGACCGCTCCTTCGCTCGGGCCGCCGAACCGGGAGGGACGGTAACGCGAGTTGTTGGCCTTCATGCCTGTCGCCACGCCGCCCGGACAGTAACTGGTGGTACGGATACCGTACTCTTTCATTTCCAGCGACAGGTTCAGCATCGCGCCGATGATGCCTGCCTTTGCCGCGGAATATGGCACGTGCACCGGGATCCAGCCGGGCAGCAGCCCGGCCATGGAGGCCGTTGCCACGATGTGGCCTTCCCTCGCCGCCATCATGTCGGGCAAGAAGGCGCGAGCGGTATTGAGGACGCCCATCAAATTGACCTGAATGATCCAGTCGACGTCATCGTCCGACATATCCATGAGCGGGTCGAAAGAGGTTGCTCCCGCGTTGGCGAAAACGAGTTTGATGAAACCGAGCGCGGCGGTTGCCTCGGCCTTCATCCGCTTGATGGAATCGCGCTCGCACACGTCGCAGTGAATGGCCACGGCCTTCCCGCCCGCCGCCTTGATCTCGTCCGTCACCTTGCGTGCGTTGTCGAGGATGATGTCGGCGACAGCGACCGCGACGCCCTGTTTGGCCAGTTGCTTCGCCAAGGCCATACCGATGCCGCTGCCGCCGCCCGTCACCACGGCCGCTCCTGAGATCTCAGTCATAGTACCCCCTCTCGAATTTAACAAGCGTTTGCAAGCCTACGCCAATTCCGGCTTACCGGGGTCATCGGGATATGCGCGCAACGACAGAATCAACAGCGCGGCCACTGCGGCTACCGGAATACCGCCCAGCAAGAAGAAACGATAGCTATGCGTCTGGTCGAAGATATACCCCGCCACGACGGGGCCTAATCCCACCGAGACGGCTATCACGCTGCTGAGAGCGCCGAATATCTTGCCGAAAGCGCGCATTCCGAAATGCCGCGAAATCAGGTAAGACAGCATGTGCGGCTCGGCGCCGCCGCTCATGCCGAACAGCACCACAGGCAGCACCCGCAAGGCCGCCGAACTGCTCGGCAACAGGAGCAGGCAGCAAGGCACTATCAGCAGAGCGAGAAAAAAAGCCAGCAAACGGTTGCCCGGAAGGCGATCGGCGAGAGCGCCGCAAATGAGCTGCCCGCTGATGCCGGCGATACCCGCCAAGCCGGCCACCCAGGTCGCATCACCGCGAACGAGGCCCGTGCCGCTGAGCAGAGGAATCATATGGACGAGAAGGCCCACGATCAACGAATTGGCCAGCAATGTAGCGACGGCGATCTTGACGAACGTGGCCGAGGTCACGCCTGCGCGCGCTGATACACCCGTCAATACGGCGACGGAGCGCTGCTCGCCGCCCGGCGCAATCCGCAGCCGGTCGCTGCGGCCGTAAAAGAATAAGTAACAAACCACGCAGACCAGAGTTCCCCAGCCGAGACCCATGACGGCGTAAGCGAGACGCCAGCCGAACGCGTTGATGAGGTGACCTGCAAGAATAGGCGCCACCAGGCCGCCGAGGCCCCCTCCCGCCCATACGATGCCGAGTGCCACGCCGCGGCTGACCTTGAACTCGCTCGACACAGCCGCCGACCACATCAGCGGCCTCGGTATCTGTGCGATCACGGAATACAAAATCCACAACCCGAACCACTGCACGATGGAACCTGTCGCCGTGCCGAACAGTGCAAAAGCCGCGCCGGCCAACAGAACCCCCGGCACGCCGAACCGGCGCGGCCCCCAGCGATCCAGCATCCCGCCGAACAAGGGTGCAAGGACCACGCCTGAAACGGAATAAACCCAAAGAGCGGCGGCTATCTGCGCACGGCCCCAACCAAACGCTTGCTGCAGGGGCGCGATGAACGCCCCCAGCGAGCTGAGCGCGATAGCCATCATGCTCGCGCCGAGGGAGGAAGCGAGCACGAGCTTCCAGTGGCTACGCCACTCTTCACGCGCCTCTGCGTTCATGTTCAGCCGGCCGGGAGTTCGAGGTATTCGGGCCGGCCGGTCTGCGATCTCCAGAACTCAGCTTCGTCCATGGAATGCGTGCCGTCGGAGGACTTGTAGGTAGGCGCAGAGGCTCGGAAATTCACGAAGCTCAGCCCTGTCCGACCCACTTGAAACCCATATTTTGTATGCGCCGCGATCGCCACGGCCGTTCCGGGACCATAGCCGCGGTTGCCCACCCGAAGCTCGCCGTCCCTTACAAAAATGATCTCGTCCTCGGAATGAGAATGGACGGCCACCGGGTTACCGCCCACGTAGAAGTCGTTCTCATGCAACCAAAGGTGACAGGATGACGGACTCGCGTCGGCGTGCAGTGCACCGCCGGCCAGCCCTTGACCGCCGAGGTCGCGATTGCAGGGGACGCGCTCTCTCGGCAGCAGCCGCAGACGAGGTGCGCCCTGCTCGCCCGGTCGCTGCTTTTTCGGGGTGAAGAACAAGAGGGTCGCGGCGTTGTCGACAGCGCTGATCTCGGCGGGCGCGCCGCGCTCCACGATCAGGCTCGATCGCTCGGCCAGGTGAACCCCCTGCACGGCCACGGCGCCCATCCAGACATATACGAGGGTATCGGTCCCTGGACTTCCGACGTTCACGACCGTATCCGGGGCCAGCTCATGGACGTGCAAACGCAGCGGATCTGTTTCCCTATTGAAATAGGCACGCGATTGGATCAGTCCGCGTCCGCTCGGTGCTTCCATCGGCACGGCTTTCTCACGCGTAACGAATTCTACCCTTGCCATTCAGGTTCCCGTTCGTGCTGAGCCGCCGCCTGCGCCTCAATGCTCGTATTTGGTCGCGTTGATCTGCTCGGCGAGGTGGAGCGCGAGGCGCGGCAGACGCTTGCGAAGCTGCTCCGCGTTGAGCTGCGCCATCTCGCTCGGTAGCGTCTTGCGCTTATCATGGGTGCCGAACGTGACGGTGAGCTTGCCTGTCGCCGGATCCCAGCTCCACGAGCATATCGGCTCACCGTTGTCGTCCGACCAAGCGCCCGCCACGATCGAATCCTTCGAATTCGCGAAACTGTGAGAGTTCGCCATCGGTCTCTCCGGACATAACGAATGGATACTCCGGCCGATATTACTCCGAAGCGCACCGCCCTGCCCCTGAGGCCGCTAAGATTATGCGCGGAAGACCTCGATGGACTTGCGAGAGGAGAGCATCACCAGCGGTATCGTGCGCCGCGTGGCCCGCTGATACTCCGTGTAGGGCGGATACACTTTTTCCATGAACGCCCAGATGGCAGCGCGCTCCGCGTCCTGCGGCTCGCGCCAGTTCGCCGCATAAGCCTGACACCCGATTTGGAAACCTACTTCGGGTGTGCTCTTCAAGTTGACATACCAGGCGGGGTGAACGTCGGCGCCTCCTTTCGATGCGACGATCACGACCTCGCCGCCGATATCTCCGTAGATCAGGGGAGCGATTCGCACGTCGCCACTGCGGCGGCCGAGCGTTCGCAGCAACAGTGTGGTCGTGAAGGCGTGTCCACCGATGGCGCTCAGGTCAACGATGTGACCGTCCGCCCCGCCCGATTGCAGGTAAGACCGCAGATGCTCCGCCATCCAATTGCGTCGCGCGATTTCGATGTCGGTGGTAATCACCTTGTCCTGGCTCATCGCTCTCTCCTGCCGCGGGGCGCCGCGCGCATTCTCATGATCGGGCTTATGATATGGGTTCCACCCCTAGGACCCCACCATAATGGACACCGCCAAGGTTTCATATCGCGAGCGCGACGGCCTCGCAACGCTTACCCTCAATATGCCCGAAAAGCTCAACAGCTTGAGCACTCCGGTGTTCGAGGAACTGCTCGCGCACATCGAGCATCTCGAGGCCTCGACCGATTCTATCGGCTGCGTTCTCCTACGCGGCAACGGCCGGAGCTTTTCGGCCGGCCACGATCTCGGCACACTCAGCGCCGAAGAGGCGGGAGAGCCCACGTTCCAGGCCAAAGTCGTGGAACGCTTGGCCAATTTGCCGCAACCCCTCATCGCGGCGGTTCACGGTCATTGCTACACAGGAGCGCTTGAGCTCGCACTCGCCGCCGACATCATCCTCGCCTCCGAGAATGCGCGCTTTGCGGACACGCATGCCAAGTGGGCGCTGACGCCTGTGTGGGGGCTCAGCCAACGATTGCCGCGGCGCGTGGGTGTCGCCAAGGCCGCGGAGATGATGTTCAGCTGCCGCACCTACACGGGAGTGGAGGCGGCCCAAATGGGCCTCGCGAGCGCGTGCTTCGCGGACGCGACGTTCGACGCGGACGTCGAAGGTTTCGTACGCGCCGCTCTCGCAAATTCATGGTTCAGCCTGCGCGAAATCAAGCGACTGCTGCTCGACACCGAGGGGATGACGCTCAGAGCGGGATTGGCCCATGAAGTGTTCCGCACACGCGGCACCGGGCCGGACATGCAAGCCCGCATCGCGAGCTTCGCGCAGCGCAAGCGCTGAGGGAAATCTGCCCGCGCGCTCAGAGCTTCGTCAGCTGATAATCTCCCGCGTCGTCCACCTGCGCGCTCCATCCGGGATAAACGACGATGGTCGTGAAGGTTTCTTCGATAATGGCCGGCGCGACAATTTGATGCCCGGGCTTTAGCTCCGCACCGCGATACACGTTCGTCTTTTGGTAACCGTCGCCTAAGTTGGCGCGGCGCGTCTTGGCGACCGGCGCCGCGACTTTTGGAGCCGTGAATCCCCCGGCCGTGCGTGGCGCCGGAGTTTCCGCATACGTCGACAGGCGCACTCCCACGACCTCAGGAACTTCACCCTCACGCACGTGCCCGTACTCCTCCATGTGGCGTTTATTGAACGCATCGATGGCTCTCGCCCCGAGGGTGTCATCCACGAAAGACAGATCCTCGGCGCCTCGATTCGTCTTGATATCGAAGGTCAGCGACCAGTTCTGCCCCGGATAGCGCATTTTCATCTGGTACTTGGCAAAGACTTGCTGCCGCGAAAAATTGGCCTCGCTGAAGTACCGCTCTGCGCGCTGATCGAGCTCCCTCCACAGAGCCCGGAGCTTCCCTACGTCGAGCGCTGTCGCCGGCGCGATGTAGGAGCGCTCCTCGTCGATGCTGGGATTGGCCACCAGCGCGCCCAATGCGGAGAAGGCCGGCGATGCCTTCGGCACCAGGACTCGGTCGATTCCCAAGTCCTGCGCCTGCACCGCCGCGAACACCGGCCCGTTGCCCCCGTACGCCAGCATGATCATCTGGGTGGGATCGATCCCCTTCTCCGCCGTGGTTCGCCTGACCGCCTGGGTCATGTTGGCATTCACCACACGCCATGAATCGAAGGCCGCCTCCTCGGCACCGTATCCCATCTGCGCACCGATGCGTCGGAATGCCTCCTCGATGCCTGCCGTGCGCAACGCAAAACTGCCGCCCGCAAACTCGGAATCCGCGGACAGGATGCCGAGCATCACCAATGCATCGGTGATGGTCGGCCGCTCACCGCCGCGGCCGTAACAGATCGGCCCCGGCTCCGCGCCCGCGGATGCCGGCCCGACTTCCAGGGCGCCCTTGTTCACGTGACAGATCGAGCCGCCGCCGGCTCCCAGCGTCTCGACTTTCACCATGGGGACGCCGATCAAATAGCGGTGGTGCATGTTCCAGGCCGCATCGGCGGGCGCGGCGCCCGCCAGCACGACCGATACGTCGTATGACGTGCCGCCCATATCCACGCACAGCAGATCGGGATAGCCTTTGTCGCGACCCACGTGCGCCGAGCCCATCACACCGCCTGCCGGTCCCGAGGACAGCACGCGGATGGGCGACCCTTCGATGTACTCCTTGGTCATCACCCCGCCGCTCGCCTGCATGACCATGAGTTGATTTCGATATCCGGCTGCCTTGAGCCGCGAGACCAACGTCTCGAGATAAGAAGTGACGCGAGGCGCTATATACGCGTTGACCACCGTGGTGCTGGTGCGATCGTATTCGGGAGCGCGCGGCAGCACTTGATGCGAGCAAGAGATGTGCACGCCCGGCATCTCTTCGGCGACGATCTCGGCGGTGCGCTTTTCGTGGCTGGGATTCACGAAGGAGAACAAATAGGAGATCGCGACCGATTCCACCTTCTGCTTTTTCAATCTGCGGCAACATTCGCGCACGGCATTCTCGTCGAGCGGCTTGTGGACGCTGCCGTCGAACAGAATACGCTCCGGCACGGTCAGCCGCCGACGGCGCGGCGTGATCTGCGGGGGCGGCGCGAGCCTTACGTCCCAGATGCTTTCTGTGAAGCCGCGCCGATACTCCATTTCGTCGCGGAAGCCCTCGGTGGTGATCAATCCCGTGAGCGCGCCGTTCATCTCGATCAACGTGTTGTCGGCGATGGTCGTGGCGTGCACGATGGCGTCGCACTGTCCGAGGAAGTCGTTCAGCGGCAAGCCCTGGCGCTCGGCGACGATCGCGAGGCCCGTCATGACGCCGATGGACCGATCCGCCGGTGTGCTCAGGTTTTTGTGAAGAATGAGCTCCGAGCCTGTGAGGACTGCAAAGTCGGTGAACGTGCCGCCGATATCAATGCCGATTCGATAACCCATTCACCCGCCCGCTTTCTTCCGTCATCTTCTTCCTGAGGTCGCGAGTCGCGGCCAGATCGACCTGGATGTCGTACTCCTCCAACGAGCCGGTCAACACGACGCCGTATTTGTCGCGCGCGCGCGGGATGCTCACGATTTCGTCGAGCACATCCTCCTTCACCTTTTCCGGATCGCGCAGCAACGGGGATTCGAATCCCGCGCCCCCGCCATGCTGATAAGCGATCACGGCCCCGGCTGGAAGCTGGGCGCGCGCAGTCAGCGAGACCTCGAACTCATTGGGCGTCCCCACTTCGAAATGATTGGTATAGGAACTGGCGTCGTCGCCGCCGCACATGCCTCGCAGCGGATGCGCGGCCGACACCATCCAGGCCATGGCCATGGTCGGCTCCAGCACCTGCTTCACATTGAGGCTGCCGGGCTGGCCACGCCAGCGCCCCGCCCCTTCGGAGTCGATGGTCATTTCGCGGCTGATATTGATGACGGGAAAACGGCTCTCCCCGTCTTCGGCTTCCGACAGCAGCAAATTACCGAGCGCCACCGGACACGAGCCCCAGCCGTCGATGCCTTGCACGGCGGATACATCCATGGTGCGTGTATCGACACCTTGGTCCATCCACATCTGTCCGTTCTTGAAGCCGATCACCGCATTGGGCATGCCGATTTTGTAGACCTGCGGCGCGGAACGCTCGGGCGCAATCTGCGACAAAGCAATGCATACGGCTTCGGTGATCTCGCAGGCCGGATGAAATGACCCGAGCGCCGCCGGCTTGTTGGGCGGCGGGTGAGCGATGGTGTTCTCGGGGATGACGATTTCGACCGCGTTGAACAGCCCCTCGTTCTTCACGATACCGGGATCGATCGCCGAGGCGATCTGCGTCATCACGTAGCCGCGGCTGTTGGCAAACGTATTCCACACGCCGACCAACTCCGGGCGAGCGTCAGTGCCCGTCAAATCGACCGTGAGCTGGTCGCCGCGCACGACGCAGGCCACATGCACCTGCACATCCTTGGTCCCCAGCGTGTCGTGATCGATGAAGACGTCCGCTTCGTATTTACCATCGGGCCAACGGCCGATCTCTTCTCGAAAGAGCTTTTCGGTGTGATCGATGTTGTAGTTGACGGCAGCCTTGACGACCTCAGACCCCCACTTCGCAATCACCGCCTCGAGCAGCTTGACGCAATGCTGCACGGCTCCAATCATGGCGGCGAGATCACCCGCAAAGCTCGCGAAGCGATTGTTGCGCTCGATGAGCTTGATGACGTCGCGTCGCTTCTCACCGCGATGCAGGAGCTTCAGGCACGGGATGGCCAGCCCTTCGGTGAAAATATCCGTGGCCTCCAGCGTGAAGCCGCCCGGATCTTTGCCGCCCGTGTCGCCCTGGTGCGCCTGCAGCGCCTGAATCAAGATGAGCTCGCCTTTGTCGTCGAACACCGGGGCGTACACGTTGTAATCGGGCAAATGGCCGCCGCCGTAATCCGGATCGTTCCCGAGGAAGACATCGCCCGGGCCCCATTCATAGTCCTCGTAGTGCTCCAACCCATAGCGCGCTGTCAGCTGCGAAATGAACACGAGGTGGGGTGTGCCGATGGAGACGGCGGCAAGACGCCCGTGCGCGTCGAGCACGCTGCCGTTACGCTCGTTGGATTGGTTGATGATGGGCGATGACGCGGCCCGGCCCAGATGAGTCGCGGCTTCGAAGCATACGGTCTCGAACGCACCGCGGATGATGCCGGCGGTCACCGGGTCGATCTTGGCCGAGGTCTTCAGCGGCGGGCGCTTCGCGGCCAGTGTCTTGTTCAACTCGAACGACATGTCGACCCTCCTGTGCCCGTGCTACTCAGACCGCCACCGCGACCGCAACGTCGCGATCCTGCGGTTGCACTTGCTTGGCACGCGCAGCGATATCGTTGGCGGCCACGAAGCCAAAGGTCATGGCCGGCCCGATGGTGCCACCGGCTCCCGGGTAGCAATTGCCGAAGGGGCTGCCGGAGGCGTTGCCTGCGGCGTACAGGTTGGGAATCGGCCGTCCGCTACCGTCCAATACGCGTGCGCGCGAATCCGCCTTGAGACCGCCTTTGGTCCCCAAGTCCCCCAAGTGCATCGGCACCGCGTAGAACGGCGCAGCCTCGATGGTGCCGAGTGAGGGATTGGGCTTGGACGTGGGATCGCCGAAGAATCGATCGTAGTCGTTGCCGCCCCGGCCGAACTCCGGATCCTTGCCGGCGCGTGCGTACTCGTTCATTTTCTGCACCGTCGCCCTGAGCGCATCCACCGGAACTGCAATCTTGGCTGCAAGCTCCTCGAGGGTGGCCGCCTTGAAGATGTAGTGATCCCAGAAGTCGATGGGAATTTTGCGATCCGGCATCACCGCCGTCGGCATGAAGCCGCCTGCCGTGAACTTGGCGCGAAAGTGCGCATCGAAGACCAACCAGCAAGGACAGTTGCTGCCGGTCTTTTGCTGATCGACCACCATGGCTTTGCCGAAATCGTCGTAACCGCAGGCCTCATCCACGAACCGTACGCCCTGACGGTTGACGCAAACGCTGTGCGGACGTCCCACATCGAAGGCCGCTTGATGGATTTCCTCGAAGTTCGACGTGGTCGGCATGGGCATGTGCATGGTCGGAATCCACCAGCCGGCCTCGGTGTGCTCGGTGGCGGCTCCGATCTTCATACCCGCCAGCAGCGCTTCCCCGCGGTTCGCATCCTCGGGCGAGCTGCTGTGACGAGTGAGCCCCGGCACCGGAAAGAATCGATCGCGCAGCTCCTGATTCCATTCGAATCCGCCGGCGCAGAGCACAACACCCTGCCGCGCCGCGATGTCATAGGACCGGCCGTAGCTCGTGACGCGCACCCCGTTCACCTTGCCGTCGGCGAGCAGCAACTCGCCGAGCTTCGTCTCCAACCGCACTTCGATACCGCGCTCGAAAATCCGTTTGTAGATCTGACCCATGAGGGCCGCACCGGAGGTGAACCGCCGATCGCGCCGGCTGATGCGGCGTGTGCCGAAGTCCGTCCAATAGCGCCACAAAATCTTCAAGAGCACGCGCCGCCAGCCCTTGGCGCGTGCCGACAGGGCGAAGAACTCGGACAGGTCCATGGCATAGCGATTGAGCAGCTTGAAGCGCGTATATTGCTCGCGCATCAATGTAAATTTATCGCCGAGCTCCGTGCCGTCGAAAGTCGGACAGATGATGGAGCGGTCCGCCCGCGCACCCGGCGTGTCCGGGAAGTAATCCGGCCAGGTGGCCGCCATCACGGCGATGCCGTGGGACTGCAGGAAGCGCACCATCTCGGGTCCCTGATCGACGAACGCTTCCAAGCGTTCGCGCTGGATGTTGCCGGAGACCAGATGATTCAGGTACTCGAGCGCCTGCTCGCGGCTGTCGCCGGCTTTCGTGAGGCCGTGGTTCGGGATCCAGAGCACACCCCCGGACGTTGCCGAGGTGCCGCCGTACTTGTGCGCTTTCTCGATGATGAGCACCGAGAGACCCAGTTCGCGCGCGCGCAGCGCCGCCGTTGCTCCGGCCGCCCCCGATCCCACTACGACGACATCGTAAGCTTGCGATTTCATTATGTGACTCCGCCCATCCTAATAGGGATAGATGTTCATCCAATCCCGGGACGGCGTCTACGCCGTGAGTGCCTACGGCAGCCTTCCGCTAGCCTACAAGCGCGTCACGAGTTGCCTGAGGCTGCAATCATCTCGGTGCGCAATGCCGCGCCCCGCCGCCAGCCGCCCGGCCGGCCGTCGGCCTGGGTATACTTCGGCGTTATAGCACGTTGGCACTGGATATTATTGGTAACTGCATTATGAGCAAAACACCCTCTTCCAATGAAAAACCGGTCTTGCTGGTCACCGGTGCCAGCTCGGGGTTGGGCGACGGGATCGCCCGCCGATTTGCGGCCGGCGGCTATCGAGTCGTGGCGGTCGCGCGGCGGAAAGAGCGCCTGGAGAGCCTCGCAAAGGAGCTGTCGCCGATCACTGCGATCGTGACGCTCGCTGCCGACGTCACCTCCCCGGATGCCCCCGAGCGAGCCGTCGAGCTCGCGATCAAATCCTTCGGCCGTCTGGATTGCTTGGTGAATAACGCGGGTACCGGCAAATGGGCGCCGGTCCACGAGACGGACGACGCAACGCTCAACGAAGTGATCGAGACCAGCCTCAAAGCCCCATTCCGCTTTTCCCGCGCCGCACTCAAAGTGATGCATGCGCCTGCGTCCATCATCAACGTCGGCTCGGTCTTCGGAATCCTCGGAGGATTGGATGGGGGCGTCTATTGCGCGGCCAAGGCCGGCCTCATCGGCCTGACTCAAGCGCTTGCCGTGCAGTACGGTGCGAAGGGTATCCGCTCGAATGTCGTTGCCCCCGGGGTCATCAAGACCGATATGACCAAGGATTACTGGGACGCTCCCGGGTTTCGCAGACTCAACCAGGAGATGACCCCGAGCGACCGCGAGGGCACGATCGCGGACGTGGCCAACGCGGTGTACTTTCTCGCCTCGGAAGAAGGCAGCTTCATCAACGGGCAGACGCTCTCTCTCGATGGCGGATGGTCGACCACGAAGTTCTTGAGTTACGAAGCGCTGACGCGCTAACCAGCCGCGACCTCGATCCAATCCTCGACGACTCGAACCGGATAGGTCGCGATGGGGTCTTTTGCCGGCGGGTTCATCGCGCGCCCGGTCGCCAGATCGAATCGCGCCCCATGAACCGGACACCCGATCCAGCCCCTCGACATGCGTCCGCATTCGAGCTTCTCGTGTGCATGCGAACAGATGTTCGACACGGCGTACAGCCGGTCGTTGCTGTTACAAACGAGGACGGCGACGCCGTTGACGTCAACCGCCTTCTTGGTTCCCGGCGGCAGCTCCGCGAGATTCAACACGCGAGCGAACGCGCTCCCCACGGCCTCTACTGTCAACGCGCGGCGCTCAACGCGACGGTAGTCGCTCGATGTCCGGCCTCTTCGCGTCCATGGCGAGGTATTTCTCGACGGCCTTCTCGAAATGGCGGACGCGCACTTCCTGATAGTTGCCGAGCGTCAATCCGTGCTTCGCGCTGGCCTCGAGCCCTTCCTGCTGCAAGAACAAGTTGTCCGTATCCTGATCGAGAATGGCGCCGAAACCCGGATCCATGCCGGCGGCTTCTTTGAACGATTGATCGTCGCGCAAATGGATGGGCTCGACCGGCTCCGGCCGCTTGCCATCGAGCGGCACGGGCCGCATGAACAAGACCTCGTACAGACACTTGCGGTGATCGCGCGGATCCGGACGGAAGCGGTAGATCATCGGCAGGGAGATGCCCGGGAATACGAAGAAATTCGGGAAAATCGTATAGGAGAAGCAATCGAGGAGCTCGGAATCCGAGACTGCGCTCAAATCGGTATTGGTCGCTTTCTCGAACATGCCGCGGAACATCTCGGCCATGACCTGACGCGCCGAGCCGCCCTCGCTCACGGTGGGCTTCGATGAGCCGCCGAGTGCGCCGCTGTCACCCAAGGTAAATTGATCGAGAATGTCCTGCTCCGTGTGCTTGCCGTACAGATGCGGGCTCAACACGCCCAATGTGGAGATGAAGCGGTTGACATGCTCGCCGTACACGTCGTACTGCGAATTGGCGTCGGCGTTCGACACCGCGACTTGCGGGTGTGTCCGGATGACGTGATAGGCCTCCAGGAATGCCTCGATCGCCAGCTTCCAATTGCACGGCAATCTCTTGGAGACGTGCAAATAGACATATCGATCCTCGAGTTTCCAGGCATCGAAATGTGCCTTGAACTGCGGCCCGAGGTACTCAGCCAACGGGGGTGCGGCCGGATCCATGTTGATGAACACGAAGCCGCCCAGCACTTCCACCTTGGCCTCGGGGAGCGAGAGCTTCTTGCGGTCGACGTGTGGAAAGTCCCAATCGCAGACGACATTTTTGTTGGTGCCGTCGATGTTCCAGCTCCAGCCGTGAAAGCTGCACTGGAACTCGCTCGCACAGCCCTCGCTGCCGGAGGCGCGGAGCTTCGTGCCCCGATGCAGGCAGGCGTTGTAGTACGCACGAATGTCTTTCGGGCCGACCCGGGTGATGATGAACGAGTAGGGCCCGAGGTCGTACACCTGATAGTCGCCGATCTGGGCGATGTTCTCTTCGCGGCAGGCAAATTGCCAGGTGCGGGTCCACAGCTTGTCGAGCTCTTCCTTCGCGAAGGACGGCTCGATGTAGCGATCGGTGGAGATCTCCTCGTCGCCCAGGAACTTGTAGGATTCCGAGCGCACCCACTTGGGCGCGGCCACCTTGTCGGCGGCGATGATCTCCTGTGTGGTCGGAGCGCCCGGACAGCGGGCCTCGCCTTTCGCGGCACCCTTCTGGGTGCCCTTCTGAGTGCCTTTCAGTTCCTTCGCTTCAACTGCCATGGTGTTCTCCGAAAAATTCGATTGAGTCGCTCAGGCCGCCGCGCGACGTTGCGCATGGCCGCTCGCATGCTTGTGGATCTGCCCGTCTTTCATGATCAGAGCGAGGCGCTCCGCCTTGGTGAGAATGGACACATCCGCGAGCGGATCGCCGTCCACGAGGAGCAGATCCGCCAGGTACCCTTCGCGCACCTCGCCGAGCTTGTCCCCGCTCGTCATCGTCATGAGCGCGCCGCCATTGCGCGTCGCGCAACGCAAGGCTTCCGCGGGTGAGTACCCATAGTACTCGACAAAAAAACCCACATCGCGTGCATTGGTGCCGTTCTTGCTCCAAGCGAAGCCGTAATCGCCGCCGATGACATGGCGGATGCCGCGCTTGCGCAGTTCGGTATGCGTCTTGCGCGATTCGTCGATGAGCTTGTCGATCCCCATGGCCCGCGCGATCTCGGGCGTAACCCAGGGCGCAGCCTCGTGCAGCATGGTGTGGAACAAGCTGATGGTCGGCGCCACGAAAATGCGGTCCTTCGCCTCCTCGAGCATGTCGAGCGTTTTCTCGTCGGAGTATTCACAGTGGTACAGGACATCGACACCGGCGCGAACGCAGCTCTGGATCGAGCCGATCGAGCGCGCATGCGCATTCACCAGGCGTCCCAGATTGTGGGCCGTCTCCACGGCCATGCGGATTTCCTCGAATGCCATGGGCGTGGCGTGCGAGGGGATGGCCGGATAGAACGGGTCGCCCGACACATCCAGCTTGATGTTGTCGCACCCCTCGCGACAGCAGAGGCGCACTGCTTTGCGCATCTCCTCGGGACCGTCGACGACGATTGACGGGGCCTTCCGCGGGTTGTGCAGTTTGCTCTCATCGCCCAAGCCGCCGGTGACCGTGATCTCGAGAGATCCGGCGCGGATGCGAGGACCGGGGAGCCGTCCGGCGTCGACCTCATTGCGCACGGCGACCCCCAGCCGCAGCTTCGCCTCGGCGGCGCCATGGACGCTCGTGAACCCCTGGTCGAGCAGGGTCTTCGCCACGCGCGCCGTGAGCAGCGTGTGTTCCTCCGGCGGCGGCGTGATCAGATCCTCCGTCGAGGTGACCGATTCGAACGACAGATGCCCGTGGCCTTCCACCATGCCCGGCATGAGGAACATCCCCGCGGCATCGATCACCTGACAGCCCGCCTGCGACAGCTGACCCGACACCCGGGACACGGCCCGCACCCGGTTGCCTTCGACGAGCACATCGCCATCGAACGGAGCGCCGCCCCCGGCGTCCCAAATTCGTGCCCCGACGATCATGGTTTTACTCATAGCCAGCCATCCTCGGCGGAATGCACATGCCCGCCCTCGCATACGTTACGATCGATCCCAAGGGACGGGTATGCTCGGGAATGACCTGGGTTGCACCCCGCCTTGTCCCTAGGCGCACACAGCTTTGGACCCGTTCAGAACCCCCTGGAATCAGGCGCTTAGCACGGCTTATGAACCTTGCCTCGCACTTACCGGCGGCCTCATGATCCTACAGAGGGCACGCCATTTACAGTAGGAACTCATGATTAGAGGCATACATCACGTTGCCGTGCACGTGCGCAACTTGGACCGGATGATTAAGTTCTATAAGGACGCATTCGGGTTCGAGGTGGTCGGCGAGGAATTCAGCTGGCGCGACACACCGTGGCTGGATCAGCTGCTGGACGTGCCCGGATCGGCCGCGCGGGGGGCCATGCTGCGCGCCGGCAGCTGCTACATGGAGCTCTTCGAGTTCAGCGCGCCCCAACCGGTCTCAACACGGCCGCTGCGGCCG
>Ga0302324_100005005_pt1 | contig 29124 bp, 24 predicted proteins | sample Palsa_T0_1_FD_201949 | JGI IMG/M metagenome (GOLD analysis project Ga0302324, IMG submission 201949) | Peat permafrost microbial communities from Stordalen Mire near Abisko, Sweden - Palsa_T0_1 | ecosystem: Environmental > Terrestrial > Soil > Palsa > Peat permafrost | place: Sweden: Abisko...
TGGAACTTCGTTTAACCTGAAGTCGAAAAAGCAGAGCCTCGAAAACGGGTGGATACCAGCATAAAATCAATGAGCACAAATGAATTGGCAACCCAGTTTAACTAATGACCTGGTGATACTCCGGCCACTCCAACCAGGAGATATCGATCATCTTTTTGATGTGGCTTCAGACCCGCTGATCTGGGAACAGCACCCCTCCAAAGAACGCAGTCAAAGAAAGGGTTTTGAATTATTCTTTGATGAAGCCTTGGCTTCGAAAGGTGCGTTTGTAATTATCGACAAAATTTCTGGAAAGATTATTGGGTCTACCAGATTCAGTCCTGTGATGGGAAATAAAAATGCCATTGAAATCGGATGGACCTTTCTTGCCAGAAAATATTGGGGAGGAGTTTATAATAAAGCCATAAAAAAGCTCATGATGGACTATGCTTTCACCCTTGTTGACCATGTACTTTTTTTTATTCATGAAAATAATTTCCGGTCCCAAAAAGCAGTAGAAAAAATAGGCGCAGAAAGAATAATGCAATTGGACAATGTGGATCTTTTACCAAGGCCCAATGCATCAGTAATATACAGGATCCATAAAAATCAGAATATATCCCGGACTGAAAAAAAATAAATGGAGCAATCCGGATTCATGATAAAGCGATTCTGCCGCATCATGGATAATTATTAAACTGGCTTACAATATAGACACAAGGGAACGGAGGTATTTTTTAGAAGATCTTTTACTGAACAGAAAACCTGTAATAGGAAACACTCTGGTATTGCTCTCCAGGCTTGAGTACCGTCGAAGGAAAACCGGCTTCATTCGGCGAATCCGGAAAATGCTGGGTTTCCAGGCAAAAGGCTGTTCTGAAGTCATCTTTACCCTTTCGCAGGATGTTTTTCCCCTGCATCGCATTTCCGCTATAAAATTGAAGGCCTGGTTCTGAGGTCCAAATTTCCATTTTAATCCCGGTTTTATCTCCAACAACCGTGGCTGCCCATTTAAGCCCTGTATCATTTAGGACAAAATTATGATCATACCCCCTCCCATATTGGAGCTGGTTATCAGGTTGATTGATGGCTTGACCTATCTCATGGGTTTTTGTAAAATCAAAAGGCGTTCCCTTCACCGCCTCGATAGCACCCGTCGGAATAAGTGTGGAATCCACGGGCGTAAAGGCATCTGCATTGATTTGCAGCAAGTGATGTTCGATACTTCCGCTGTTTTCTCCGTTCAAATTAAAAAAAGCGTGATTGGTCAGGTTGACCACAGTTATCTTATCCGTGGTTGCCTCGTAGGCGCATTTCAATTCATTTTTGACTGTCAGGGTATAGGTTACTTTTACATGAAGATTACCAGGAAATCCCTCTTCACCGTCCTTTGACAAATACGTAAATTCAATCGCGCTATCACCTACCTGCCGGGCCGACCAGGTTTTATATTGAAAACCATTTTTCCCTCCATGCAATGCATTCGGGCCATTATTAATCGTTATTTGATATGATTTTCCGTCCAAGCTAAACCTGCCTTTGGCAATCCGGTTACCATATCTTCCGATTGTCGCTCCGAAAAATGGCTCAGTCGATTTTTGGTAATCATGGGCACTCACGAATCCGATAACTACTCCTGTTGACCGGTGGTCCTTATCAGGCACGGAAAGATGCATTAGCCTTGCCCCATAGTCTGTAAATGCTGCATCCATACCATGATGATTTCTCAATATGTAGATATTGGTATTTTTTTGAGCAGAGCTTTGATCATGAATAATCAGCAGACTGGAAAGGAACATCAAACTAAAAACAGCATTTATTGGTATCATACACTTCATTTTCGCCAGGATCGGAGCAGCTGGCTGCATGGACTTTTCATTTTGATTCCTCAATTCCTGCTTTCCAAAAACTTCCTTCAAGAAGTTCGCCGCTTCTTTTGCGTGTAAAAGCCAGGGCCTTGGTTACCACCTCGCTAAAATTCTTACCGGTAAATAAACCTTCGCCTAAATGACCAATCACCACGTATAGTTCCCACTTATTATCCTTGAACCGGAACCTGCATTCAGAAGTCATGGCTAAAAGCACTTTCAATTTAGTGGTTGATCTCATGGAAGTACAAAGATCGGGTATGTAGAGTAATGGTCTTCAGGTTTTGCATCCTTTAAAGATACCGCCTGAACTACCCTGAGAAAACGCCAAGCGATAAAAAGGTAAAACCTAAAAGATAGCTTGGCCGGTTCATCCAGATCAGAATCGCCGTGATCGCTGCCGAGACTGGATTTACTGAACCTAAGTAAAAAAGCCATTCGATTGAAAATCGCAGCTCCAGTTTTCAAAAGAGGAGCCCGCTTCACCGATATGGCTTTTTTACCACCTTCAACTTTCTGAAAGATCCACTCTATGGCGCCAGGCTTTGTCCGGCATCTCCCATCCCTTGCGTATTCATGTCTTTTCGTTTAAATAAGGAGAGGTCCATTTTCCCAAAATGATATGCGAATACCAAGCGGACAAGCTGCGGATCCTTTAGGCGGTCGAACTCTTGGCTGAAGTATGGACTTTCACTGAACTGGTCCGACCAGCGGGTCCGGAAAATATCCGACACACTGAGCGTAAGGGAAGCAGCGTTATTTTTAAGAAAAGTCTTTTTCAAGGCCATATCCACACCATAAAAAGACTTGATATATCCCTGTGAGGCACTTTGGGTCGATGAAGTCGGAGGACCGAAGGACTGACCCCCTGTATTCACCGGGAGGTTGGTCTTGGATTGATAAGTTGCCGTGAGCTGTAGCGTAATATTGGCTGGCAACTTAAAATTATTATTGAATTTGCCAAACCAGCTCCAAATCGCAGACTGTGAAGGTTGATTGAGGTTATTGGTATTGATCATGGAATTGTACACGTTCAGATTAAGAGAGAGATCCCACCACCTGGTAATATTGTCTGTGGTCGTGGCCTCAGCCCCATAGTTATAGCTGTCGTTCGCGTTTTCATAAGTGTTAATAAGCACTTTCTCCCCGACCGGATTAAGGGCCGTATCCTGAAAGCGGGTGATCAGGTTGGTGGTATAATTATAATAAACCGATAACAGTAAGGTATTGTTATGCGGAAAAGTTTTCAAATAAGAAAGTTCAAAATTTTCCGTGAACTGTGGCACCAGCTGAGGATTTCCCCTTGTGATATTCAAGGTATCCGCATAGTTCGTGTAAGGGATCAGTTGGAAAAAAGAAGGCCTTGATATTTTGCGGGTTCCACTGAACTGGATTTCATTACCCTTCCCAAATTTTTCACTCAAAAAGAGGGAGGGGAAAAAACTTAAAGGATAGTTGTTGCCGAAATGCTCGTTAGTGGATATAAGCTGACCGGTGTAGTTGGAACTTTCCCCCCGGAGGCCAAGTTGGTATCCAAAATTCTGGATGGCACTTGTAAAGTTCAGGTAGGCAGCATATACATTGCTGGTACTGCTGTAATTACTGGCCGCTAAGGTGTCCAGCAAAAAATCACCTTTGCCATCTCCCGAATAGGTATTATTATCATTTGTAAGGTTTTGAATGCTCACGCGCAAACCAGCCTCTAGTTTCGATTTAGCGCTCAGTGGATCAGAATAGTCACTTTGAATCGTCAGAAACCGAGGATTGGCTATCGCCAAAGTTTGCTGCTGCGTGGTGAAACTGATATTACTGCCTGGAAGACCTGTGTAATAATCAGTCAGATAGTTTGCTGTACTGGTTGCATTAGCAGCGAAAAAGGAACCGTCTGCTGTCCAGGATTCTCCTGCTTTTGCAAAAGTATGCTTCATGCCTGCCTGTGCTCCATATACGTTCACAGCCAGATTGGAATTCGAATATCGCGTACTATACTGCGATGGGCCTGCACTGCCACTAAAAATACTATCAGTTTGAAGCTGTGAAACTTCACTGGGTTTTATCGAACCATGCACCTGAATATAAGATGCCGAAATGGTCGTCTTATTACTGACAAAATAGTCAGCTCCGATTTGTCCAAATAAAAATCCGCCGCCGTTATGGGTTATATCGTTTTCCAATAGTCTGGTACTCGTATCTGTGGTTAAAGTAGTTAACCGGTTGGTATTTCCCGTGGTTTGGCTTCTGTTCTCGTTAATCAGGAAAGTGCCCGTGAAGTTGAATTTATTTTCCCTAACGTTAAAGCTAGCTAGTCCATTCGGTGCTCCGTGTGAATCGATTCCCGCCGATAAATTACCATTATATCCATTTTTCCGGTTCTTTTTCAAAATGAGGTTCAGAATGCCACCTGCCGCAGACGCGTCATATTTTGCAGAAGGATTGGACATGACTTCCACACTTTCTATCGCATCGGCAGGTATCTCATCCAAGGAAAGGGTTGTCGGTCTGCCATCGACATAGATTGTCGGAGCATTCCCCCTAAGGGTGACATTGCCATCAATATCTACATTTACTGAAGGGACATTCCGCATGACATCGAGCGCAGTTCCGCCCGCGCTTACAATATTTCTTTCCACATTGAACACCTTTTTATCCAGTTCAAGTTTCATTGGCGGGGTCTTCCCGGTAACGACTACCGCACTCATCGTTTGTATATCTACATCCAGCTTGACCTCACCCAGATCTTTGTCAAAAGATGGGATATTCCCATAGGGAGAAGCATTGCTCTGTCCCCCCACTGCAGCGGTTGACGCTAAAGGAACAATCCTAAAGGGCAAATCCTTGCTCTTATACCCTGTGGCCGAAACCCTAAGCACCAAGGGAGTGGCAATAGGAAGGTCTTCAAAATTAAACTCACCGCTGGATTTGGTATCCATCCCTTTAAGCAAAACCAATTTCTTTTTCTTGCTTACGGTGTCAGTGACGGATTTTAGAATTAGTGCAGAAGCTTGCACCATCGGCTTGCCTGCTGAATCGGTCACTTTACCGAATGCCCGGCCAATAGTCGGAGGCGCGCCGCCTGGACCTTTTTTTGTCGGAGGGGCCTGGGCCACACTAAAAAAGGCAAAAAGAGATGAAAAGACGATAGTAAAGGTTATTTTTCTCACAAAATTTATTTTAAAGGCAAATTAATTTTTTGAATCATCCCTCAAAATAGTCTTTACGCAAACGGGCGAAAAAGAACGGCGAAAGGCGTTTAATATTCGGTGAAATGTTCGCCGGTACATATAGCTCGGCTGCGTTTGCCCAAAACCAAAAAATCAAACTATGTAAAATGAATTGACTGAATTTGGACAGGATTTTGGAAAAATCATACTTTTTAATTGAAAGCGACTTCATAAAGATGAGATTGACAAAAGATCTGTTCATGGCAATGCCTTATAGAAACGATGGCAGTTGAATGTTTTGGAGGAGTTCCTGATATCTGTACATGGTGAAACGAGAAAAATTAATGATTGGAATAGGTCTCGTTTTTAAAGCCATCCGGCGGTATAGGAAAAGTTTAACAATTCACGGGAAATTCTAAGATGAAAAAAATAGATATTTAATTTCTATTGGACTTCTTAAAAACCTAAACCAAATGTATGAAGCTCCCAATCATTTTTTGCACGGTCCTGCTCTTCCTTTCTGCTAAATCCGAAAACTTGACCTTTTGTAGCGCCGTGACTTATTCGAGCATTTCATCGCCCGCTTCTGCCGAAGAAAATCATGAGCCTCAAAAAAAGCCGCACAAACAAAGAGCGTTATATTACAAGGGAAAGGGAACGATGGGCTTTTTGTTAACTCTGGCATTGGGTCCTGTAGGTTATATTTCGGTCCACCTTTTCTCCAACAATACTGCCATGAGGGAAAAAGCCAAAGATGGCATGTTGATTTGGTTCGGTTGCGCTTGTTTGAGCGCAATAGTGGCAGGTGCAATCATTTCCAAACAATCCGCGGGACAGGCGATTATTGAACTCCTAGAAGGCATAGTCCAAAATATGACTTTTTAAAAGGCTTCACGGGTTAAAATGAAAAAGCAGGATTCTTAATTGCCGACAGGGGGTGTCAATCATTCTAAAATCGCCGAAACAAACTAAATATTGTTTGATTGTGTAGACCAACTCAATAGAAGTTAATAAGGCTCCTGACAATTTCCCTCAAAAATGAAAATCTCAAGGCTGGACACTTATCGTTTGGAAAAAAGGCTGCGGCCATTCTGGGAAGAATTAGTATATAAGTTGAACAGGGGGATATCAATGAGCAAATCAAGCCCGTAACGAACATAAAAATTTTTGTCTTCATTGATATCCGTGGCGCTGATGCTCCTCAATTGCGGGCCCACCTGTGCACCCAGACCGATACTCAAGGGGCATTTCCCAAAGCCAAAATATAAATAGGCACCGGGGGCAACTATATTTTTTAATTGTACGGTAGCAGCCGTGCTGCTGCTGTCATTTTGAAATCTGAATGCAGCAAGCGCGCCAATATCAATCAGTGGAATAAACAGGGTAATGCTTTTGCCATTGGGGTTTTTCAGGTTATTGCTTCTCCCAATATTACCAAAAGTGAATGCAAAACCCACAGGGGCTGTGACCCCGCCTGACCATGAGTTGGCTCCCTTTTTCAGGGCAGCCAAATGTTCAATACCAAAAAACCCGCCTCCATAGGCATTTATGGAAATTCCGAAATAGGAATTCCGCTGAACCAGGGCACTGCTGGCGGGCAGGGCAAATGCCTCCAATGCATTTTGTACCTCGTCTGAATTCTTGGCTGTCACCACATTTGCTGCAAAAGAGACGTATTTGATAAAATTTTGAAGCGCCGTGTCAAGGCCGGGAAATTGACCTGCAGGAAGGATATCAGTAATATACTTTAATAATCCTATTATCGCAGCATTATAGCTTCTAACAGAAATGTCATGGGCGATGTCTGTGATGTCCGCACCATAACTAAAGATTTTTTCGAGAGCTGGTGGAAATGAAAGCTCTGGATTGATGAGCTGAATATTTTCTGCCGCAGCCCATAATACCTTTTCGGATTCAAAGACGGCTGTGTAATAAGTGCTCAAATCGCTTTCTCCTTTTTTCTTCGCTACCGATAAATCATTCATGGCTGAAGAAAGACTGGCTCCATTTTGAATTAATGCACTCAGATAAGTAATGATACCGGAGGCATCTCTTGCAATAACAGCCTCAACCTCGGTCGAGTTTATCACGACCTTTTTATTGTGGATCTGCTGCCATATTAAACCAAAATAAAAATTCTTTGTGATGGAATCGGATAAAAGGGAATCCATCTGACCTAACCGGATATAATTTATCCCGGCCATATTATTCCTCATGCTCCTGCTCAGAATGGCAAATAAATTGACCCCACCCCTGATATCTGCCTCTGTGGTCAGGTCGCTATCCAACCAATTCGATAAATAATTCCGGACTACTGTATCCACGAGGTCGGGGAATTTCTGCCCCGAAATCAACCCGTTTCCAATGGTCGCAGATGAAAGGAAAATCTTTCCAACGTTAGAGGCGAAGAATTTCTGCAGGACCCTTATCCTGTTATTAACCTTCATATCGGTCCCATCTGTAGATAGGTTATTGAGTTTTGGAATATTGGATAGCAGGTTATGCAGGTCTTTATCAAAAGCTTCCCTCAGCGTGTTGAGGATATTGGCATAATCGGTAGAAGCAAAATGATTTACGAGGAGGTCCGTATACGGAAAAAGTGTTTTAAGCTCCGGGCACTTCTGGTCAAGAAATACCTGGAATTTCTCAAAAAAATAAGTGTTCAAGTCCTGCTTTACCCTTGATACAATCAATTTTGCCAGACCATCGGCAAATGAGGTGACATTCACTCCACCCGCTTGGCTAATCACGCTTCCCAGATAGGAAGCGCTGATCCGTTTAATAGAAAGATATGGTGATAAAAAAGGATTATCTGCAAAAGCATGAGCAATCCTCTCGGTGGAATTAAACGGAATTCCTGTTCCTGCGCTATCCGTATAAGGTTGCAGGATCTTTAGCGCGCGATTAAAATCTTTAAAAAAGGGGCCGGTCGCAGCCATTCTTTCCCGCTCAACATTATTCGTATCGATATGCAAAGCAACAGTTCCATTCAAATCCGCCTTTAAGGCCAATGCATCATAATAGGCTGTCTGTGGATAAGCTTCTTGAAAAAAGAATTGACCGAGTATATACAATAAGGCTGCTCTTATTTTCATTTTTAATGGTTTCTTTTATTTCAGCCAATCTCCCTAACAGAAATTGCATGGTCTCCTGACCGATCAACCCGGGCCTGTCAAAATTAACCCAAATATTATGGTACGATTGCGGGCAATATACCAGGATTTGCCCAGGTGCGAAGGTTTTTTATGGGTCCTTCCGTCAAAAAATTTAAAGAATAATAATCCTTCTGCGCTGCCACGATTGTTTAATATATTGATGAAAGGATCCAATGCGACATTTCCCTCTATTTTTTGATGGACCCAAAGCGTTTTGACAATGGAACCGGGCATATGCCAGCAGCATAATATTGCGACTATTTTTTTAAGTGTGATAAAGACCTAATATTGTACATTATCCTGCTTAAGGAAAATATTCAAAAGGGTACCTTTAACCACCAATGATAAGGTATGAAAATAAAAATCCCCATATGGACCATCGCTTCCCCCATCTGTGCATGGCTTCTGTTTGCAGGAAAGGGACTTGGGTTGGGAAGTTTTTACGTAATCCTGTTAGGCGCAGGGTTGATTGTAACAGTTCTGGCAGCTGTGCATCATGCTGAAACTATAGCCCACCGGGTTGGCGAACCATTTGGCGCCTTGGTATTAGCAGTGGCCATAACGACTATAGAAGTAGCATTGATTATTTCATTGATGCTTTCACCGGGCCATGATACCACTACCTTGGCCAGGGATACGGTGTTTGCTACCGAGATGATCATCATCACAGGGATCGTTGGTGGTTGCCTCTTGCTGGGCGGCCTGAAATTCAGAGAGCAAACATTCGGATTGGACGGCGTGAGTGTTGCGCTTACCGTATTAACAGCAATTTCTGTTCTCACCTTGATCCTCCCTAATTATACCACTAGTGTTCCAGGACCTTTTTATAACAGAACACAACTCGCCTTTGTGGCCTTGATCTCGCTTATCCTCTATGGCCTTTTCTTGTTTATTCAAACCAAAAGACACAGGGAATACTTTTTGCAAAAAGACGATGAGCACAAGGAAACTGCGGTTGGGTCACCATCAAATGCAACAACTGCAGTGAGCAGTATATTTCTTTTGATAAGTCTCTCTGCAGTAGTCATCCTTGCAGAATCACTTGCGCCAGGAATTGAATCAGGAGTAAGTAAGATCGGGGCACCCCATTCCTTGGTTGGTATTATCATCGCGATGGTAGTATTGTTGCCGGAAGGCCTTTCTGCGCTCCGGGCTTCGAATCATAATCAGTTGCAGTCAAGTTTGAACTTAGCGTTGGGTTCTGCGCTGGCAAGTATCGGTTTAACGGTTCCTGCTGTGTCTTTTGTATGCCTGCTTGAACATATTCCCCTTACGCTTGGCATAGATGTCAAATCAACAGTCCTTTTTCTGTTGTCCCTTTTTATCATTTTGTTATCGCTTAGGACCGGGCGCACAACTTTGTTACAAGGTGCAGTATTGCTGGTCATTTTTGTTGTCTATCTTTTCATCACCATCGTTCCTTAACTTCTTCACCCGCTTCAACGATTATATAGCAATCCAAAAGACGGTAATCCTAAAGTTTTAAAACGAGTCTCCTGGTTTTATTTTTAGTGACCTGATCAGTGATGAGGATATAGTAAGGCCCCCTGGCAAGTTGAGCTGTCAGAAGCAGGTAGGTGCTGGAAATAGATTGGATAGTTTGCAATGACCTTCCCGTGACATCATACAATTGTATCATCACCGGATTGGCGCCATTGTTTTCGATTGTCAAATGATCCGACGCAGGATTCGGGAAAATCTTGACGTTGGGTGTGGTGAGGTCATCAGTCGTTACAATCTGCGGCGCTGAAAAACTGCTTACACAGCCAATATGATTGGTTTGCAAAGTATAGGAGCCAGCAGCCTTAGGCGTAAATGTCTGACCCGTCGCTCCGGGAATAATGCTGTCATTTAAGAACCATTGGTTACCATTGACAGAATCTGAACTGAGTACGCCATGGAGAAAATTGATCATAGGCACGACCCCTGATGAGCCAGTTATTGTGACCGCGGCTGATTGGGAAGAACAATTGCCTCCGAAGCTTGCCACTACTGTATAGTTGCCCGGAGCAATTGCAGTGTAAGTCAGTCCTGTTGCTCCCGGAATGGCCACGGTATCCAGATACCATACATTTCCTGTATCTACAGATGATTGAAGCAGAACCGTCCCAGTGCATAAATTCGTGTTATTATAGCTAATGACTGGAACAGGGGGAATGGCAAATTCATTGACAATGACAGCAGTGGAAAATACCTGGCAGGCACCGGCGCCCACAGAAACAATATAATCACCGGAAGCCGAAGCATTATAGCTCGGGTTGTTTTCTCCGAATAAGGCCTGGCCATCGAAGTACCATTGGTTTCCCGTTGGTACCGAGGATTGAAGCAAAACCGATCCTCCCTGGCAAATCGTCAGTGAACCCGTAACACTGATCACCGGATTGGCCTGGCTTCCCGAACTGCTGACGATAGTAGGTAAGGATTGACTTGAACAAAGCCCCGTATCCCCGAGCACGGTATAATTGCCTGAAGCGGAAACGTAGAGTTGAGGCAGGGTATCTCCGATCAGTGCCACTCCATTTTGGTACCATTGATTTCCACTCGACAAAGAAGAAGTAAGCAGCGTACTATCCCCGGCACAAATGGTTACTGTTCCTGAAGGACTGATCGTTGGCTGCGGTGATGAACCAATGGCCGTTACGGTAGTTACCGCGGAAACCGCTGCGCATTGTCCAGCGCCAGTCACCTGCACTGAATAATTTCCGGCCGTACTAACTAAGATAAAGGCATTTGTATCGCCTGAAACCGGTGAATTATTATTCAACCACTGATTACCTGATGCAGCTGAAGAATATAAGGTATCAACGTCCCCGGAACAGGAATTGAGAATCGTTCTTCCTGATATGGTAGGGACGGGAGGAACCGGATTGACAAATACGGCAACCGGGTCCGAAGTAGCCGAACAGCCTACTGCATTGGTCACCTCCACTGTGTAGTTTCCAGTGGTAATGAAGGTGGGATTTTGCCCGGTTTGTCCAATTGCAGTATCGTTTCGGAACCAGGCGTAGCTGTTACCGGGTGAGGCGCTGAGCTCCACATTTCCTCCTGTACAGAATGTCAATGCGCCCAATGCAGTAATGGTGGGCGTGGGTTCCATGGCGTTCACAGTCACAATAATTGGTGCGGAAGTTGCCGAACAGCCGCTGCCATCTGTAACCTGCACGGTATAATTCCCCGAAAAATCAAACACGGGACTTTGGCCTGTTTGCCCAATGGCAGTATCGTTTCTGAACCAGGCATAGCTGTTGGCGGAGGACGAACTGAGCGCTACACTTCCACCGGCACAAAAAGTAACCGGGCCTAAGGGAGTGATAACCGGTATTGGCGCCTGTGCAAATATATTTATCATGACAGGCGATGAAGTTGCTGAACAGCCTCCAGCGTTGGTTACCTCCACTGTGTAATTTCCTGGGTTTATGGCAGTAAGGTTCTGCCCAACCTGACCGATAGCCGTATCATTTAAGAACCATGCATAACTATTTGCGGAAGACGAGCTGAGGACCACGCTTCCCCCCGTACAAAAGGTCAAGGAGCCTTGGGGAGTGATAATTGGTATTGTGGGCAATGCATTGACGTTGACCATGACTGGGAGAGAGGCAGATGAACATCCTCCTGCACTCGTAACTTCTACTGTATAAGATCCAGAGACGATGGCGGTAAGGTTTTGACCGGTTTGACCAATAGCTGAATCATTGATAGACCAACTATAACTATAACCGGCGGAAGAACTAAGAACAACCGATCCTCCTGCGCAAAAAATCAAAGGACCAGATGGTGTGATCACGGGTACCGCCGGCAACGGGTTTATGGTAACAGCTAGCGAAGCTGAAGTTGCAGTACATCCACCGGCATTAGTGACCTGGACCTTATAGCTTCCGGAACTGGTAGCTGTGATATTTTGACTGGTTTGTCCAATAGCTGAATCATTGATAGACCAAATATAACTGCTGGCTAAGGAAGCACTGAGGGTCAGTGAGCCTCCTGAGCAAAAGGTTGTAGGTCCTGACGGTGTTATGATTGGTAGAGCAGGCAGCGCGTTTACAGTAACGATTACCGCGGCCGAAGTCGCAGAACATCCCCCTGCATTGGTAACCTGTACGGTATAGTTTCCGGAGCTTGTTGCTGTAAGGTCCTGACTGGTTTGCCCAATAGGTGAATCATTGATCAACCAGGAGTAGCTGTTACTTGAGGAAGAACTGAGCGCTACGCTCCCTCCCGAACAAAAAGTCAATGGTCCGGATGGTGTAATGGTTGGCTGAGCCGGCAGAGCGTTCACGGTAACAGTTACCGCTACCGAGGTTGCAGAGCATCCGCCCGCATTGGTAACCTGCACGGAATAATTACCGGAGCCCGCAACAGTCAGGTCTTGAGCGGTCTGCGCAAGAACTGTATCGTTTCTAAGCCATTGGTAACTGTTTGCTGTGGAAGAAGCGAGTATGACACTATCTCCCTCACAAAAGATCAAAGCACCCGATGGTGTAATGGTAGGCACAGCAGGAGCGCTTGTGATGGAGACGTATACCGGTGGACTTGTCGCATGGCATCCATCAGAGTCAGAAACCATTACCGTATAGGAACCGGAGTCTGTCAGAATAATCGTCGCACCTACAGAATCTGAAATAGCCACTCCGTCCCGAAACCATTGATTACCGCTGCTGCTGTTAGATTGCAAAACTATTTTCCCGCCTGGACAAATGGTATAGCTTGGGTTATTGCTGCTGATCGTGGGAAGAGAATCAAAATTTGCTGTGCACGCCGAAAGCGTAGTAAAAGAATTGGAGACCCAAACAGGAGTGGGTGAGCAATTTGGGTTTTGAATGCTCGCAAAAACATAATATTTAAAACTACCTTTCAACCCGGACACATGGGCGGAAGAGTCAGTGGTCATTCCGGACAAAATGGAATCGCCTGAAGTTGGAAAGGTATTGGTGGTATCTATCGCCCATAGAAAGACGCTGCCGGGAGGTCCTCCGCTCCAATGAAAACTCGCTGCTGTGTCTTTTATCTGATCAATGGACAGCGAGGTCAACGCTGCATAATAGACCATTACCGTATCCAAGGGGAGTGAATTTCCATCTCCGCAGGTATCGTAGGCAACGACAGAATAACTTCCAGCATCCGATGGAGAAATATTGGCGACAGCATAACTCAAAAAAGATTGACCCGAAGTCAGGTTACTCAACTGGACATAACCAGTTATGGGCTGCCCATTATGAAAAAAAGTATAGGTCTGGCTGGTGAAAGCGTTTACAATTATGCTAAAGCTGGAATCCGGACAATAGGTACCCGAGCCCGATTGGTACACTGTTGAAGGGCTGACAGGGCATTGACCTTCGCTTTCCACGGCCAATAAACAAAAAACAATAATGGCAACAATGCCCCGCCCGCAGAGTTTCTTATACCTGCTATTCGGTCTATTCACTTTTGATCCAATGTCTTGTCCAAGCATATCCTACGGGATAAGGTAATAAAAAACGAAACAAAATTGGCCCATGGATATTAGATTGGATAAAGCAGCTCTTGGTGGATTCCACCCTGATCAAGGCTGCTGCTAGCTGCCGCTAATGAATATATTTTTTCACCAATTCATCAAATTTTTTGTTTTCCCTGATACCATCCAAATATTTATCATGCTTTATCCTGCTGTAACTGATCTGACCTTTTTGAAAAGCTTTCTCGAACCACAGAAGCGATTCATCCAGATTTCCTTTAAGGAAAAGAGCGATACCAAGGCCATAGCTCGCATTTGCATCCGCACTATCATAGCTAATAGACAAATGATAATATTTATAAGCACTATCAGCATTTCCCATGTTCAAATAAATGGTCCCCAGTTCATCATAGAATCCCTTTAGTGTATCATAATGTATTGAAATACATTTTTGATAATCGCTGATCGCATTGGTAAAATCTTTCAGCTGGAAGAAACAATCACCCCGGTTACGTATGGAATTCGGAAATGAAAAGGATGGGTCATTGCTGATCGCGTTGGAAAAATACCTGATGGCTAAACGCAGGTCTTTTCGCGCTTTATATATCTCTCCCAACGCATTGTTCCATTCCGTACGGTTCTCAAAACTCAAAGCTTTTAACACGTCCTCTGTGGCAAATAATGGATCATTCAGGGCAAAATTAGCCCTGCCCCGGTTGTAATAAGCTTCGGCGAAATCCTTATTATACTTTGTAGCCAGCTTAAAATAAAACAATGCATTTTCGTAGTCATATATTTCATAGTAAGCTTTGCCTAGCGCATTTTGAATGATGGCAAAGTCATTTTGATCATAATTACTTTTGAGGTTATCAATTAATCTTATTGCATTCTTGAAATGTGTAATGGCATTCCTGAAATTTAATAACCCATAATGGGCCTCTCCTAAATAGCGCTCGGCCCGGTAATCCTTGGGATTTTGCAAAAGAGCGCTATCAAAATCCAAGACTGACTGATGATAGTCTTTCAATTCAAAATCAGCAATTCCTCTTTTGTAAAAAGCTTCCTCATCATTTTTATTCAATACCAACGCTTCATCATAAAAACGTATAGCACTCCGGAAATCATTCTTGAGGAAATAACAATCTCCCTTTCTCAGGCGGAACAAATCTGAAAAAGGATTTACCAATATCGCATTTTGGAAAAAATGAATGGCAGAATCGATCTGCTTTTTGATTAAATCCGTCTCGGCCATCTCGGCAAAGGATTTGGCAAACAGGTCTATGTTTTTTAGATTGGCTTGATCCAATCCTTTGGTTCTAGATAATGCAAAGTCGCGGGAGGATGTCTCCACCAAGTTTATGTCAAGTTCGGATTTACCTCTGGAAAAATAATAAACGGCGCTGTCTGGATCGAGCCTTACTGCGATGGTAAAATCTTCAATTGCGTCTTTGTGATCAGAACTGCTTTGAAAGAGCAATCCCCTCTTATAATACAACTCACTGGCTTTTGGATTAAATTCGATTCCTTGATCCAAGTCATCTGTCGCACTCTTGATATTCTTCATAAAAAAATGAAGATTTGACCTTGCTTCAAATATCCGGATGTTGGTTTTATCCAGGGTAATATAAATCTTATAATCCCCTAAAGCCTTGATCGGATCATTGTAGCGTTCGTATAATTCCGCCCTAAGCCTTATTGCCTCCAGGTTGTTATTGTCCAAATCTATTGAACGGCTATAGTCCTTTAAGGCGTTATCAAAATCATTCAATTTATCATAACACATGCCACGGCCGAGAAAATAATCAGAATTGGACGCATCCGTTTTTATTGCCTTGTCATAATCGCTTATGGCATCTGCGTATTGGCCGGCATTAAATCGTTCTTCAAACACCGAAATTGTCCTGATCTTAATATTTAGTTCCTTAATATGCGCTTCCCAGGTATTTTTTTCTTCTGGTCTAAGGGAGACCGCATTGAGGTACAATTCCTTGGCCGCTTCATACTTTCTAGAATATTCGGCAATTTGAGCACTGGCAATCATTTGCTTATACAGCTGCGGCGAACTAACCACCTTTTGATCCGCCAGTTTATCAATCTGATTGAGCTTTAATTTGGGATATATCTCATAGGGCATTATTTCCTGCGCCTCTGCGTACATTCTTGAAGCTGATACAAAATCGTTACTTCTGAAAAACGCATCCCCACGTTCCACCAGATCAATATACTTTCTACGATCGATATTCAACAGGTCAATTGGCTTTTGCCGTTCATTACCCGCATTACCTTCTTCGGTATTCTTTTGCGCAACCAGTGTTTCGCTGCTACCAACCGTCCCAGTTCTTAAATTAATATTATTTATGTCTTTATAAACCGCTTTGAAATCGTTGATCGTGTCTGTCGAAATGCGGTCGGGATTGTAAAACCCTATATGAATAATATAGCCAGTCCAGTTCGCTCCCCTTTTTTCCATTTTTATTTCAGCTACCCTGTTATTGGCATCATACGGCTTTTCATTAATGCTATTCTTATTCGTGAATAGTGAGGTGTAATAGACTTTAACATATAAATACTCCGCTTTTTTGATGCTCGATAATCTGATATTGAAGAAATTGATGGAGGGAGTATCGCTTTTCAGGTAGAACAAATCCAAATCTTTCAAATACTTTGAAATGGTGAATTCTTTGGAATTTTCACTTCCGTGCTCGGCAGGACTGATATCATCTTCTACAATCACAGAGGAATCTGTAAAGATCTTATTTTCATTTCCTGTGTGGCTATTAAAAATAACATCCCGGGATTGCTTGGTTTCAACAGAGGAATTCGACACAATATTCAACAAGTCATTGAATTCACTGATCACCAGCTGTGCCCTATAATTAATCTCAGCAGTGTCCTCAACAGAAAGGGAGTCCTGGGAAAATGTCATCGCAGGATACAATAAAACCAATAATAAACTAAGTCTAAATAGCCGAAAATTCATCTTCCTTTTTCAGTTTTGATTCGACAATATCTTTTTATCATTCCTTCTGAAAACTGTTCATTTCAACATACACAATCCTGCAAAGAGACTAATCGGTTATTTCACATTGTATCATCTTTCAATGGCAATAAGCACAGATGCTTTTTATATCTTTCATCTAAAATGAGGTCTTTACCGAATAATAATTTTTTGTCCGCCTTCTTAAGTCGCTGATGAGCCAACCTGAATTTAATGTGCTCCTTCTGTCAAATTCGTCCACGGTAAATGACCATCCTTTGACCTGAAAGAAGTGATACCTGACATATTTTACATATTGAAATGATATTTCCTTATTAGTCAATGCGTGGTAAAAGGCAACAGACTCCGAATCGCTGTAAAAATTATTATCGAAATATTCCTTAATATGATCCACATCTTCAAAGACGCCAGCCAGGCAGACAAAATTGGTTGCGTGCCCCATCGGGCTGATAAACCTGCTTGAATCATTCGTTTGATATTTAGTAATGCGTTCGTTGTTTCTGTCTATGTATTTCGAATGAACTTCATAAATCATCCATTTTGCGCACAAATCAGGTGTGCTGTTGACCTTTAACAGAACGGAGATATTTATGAATTCACCCCGGTATTTTACTAAACAAACCGCTTCGGCGAACCAGCCGTCATTATAATAGTTCAAAAAACTTGGATGGTCCTGATCATTTGCAGTCTCTATAAAACGCTTTTTATCGGCTAAGCTTATTCTCTTATTGTGAATATCGAAAAGCGTTTTTATTAATAGCGGCCGGTTAATGATGAGCTTAGGGTAATACTTTTTGGCTTTTCTGCGAAGGAAGGAATTTCTATCGTCATTAAACCGCTCAAAGAACTCATCTATCTGCTTTACTTCAAAAAGAAAATGGCGTTCATCAAACCTGCTATTGCTCCTAAGTACTTGTGCAAAATTATTGCTATATGTCAGTTGAAAATAAAGTAACAGGAAGGCACACAATTTCATAACCGCCCCTAAGAATTTTTTGTTTCCACAACCCTTATATCTGAGAGTAATACATCCCAAATGGTTTTGCTTTTACCCTCCACCGATTTCTTATATGTTGTCAATACTACTTCTACATTTTTTGTTGTTTTATCGCTGTACACTATTTTGTCTTCGACAAATCCGGTAAATGTCTGTTCAAAAGTGATCACCCCACGGTATCTTCCATCCGGTGATTTTCTTAATTTACTTACATATTGAATATTTGCCCATTGAATCTCAACTTTGCCGTATTTCACTAATTTTAATCTTTTCAGATAATCCCTTATTTTGAATCTTTGAATACTGGTATTGTTGAGTGTAGACAATTCAACGACCGAGCCTTCATTAACAAATAAAGTGCAGGCCTGATCAATGGCTTTATTAGAGCGGTCGTAGTCCGTACTTTTATCGCATAAAACCTTCAGATAACCCGATAGTTCACTGGTTTTCTCCAAAGCCTTTTTTTCATAATCTTTGAAAGTGACTTCGTTTAATTCATCCACATATTCCGGGGAGTTCTCTAAACTGGTGCTTTTGAAATTATCATTTTTAACCGATTTTTTAGAAGTTTCATGAACAGCGGTCTCATGAACAGGGATTTCATGAACGGGGGTTTCATGAACACTTGCAGCAGACAAGGGTTTATCTTCAATCTTACTGTTAACCATCGCTGTAGTAGTTCCCATGCTTTTATCCGAACTATCAACTGAATTCAACCTTTTTAATTCTGCCGCTGCTCTATCGATATTCTGAAGCCTCAACAACAGATTAGCAGCCGCAACGGTATTTGAAGTCAATATTTTGTGCTTCCCCGTTTTATAAACGATTCCTATCACATTGGCCTTGTCCATTTTTTCTACACCATTTCCAGCTGAGTAGTAAATGGTATTTTCATCCTCAACAATTATGGAGCAATCAATTTTATTTCCCTGTGAGGTAAAAATAGTGTCATCGGTTGGATATCTGTTGTTCGTGCTTTGAAAAAAACCTGGAGAAACAGTACTGGTGTCGTTTGCAGAAAATGCAACATATCTTCCAAAACTATTGAATATAAAAAGGACCTTATTTCTTGGAATCGTATTAACAGATCCTGCATTTCCAGGCTCCCTGTATTTTATTTTACTTGAGCTGATGTCAAGTACTTTCCCCTGCTTGATTTCTTTATCCATATAAATATTGTCCTGCGAGTAACACGCACTGAAGCCGGACAAAAAGAGACAAAGCACCATTACACATCTCATAAAAATGATATTTAAAGTTTAAGATTGTTTTTCAGATATTAAGATAGGCCTGGATTAAAACAAGGCTGCATGATACAAATAACAGTGTATCCGTTCATTTGAAAGTTGAGGTAAATGCAAACGGTTTTTAGGGTTGCCGTGTAAATCTATTAGGACAGCTTATTCGCACTTATTTCACCGCGTAAAATAGCGACAATTCCTGACTTATAATAAAATTATTTCAAAAGAATCTTACCCCCGTCTTACCCCGTCTTCATCAATCGGAAATGCCGTTCATTATTTTTCTATTATTCTCTGAGCAGTTAAAATTTCCGGTCTGACTCGGCTTTAGGTAAAGCATTGATTTTCAATTTAATATTTGTCCATTTCTTATTCAACATCCATCGATTGCTGGTAAGAATCACCTCTGGAGAATTTTGCAGATGTTTGCGTATATTTTGATTGAAATATTACCCATCCCATGGCAATAAATTCCGTAAGGATCCCTTTTTCAATCCTTGATCTGGCCACCATAACGGAAGGAGGCTCACCCGCCGGAAGTTTCCGGCGCAGCTTGAATGCGGCCCGACTTGCCGAAGGTTTGGGTTACACCAGGTATTGGTTCGCCGAACATCATAACATGGAGAGTGTTGCCAGTTCAGCGACCTCTTTACTTATCGGTCATATTGCGGGAGGAACCAGCACCATCCGGGTAGGTTCAGGCGGTATTATGTTACCCAACCATTCAGCTTTGATCGTAGCTGAACAATTTGGCACATTGGAATCGCTCTATCCGGGCAGGATAGACCTGGGTCTGGGCCGTGCGCCAGGTTCTGATCCAGCCACCAGCCTGGCAATAAGGGGAGCGAATATCCATGCCGCTGGCAGCTTTGCTGGGGACATCGCCCAACTGCAAACCTATTTTTCCTCTTCAAATAATACGGCAGTCGTCAGGGCAATCCCTGGCGAAGGGCTCGACATACCCATATGGATACTGGGCTCGAGCACGGATAGTGCCTTACTGGCGGCATCGCTTGGACTGCCCTATGCCTTTGCCAGTCATTTTGCGCCAACCCATTTTCTTGAGGCTATAGGGTTATACCGAAAACATTTCAAGCCATCACCAAAGATGAGTTCTCCTTATGTCATGGCTTGTGTGAATGTGGTTATGGCAAATACGGACGACCAGGCTGCTTTTCTGTCAACCTCATTAATGCAACTTTTCAGGGGCATAATTACCGGCAAACGAAAACCACTTCCTCCACCCGCCAAAGACATGGAAGAAATATGGAATAACTATGAAAAAGAATATATTTCCGGAATGCTGGAATATTCATTTATTGGGAGTCCCGTGGAAGTTAGGAAAAAAATGTCCCGGTTTCTTTCCGTGACGCATGTCGATGAAGTAATGGCCACTTCGCATATTTTCGATCCGGCAATGGCATTAGATTCAATCAGGCTTTTTGCAGAAGTCATTTCTCAAATATAGGGTCGGCTTGACATTCTTGGAATCCGTAAAACCGGATCTATTAATTCACGACTTTTATTGAGAAACTGCATTCTGCCATTGCTTTTTCGGGGTCTGTTGCCATTAGCCTCAGATGGTATATACCGGGGGAGGAAGGTTTTCCCGCAAACATTTTTGTGGCTGGGTTAAAGTGTAGCCAAGCAGGCAGGGAACTGCTATCAGCCAAACTTGCAGAATAGGTCAGTGTGTTATTACCATCGTCATCATAAAAGGTAGTGTCACCGAAATGAAGCGAAAAATTCTTACCCACACCCGTCGTCTGGTTTGAAATGGAATCTTTTACATATGGCTCGAAATTGCTGTGCCTCAGTTTTTCCAGCAAATCATCAAATCTGACCCAGTAAATAGCACAATCCTGTGGTCCGTGCCCGTAACTATAAAAAAGGTATTTATTATCCGGAGTAACATATTCTCCCCAACGATGAGCAGGTCCATTATTTATTTTTGATCCAAGGCTTTTCGGATTTGTCCATGTGCCGTCTTTCTTATGATAGCTGATATATATTTCACACTCATAATCTAGTTGCTCCTTTGCACTGACTACAATATAAGATTCATCAGACGCTACAAAAAAATCGCCGTCAAAGCCGGGTGTATTCAAAGGTTTGCCGAGGCTGTGGATATTGGTATCACCCGCTGCAAGAGGTCGCATAATGCAAATATCATAACAGGTAAAATCGCGTATTTTCCCGTTAATATTGCTTGCAGCATACATGTTCCCGCTCTTTGTGGGCATAAAATCATACAAGCCATAACTACGTTTTAGAAATGTCTCAGGCTCGCTCCAACCTGTAGCTGTCCGGTTAATCCGGGTAATAACTCCTGATCCGCCGCCTTGAAGATAAAGGCTATTGCCTTGAGGTGAAAAAGTAGGTGCATATAATTGTTTGATTACAGCCATGGGGCCTTTCCATTTGCTTCCATCAAATTTATAAACCTGAATTGTTGCATCTTTAACGCTAAACCAGGTATTGTTTCGACAATAATAAAATTCTTTACCGTCTGAGGAAAAAGCGCTTCTGCCCAGCGAAAAGAAGGGCGTATCATTTATTAATAGGGGTGCGAATTTGACAGGCTCGTCTCCTGGCGGGTTTTGACCAAGGTAGGCTTGAGGGCTTTTCCAAAAATTGGTTTGTGCCTTTAGCGTCAGACCCGGCTTTAAAAGGATTGAGGCAGCCAGCAGGGAAAGTTTGCTAATAATATTCATTATTGTTTTTGTTTTTATCCTGCCAAACCTGTGCCGGAAGAAAACTGATTGATTAATAAAGAAATAGGTGCAAACATAAAACGAATTTGTCCGGTCCCGATACATGATTGTCTGCTTATAGTACAAATGATTGTCTAAAAACTAGTTTAACCCTCGATAGGCCGCAGCAATCATGAAAAATAAAAAACTTGCGCCCTGGTTTAATATTCAGGAAGCTCTCCAAATGAATATCTTTTGATATGGGCTTTTTTCTGTTAATTTAATCTGCTTCTCTTTACAAGATCAATTCAATGAACCATCATTTAAGGCAAGATAAAACCTGTTTAAATTGCGGGGCTAATGTGGAGGAGCGGTATTGCCCACGTTGCGGTCAGGAAAATCTGGAGCCTAAGGAATCATTTGGCAGGTTAATAAGCCACTTTTTTTCTGACCTTACCCACTACGATTCAAAACTGTTTATCACCGTTAAGAACTTATTGGGGAAACCAGGTTTTCTAACCAAGGAATACCTTGCGGGTAAGAGGTTACATTACTTGCATCCGATCCGCATATATGTATTTGTTTCATTCCTATATTTCCTGATGATATTAGGATTTAATACGCACAAAAATGAAATGGATGCTTCCATTGCTAAAAACGCCTCGCAAGTTGTCAGAAGCCGGATAATGGATAGTTTGCAACTCATCCTGGCCTCTGAAAAAAAACACGGTATCTAAAATAATCTGCAGGATTCTGGAATAAAAAATATGATCAGGTGGCTGACACGTGATTCTATTGCAGGAAGACAAATAGAAGATATCACCATTTTCGGCAATCTTAACTATAGACGACTGGCTACATATGATTCTATGCAGCGCTTATTACTTCCGTCGCAAAGAGAAAGGGGCTTGATCCCATGGCTATACCACCACTGGTTTTCCACTATAACGCATTATGGCAATGGAACCCGGGAACTAATAGTGAACAGGACCCGGAATATTGTCCCCAAAATGATGTTTTTTTTCTCCCTCTGTTCGCATTATTACTTAAGCTTTTTTATAATAGGAAAAAATACTTTTATGTCGACCACGCTATTTTTTCTCTTCATTTTCATTCTGCAGTTTTTGTCCTTTTTTTAATTTTTACCTTATTGGGAATGCTTTTTCATCCCTTATCATCTCTGTTTAGCAATCTTGGGATGATCCTTGCCTTTATCTATTTGATAATTGACCTTGCTCTACAGCTTTTTTATTTTGCTGGGATTTGCGATTGTCGCCTTGGGCGGATTGCTTTAAGGTTATCAAAAAATTCGATGTATTAGATCCCCCTGTCCTGAAGCAAACATTAAAAATGTTAAAGAAATGTTGTAGGCTCCCGGATTCAGGACAGGATTGTCCATTACTGAACAGCTAGTGTCCGAAAACGAAACAGTTCGTATTTCAATAAATATCTCAATCGATTGTTATTCAGAGGCATCACAGTTGGCATGCTATTCGGTTATGGAAGATTGTAAATAATGCATATCTCTAACCAATTTAAAAATGATGTTATGAAAACAAGATCAAGAATTATTGTTGCAAGCGGCGCGATTGTTTGCGCACTGCTCGGTGGTACTGCCATCGCCGCGACTACTCCGATAGGTAATCCGGAGACGCCAGTTCATTACGGTTTATCATCTCCGAAAAGTATCCAGGTTCAGGTGAAACAACTTGTCAACTCGGAAATCGTCAGGGTGACTGTGGACAATCCCGAAGCCAGAAGGATTACCGTCATTCTTACGGATCTGTCGGGCACAACGATCAATCGCATCGTTGGAGGGAAAAATGAAAAAGAAGTTGTGAGAGACTTCAATTTTGAGCAAGCTGAGGACGGAACCTATCAGCTGGAAGTTTATGACGGCCAAAATACGGTGAAAAAAGAAATTCATCTCCAGAGAGTTCCTCAACCCGATATTACAAAACTTAGTATTCAATAATGGGTTGGCTGGAAAAAATGGGAGCCTCGAAACGATCAGGCTCCCATTTCTATTTATGCTTATGCATTACATAGTTTGTTGTACGTGCCATCTCCAAAGCATGGGGAAAGAAGCCAGAGAATAACTGCGGGTACCCTTTATTTCCCCTGGCTTTACCCATACGTACGGGTTTGCCTTGGCACCTTAGACAACCTCCCATCTCATAGTGCCTGTGATCGGGCTGGACGCAGAAGTGAACGTAAATAAGATCAAAGGTCGTCCAACCGCGCAGGTCCATCACTACTTATTGGAGAAGAGCCGCCATGAAATAGTTTTCAATGAATAAAAAAATCGGCCAATCCAAATCAACAGAAAATGTATTGTAGATTGCTGTTGTTTTGGTCAGAAAACCAACCCTCAATATACATGGCCCCCTTTCTTAGTTCAAATATCCTGCAGACTATTGGAAACACGCCGCTTGTAAAATTGTCGAAGATAATTCCGAAGAACTGTGCGGATATTTATGTAAAGCTTGAATTTTTCAATCCCACAGGCTCGTACAAAGACAGAATGGCTTTGGCCATTATCGAAGAAGCAGAGAAACGAGGAAATATTGGGGCAGGAACAAATATAGTAGAGTACACGGGTGGCAGCACGGGTACCTCCCTTGCTTTTGTTTGCGCAGTTAAAGGCTATCATTTCAAAGCAGTTTCGTCTGATGCCTTTTCAAAAGAGAAATTGCAAACGATGAGACTTTTCGGTGCCGACCTCGAGATTTTCCCCAGTGAGGATGGTAAGATCACTTCCGAGCTTTTTGTAAGAATGGAAGAGCGGGTTTTGCAACTACAAAAAGAAGGTTTTTACTGGACCAGGCAATTTGAAAACATGGACTCCGTCGTGGGATATAAAAAATTAGGTAAGGAAATCCTAAATCAATTGGACAAGCATATTGATGTTTTTTGTGCCGGTGTTGGTACAGCAGGCATGTTTACAGGAGTTTCTTCTGAACTAAAAAAACAAAACCCCTTAACAAAAGCTATAGCTTTGGAGCCAGCTTCCTTTCCACTGCTCACAACCGGAGCAAGGGGGAGTCACCGAGTAGAAGGAATTGCCACTGGAAGAATATTACACTTACTGAAGAACAGTCCTTATGACGAGGCTAAAGCGATTGAGGAAAAAAAAGCCAGGGAGACGGCCCGGCTCCTGGCTTCACAAGAGGGGATATTTGCAGGCACATCCACCGGTTTAAATGTCTGCGCTGCTATTGAAATTGGAATGCAGCTTGGCCCAAATCATAATGTCGTTACTGTTGCATGCGATTCTGGTATGAAATATCTCGCGGGTGATTTGTTTCAGTGAAATATACATGTGGAATGCTGGATACAATTTCTCTTCAAGGCTCAGGGGCATCGACCAGCCGGCCAACATACTGGCTCACCCGCTTTCTCATTCTCCGTTTGCTTGGAGCAGTGTATGCTGTCGCCTTCCTTGCAGCAATCAATCAAATTATTCCCCTAATCGGCTCAGATGGGCTTCTTCCTGTCGGGATATTTCTAGACCGGGTCAACCACGCGCTCGGATCATCTGGGGCTGGGTTTTTACGACTGCCTTCCCTGTTTTGGTGCTTCCATTCCGACACAGCCCTCCTTATTGCAGCCTGGACCGGTCTCGGGTTATCCTGTATGGTGATTGCAGGTTTTTCGAATGCCTTGACCATGATGGTACTTTGGTTTCTCTATATGTCTTTTGTTCATGTCGGCCAGGATTGGTACGGCTATGGATGGGAGATCCAACTCCTGGAAACGGGATTTCTGGCAATCTTTCTTTGTCCTCTTTTTGACCTGCGTCCTTTCCCCAAGCGGGCACCTCCGATACAGATTATTGTACTATTCCGATGGTTGATCTTCCGGATCATGTTTGGCGCCGGATTGATAAAAATCCGCGGTGACGAGGTTTGGCGCAACGGTTCAGCACTTTATTATCATTTTGAGACACAGCCCTTACCCGGTCCATTGAGCCGGTGGTTTCATTTTCTCCCACGCGCGGTTTTGAAGACCGGGGTCTGGTTCAACTTCCTTGCCGAGCTTGTAGCCCCATGGTTCATATTTTGGCCGCGTGCCGCGCGTCACATCGCTGGCGTCATAATCTTGCTTTTACAAATTATCCTCATCCTAAGCGGTAACCTCGCGTTTCTCAATTGGCTGACAATCATTCCCGCCCTGGCATGTTTCGACGATGGTTTTTGGTCCAGAGTTCTTCCCAGGCGCTTTGTTCTCAAAGCGGAAAGAGCTTGCGCGATGGCCGAGCCTTCACGGCCAATGAATATCTCCGCCTGGGTTGTCAGTGGAATTGTCGCCATCTTGAGCGTGGCTCCTGCGCTCAATATCCTGTCATCCCAGCAAATTATGAACACTTCATTCGATCCGCTTGATCTTGTGAATACCTATGGCGCATTTGGCTCCGTAGGTCGCGAAAGATTGAACGTGGTTTTCGAGGGAACAATGGACGAAGTGCCTGACGATAAAGCCAATTGGGTGGCTTATCCCTATAAGGGTTTGCCCGTGGCTTTAGATAAACGACCTCCTCAGATCGCCCCTTACCAACTCCGGCTGGATTGGCAAATGTGGTTTGCATCAATGTCCTCACCAGAGGAATATCCCTGGACCCTGAACTTGGTTTCAAAACTCCTGCACAACGACACAAAGGCAATAAGCTTGTTCTCGTCCAATCCTTTTCCTGGCAAGCCGCCCCGTTATATCCGGGCTGTCCTTTACCGCTACCATTTTTTAAAGCCAGGCAATCCTGATGGTCTATGGTGGAACCGGGAGCGGGTTGGCGAACCCTGGCTACCGGCCCTGTCTTCCGATGATCCGCGCCTGATCGGGTTACTCAAAAGTGGCGGATGGATTCCATAAATAGCGGTTGCTACAGACCAATTAGTTTTTCACCTTTACCGGATATGGAGGCCTTACCGGATCAACTTGAGGATTTTTTTCCAGTTCTTTCAATGCAATTTCAATGGCTTTTTCTAACTGAGGATCTTCCCCATTGATTACCTCCGATGGTATTTGATCAACTTCCGCGACTAATTAATTATGGTTACCGTTCCATGGTGATCTAATTCCCAAAAAACCATGAAAAGTCTGCCAAGGGATTGCATTCAATCAGACCTTAAGATACATACCATTAGGATCAAGAAAATTTTTTTTAAGCCAAATATTATGAGACATGCGCGATATTTATTTTCCCTGATTCCTCTGCAATTGATTACTAATTATTTGCCTAGTCATAGGTATTGAAATGGCGCTTCGCCAGGTTCATTGATCCAGGTTGTATTTTTACTCTGCTCATTTATTAATTTGCGGTTCCATTTATTTTTCATTTAATTATTTTTTATGGCTGCAAAAAAGCCCATCATTATACTTTCCGGCCCGGTAGGAGCAGGCAAAAGCACGGTTGCGAAGGATCTAATTTCTTATTCGCAGGGAGCGGTTGCCTATATCGAGGGGGATACTTTCTGGTCATTTATTACAAAAGGAGCTACAGACCGGAACCGTCATCAAAACTTTAAAATGATCATGATATCTATGGTGGCAGCTGCAATGCCCTACGCACTTAACGGTTATGAGGTGATCCTGGATTTCTCCATTCCCCCCTGGTTCATGGAAAACATAAAAAAAGTAGTGCGTCTCAAGGAAATACCATTGGATTATATCGTACTGTGCCCAAGCGAGGCGGTTTGCATAGCAAGGGCAGCCCAGCGCGCGGCCGGTACCATCGACGACTACACTCCTTATCACGATTTATACCTTTCCTTTGATGAAGCCAAGGCTAATATGATTAGTGATGATACTAGTGGTTCTCCGGAAACCGCCAAACGCATCCGGAAAGGAATCGATGCTGGTCAATTCCGTATTTGTTAATCCTTAGATCTCCATATCGGTCTGATCCTTCAATTCTTCTTTGACTATTTTGAGGCTGTTGGGGGTAAGTGTCCTGTTTCAAGTCAGTATATTTGCTTGCACGGTACAAATCATTCCTCATACCACGATCCGAAGGGACCTTTACCAAAAAAATATAAGCATAGTAAGCGCAATATCAGCACATTCCTTCTTTGTCAGGCACGAAAGTCTCAAGAATTGATGGGAAACATTTTCCCTGAAGAAGGCCTACCACTGTTTTTCATGCACATCTTCGCAAGGGAGTTGATATATATCCTCAAACTTACCCTCTAATATCCCCTAATATCCCCTAAAAAGGGTAATACAATTAGGGCAGCAATTATTTATTTTTATCCTGATATAGAGAATACGAATCCATTCATATGCAGGAAAATTTGATCGTCACGCCTGAAAATGCAAAGGCATTTGAGAAAAGCATGGACATGCTCGATAAATCAATCAGTGAGTTAAGGAGAGTCGCATTTAACATGATTCCCGAAGTCATACTGAAGCTTGGCCTGGATACTGCTGTAAAAGATTTCTGTGAAAGTGCTGCTCAGCATGGGGCTATCCAATTTAGCTATCTGTCGACAGGATTGGAAGAAAACCCTCTCCCTCCAAATGTCGCAGGAGCGGTATATCTCATCGTTGAAGAGCTGGTTGAAAATGTTTTAAAGCATGCTAGTGCCAATACCGCAGCAGTCCGGCTTATCCGAAAAAATGACTTGTTGGATATCAGCGTGGAAGATGATGGTAAAGGCTTTGACATAAGGATTCTGCAGCCTGGAGAAGGAATGGGCTATCTTAACATACGGAACAGCCTAAACTTCATGAACGGCATCATCGATATCCAGACATCACCAGGGAATGGTACTTCCGTAAAAATTGAAATATCAACAATCTCAACATGATCAGTGCGTATATTATAGACGATCATCAGATGATCATTGAAGGCATCCAATCCATATTGAATGATGAGACGGATATCAAATGGCTTGGGAGCATCAAAAAGCCGGAAGGCTCGATTGCATTTCTAAAGAATGAACCGCCTGATGTATTATTAATGTATATCAACCTTCCGGAAAAAAGCGGACCTGATCTTTGCAGGGAGCAGTGAACACCTTCAATAAAAAAATATTCATGATGATTTTTATGAACAAAATGTCAATTATCTAGGCATACACCGGCATGGTTTCTTTCCCCCATTTTTCATTGATGTATTTACGGCAAGGCTTTTCAATGGTGTAATAAGTAACGGATGATATGCCTATATGTATGATTAGAAACGCTACGCAATATCCCAAACCTGTCCAAAAATCTGTCGTTTTTGAATGTTCAGAGTACTTGACACCAGGCAGTTTTATGAACCCAAATAAGAATAACTGTAACAGGAAAATCGAACACAGGTAAATCGAATAGGAAATTTTACCAAGGTATTGCGCGATCCGGTTATTGCATAATAAATGCAATTTCCCATTGTTTAAAGCAAATACATAGACAAGCAGGATAAATAGGACAATATACAAGCTGTCGTTCACCCCTAGATGCAGGCAGATTATTGTACCAATTATCAATATGACTGCTACAATATCCCTTCGAAAGAGCTTAGCCCATACCTCAGCTTCATAAAATTTATATAATATCACTCCTGAAATAAATCCTGCCAGGCCCCTCAGGAATCCATAATCAAACGAAACATTAATGTC
>Ga0302324_100005006_pt1 | contig 29115 bp, 19 predicted proteins | sample Palsa_T0_1_FD_201949 | JGI IMG/M metagenome (GOLD analysis project Ga0302324, IMG submission 201949) | Peat permafrost microbial communities from Stordalen Mire near Abisko, Sweden - Palsa_T0_1 | ecosystem: Environmental > Terrestrial > Soil > Palsa > Peat permafrost | place: Sweden: Abisko...
GCGTATCAGGTCAATAGCGCGCCGTCTGCGCAGACGGAACAGGCGCTCGCAGACGGCGCGGTCCACAATCGGCACGTCCAGCGCCGACAATTCCGCCAGGATCTCGGGGACGCGAAGCAGCCACTGCGCTTTAGCGGGCATGCGGCAGGCCTATCCGCGTTGCCAGCCATTTTTCTGCCAGCTCTGCCCGCTGGCGTCCAGCAGCATGTGATGGACCTCCATCCAAAAGCCATCGGACTCGGTGCTGAGCACTTGGCCCAACAACAGTTGCCCATCCCATTCCAGGCGCACCGCGGCGCCGCTTTTCACCGTTAATTCCGCGGCCAGGCGCATGCGTTTGCCGGAAACCTCGAGAATACGCGCGGGGCGCCCCGCGGGCTCGGTACACGCCCCCTCACCCAATACACTCAGTTCCGCGGATTGCCCCGGCTTCCAGTTAAGTTCGCGCATGGCCTTCGCTGCCAGTGTACTATGCATAAAGGGCGATGATCTCTTTTCTCAGGAGTCTTTTCTCCACCCGCATCCTCAGCCTCCTCGCTCCGGAGACGATCCTCATTTTTTCCTGCTATATTCTGGCGGCCTATTGGTCGGGCGGCGCAGACCCATCTGTGTTTCTGCTATATGACGACGGGCTGCTACAAATCGCGCTGGTCGTGGCAGGGGTGTTGATTGGGCTACAGCTCAACAAGCTGTATGTGCAGGTGGGCGTGCGGTCTAAGATTTTGCTCGTCCAGCAGCTCTGCCTGACACTCGGCGTGACTTTCCTGTTGGAATCGTTGCTCAGCTATCTGCGGATTCCGGAATTAGTGCTGGCGCCTTCCATCATGCTGTTCGGCAGCGCCTTGACCCTGGCCGTCCTGCTGGCCTGGCGCATGTTTTACAGCGCGATGCTATGGAAGAGCATGGGCGCCAAACGAGTGCTCTTCTATGGGACCAATGCGGCCGCTCTGGAAGCCGGGAGCAGCCTGGTAACGCACCCCGAGTTGGGCCTTTCGCCTGCCGGCTACATTGACGATGAACGTCCGGCCGGCACGCCGCTGAACGGAGCGCGGGTGCTGGGCTCGACCGCGGAACTGGCGCGCGTAGTTTCCGAAGTCCGCCCGGACCGCATTGTGATCGGGGTTAGCGAACGGCGCCACGGCATGCCATTTAGAGAGCTCCTGGATCTACAGTTCCGCGGCATCGAAATCCAGCGCGTGGCGGAGCTGTATGAAGACGCCTGCGAACGGGTGTGCCTAGCCGAGTTGCTGCCATCGCAACTGATCTTTTCCGATGAGTTGGGGGCCCGCCGCAGCGCCATCGCGCTGCAGGCCATCTATTCCAATATTGTGGCGCTGGCCGGCTTGGCGCTGCTCGCGGTACTGCTGGTGCCCATTGCCGCGGCAATCACGGTGTCCTCCCCGGGCCCGGTTATCGAGGGGCGCTTACGTTGGGGGGTGAACTTGGTTCCATTCACGCTTTACCGCTTCCGCTGCCGGCGCGCCGATGGCCAACCAACACGGGTGGGAGCTTGGTTGCGCCGCCTGCGTTTGGACGGGCTGCCGCAACTGTTGAACGTGATCCGAGGCGAAATGTCGCTGGTGGGGCCGCGTCCGCACCATCCGGAGTTCATACCGGTGTTGATGGCGCAAATGCCCTACTATGGGCAGCGGCATGCCGTGCGGCCCGGCATCCTGGGTTGGAGCCAGCTCAACTGCGACTATGGCGGCCGGCTGCGCGACGCGCGAGCGGCTCTGGAGTACGATTTGTATTACATCAAGCACATGTCTCCGGCGCTGGACGCTTATATTGTTCTGCATAGCTTGATGGAGGTGCCGTTTCGGGAGGGGTAGGGGCGGCGCGGGCGATTCGGTGGGACAGACCCAGAACAGCCCCCCTGCTGTTCGCTCGCGTGGGGACGGTACGCCGATCACTGTCGGCGGTGTACGCGTGGAGCTGGCCGCGCCTCGTAGAGGGCCATTCCGGAGAGAAACGATTCCCGGCTCTGCGGAACGACACGGACACCACCAGGATCGTCAAGGATGCGCCGGGCGTTGATAACGGCTTTGCGGCGCATCTGCTCGGGCACTGTCGCAAAAAAGGTAAGATACTCGGCCAACACTTCATCCGTGGTGACAATAGGTGTGTCTGTCCGCTCGGCTGTAAGAGCCAACGCGCGCCGATGGGCGCTGTCGGAGAAATCCGCCAGAGCAATCCAGTAAAACGTGTCGGCAAAAAGCGCGGTCATGCCTCTTTCTTGGGCCAACCGTAGATGTAATGGTCATGCTGGCTCGCGCCATCCGTCGGCATGGCCGCCACGATTTCAGGGGGCACATCCTGCATGTTTTCGCAGATCACATCGGCAATATGCCCAGGCGGCGGGCTAGGCGGACGTTCCTGCTCGGCTGCGAGCTTTTGCAGCCACGCCTCAAGGGTAAGGCCCGCCGCGGAAGCTTTCGCTTTTAGCGCTGCCGCCTGTTCGTCGGAAAGCTCGATCACCGTCATGAGAAATCCCCCGTGTCTTCATCGTATCAGGGCCGATCTTAATTAGGAGAGTCCTGTGATCAGTGCGGCCCTCGATTGATGCACCCGGACGTTGCGGGTCCGGCAAGGTCTGCGTCGTCCGCATGTAGAACTCCCGTATTAGCATGGTTCCAAATACCCCGGTTACTGTTCGGCCAAAGAAACGGCAGCCGGACGATTGGCTTCGCTCGGCAGAATTTCCGGGAACTTTTCGCACAATATCTCCCGCAGGGAGTCGACAAATGGCGCAACTACCATGGCGAGCACAGGGGATGCGCAGGGCCGCACAAGCACGGCGTAATCTCCGTTAGCGAGCGGCACGCGCGCCGTCCAACAGGGAGTCTCGGTGTCATCGGTGGAGTATTCGTAGACCTCGCCCGACAGGCACAGGCGCACCTGCTGGAATCCGAACTTTCCGCAAGCTTCGCGGATCACTTCCCAGCAGCCGGGCGGCGTGCCGGCGGCGGCTAGAGCGGCACGGAATTTCCGCAAGTCCAGTTGGGCGCTCACCGAACGCTGGAAATCGCCGCCAAACAGCAGCCGGCCGGCCAAATCGAACTCGGCGTAGCCTAAATACTGAATACCCAGCAATACAAAGACGCCAAACAGCAGGAGGATCGAGACGGAGAAACTGTGCATCACGCCTTGCAAGAGAGAAAAGGCGGCGGCCAATCCGCAGAAGCCGTAAAGCATCAAAACTACGCGGCGGGGCGTGAATCCGCGATCGAGGAGCCGATGGTGAATATGGCCGCGGTCGGCTGTAAAAATCGGCTGACGCCGCAGAAAGCGCCGCACAATGGCCAGCGCGACATCCAGCAAAGGGATCGAGAGCGCCATCAAAGGCGCGGTCATGCCCAGCAGCGTGGCGGATTTATTACTCCAGAGGGCCGCGTAGCAGCCCAACAGAAAGCCGATCAGCAAGCTGCCGGAATCGCCCAGGAAAATAGTCGCGGGGTTGAAGTTGTAGCACAAAAAGGCCAGCAAAGCGCCCGCCAGCGGGAAGGTGGCCACCGCCAACACCATGTTGTGCTGCATCATGGCCGCGGTGAAAACGGTCAGCGTAGCGAAGAGACCCACTCCCACGGCCAAACCATCCAGCCCATCCACCAGGTTGAAGGCGTTCATGCAGGCCAGCAGCCAGAGAATGGTGAGCGGCACGTTCCACCAAGCATCGGTGGGAGCGCCACCGATCGACAGGATGCGCACGCCACCCAAACAGGCCAAGCCCGCCGCCGCGATTTGCCCCAGGAGCTTGATCCAGGCCCGGAGGTTGAACAGGTCGTCCAGCAATCCAATTCCGAAAGCCAGCGCGGCGCCCGGAAGCAGTTTCCAGACCAGCGAGAGTTGCAGGGCGAGCGGGCTGCCTTCTTCCGGACGCACCAATACATACGCCAGCAGATAGGAAATGGCAATGGCCAAGCCGCCCACACGCGGGATGGGATAGCGATGGACCTTGCGCGCGGCATCGGGCTGGTCCACCACCCCGTAAGACCGGAATACGTCGCGGCAAATCGGAGTCAGTACCAGGGATATGATAAATGCTCTGAATCCTAACCAGAGCAAGGAATGCACAGGGAAACCTCCAGCTACTCATCCTGATGTTGGCGCACCAGGCTACTTCGTGTCAAGGCACATGGTTTCAATTATTTCCGGTTTGTCCTCGTACATGGTCGAATCGACCTACGTCCAGCGCGCCACCCAACAAACGTTTACAGCACCCGATCAGCTTGACACCGCTCCATCCGGCGCGTCAGAGTGGATGAGTGAACCCTGGTTGCTCATCCGGAGGCCATTTGCTGTTTGTTCGGACGACCCTATTTTTGGTTTTGGGCTGCGGGCCAGGCCTGATGGCGCAATCCGATTCGCCTCAGGCGGATTCTTCGCCGGCCAGTTCCAGTGAGGACTATAGCGGACCCGCCATTTTAAGCCGCGGCGAAACCCCCGGGCAGACCGCGGCGCCCATCGCCTTCCGGCCTTATATCGGCTTAAGCGCGATCTACGATACCGGTCTGGTACCGGTCTCGGTAACCTCTACCGGTCAGGTACCTTCCACGGATTTGTATGGATTGGAGTTGAACCTGGGTGCATACACGTATCACGTCTGGAAGCACACCACTCTGGGGCTGGATTATCGGGGGGATTTCCGGGAGTACTCTACCAGCTACTGGGACGGCACCGATCAATTCCTGGCGCTCATTCTCACCCATCGGCCCAGCAGGCGCCTGACGTTCACGCTGCGAAACCAGGCGGGCGTGTCCGACTTCAATAATTTTTACCTGTCCTCGCCCCTTGGCGCCCTGGATCCGAATTATCTGCAACTACCCCAAAGCGATATTTACGATAACCGGGTCATATTCGCAGGCGTCTCGGGGGATCTAACTTACCAGCTAACGCACCGGCTGTCATTCAATATCGGGGGGGAGGGCTCTCTGGTGCGCCGGCAATCCTCCGCACTCTACGGCGTGACAGCAGCCGTGGCGCGTGGGGACTTGGAATATCGGATCGACCGGCACTCCACCCTGGGTGCGGACTATCGTTTCACGTACTTCGACTACACCAGGGGCTTCGGCACGACGGACTTACAATCGGTGGGCGTCAATTATAGCACCCAGATTTCGCGGCAAGTGCAACTATCCGCGCGCATCGGCGGCGCGCGTGTGGAGAGCACGAGCCTGGCCGAAGTTACGCTCGACCCGGCGGTGGCGGCTCTTCTCGGCGAGTCGGTGGCCATTCAGGCCGCCTATCGCCTCAACTACGTGCCCGACGTGCAAGTACGGCTGACGGACACTTTCCGCCTGTCGAAGTTTATGCTGGCGTACCTCAACGAGGTGGTTCCCGGCAACGGGGTTTACCTCACTTCCAGGAACGAATCCGGGAACGTCACTTATAGCTATTCCGGTGTGCGCCACTGGAATCTCGGCGCGAACGGCAGTTATGGCCGGATGTCCGCCCTGGTGCAGACAGTGGGCGCGTACACAGCCTACGGCGGAGGGGTTGGCATTACGCGGGAGCTGGGAAAAGGGTTGCATACCGTGCTACGCCTGGACTCGCAGCACTACGATATCGCCAGTTCGGCGGCATTCAGGCATAACGAGTACAGGGCCTCCCTCGGCTTGAGCTTCAGCCCTGGAGATGTGCCGCTGGTACTGTGGTAGCCGGCGGCCGATCAAGTCAGCAGTTCGGCGTAAATCTCGCCCATTCTCCGCGCGGCGGCTGCAAGCGGGAAGCGGCTGTGAATCAGGCGGGCGGCATTGGATGCCAATTTGCCGCGCCGCACGGGATCGCGCACGAGCACGCGCAATACCGCGGCCAGTCCCGCCGCATCGCGCGGTTCGAAGAGCATACCGGTTTCGCCGTCCGCGACCAGCTCCGGATTGCCGCCGACGCGCGACGCGGCCACGCAACAGCCGCAAGCCATGGCCTCCATGAGCGAATTGGAGAGCGCTTCGGAAAGCGACGGCAGCACGAAGATATCGATGGCGTGCAGCCAATCGGCCACGCGCGGCGTGGCGGGTTCGAAGACGCAGTCCGGCAGAACGCCCAGCGCCCGAGCCCGGTCCTGCAAGTCCGCCAGACACGGTCCGCTGCCAACTATGGCCAGCTTCATGCCAGGCACAAGTCCGCGCACCTCGGCAAAGGCGTCCAACAAAGTGTCGAGTCCCTTTTCAGGGCGCAGAGCGCACACCACCCCCAGCATTAGCGCGGCGGGTCGCCGGGCGTCCGGCCGCGCGCCGTGTAGAGGCTGGAACGCGCCGGTGTCGATGCCGTTATAGCAGAGATGGATAAGCCCGGCTGGCGTCTTCTCTTCGTCGCGCAGGTGGCGGCGCAAGAACTCGCAATTGATCACTATGCCATCGACGATGCGATCAGTGATGCGCAACCCATACCGCAGCATAGCCGGACACAGCGCGCGGTCCGCCCGCTGGCTGGAAACCACTACCGCGGAACCTGCCATGCGCGCCGCGGGCACGCCATAGAGATTCGCGGGAGTGTCGAAGGTGTGGACCAGCCGTATGTTTTGTTCCCGGATGTACGCGGCTATGCTTATGGCGCCCTTTACGCTGGCTAGCGAGGGCACCGGGAAGTGCACGATAGGCACTCCGGCGGCGCGCAGGTCGTCCGCACGCAAGCCCGCCGGACGGAAGCAACCAACGCGCGCGTCGAACCGGAAGCGGTCCAGCGCCTTGGCTATCTCCGCCGTCTGCCGCTCGCTGCCTCCCAGGTTCAGTTCGCGCACCATCAGCAGAACGGGGATGGGAGCAGGCATGCATCCTCAATGTAACGCATGCCCCGCGAGGGCCGCTCCCTGGTCGAATGTTACAGTAAGGGCAAGGTATCCAGAGCCATGTGTGGCATTGCCGGATTGTACTTGCGCGAGGGGCAGGCGAGCCTGTCGGCGGTGCGCGCGATGTGCGACCGGATACGGTACAGAGGGCCGGATGATGAAGGATACCACGTGGAGGGCGGCTGTGCCATCGGCATGCGGCGGCTTAGCATCATCGATCTGAGTACCGGGCATCAGCCCATGGCGAATGAAGACGAATCCGTCTGGGTGGTCTTCAACGGCGAAATCTACAATTATGGGGAGCTGCGTCGCGGTCTGCTTGGGCGGGGCCACCGGTTCGCCACGAATAGCGACACCGAAACGCTCGTGCATCTCTATGAAGACCAAGGCGCAGAGGGCTTGGGGCGCTTGCGCGGTATGTTCGCTTATGCTATCTGGGACGCCCGGCGGCGGCGTATTTTTTTGGCCCGCGATCGCTTTGGGAAGAAGCCTCTTTACTATGCGGTGTTGCCGGAGGGTCTCTACTTCGGCAGCGAGCTGAAATGCCTGCAAGCGGCCGGCGTGCCATCGGAGGTCGACGCGGAGGCCCTGCGGCTGTTCTTTCAGTTCACGTACATCCCTGAACCGTGGACCTGTTTCCGGGCGGTCCGCAAGCTTCCGGCGGGGTCCTGGCTGACTTATGACGCAGACGGAACCACGCGTCAAGGGCGCTACTGGCGGTTTCCCGCCCCGGTTGCAGAGACGCCGGCCGATTTCTCAGAGGCCCATGTGTGCACCCAGTTGCGGGAGAAGTTCGATGAATCCGTACGCATCCGGATGATCGCCGATGTACCGTTGGGCGCGTTTTTGAGTGGCGGCATCGATTCGAGTTCGGTGGTTGCGTCCATGGCTCTTATGTCGCCTGAGCCTGTGCGCACATTCTCTATCGGTTTCGAAGAGAGCGCCTTCAATGAATTGGAATATGCCGCTATGGTGGCGCGCCAGTATGGCACCGACCATCACGAAATTGTGGTGCGGCCGGACGCGGTGGATCTTGTTTCCAGATTGGTCCGGCACTTCGACGAGCCTTTCGGCGATTCTTCCGCTATTCCCACATTTATTGTTTCCGAATTCGCTGCCCGGCATGTGAAGGTCGCGCTGAGCGGCGACGGCGGCGACGAATTATTTGCCGGCTACGATCGGTTCCAAGCACTCGACCGACTACGGAAGCTGGACCGGGTGCCACAGGGATTGCGCGCATTCATCTCCTGGGCAGCCGACCGCCTGCCGTATTCGGCTTACGGCAAGAATTATCTGCATATGCTGAGCCGCTCCACTGCGCTGGAGCGTTACTTTGAAAGCAATTTCGCTCCTTGGTTTCTGCGCCAGGAGCTGCTGCAGAAGGATTGGATGCTCCCGGCCGATAGCGCCTACCTGGTGCGCTCGCTGGCGGGCTTTTTGCTGCCTGGCGACGCGGACCTACTCTCACAGGCTCTGTTCTTCGAAACCACACAGAATCTACCTGGCGACATGCTGATGAAAGTCGACCGCATGTCGATGGCGAACTCGCTCGAAGTGCGCTGCCCGTTGCTCGATCACGAGCTTGGAGAGCTTGCGGCTGGAATCCCCCACGGCTGGAAGATCAAAGATGGCCAAGGCAAATATATTCTTATCCGCGCTCTCGGAGACCGCTTGTCGCCGCCGCTGTTAAGCCGTCCCAAGATGGGCTTCGGCGTTCCACTTTCATTGTGGTTCCGAGGCGCTTTACGGTCATTTCTCTGGGACCACCTGACTAGCGCTTCGTTTGCCGGCCGCGGTATGGTCTCGCCGACCTTTATCGAGCTGATGCTTCGAGAGCACGATTCCGGGCGGCGCGACAACTCGCACTGGTTGTGGTCGCTGCTTATGCTTGAGTTGTGGTTTCTCCAGTTGGATGCCAAACCTGCGATGGCGCTGCATCGTTATGATTAAACCCACGGTAATAGCTTTTCGGCGTGAGCTTCATCATAAACAACGTTCACGGGCCGAGTGCTCGGGCGTAAAGCCGTATACTGCTGCGTGTGCCTCGGCGTAACGGATAGAGCATATTCATGTGCTTGAGCGTAAATATCCTTCGATCTAGTGTTTGGCTGGCCTTCCAAGTTTATGAAAATGCATACCTTATTCAATTATGTTCAGGTACATGCCAAGATCTGGCGTGTTTTGAAAGGGTTACGGTCCTCTTACGGCAAGGCACACGAGCCTTACGATCAAACCCACGGCTCTTACGGTCAAGCACACGCTTAACAAGAACAGACAGTCTCCCGTAAACCGCTGAATCATAGATGTTTAGCGACTGTATCGGACGAAGGCGGCGGCTCTATATGGAAATGGTTTATGGTTTGGATAACTCTAACCAAAAGCAACACAACCAAGCACATCGCGGCAAGCGCTGGTTGGTTTGGTGTGTGCTTGCCAATAAAAACAGCCGCTGTGCACGGGCTTCATCGTAAATCTCTAGAACAGAATGCCGAACTAATGTTACAAAAACAGAGGATGCACTTCGTGTTCTAAAGGCACACACGTGACCAAACACAACCCTAAGCCTGCACTAGTCAACCTTTCCGTCGAGGAAGAGAATCTTGCCGCGATCCCTTTCGCCGTGTTGGAGCGTAGGGTCGGCAAGCGTATTGGAAAGATCGAAATTAAAGGCACGAAGGTGCTTCCCAATGGCAGCGAGATGGAAGTCGTGTGGCAGATCCAAGGCAACAATGAGTTGGGCCTGCCTACCGAACAAGATCTCGATATTTTTGTCGTACTAGGTGTTCTCACCTTCCGCAACAACTTTGCCAAGACCGTCACTTTCAGCGGGCGGGAGATCGCCCGTATGCTGAATATCAACTCCGTTCACGGCAAGTTCTACCAGCGTCTGAAGCTTGCCATGGACCGCTTCATTCCATTACGCTTCCGCGCATTAACAGCCACCGACCAGCAGGAAGAAGTGAAGTGGAGCAACGTGTTCCAGGAAGCGAGTTTCCTATTGGACCGCAAAACCGGCCGCTGTACAGGCAGTATTACCTGGACCGACAAACTAATCCAATCGATCAACAACGGTTTCTTTCGCGTACTCGATGCCGGCCGGTACATGGAGCTCGACGGCATTACAGCCAAGCACTTATACCGGTTCTTCGCGGTAGCCTTCGAGAAAACCGACTTGATTGTTATGGACGCCCGAAAATTGGCCATGGAGCATGTGGGCATCTTAAATCCGCCACACTATTTTTCACGGCTCATGCAGACTTTAGAGCCTGCCTTCGACCAATTGATCAAGATCCAGGTGCTCGGGTCGTATAACGTAATTTCAGCAGAGGAATGGCGCATTGCGATGCACCGGCATCCTTCGTATGTGCCTGAGCGTAAGAGTCTGATGTTGCAGAGTACGACTTGCCCGGAATTGAGCCGGGCACACTGTCAAACCGTCCTGGAGAAGGCCGGCTTCGCCTATAAACAAGCCGCGGCGTGGACCGGCGCCGCCGAGACACCGGAGCAGTTATACGCTTTGGAGCGAGCGGCACAGCTTGTGCTTGCCATGAAGCAGGAAGGTGTACTGCCACACGTGGCCGCCAGCTACATATCGCGCGCGCTCGACATGGGAGCCGCAGCCGGGGAAGGCCGGGAGCTACTGGATTGGTGTGAGGTGGCACTCGACATATGCAGACAGAAGCAGCGTAGCGGCCAGAGCTTGAAGAACGCAGCCGGATTGGTGATCAAGATCGTGAAAGACCCGGCATCGCGGCGGCGCTTTCTGGACGAAAATATGGAGGCTGCGGCCAAGGAGCGTTACCGCCAGCGCGAGCGCGCCATCTTACGGCAGAATCAGGAAGTCGAGGAGCGCGCCCTGATTTTTGAATACGAGCAGTTTCGTCAGTCCAGGGCCCAGGATTTATTTGAACAGCTTAGCGATTCGTCCAAGCAAGCGCTTTCAAGGGAAAAATCGGAGTGGCTGCGCCGGGAAGGCCGGTTGGAGAGAATGGCGCCGGATGTACGGGATCGCGAAGTGACGGATCTGATTCTGCAGGACCTCGCAAGGAGCGACGTACCACCCTACAGCAAGTGGCTATTGCGCAAACGCGCGGGGCAGGCCGTGCTACCGTTTGCCGCGATAGATAACATCGCGTGAACCACGCCCACCGCAGCCACGTTTGCCGTACAGGCACGCGTAATAGTAGAGTGGGTCTTGGGTATGAAGGCTCTAGTCACTGGATCCGGCGGCCTGATCGGCTCGGAATGCGTCCGCCAACTTTCAGCCGAAGGCTGGGAGGTTGTGGGGATCGACAACGATATGCGCCGGCAGTTTTTCGGCGAGCAAGGCACGACGCATCCGGTGGTGCAGGAGCTGCGGAGGACGCTGCCCCGTTACCGCCACTTGGCCATCGATATACGCGATCGGCAGGCCGTCCGGCAGGTTTTCGATGCCGAGCGGCCGGAATTCATCATTCACACGGCCGCCCAGCCTTCCCATGACAAAGCAGCGGCTATTCCCTACGACGACTTCGATGTGAATGCGCTCGGCACCATGAACCTGCTGGTGGCCGCACGCGATTTTAGCCGGGAGTCGCCGTTCTGCTTCACGAGCACGAACAAGGTTTACGGCGATCGGCCCAATTACCTGGCGCTGATCGAACTCGACAAGCGCTACGACTACGCCGGCGGCTTGGATGGCGTGGACGAGAACATGTCGATCGACCAGTGCCTGCATTCCGTCTTTGGCGCTTCCAAAGTCGCCGCCGATGTCATGTGCCAGGAATTCGGGCGCTATTTTCAGATGCCGGTAGGCGTCTTTCGCGGCGGCTGCCTTACCGGACCGCAGCATGCCGCTGTGGAATTGCACGGCTATCTGGCTTACATCGTTCACTGCGCCGCGGCCGGCAAGGAATACACCATCCACGGCTACAAAGGGAAGCAGGTGCGCGACCAGATCCATAGTTACGATGTGGCCCATCTGTTTCTGGAATTCTTCCGCGCCCCACGTTGCGGGGAAGTATACAACCTGGGCGGCGGCCGGGCGAATAGTCTCTCTATCCTGGAGACTGTGGATGCGCTGGCAGCTATGGGATTGAAGCTGCGGTACAGTTACCAAGATACGAACCGCGTCGGCGATCACATCTGTTATATTTCGGACCTGAGCAAAGTGCGGACGCATTTCCCGAAGTGGAAAATGCAATACGATCTGCCGCGAATTCTAGATGAAATTGCCGCCCGCCACGCGCACCGCGTGGATGCGCCGGCGGCCGCATGGAGTTAATGCCGGATGAAGCTGTCGGTGGTCATGCCGGCCCGCGACGAGGAGGGGTCGATCGGGCAGACGGTCGCGCAAATCGCAACGGCCCTGGCGGTAGAGCGGATTCCGTTTGAAATCGTAGTGGTCGATGACGGCAGCACCGATCAAACGGCGGCCTGCCTCCGGCAATTGATAGACCGCTATCCTGGTGTCCGGCTGGTGAGCAATACAGGCCGCCACGGCTTTGGGATGGCCGTACGCGCCGGGCTGGCGCAAGCCACCGGCGAGGCCATCGCGATCATGATGGCCGACGGATCCGACAGCCCCGAAGATCTAGTTCGATACTATCGGAAGGTGCAAGAGGGATACGATTGCGCTTTTGGTTCGCGATTTATCCAGGGCAGCAAGATCGTGGATTATCCGGTGCACAAGCTGGCCATTAACCGGCTGGCCAACTGGTTTATCCGGATATTGTTCCGGCTGCGATACAACGACATCACCAACGCGTTCAAATGTTACCGCCGGCAGGCCATCGAGGGTATGCAGCCGCTGATCTCGCAGCACTTCAACCTGACCGTGGAGATGCCCCTGAAAGCGATCGTGCGTGGGTATTCCTACGCGGTACTGCCGATTTCGTGGACCAACCGCAAGTCGGGCATGTCCAAGCTTAAGATCAAGGAGATGGGAAGACGCTACCTGTTCATCGTGCTGCATGTGTGGCTTGAGCATCACCTTTCGCGCGGCGACTACCTGCGGCGGGAGGAGGCGGAAGAGCACGCGACGCGTCATGCATAGGCGGCCCTACCAGAGATCCTTTGGAAACACGCGCGCGAAACGCAGCTTCAGGTCCACCCATAGCCAAGTGAACGGATCGCGGAACAAGCGCACCTTCTTGCCTTCGCGAAAGGAGCGCGAGGAGTAGTTCACAGGGATTTCGAGCGGCCGGTAACCTTTCCGGACAAGCTTGACGACCAGTTCGTGATCGAAATCGAACCGGTTGCAATGGAACTCGAGACCAAACAGGCAATCGCGGCGAAAGACCTTGAACATGGTGAACGGGTCCGTCATGTTCTGGCGGAAGAGAACATTGATCAGGCCCGTAAAGAACGCGTGCCCCAAGTTCAGCCCGGCCGCCAGGACTTTCTGCTTGGCGAAGCGCCGTATCTTCCAGTGGCCGGCATGCCGCGTACCGAGGACGAACAGCGCGCGGTAGGAAAGAATCGGCGCCAACAGGGCGTCATAATCGCCCAGGTCGTACTCGAGGTCGGCATCCTGAATCAGCACGATGTCTCCGGTAGCGTGCCGGAATCCTTCGCGGATTGCGTGCCCTTTGCCCCGCGGCCGGTCCTGGAGCACAAGTTTGATCTCGGGGTGACTCTGATATTGCTTCGCCAGCGCGCGCGTGCCGTCCGTCGAATTACTCTCGATCACGATGATCTCGCGCTCGACGCCGGGGATCGCCTTCTTCAGCAGCGCGTCCATTAGAACCGGGAATGTCCGGCTTTCGTTGAATGCGGCGACGACGATCGAGCACTTGGGGAGCGCCGCCGGCTCGTCCCGTACGGCAGTCACGAGCATGCCGCCGGCGGCCGATTTGCGCACCAGAATTTCGTGAAAGCCGTACCGCAGCAATAACAACTGGATCGTGGTTTCGTCGAAGTACCAGCGGTCCCCGGTCCGCCATTCCGTGCGCCGCGGTCCGCAGGAACTGGCCGGCCCAGGATTAAAGCGCGGAACCGTAAGCAGCAATAGAGCGCCAGGCCGGAGCGCCGCTCGCGTTCTTCGGAGCAGTTCGCCGGGCGCTGGTTGCGTCTGCAACTGATGCAGCATAATGGCTGCGTCGAAAGCGGCCGGCGTCAAGTTGGCCGATGCCGTCGAAAGATCCAAGAACTCAGCCCGAAAGCCGTCCGCCTTGGCCCGGTCGAGAAAAACCTCGGGATCTACGCGCGCTCCAGCGGCAACGACGGCCAGCAGCGAGCCGCTGCGAAAGCCGCGGCGCCGGAGCGTATCCATATAGCGTGCGGCGTAGCGCGCGCTCGCAACGGTTGCGTAGTCCGCTTGTGTAGGTAGCGCGTCCAGCGCTACACACCCGCAGCCCTGGCAACGTATCACCAATTGTCCGCGGACGGCCAAGAGTGGGGCGAAACTCGACTCGTCACAAACCGGGCAGGTCATTTGGGTCGACGCATACCAGCCTTCCGGGCGATCGCCATCAACGCACTGGCGGAGACCGGCAGGTGCCGATGGGCGATTCGGCTGGGAGCGGCCTGGCGCAACAGGCCAATTAGCGGGCTCAAGATTGGCACGCGGAACCGGTCAAAGTGACGCGCGATGTAGTCGATCGTGAGCACCTTGCGGCTGGGTGAGACGCGGATTTCATCGAAGCCGCAGCGTTCCAACAATAGCCGGATGGACGCCGCGCTGAAATAATACAAGTGCTCGATTTTGTATTCCATCCAGCGACCGCGCAGGAGGCGGCGCGTCCAACTATCCAGCGAGGGCGTGATCAACAGCAGGATGCCGCCCGGGACCAGCAGTTCGTGGACGCGCAGCAGCCAGCCTTCCGGATCGCGAACGTGCTCGATCACATCGGCCGCTAGAACAGCGTCGAAGTGGTCCGGCGCTAGGGGCAGCGTCTCGATCGTACCAACAGAGACCGCCTGCGCCCCCAGGCGGCGGTTGGCAATCGCCGCGGCATGCGCGGATATCTCGACACCGGAGACGCGAAATCCGCGGTTACGCGCCTCCAGCAGGACTTCGCCGTGGCCACAGCCGATCTCGAGCAAGTCCGCGTTTTCCGGCCGGACAAGGCTGGCGAGCGCATCGACGTACAAGGCTCCCGTGGCTCTTTTCATTTTCGATCGCCGCGCGGCCGCTTCGTTATGCCGTTCCCCGAGGAAGTAGCCATCGCTGTAAATGGCCTCCAGAACGGAATCGTCGGGCTGCGGGTCCAGAAATTCCAGTCGGCATTCCGGGCAGGCACGTAACGCGTAGTTCGGAACGGCTGAGCGGCGCAGGGGTGCTGGCCGTTCGCACACGGGGCAGCGGGGAGAATTATGCCGGCGACTGTGCAAAGACCCCCAGATTGTATCAGCGTTTGGCGGCGCGGGGTGCTCACCATTTTGTGGATTTCTGGATTGCGCAAGCCCTGGGGTCAGAAGCCGTGAAAAAATCGCGGAGGCGCGGCCGGTTCGGCGTGGCCATCCGGTTTCGCGTATCCACGCCGCGCGAATGTATGGATTCCCACTTACGAGTGCCCAAAAGCGCCATCGCAAGCGATATACTTGAGTCTTTGCGACGGAGACTTATGAACGCACGGTACGGCAATAGATTGTCTTTAGCACTTCTTTTTTCCGTGGCTACGCTGTCGTCTGCAGCGAGCGGCCCGGCGACCAAGACGGCGCCCCCAGAGGTTCAGGCGCGGGCGCTCGCCCAATACGGCAAACTGCCTTTGAGTTTCGAAGAGAATCGTGGTCAGGCGGATTCCCAGGTGCGTTTTTTGTCTCGGGGAAGCGGCTATGCGATCTTGCTGACCCCTGCCGAGGTTTTCTTGAATGTGCGAGCGCCAGGCAAGCCGGGGCAACCCACCAAACAATCCTCTATCCGGATGAGCTTTCCAGGCGCGAAATCGTCCGCGGCTATCACCGGCGGCGGGCGGCAGAGCGCCGTGAGCAGCTACTTCTTTGGGAACGATGCCGCGAAATGGCTCAGTGGCATTCCCAATTACTCCCGTGTGTGCTATCGCGGCGTTTATCCCGGCGTGGACATGGTCCTATATGGGAACCAGGGCCGGTTGGAGTACGACTTTGAGGTTGCTCCGGGCGCCGATCCCAGAGCTATTCACCTGGCGTTTGACGGCGTCGACGATATGCGCATCGATAGCGTCGGCGACCTGGTGGTGAGCACCGCGGCCGGCGAGATGCGCCAGCACAAGCCCATCGTTTATCAGGAGGGCTCTGGCGGACGCCAAATCGTCGAGGGACGGTACGTCATCCAGTCGCACAACCACGTCGCATTTGAAATCGCCAGGTACGACGCGCGTAGGCCGCTGGTCATCGATCCGGTCCTCACTTTTGCCACGTACCTGGGTTCTCCTGGCGAGGAACTGTATGCCGTCTCGGCGGCCGCCTCCCAGGCCACCTATCCGGCGGTTGCGGTGGACCAGCAAGGAAACATCTACGTAACCGGCTTCGACGGCGGAGACGCCGCTACTTTCTTCACCGGTCATCCCTCCACGACGCTGACGGCTGTCCAGGGCGGCGGCGGTTCTGGTGTGTTCGTCGTCAAAATGAATCCTACCGGAACCACCCTGCTCTATTCCGTCGTTTTCGGCGGCGGCCTCACCGACGTCGCCCATGGCATCGCGGTGGACGCGGTGGGAAGCGCCTACATCACGGGTTACACCACTTCGGGCGGCTTTCCGATTACCGCAGGTGCGCCCCAAAGCAGCCTCAACGGTACGACTAACGCGTTTGTGACCAAGGTGCATGCTACGGGAACCGCGCTGGACTACTCCACATTTCTGGGCGGAAGCGGCAATTTCTCGGGAGGCGGCATCGCGCTAGATAGTGCCGGAAACGCGTATGTGACGGGAACAGCGGCGCAATCGGGCAGTACTCCCTTCCCCTTGGTCAGTCCCCTCTCAAGCACGCCGGCGGCTGGGTTCCTGACCGAAGTCAAAGCTGGCGGAACGGAATTTGTGTATTCCACATACCTTGCCGCGGGTATCGGGTACGGCATCGCCGTGGACGGCGCCGGCAATGCGTATGTGACGGGATCGAGCGGGACTTCGCAGACCCCCTCGCCCGCCCAAGGATATGTCCTCAAAGTGAACGCCAACGGTGTGAGCATCGCTTACGGCCCGGTTATTCTGGGACACTCCGGCGCCACGCTGCAGACGGTAGGCTTCGGAATCGCTCTGGACACGCAAAACGACGCGTATGTCACGGGAATGACGAACGATCCGAGTCTTCCACAGATTACGTCGGGCACCGCGCAAACTACATACGGCGGCGGATCGTACGATGGCTTTGCTCTGAAGCTGAGCTCCACCGGCGCAATTGACTACGGCACGTATATCGGTGGGCTGGGCAGCAATTTACTCCCGGAGCGCGGATCGGGCATCGGCGTGGATCCGGCGGGGAACGCCTACGTGTCCGGCACCACCCAATGCATCGGTTTTCCCACGGTGAGTCCGATTTCCGGCGCCCGGAATGGCTCGCCGGCCGTGCTGATGGAGGGCACTGTCAGCGGTTCAACTTCCAATTGGTCGCCCACGACCCTGGCGGGAAGTTTCGATGAGGTGAGCGCGTTGGCATTCGACCCGACGGGCGCTACTCTTTACGCCGGCACAAGCGCGCTCAACGCCGTTGGCGGTGGAGTCTACAAGTTGGCGGGCGGCGCCTGGACATCCGCGAATAGCGGCATCACATCCACAACCATCGACGCGATCGCGGTAGATCCGAATACAGCGTCTACCGTTTATGCAGCCGGCAGCGGCCACCTTTACCAGACTACGACTAGCGGAGCGAGTTGGACGGAACTGGGCGAGGCCGTGGGAACCTCCGCCGGAATAGCGATCGCCAAGACCAGCCCTTCGACGGTGTATGTGGGATCCAGCACGGGCCTGATTTACAGTACGAGCTCCGGAACGTCGTGGAGCAGCCCTACGACGGCGCCAGGGACAGGGGCGGTCGACGCGCTGGTGGTGGATCCGAACCATACGACGACAGCCTATGCGGGCACCCCCACCGGCGTGTATCAGACAACCAACGGCGGCACTACGTGGAGTGCGGTCAACGCCGGATTACCGACGGGTCTGGGGGGAGTTGTGACCAGCTTGGCTATTAACGGCTCGACGAGCACTATCTACGCCGCGACACCGAATGGATTGTATTACACGACGAACGCCAGCGCAGGTTGGACGCAGGCGATTCTGGGAGAAGTTGCGAGCACGCCATTGCTGGTGGCCGTAGATGCCGGCAACAACGTCTATGTGGCCTTTGACGGAGCCGGCATAGCCACCGGGACGAGTGGTGGCGAGCTACAAGCCGACTGGAGTTCACTCACGTACAACGGCCTGACGCAGAACCAGATCCTGGCTTTGGCTGTGCCGCCTACCGGCTCCGGCACCGCCTATGCCGGCATCGTCTCGGCCACCACGGCCTTTATGACCGAGATCAGCCCCAACGGCCAGTTCTTGTCATCTACCTGCATAGGCGGCTCGGACAACAACCTCGGCCAGAGCATCGCCTTAACGCCGAACGGTGCGGTTTTTCTCTCCGGCGCCACCATAGCGACAAATTTTCCGGCCACCTCCGGGGCTTTGCAGACGGCCAACGCCGGGCTGTACGACGCGTTCGTGGTGGGAATCGAGGTTCCGCCGGCCCAGATTGGCAGTCCTTTGCCGGGAATCACGCTTTCCGGAAGTTTGGCGGACTTCTCGTGGAATACCGTTAGCGGAGCCACTGAGTATCAATTGTCCGTCGGTACCACTCCGGGCGGTACCAATATCTTCTCCGGCACTGCTGCGGGGACATCCCAAACCGTGGGTTCCATCCCCTGCACCGACACCGTCGGTGGAAACATCTACGTGCAGTTAGCCGCCGAAGTGGGCGGCAGCTTCCAGCCGGCGGCCGACTACACCTATAAGTGCAAATCCGGCCTGGGGGATTTCAATGGAGACGGCTACCAGGACTTGGTTTGGATGAACAACAGCACCCGGCAGGTAACCGTGCATTACTTCGACGGGACGCAAGGCGCGACTGATATTGGCTGGAGTTGGCTGAATGAGTCCGGCGAGCCAAGCGGCTGGGTGCTGGTGGGAGCGGCGGACTTCGATGGCAACGGCGTGCCGGATCTGGTCTGGGAATATATGCCGACCGGCCAAGTCTCGGTGAACTATTATGGCGGACCGGGCGGGGCCACGTACCTGGGTTGGCACTGGCTGGATAGCCCCGGGTTTCCGGGGTGGACGGTAGTGGCCGTGGCCGATATGAACAACGACGGGGTGCCCGATCTGATTTGGCAAAACAATACGACGAATCAGGTAACGGTCCACTATTTCGGAGGGGTGGGCGGCGCGGTGGACGAAAGCTGGAGTTGGCTCAACAGCGGTGGCGAGCCGGCGGGCTGGCGGGTAGTAGGGGCAGCCGATTTTGACGGAAACGGGACGCCGGATCTGGTGTGGCAATATGCTCCGACGCGGCAGGTTTCGGTGAACTATTACGGCGGCGCCGGGGGCACGACCTATCTGGGCTGGAACTGGCTCAATGAGGCCGGGGTTCCGGGGTGGACGGTAGTGGGGGCCAGCGATTTCAATGGAGACGGCGTGCCGGACTTGGTCTGGCAGAACAATTCGACCGCACAGGTGACCGTGAATTATTACGGCGGAACTGGCGGCGCGACCTACACGGGCTGGAACTGGCTGGCGTCTTCCGGCTTCCCCGGGTGGACGGCCGTGGTGCCCAGATAAATGGGCGGCGTAGCCGCCGTCCAGCCGAGATTGGCAGATCATTTCAGGGAAGGCGCCCGGGCTGGAGCGTTACTCCAAGTTTCGGCGAGGCTCCCTCGCCGCGCCGGACCTTAGATCGCCAAGTGGTGTAGCCCTAAAGTGGGCGGGCAAAAGCACCGATCTAGAGGGCATGAACTCGAGTTTGCGGGTCTGCCCACTAGCAGTTTTCCTTGCCCACGCTCTGTTTGCGGGGAATGGCGAGGGAATCAACGCGGCGGCCTACGGGAAAATGCCGCTGACATTTGAATGGCGCGGGACGGAAGCCGCCGGGCAGTTGTTCGTCGCGCATGTTTCCGGGCATACAGTAGCGTTTGCCGCCTCCGGCGAGGTGATCGGGCGTCCGGTCCCGGGCGGTTTTCATCAGCCAGAGGCCACGCTCCGGTTCATGGGCGCACGCCCAAACGTGCAGCCCCGGGCAGCCGGGCCGCAAGCTGGAATTGCCAATTACTTTACAGGCTCGCATCCTGAGCATTGGCGCACCGGCGTGCCGTTGTACAAGGCAATCAAGTACTCTAATCTCTATCCTGGCATCGACCTGATCTACTATGGAAGCCAAAACCGGCTGGAATACGATCTCGTAGTGGCGCCTGACGCATCCTGGCGATCGATCCGCCTAACCTTTGGCTGCGCCAGGAAAATCGAAATCGACGGGCAAGGCAATCTGAGATTACAGACCGGCTCCGGATGGGTAACGCACGGCCGGCCGGTGGTCTACCAGAGCGTGCAAGGCATACGGCGCGAAATCTTCGGGCAGTATGTCTACAGCGGCGGGCATGAGGTCGGGTTCGACATAGGCGCACATGACTCGAGCCGTCCGCTGATCATCGATCCGACGCTGGCTTTTTCGAGCTACCTGGGCGGCAGCGGCGACGACTACGGCCACGCCGTTGCCGTAGACAGCTCCGGCTCCGCTTATGTGGTTGGAGAAACCGGGTCGGAGAACTTTCCGACGCTTGATCCGGAACAGGCATCACTGGCCGGGGACACGGACGTATTTGTCACCAAATGGAACGCGACAGGAACAGGTCTGGTGTACGCCACCTACATTGGGGGCAGTAACCGGGATGTGGGGCTTGGCGTGGCGGTGGATGCGGCAGGCGACGCCTACGTTACCGGCTTCACATATTCGGGAGATTTTCCGATCACCAGTGGCGCGTTGCGAACCAGTTTCGTGGGTGAGAGCAAAGCCTTCGTTCTTAAATTGAACCCGGGCGGCAACGGGCTGATTTACGCGACTTTTCTGGGAGGAAGCGGCGACGACTACGGCGCCGGAATCGCCGTGGATGCGGCCGGCGAAGCGCATATTGCCGGATATACGGCTTCCGTCGACTTCCCCACCACGACGGGCGCGTTCCAGCAATATTATGGCGGCGGTTCTTATGACGGCTTCATGGCCAAGCTGAACGCCGCAGGCTCCGCTTTGATCTATGCAACCTATCTTGGAGGCATTGCGAACGATACCGCCGCCGGGGTCGCGCTGGACCCGTCCGGGAACATTTACGTGACCGGCCAGACGCAATCGGCGAATTTTCCGACGTTGAACCCGCTGCAGGCGAGCAGTAGCGAAAGCGACGCTTTTGTGGTGAAAATAAGCGCTTCCGGCCAGGCTCAGTACTCCACTTATCTGGGCGGCACGGGACTGACCAACGGGACCGCCATCGCGGCGGATGCCGCCGGGAACGCCTACGTCACGGGCTTTACTAATGCACCGGATTTCCCGGTTACCGCCAATGCATATCAGGGTGTCAACAATGGCTCCTACAATGCTTTCATAGCCACGCTCAACGCCTATGGGAGTAGCGTCCTGCACGCAACCTACCTGGGCGGCTCCGGGCCGGATATCGGTTATGGGATCGCCCTGGACGGCTCCGGCGACATCTTCATCGCCGGGTCGACGAATTCGATCAATTTCCCGGTGTATGCTGCGGTGCAATCGGCATACGGCGGCGGCGGCGATGCGTTTGTAGCTGCATTCAGCAACCAATTGAACAGCCTGGAGTTTGCGACGTATTTCGGCGGAAGTGGCAACGACCTGGCGGCCAGCATCGCGGCGGACTCCGCGGGAAACGCTTACATAACGGGGTGGACCAGCAGCGGGGAATCGTCTTCGGGGATCCCCATCACACCGGGAGCATTCCAACCCATCGGCATGGGCGGTATAGTGGCCTTTTTGGCGAAATTCTCCTTCTCCGGCGCTGCCCTGATCGTTAGCCCGCTGCCGGGGATCACGCTTTCGGACAGTTTGGCGAACTTCTCGTGGAATGCCGTTATCGGAGCCACGGAGTATCAATTGACGTTGGGCACCACTCAGGGCGGTACGAATGTCTTCTCCGGTACCACCTCTGGGACATCGCAAATCGTGGGATCCATCCCCTGCGCTGACGCGGTGGGCGGAATCATCTATGTACAGTTAGCCGCCGAAGTGAACGGCAGCTTGCAGCCGGCGGCGGACTACACTTACAAGTGCGAATTGGGCCTCGGCAATTTCAATGGAGACGGCTACCAGGACCTGCTATGGCAGAACGATAGCACGCACCAGGTAACCGTGCATTACTACGACGGGACGCCGGGCATAACCGATATTGGCTGGAATTGGCTGAACGAGCCCGGTGAGCCCAGCGGCTGGGTGCTGGTGGGAGCGGCGGACTTTGACGGAAACGGCGTGCCGGATCTGGTCTGGGAATACATGCCGACCGGCCAAGTTACGGTGCAATACTATGGCGGACCGGGCGGGGCCACGAACATCGGTTGGAACTGGCTGAATGAAGCCGGCGTGCCGGGGTGGACGGTGGTGGCCGTGGCCGATATGAACAACGACGGGGTACCCGACCTGATCTGGCAAAACAACGCCACGAATGAGGTCACGGTCAACTATTACGGGGGTACGGGCGGGGCGGTATACCAAGGGTGGAATTGGCTGAACAGCGGCGGCGAGCCGGCGGGCTGGCGGGTCGTAGCGGCGGCCGATTTTGACGGAAATGGGACGCCGGATCTGGTGTGGCAATACGGGCCGACGCGGCAAGTTTCGGTGAACTATTACGGCGGGGCTGGTGGGGCTACCTATCTGGGGTGGGCTTGGCTGAATGAAGCCGGGGTGGCGAGGTGGACGGTAGTGGGGGCCAACGACTTCAACGGAGACGGGGTGCCGGACTTGGTCTGGCAGGAGGATGCGACCGCCCAGGTGACCGTGAATTATTACGGCGGGACGGGAGGAGCGACATACGCCGGCTGGAACTGGCTGGCGTCTGCCGGCTACCCTGGGTGGACGGCCGTAGTCCCGAGATGAATGGGTGCGACTGTCGCCGCCGTCCAGCCCACACAAAAGCAATAAGGGTTTCATTTGTTCCGCACGGCGCATATACACAGTCATCCGGGCCGGGGCAACTGTTCACATCCCGCCAACCCTAAACTGCCGGATGACATCCACTACCTCCGCCTGCTCCGATACCGAAAGGTCGTTATAAAAAGGCAGACGCAGCAGGCAATCGCTGACTCGCTCGGTGACCGGGCACTGGCCTTGGCGACCGCCAACCTGGACACCCATTGCAGAGAGATGCAACGGAAGATAATGGAAGACGCTGAGGATGCCGTGCTCGGTCAATCTCCCGATGAGCGCCTGCCGCGCCTCCAGCGAAGGCATAATTAAATAGAACATGTGGTATGACTGTGTACAATGTGCAGGTACATGCGGCAAGTGTACGTCATTCGCGCAAGCCCACTCGTCCAAGTGCGTGTAGTAATATGTCCAGATGCGCTGTCTCGTGGCTGTGATCTGCTCGTATTTTTCGAGCTGCGCGTACAGGAACGCCGCCAGAATATCAGAAGGTAGATAGCTGGAACCGATATCGACCCAACTGTACTTGTCGACCTGTCCACGGAAGAAGCGGCTCCTGTTGGTACCCTTTTCGCGGACAATCTCGGCGCGGTCGACGAGCTTAGGATCGTTGATAACCAACGCACCGCCCTCGCCGCAGATGACATTTTTGGTTTCATGGAAGCTCTGGGCGGCCAGGCAGCCAAACGTGCCGAGGTACCTCTGTTTGTAGCGTGCAAAGAGCCCGTGCGCATTATCTTCCACCACCGCTATTCCGTGCCGCTCCGCTATCTCCAGGATTCGGTCCATTTCAGAGGCGACGCCTGCGTAGTGCACGGGCACAATGGCGCGCGTACGCGGCGTAATAAGAGATTCCAGTTGCGCTTCGTCGAGATTCAGGGTGTCGCGCCGGATGTCGATGAACACAGGCTGGCCGCCTCGTAGTACAAAGGCGTTGAAAGTCGAAACGAATGTGAATGACGGTGCGATTACCTCGTCTCCCGGCTGGATGTTTAAGAGAAGCGCGGCCATGTCCAGCGCGTGCGTGCACGACGTAGTCAGCAGGACGCGTGCCGCGCCCAAGGTCTCTTGCAGCATCGCCTGGCAGCGGCGCGTATAGCTTCCGTCGCCGGCCGTGTGTCCCAAGGTGAGCGCGTCGGCTACGTAGCGCAATTCGTTCCCAGTGAGGCCAGGTTTGTTAAACGGGATTCGGTACTGCACGGAGGGATCGCTCATCGTTTTCGGAAAACAAAAAGCTTTTGCGTTCCATAATCGCCCGAAGCCGGCAATTGGGAGAACCAGCGATTCCATTCCATGTTCGGATTCGCCACGTCAACAACACCGCCGAGTGCCTGATTCAGCAAGGGCTTCAGGACCCGCGTCGCTACGTAATAAGTACTAGCGAAGTTTGCGATCTCTATCAATTCCAGATCGCCAGAGGTAGCCTCGTACACCTGGTTTTCATCCAGATACCGATTAAATGGCGGCATGGGGATATCCGGCAGCGCCCATTCCCTGCGAAACTGATTCAGACGCTGCCAGCCCTGTATGGTTGCTTCCGACAGCAGTAGCGTACCACCGGTCTTCAAAACCCGCGCGCATTCCTGGAGACCCCTAAGCTGGCGGTCCCAGTCACCAAGATTGATAATGACACGAATTGCCACCACCTTGTCAAAAGCCGCAGAGGGCTCTGGCAAAGCGGTGACATCGCCTTGCGCAAATTGCACGGAACCCTGGAGACGGCCCGGAAAGGCAGCCAATCGGCGGCGGGCCTGCTCAATCATCTCGGGTATATAATCAAGGCCGCGGATTTCCGCCTTGCGCTGCGCGGCGAACTGTACCGTCGAAAACCCATTGGCGCAACCAACATCCAGGACCCGATCGCCATCGCGCAGACGCTCGGATATTGTGCGGATTTCCAGTTCGATCAGCATCCGGTCGGACCATGATGCGGTGGGCTCCTGGCCGTGTTCGCGGGCCTGCTGTGTCCAGAATTCGCGAATTTGCTCAAGGGTAAACTTGTCTGGCATAGGATGGCTGGATCGTGCGGGGCGAATCGCGAATATGGTAGCAGAGGCGCGCGCGAGCCGTCAAATGCGCACAGGCTATTGTCCGTCTGTCGTAGCGCGAATCGCATAACTGGGTTTGTCCATGCTTCGGGAATGCATGCGGGCTATATACTCGCCCAGGATGCCCAACGCAAACAATTGCGCGCCCGAGAAGATGGAAATGATGGATGCCAAAAATGGAAATCCAGGCATACTGGTTCCTTGTATCAGGTATCGCAACAATACATAAAGCAGGACCAAGGCCCCGAACAGTGTCAGTACGAAGCCCAGGGCACTGGCGACCTGCAGCGGCACGGTGCTGAAGCCGGTCATCATGTTCATAGCGTGGACCATGAGTTTCCCGACCGTATAATTGGAAACGCCCATCGTGCGTGGTCTGTTGACCACCGGAATTGCGGTGAAAGATTCCGTCCCCCAGGTCAAAAGCACGTCGATCGACACGTATGGTCCGGTGTAGTTCTCGAACGCGCAGCGCAGATGAGTCCGGAAGACGCGAAAGGCACTCACATTGCGGGCTGTGGTTGCGCCCATAGTACTTTTCAGCGCAATTTTCGTGATGCGCGACGCGATGTTACGCAGGACGCCGTGGTTTTCCCTCTGGGGTGTGCCGTAGACGACGTCGTAGCCTTCCTGGAGCTTGGCCAACATGCGCGGCAGTTCTTCGGGCGGGTTTTGCAGATCGTCATCCATGGTGATAGCAATCTCGCGTGTCGCCGCGCGAATTCCACAGAGGAGTGCATTATGCTGTCCGTAATTTCGTGACAGATTGATGCCTTTGATCCAGCCGGTCTCGGCGGCCAGTTGACAGATGACTTCCCAACTGCGATCCCGGCTTGCATCGTTCACCAGAATGAGCTCGAGAGGATCGAGTTCCGGAACAGCCGCCAGCGCGTGCACCAAGGGACGGAGAGTGTCCTCGGCGTTGAAGACTGGGATGACAATAGAAACAGCCATAGGCCATATCATAACCGAACCGTACGCCAGGACTGGCACTCGGGTGGGTTTATGGCGGACGGCAGAACGCTGGGCTTGAAAACCGGGAGATGCTCGGTTTCAAGGGCGAAGGGCGTCGGCACAGCGGCGGGCATCGATTGTTCCGATCAGCGTAATAATGTTAGAATCTGCGCGATGGCAGTGACTGGTATTGCCAAAACGGCGAACGGCGGCTCCGCTTCGCAGCAGAATCGCCGACGTTTACGCCAAAGACTGCCGCAGTCCTGGGGTGGGAGAGCCGCTGCCCTGTGGGCGGCTGGAGCGGTTCTCCTGACTATCTGTGCCCATCGTATCCTGACGTTTGTTCCCCAGCCATTCGACTCCCCGGAGACCCTACGGCCAGTCCTGTACGCGTGGTTCAGCGGGTTCATCAAGCGTTATTCAACACCGGAGCAGGCGCAACAGGCTTGGGGAACTTACTGTATCGTCGCTTTGCTCATTCCGGCGGTCTTAGCGTTCTGGAATTACTTCTATAGCCGTCCCGGCAGTCTGTTATCAATACGGCTACGGAAGGTACTTGGTTCACGCCCCGTGTTTTTCGTCAGCATTGCCTTGTGCCTGATCGTTTGCCGGTTTCCCGTCCTGCTAGCCAATGAGATAAATCCGGATGAGACGTTTTTCATCGCCGCGGCGGAGAAGTTATTTAAAGATCCGGTCTTTTTTCGTGCAGTGGATTTCGTCACCAGCGGACCGATTAATGTCTATCCCGTGATGCTTCCAGCCCTGTTCGGAATCTCACCGGATTACGTTTCGACCCGGCTAATTGCGCTTGTGATTATTTTCGCCAGTATCTATGTCATTTATCGCACACTAGCGTTACTCGCGGATGACGCTACAGCACGGGTCGCAGTTTTGCCGGCGGCGGGCGCGTTTGCCGTGTTAAAACGTGGCGATTTGTTGCCCTACAGTTCCGAGCACGTCTCGTTTCTGCTGCTGTCCCTGGCTCTATACATTTGCGTGAGGACCTTTCAGCGGCCTCAGGCGCACGCATGGAAGGTAGCGGGGCTTGGCCTGCTTACGGCGGCCGCGTTTCTCGCGAAAATGCAGGCAGTTCCCATTTTGGGGTGCGTCGCGGCGGTAGCGATCGCCTACGTACATGCAGGCGGGCATGCCGGACGGTGGTGGCGTCCGGCGCTTCTGTTTGGCGCGGGCGTTGCGCCGTTGCTGCTGGCAAACGCAATCGTCTGCGCCTTGGCGGGAGTGTGGCGCGACTTCTGGATGGAGTACATCGTCGGTAACTACTACTATGTTGAGTCACATGGCACGCTGACCTCGGAGCTGCTGCGATTTGCGGATTGGGCTTCGGGGATGACGGAAATTCGTCTGCTGGTCAGCAGCTTGCTGGCCGTTCTGGCGGCCTATGCTTATCAGAAACACCGGCGGGCGGGCACTGGCGATGAGCCGCTCTTTCTACAAACGGCCGTGGTGGGTGGAACGGCGGCGGTGGCCGGCAACTGGCTGTTGCTGACCGCCGGCGGGGCCGTGGTGAGCTATGCCGGGATGATAGCGATGCTGGTTTTGCCAGGATCGTTTCTTCTTCTGTACTGGAAGGCAGGGTGGGAACTGGGGTCCGTTAAGTGGTTCGGGTTCCTGACGGCTGGGGTTCTAGCGGCAGCCGCAACAGCGGCTTATGTGCCACATCGCCGATACGGGCACTACCTCCTATTGTTGGTGTTGCCTCTTAGTATTGCCAGTGCGTGGCCGGTTCTGGCTGCCTCCGCGAGCGCGGAGAGTGGCGTTGATAATAAGGAGGAAGATCTTTCGGAACGGCGGCATTCGCGGGCGCCATTCCTGCTCGTGTTTGCGGCACTGACCCTGGCTTGCCAGCTCGTTGAGTTGGGGTCGCCGGACTTTATGGCCTTTGCGGCCGTACCTACCTCTGTTCGCGCTCCGGAAAGCGATTTGATTGAGGCCCTCACCCATCCGCAAGGGAAGATCACGGTGTGGGGTTGGAATGGGCAACCTTACGTGGGGGCTGGCCGGGTCTCGGCAATGAAAGACCTTATTGCCGGTCAGTTGTTCGTCGACAATCCGGAAGTGCGTGCCTACTACCGGGAGGCCTACCTTCGCGGTATACGGCGCGCGCGTCCCGAGTTATTCGTCGATGCGACCGAGAACCCCCGCGGACCGTTTGATCGAAGAAACCGCTTCGAAGTAATTCCGGAACTTAAGTCGTTCATCCAATCCAACTACGTGCATGTCCTGGATGCATATAAGGAGAGATTTTACATTCGGCGCGATCTGGCCCAGAGCGTCGCCGGAATTGGCGATCCGAGGAAGTGCGACGGCCAGGCGATCCGTTGTTTCGAAGCGGGTGCCGGGGCAACGATGCCGGCGGATCTCCCTCCGGTCCAAATGCCGGAACACTCCCTGGTAGAGGCGACATTCACGCCCGAAGGCAAACAGGATCGTTATGCAACTGTCTTCAGCAATGAGGGCAGCCTGACGACGCACGAGGGATTTCAATTCCTACACATGGAACACGACCGCTACCGTTTAGGGGTCGGGTGGGGACCCGAAGGGGTACTTTCGGAAGAGTTGTGGCTGCCACAGAGAAGGCCGGTGTCGCTGGCGGTCGAATTCAATGGGAACGCGGTCACGGTGTTCTGCAATGGCGCCAAGCGGTTCGAAATGCAGCTCCCAAAACGCATGCTGGACTCTCCCGGCCCAATCACGATGGGTTCGTGGATGGAGCACCAGCGCCCTTTCCGAGGGAACATCCAATTGTTCCAGATCCGCAGTCTTGGGCAGGGGCGGTGAAGCGTTACGGCAGAGGGCCGCTAGCGCTAGCGGGCTCCGCGCGGAAGTTGTCGAGGCGGAGGACGAGATTTCTGGGATCGGGGGAGGCCGATCTGGGGGCCAGACAAGTAAACACAATCGTATAGTCGCCCGGCGGCGCCGTAAACGTCCGTGTGTATGCCAGGCGGCGGTTGCTGACGGCGAGGTTGTCGCTGAAAAGCGGAGATCGAATCTTGAGCTGCGCGGTGTTTTTGTTATCGGTGGCAAGGCCGGTGCTCAGAGTTACGCGTCTGGGTTTGGACGACGAATTGTGAATGACCACCAGGCTATCGGGACCACACCAGCGCCATTGGGTGGGTGGCGTTCCCTCCAGGCCATAACAACTGGGAGCCCACTCCGTAGTGATCGACATGTAGTCAGGCTGAGCGGCGGGGTCCACCGTGCAACTCTCGCCTGGGGTCG
>Ga0302324_100005007_pt1 | contig 29104 bp, 22 predicted proteins | sample Palsa_T0_1_FD_201949 | JGI IMG/M metagenome (GOLD analysis project Ga0302324, IMG submission 201949) | Peat permafrost microbial communities from Stordalen Mire near Abisko, Sweden - Palsa_T0_1 | ecosystem: Environmental > Terrestrial > Soil > Palsa > Peat permafrost | place: Sweden: Abisko...
GGCTCGCAGTTCAAAGCTGTCAACGGCGGAATGGCGATGTACGGTGTCGAAGATCCCGATCATCTGGACCAGCGCCGCGCAAAGGCCCTGCTGCCGCCCATGAAAGACTATAGGGAAATTCTGGAACGGATGTACCATCTGAAGGCCACGAATGCGATCGTAAGCGCGACCGCTGCAACTCCAAAGACACAGAACTGATCGTTAGGCTGTAAAGCTCGACCCACAACCACAACTCTTCGTCGAGTTCGGATTGATGAAGTTGAAGCCCTGCCGCATTAGCGTCTCTTCAAAATCAAGAACCATCCCGTGGAGATAGATAAAGCTCTTCGGATCGACAAAGATGCGGATTGGCGCTGCCTCCGTGGGGTCGCCCGCCGTCACAATTCCCGCGCCGAAGGAGTAGACCCGGTCACGGTCGCGAGGCTGTGTATCGAAGCGGATGTTGTAGCTCAGGCCAGAGCAACCGCCGCCCTGAATGCCAACTCGTAGGCCACCCTGCTCCGGTGAGACGTTCTCCTTCGCCATCGCAACGCGAATCCGCTTCAGGGCTTTCTCGGTAATCTGAATGCCCTTCTGCCCTGGCTCCTGACCCTCTGCCGTTAGCACATTCATTCCTGCCAGTGGATCTTTCGTCTGCCCGGACGCAGCCGCACTTTGAGCTGCCTCCATCTCCGCCGCGGTCTGTAATGTCACCATCGCCATATAGATATCCTTGCTGCTAATAAAACACGGTAGCAACGCGACTTGAAGGGCGCACCGCTACCGTTTCTTTTCTGCTAGGCGCCTTAGTGAGCAGCCGTAACCGCTGCCGTCTCGGCAACGCTGTTCTTCTTCTTCCAGTCACCGATCGCCGCGCGGATTGCATCCTCTGCGAGGACCGAGCAGTGAATCTTCACGGGAGGAAGCGCAAGCTCCTTGACGATGTCTGTGTTGGTGATCGCAAGCGCCTCATCGATCGTCTTGCCCTTCACCCACTCGGTGGCGAGCGAAGAGGAGGCAATTGCCGAGCCGCAACCGAAGGTCTTGAACTTGGCATCTTCGATCACGTTCGTCTCGGGATTTACGCGGATCTGCAGACGCATCACGTCGCCGCACTCCGGCGCGCCAACAAGCCCGGTGCCGACATCTTCCGAAGACTTGTCCATCTGCCCGACGTTCCGGGGATTGTTGTAGTGATCAATTACCTTATCGCTGTATGCCATGTGCGTTTCCTCACTTACTTCTTACTTTAGATGATACTTTGGCGCCATCTGATGCGCCACGCTATTCCTCAATCGTTCAAGTGCAGGAGGTGCAACTCTGGTGAGACCCGATACTCCTCCAAACGACGAGCATTTGCAGCTCTACGCCGTTTACCGCCCTGAACAGCGAAAAAGACAAGAAACGGCAGAAGCACTACCTCAACCAAAATAATTCCAGACATCTGCTACGCCTCCGATCTTGTAGGCTCTCGTCCTAGTGCGCTGCCCATTCGATCTTCGTGAGGTCGATTCCTTCTTTTACCATCTCGTACAGTGGCGAAAGCTCACGCAACTTCGTTACTACGTCGATCAGCTTGTCGGAGACGTAGTCCACTTCGGCCTTGGTATTAAAGCGTCCTAGTCCGAACCGAATTGAACTATGCGCCACATCGTCGCCCAGACCCAAAGCCTTCAGTACGTAAGATGGCTCCAACGTTGCTGAGGTGCAGGCCGAACCAGAGGAGACTGCAATGTCGTTGATGCCCATCAACAGGCTCTCGCCTTCGACATACACAAAGCTCATATTGAGGTTGCCCGGCAGGTGATGCACCATGTTGCCGTTGACGTGGACATAGTCGAGCGCTTTTTCAAACTTGGCCTTCATGTAATCGCGAAGCTCTTCTTCGCGCTTGCCTTCGGCCTCCATCTCCGCTCCGGCAATCTCGCAGGCCTTGCCCAGTCCAACAATACCTGGGACATTCAGCGTGCCCGAACGCATACCACGCTCATGGCCGCCGCCGTTGATCTGCTCGGAGATCTGCACGCGCGGGTTGCGGCGGCGAACATACAGCGCGCCCACACCCTTCGGCCCATAGATCTTATGGCCCGAAAGCGAGAGCACATCGATGTTGTCCTTCTGTACGTCGACCGGAATCTTGCCTACTGCCTGTACGGCATCGGTGTGGAAGAGCACACCCTTCTCATGGCAGAGCTTGCCAATCTCTGCGATGGGCTGGATGACACCAATCTCATTGTTGGCATACATGATCGAGACCAGGATCGTCTTGTCGTCGATCGCTCGCCTTAGATCTTCGATGTCGATCAGGCCATCCGCCTGCACTGGCAGGTAAGTAACGCGGAAGCCCTGTTTTTCAAGCTTTTTGCATGTATCAAGGACTGCCTTGTGCTCGGTGACTTGCGTGATGATGTGGTTGCCACGCTCGCGATACATCTCCGCAATACCTTTAAGTGCGAGGTTGTTCGACTCAGTCGCGCCGCTGGTGAAGATGATCTCTTTCGCGGTCGCGCCAATCAGCTTCGCAATCTGCTCGCGACCCTTTTCAACTGCCTGCTCCGCCTCCCAGCCAAACGCATGGTTGCGGCTCGCCGCGTTGCCGAACACCTTCCCAAAGTAGGGAAGCATTGCATCCAGAACACGGGGGTCCATCGGCGTGGTTGCATGGTTGTCCATGTAAATCGGCAGATTCACGCCGGACGGAAGAGTCGTTTTGCTCTCGCTGATAATCATCCCGTTGTTGCTCATGTCGTTCTGCGTACCGTTCTTGCTTACTTCGTTGCTCATTGCCAGCTCCTGAAAAAGGTCAACCTGTCGTAACTCAACTCATCGCTAGATTGCGATGCTAACCAGACCACCGCCCACCGGCGCGCCTGTTGCAACATTCTCCGCATCTGCTGCCTCGACCAGGTCGGCAATTCGTATGCCATTCAGCAGATCCTTGATGCTGTCGTTCACTTTGCGTAATGGTTCTTTGATGGTGCAGTGTCCTGCAAGGTCGCAAGTTCCGTGGATTGTGATGCAGCTTGTGATAAATAGCGGCCCGTCGATCGCCCGAATTACCTCAAACGCCGTGATTTCGGTGGACGCCCGAGAAAGAGCATATCCGCCATTGGTTCCTGCATGAGAGACCAGAAGTCCAGCCTTGGCCAACGTTTGCAGGATTTTGGCCAGCAATTGAGGCGGAATATGGTACGCCTCGGCAATATCCTTGGCGCTGTGCGCGCTGCCGTCTGTCTGCTCTGCCAGATACTTTAGAGCCATCAGACCGTAATCCGCTTTTTTGGTCAGACGCAGCATGCCAGCTCCAGCCTTGATATATACCGTCAAATGCGACAATAACGGTCGTAATTAGTGTACGTCGAGAACGACGTACACGCAACCTGGGCTATACACCATTCCACCATGACTACACCACGGTTTGGCATCACAAAAACATCTCCAGAACGGTGTTGACAAGGCCTTTGGAGACGGGCAAAATCCATACCATTCACACCAACCAATGACTGCCATCTGCAAACATCCCATCGTCAAAGTCGTCGCCCGTGAGGACGATATCGAATTCGTTGAGTGCCAGAAGTGTGGCGAAGTCTTTGATTCAGCAGAGTATGTCGACATCGCCATCGAAGAGGAACAGGCGCTGGCCGATCCTCTCACTGAGGATTAGACAACGGTGCGTTCAGGGGCCGTATTCATTCGCTGAAACACAATCCATGCATATTGCGCAGCCGACAGCGGCGCCAGCACGGCAATGGCGCGCACTAGAATGTCTCGCACCGTCTCCAGGTGCGCCGACACAAAGATCTTCTGGCAAAGCACAGCAGTCAAACCAATGATTTGAAATAGTGTATTCAGTTTTCCAAACAAACTAGGACGGAAGTCTCGCAGCGTTCCCGTCGCAAAAAGCAGAGTCGCAATCAGCAGGATTCCCAAATCCCGGCTGAAAACCAACACGGTGACGTATCGCGGCATTAGTCCCACATGCGTGAGCACGACAAATAAAGTACTCAGAAGCAATTTGTCCGCGATGGGATCCAGATACAGTCCGAGGGTAGTTTTCTGGCTCAGCCACCGAGCTAACAGGCCATCCAGGGCATCACTGATTCCCGCCAGCATAAACAACGCGAACACAATACCGTAGTGCCCATCCAGGATTTCAATAACAAGGAAGGGGATAATAAAGAGCCGCATCAACGTGAGCAGGTTGGGAGCGGCGCGAAATTGAGTGAGAAACGGCACGATTGGGATCAATCAATCGTAACCCAGTTTCAGCCGCTGGTTGCCCTAAGTCGTACTTCCATTTAGACTGAGAAAACGCATTCAGGCGCGTAGCTCAGTTGGTTAGAGCGCTACCTTGACACGGTAGAGGTCAGGAGTTCGAGTCTCCTCGTGCCTACCATATATTTCAATCAGGTACGTCATTTGGTGCTTTTCTGCACACCCGTGATTGACTTTTCCACGGGCCCGCTTTATAGCGACTAGGTGAGGTGCGACCTCAAAATACCCGTCGAATACTGCAGATTTCCTCAGCGATATCATCCTTTGAGGGCCCCTTGCGACCTGCATTTGGCTACTGAACAATCATCGTCAAATTTTGGGTGACTGTGACACTTCCGTTGCTCGCCGTAACTTTGAGCGTGTATGTTCCAGCGGGCGTCACCGCCAGATTTGGAGAAGTTGGCGCGGGGCTGCCGCTTCCATTTCCTGCGCAACCCGAGACTGCGAAGAAGACACAGACTGCTGTAAGGCAGAGAGCAGCCACGCGAGTTCGCTTCCTGAGTTGGAGGAGGGGCACGATGAAGAGCGAACACAATCCCAATCCTGCCAACTGAAATCTGGAATTCTGGAAAACCAAGGCCGTCTGTGAAGCTGTCGTCGTGACAGTTACAGTAAAGTTCGCAACATTTCCTGGTGTGAGGGTCAAAGTGGCTGGGTTGATCGTACAGGCGGCATTTTCGGGGGCTCCGCTGCAAGTCAGCGTCAGGGTTCCACTGAATCCAGTGGAACCTGTAAGAGACAGATTGTAATTTGCAGTACCCCCACTGGAGATGGCTGCAGAGGTGGAACTACCGCTTGCCGGTCCGATCGCTACTGGGACGATACCTGTGCCGGAGAGACTGACACTCTGCGGGCTATTCACCGCGTTATCCGCAATGGTCAGAGTTCCCGTCCGTGGTCCGGTTGTCGTGGGAGTAAGTATCACCGAAATCTGGCAGCTCCCGTTCACAGCAAGAGTGGCACCACAGGTGTTCGTCTCGGTGAAATCTCCGGATGTTGCGATAGAAGCAATACTGAGAATCGCTGTACCAGAGTTGGTGACCGTGACGGTCTGTCCAGGGCTGGAGCTACCTTCGGCGATGCTGCCGAAGGCGAGGTTGGTGCCAGAGACAGCTGCTGCAGGAACCGCAGGATTGATGGTGAAGGTGAGTGCGGATGAAGTTCCTCCGCCCGGCGTTGGCGTGGTTACCGTAACTTGGGCTGTTCCAGAGGCCACAACATCAGACGCCGGAACAACGGCGGTGAGCTGGGTGGCGCTCACATAACTCGTCGTCAGTGCGGTGCCATTCCAGTTCAATGCTGAGGTCGGAATAAAGGCAGTTCCACTGACGGCCAGCGTGAAGGCTGACGTTCCCGCCGTTGTTGCAGTGGGTGACATGGAAGCGATGGATGGTACAGAATTCGGCACTACCTGGCGGATAAGAGCGTCGCTGCGCGTGAGGTAAATACCTGAGGCTCCGCTGAAGATACTCGGCACAATAAAACCGAAGCCATTGGTTCCCCAACGTACAAGATTCACTGCCTCAGAGCTGTTGATCAGCGGAAACGTCAAGGTACTCTGGACTGCGAGAGATTTCTGCCCGAAGGACGTGATTGCGATCGCGTCGAAACTCCCGGATCCGATGACGTACAGCTGGCTCAGAGTGCTGTCGAGCGTAAGGTCCGTTGCTTCGTCGTAAATTGTCGAGACTGGAAAACTGCCGACCTGCGTCTGAGTCGTTGGATTCCAGACCTCCCCGGAATTCGTGTAGAGCCAAGTTCCATCTGAAATAACCTGTGATCCAGTCCCACTTGGTGGTCCGTAATTGTTGCCCATAAACTCTGTGTACTGCAGGCCGCCGCTTGTGATCGCAACGGTAGTGAAAAACGGATTCTGCACGGACGTGAAAGGCTGAGCATACAGAGCGAGAGGATTACCTGCGAACGCTATGCTGTCAAAGGATGGCGCGTTGTATACCACAAACGCATTCGGAACATAATTGACAAGCCCGCTGTTGTTGTACAGCGACACCATGGAACCCTGTGCCAGCACCACTTCCTGGGGCGAACCAGGAACGGCCTCGAGGTCAGTTGCGGTAAGGACCTCGCAACCGGTGCAAAAAGGATTTGGAGAGTAGGGGAATGTGCGTTCCACAACATTAGTCTGCAGATTGATCCGCTGCACAGTCTGATCACCCGCCAAAGCGACATAGAGGTATGCACCATCGCTTGATGCAGCCATCAGGGTTGGATTATTGCCGACCGGTATCGGTGTTTTCGCGGTTCCGCTCGTTGGGTCAATTGGAATCACTGTATTTGGATTGCTGCTAGACGATGCAGGAATCGCAGCATACAGAAGGTTCGTTGCTGGAACCGACAGAAGAAAAGACGTATTGAGGGACAGAATCTGATACGGAGTTAGCGTGACTGCTGCGCCTGTGCCGCCTCCCGGGCCTGGGTTGACAACCACAAGCGGCAGCTCGCCGAGAGCGGTAAGCGAGGATGCTGCGACGGTCACCTGCAAGAGGCCATTGTTTGTGAACGTAGTCTGCTGTGCGACTCCGTTCACCTGAACGACCGAGGCCGGATAAAAGTTGCTTCCTGAGACCTGCAGGGTAACGGGACCATTGTTTATCTGCAAAGTCTGCTGTGTAAGCCCCGCCGTTGTTCCTACGGAACTGATCACAGGCGCAGCATAGACACTGTCTCCGGTGCCGGTTAGGCTCACAGCCAGTTGAGGGTGCACGGGATCATTCGAAGTGATCGTCAGTGACCCGCTAAGAGCGCCAGCAGTTAGCGGAGAGAATTCAAGCTCAATCACGCAGGGGTAACTGGCAGGCCATGTTCCGATGCAGCCGTTTCCCGCAATCGAAAATCCGCTGCCGCGGATCGAGACGCTATAGATCGTGAGAGGCGCATTTCCTCTGTTGGCAACGGTCAAGCCGATAGTTGGCCCTTGCGTCCCGACCAGCAGATCCCCAAAAGTAAACGGATTCGAGGCTGGCTCCAGATCAGGCGCCTGTCCTTGGCCGCCCACCTGAATCACCTGAGGTGAGACCGCCGTATTGTCGGCAAAGGTGATCGTTCCGTTCACAACGCTACTGTTAGTCGGCGTAAAGGTCAGCGTGACGGGGCACACCGCTCCAGGCGCAACGGTTCCGCAGCTTTGTGTCGCGGTGATCGTGGGCACTGAAGATGTCATCGCGCTGAAGTTCAGTGGGGCGTTACCACAGTTCGTTACATTCAACGTTTGGTTGGAAGCGGTCTGCGCGGGGACTAGGCCGAACGCGACACTCCATGTACTCGGACAAAACGAGGGGGACGGGATGGCCATGTTGATCTTCGAAAGGAAGCTGTGAACGGTGCCCGTGTAGGGACTCGCTGGCGGTGGTGGCTGCGGTTCTAAGCTGCCCGCCGTAGTGGGAAAATCACTAGCGTAGTTTGTTCCGGCGACCACGAGATTGTCACTGGGATCAATGGCAAGTGCAGAGAATAGTGCACCAGGATAGGGTGAGGAGTTGCCGGTCGAGCTAAGGAAGCTGCCGAAGTTGAGTAAGCTAAGGTCGGGGCTCATCTCGGCAAGTACCATCTCCGTTGCGAAATCGGTGTATTCCCATAATGAGACAAGTGGGTTCTGCAAAGGAAAATTGGCCCCGGCATTTCCGCCGACGAATACATTCGTATGACTATCAAGTGCAATGCCAGTAACCGAAGCGACTCCAGTGCTCAAATAGCTGGCAGCCAGAATCGACGTCGCCTGTGGATTCAGCTTTACAACAAATCCGGCGTTATATTGACCCGTTGGCCCTGGACCGATGCTCTGCTGATACGCGTTTGCGCTTACGGGGAGCGTTATTTCGCCGGTGCCTCCGGCAACATAAAGGTTTCCGCTCGAATCGACAGCCATTCCGCCCAAGTTATCCGTACCAGGCACATACGTCCCATAGTTGATAGCCGAGGCCGAAGCATTCAACTGCAGAATGTAGCCTGCAGTGGGGCTTTCCACATTGGTGGAATTGTTAGGAAAAGTAGCTGCAATAACCCCGCTTGTTGTCGGAAGTCCCAGACCGCCCGTTCCCGCTACAGTGGCCTGTCCTGATGAGTCGACGGCGATCCCTGTTGGTACAAAAAATTGTTATACACTTGCTCCGGATCTGACGTTGCATTTCCTGGAATCACGGTAGAGTAAGCAATTTCCCAGTCGGGTCGACCTTGAGAACGAACGTCGAAGTATAGGGATAGCCGGAAAGAGTAGGTGCGAGAGTGCCGCTGGTTATTTGAAAATTTGGGCTATCAGTCGTCCCGGCAAGGTAAGCATTTCCAGATGCATCGACTGCCAGGCGTCCGTTGGTGCTGTTCGTGTAGAGGCCCTCTGAACCTCCGATCAGGCCCGAATAATTCAGTGCAGACCCGTCCCGTTTGAGAGACGCTACGAAATAACAGTCATCGTTGGTCTGACAAGAGAGCGGAGGGACCGCTCCCACGTGCGGAAAGTTCGAAGACTCACTGACGCCAGCGACGATGACGTCTCCGGTGTCATCCACGGCGACTGCTGCCCCGTAATCCTGATCGGAACCCCCGAGATACGTGGAAAAATCAGCTTACCAGTTGGATCCAGCTTGGTAACAAAGACATTTTCGCATCCCGAAGGAGAGGTGGGACTGCATCCCAATTGAGGTTGTTCAGCGTTCTGGATGGGGAAATTGGGCGAATTGGTGTACCCAGTAAGATAGATGTTGCCGCCAGCATCTGTGGCAATGGCATTTACCTGGTCCGTACCGGTACACCGCTAGGGATGATTGGTCGTGATATTTCTTTGCCATACCTGGTCTCCATCTGGAAAGCTATGCACCTGACTGTACCGGTCATGCAGATAGGCCCGCAGCAATCCAAGATGGTCTTTAGGCTGTCTTTTAAGATCGTCCATCGAGCCTAACCTCGCAGCCCATAGCACATAAGGCACTTGCTTTGAGTCGAGTTGTTGAATTGTCAATTCAACCTCTTCGGGACGACTCTGATCTCCAGGATAAAGCTGGTCGACAAACGCCGGATTATTCAGGTGAAGCGGCAGATATACTCCCGGCCACGCCGCTTGAAAAAATAATTGTCCGGGTTTCGTGTGCTCCATGAGCCAACTTAGCTTGTCATAGGACCGCTGGCTGGTCGCAACTGTTCCCGCCGGTAGAAGGATCTTTCGAGGCTGAACAGTATAAGCCGATATTGTTTGCCACACTGCCAGGCAAATAACTCCAACACTCATTACCGGCATGGTATATGACCTGATCTTCGGTGCCTGATCGAAAGACCAGATGAGCAGGATGATACCCGCAAGGGAAACGGCATAGAGTCGTAGAGAATTAAGGTCAAGGGAAACTTCAATCATCAAGAAGAATCCAACCAGCGAAAGGAGAGATATCCCATTCCAAGGAAATGCAGAGGAGTAACGCTCGCGCCAGCAACGCCAGCTTGTGAGCAAATAGACGATGGGAAGAGATAAATAAACAAACACTACCTGTAGAAGTTTGGGAGAGCCGCGCAAATTGAAAGGCCCGGGCAGACCCATCATTGGAGCCTTTATTGGAACTACATATCTCATGACGTAGGTAACTTGAAAGTACCATAGGCCTTTCCATCCAAGAGCCGCGACGAGGGGCGCATAAAGCAGCAAAGCCACGACCGCGCATCCGAGAAACAACAGGAACTCGTCTCGCAAAAGATCAAGCCGAGATGTTTTATCCCGCCATCTCTTCAATATTAGAAAAATGACAAATGCGAACAACGCTGCCGCCGCGTGGGTTTGGGTAAAGAATGAAGCTATCCCCAACAATGCGCCAGCTAAAAAGATTCTTGCAGTGGTTATTTTCCCCATGCAAAGCTTTACCGCACACATGATGACCAACACGCTAAAACAGTGATGCGTAGCGTCTAATAACTTGCCGTAGATGAGCACGAGGAAAAAAGCAGTCGTCAGAATGGCCGACTTGCGTTCCATAATCTCGCTTGCGATAGAAAAACATAGCCAACAGAAAGCTAAACCCAGAGCAAGAACCAGCACGTTGGTTACCCATAGCCTGAGTCCAAACAATTTGAACAAAGCCAAATAGATCACATCCGTTCCTGGGGGGGTGAACTGAATGAAATCCTGATAGATATGCCTTCCATCCAGCATCCGTTGTGCATCCATCCAGAAGAAGACTTGATCGTCACTCAGCAGAAAGGGCGTACGGAGAAGGTAGAAGAGGTTCAGATACAGGTAGACTGAACACCCTAGCAGCAAGGGAACAAGCAGTGAGTTCGAACCGTGTTTAATTTGAGGATTTATTCGCACATGGAGTCCGGGATGAGCCTGGGTTGATCTATTAGAATCTGGTTGCAATTGCGGTCAGCTTAGAGGAGCAACAATCATTTCTCGTCATTTCGATTGTACTGACAAGACCACACCGTCGCTTTATCACACGCCACCCTGAGCTGGTTGCCGTCCATATGTCACAGAGAGAGCGTAACCGAATCGTGGTCGAGCCATGCGTATCGACCCCATGGTTGCGCTGCGAACAGAGTAGCAACCGATATACCCCATGGAATGTCGATTCAACAATCGGCGATACAGTATCAAATCGCCGATTGCGATGACCCAAATCGACTAGGTAATAAAGCTAATAGCATCAATCATATCCACTGACTCCAGACCACCTCGTTCCATTGCTAGGCGGCTCTGAAAGGTGGGCGTCAGCGGTTCGGCTCCGGTACCAAGCGGTCGACTATAGGGGGATGAACCGATGACATGAGTCTGGAAGGTTCGAATCTGGGGCGTGGGAACAGAAAACCGATTTCTGGGAGCAATAACCCGTTCTATGAATACTTTAGGGCCTTTGTGAGCGAGGAGGGCCTTTCAGAGTCGCTAATTTAGCGGCTGTCCAAATTTTGACACGGTAGAGGTCAGGAGTTCGAGTCTCCTCATGCCTACCAAATTTTCAAACAGACAGCACACCCTTCCGCACTGCCATTATCCATTCCGCTCTTCGTTTCGCTATGCTGTCCATGTGCCTGACAGTAAGGTATTCCAACCTGTTCGGGGCGCAGCGTGGCGGAGTCAAAAAGCATGCGTGTAAATTCCGATAGAGTTATCGCTGATCTTCGAGCACTTCGAGTCTTGACCTCGGACGATAGTGGTGCCCAACGCATCGCATGGGGCTCCACTTGGCTCAAAGCTCGCGCTTGGTTTCAGGGCAAGCTGGAAGGGCTTCCTTTTGAGCATCATTATGACGCTGCTGGAAACTCCTGGACCACCCTTATCGGCGATTCAGATCGTGCTCTTCTCCTGGGAAGCCATCTTGACTCCGTCCCAAACGGTGGTTGGCTAGACGGCTGCCTCGGCGTTGTTGCCGGCTTGGAACTACTACGCAGCTTCGCTGAGGAGTTTCAAGGCAAACCGCCTCTCACGATTCGTCTCGTGGACTGGGCAGATGAAGAGGGCGCGCGATTCGGGCGGAGCCTCTTCGGATCTTCTGCATTTGCCGGTACGCATACCATCGAAGCTGACCGCAACCGTACTGACTGCGACGGAATTCGCCTGGAAGAAGCTCTACGGCGATGCGAAGTCGACATCGAAGAGATTGGTAAAGCTGGCGCTGAACGTCGTAACGCAGGCGCCTACCTGGAGCTTCACATCGAGCAGGGGCCTGTTCTCGAAGCGATGCATCTTCCACTGGGCGTCGTGCTCGGCACCAAGGGCGTCGAGCGCTACGCGATTACCTTTCACGGACAAGAGGCGCACTCTGGATCGACCCCAATGGGTATTCGACGCGACGCGCTGGCGCCCGCTGCCAAACTCGCGCTTGAAATTCGATCGATCGCACGGAAACACCCTGACTCTGTCGCGACAATGGGCAGCGTAAAGACGTTTCCAGGCATTGTGACGGCTGTGGTCGGCCGCTGCGAAACGACGCTCGATATGCGCGACCTCAATGCAGAAGTTCTCGCTTCCATGTTGTCGGAAGCCCGCGTCGCGAGCGAACGCTTCGCCGCAGAGGAGGGGTGTACGGTTGAGTGGTTGAAGATCTGGAGTATCGAGCCGATCCCGTTTGATCCACAACTCATCAAGTTTTGTGAAGAGGCGATTTGTGAGGTGGCGGGCGTCTTACATAGGTTGCCCTCAGGGCCGTTGCACGATGCCGCAGAGGTCTCTCGCGCTGGTATTCCAACGGTGATGATGTTTACTCAATCCCTCGCGGGGCTGAGCCACAACAAGGCAGAGGACACGAAGATAGAAGACCTGGGACTAGCGGCGCAGGCTTTTGAGCTGCTAGCCAGCAAGACACTGAACTGGCTCATCACACAGGAGAGCAAGTAGCCAACCTGATCAGGAGCGGTCAAATGCATTCCTGATATACCTCGCTGTGCTGTACCCTGAGTCGACATGAGTTCAAAACGTTCAAGTGTCGTTCGCTCAATGAATCGTTGTGCTGTGATGGTGCATACTATTCATCTCTGAGTCCAAAATAGAGCAGCGCTATAAGGAGGATCATGTTGTCTTCCATGCGATGTAGCCTCTTCGAGTGTGCAAAGGTAATTGACTCCAAATGAGCCAACGAACGCCGTTCCATCAGCAGATCGTCATTCAGCCTGAGATGGCAGAGCGCTTCGGCGACCTGCATCCACCGCTTGACAGGCAAGCCGCCATGCCCGAGGCAAATCGATGTCTCTTTTGCTTCGATGCGCCCTGTACTACCGCTTGTCCCACCCATATCGATGTGCCGCGCTTCATCAAGAAGATCGCCAGCGGCAATCTCAGTGGCTCGGCGCGCACCATCCTCGATGCGAATATTCTGGGCGCAAGCTGCGCTCGTGCATGTCCCGTGGAGGTACTGTGCGAAGGGGCCTGCGTGATGCATCGCTACAATAAGCAACCAATTGAGATTGCGCGGCTACAGCGATTCGCAATGGACTCTTTCCACGAAAGCGGAGCTGCACTACCGTTTGAGCCTGGAGTAGAGACGGGGCTCTCCGTCGCGCTGGTCGGCGCCGGTCCAGCGTCACTCGCCTGCGCCGCAGAGCTTCGTCGTCGTGGTATCCGTGCCAATCTCTACGACGCTCGTTCGCTGCCAGGAGGTCTAAATACGTATGGGGTCGCAGAATACAAACTTCCTCTCGTCGAAAGTCTGCGCGAGATCGAAATGCTTTCGCAGCTAGGAGTAGATTTTCACTTTGAGACAACGATCGATGCGGCCAAACTCTCCGAGCTTGAACAGAAGCACGATGCTCTCTTCCTCGGAATCGGCCTCGGTGCAATTCATCGGCTCGGCATCGCCGGCGAAGAACTTGCCGGTGTAACGAATGCGCTCGATCTCATCGCAGGGTACAAATCCGGCGAGCTGACAACAGTGCCAGCGCGAGTCGTAGTGGTGGGGGCGGGTAACACCGCCATTGATGCGGCGATAGCCTCCGTCAGGCTTGGTGCTACAGATGTGCATATCGTCTATCGACGCGGCCCGGAGCAGATGTCGGCATTTGCCTTTGAGTACGAGCACGCCAAAAGCGAAGGAGTGAAGTTCCTGTGGCATGTGCAGCCTACCGGTATTCGTGGCGGCAACGCGGTCGAAGGACTTGAGCTGACGAAGCTCGAATCTAACGAGAATGGATCGATCATCCCGCAACCCGTCTCAAAGTTTTTGCTGGCAACCGATCTGATCGTCCTGTCAATCGGGCAAGCCGCACATGCGAGCTTTCTTGTGGAATCTGAAACCAAATCCGAAAAAATCCAGCTCGAACAGGGCCGCATCCTCATCGATCGTGCAACCGGTCAAACCTCTAACCCAAAGTTCTTCGCTGGAGGAGACTGTACCAATGGTGGCCGTGAGGTAGTGGACGCAGTTGCAGACGGAAGACGCGCTGGCATTGGTATCGCCGCGTGGCTGGAGGCACAGCATGTCCAAGCCTAAGCCAACGCTCGAGAGCGTGTTTTGCGGTATCCCATGCATCAACCCATTCTGGCTCGCGTCCGCTCCACCAACCAACTGCGGCGAACAGATTATGCGGGCGTTCGACGCAGGTTGGGGCGGAGCCGTCTGGAAGACAATCGGCGTGCCGATCACAAACGTGAGTTCCCGTTACTCGTCGATCGATTGGGAGGGACGGCGCATGATGGGCTTCAATAATATCGAGCTCATCTCCGATCGTCCGACGGAGGTCAATCTAAGCGAAATTGCTGAAGTGAAGCGAAGGTATCCAAAGAACGTTGTCATCGCATCGCTGATGGTCGAGAGCAAGCGTGAGACGTGGCACGATATTGTGCAGCGCGCGGAGGATGCTGGAGCGGACGGACTCGAGCTCAACTTCGGCTGTCCTCATGGCATGAGCGAGCGCGGCATGGGCTCTGCCGTAGGGCAGGTACCGGAGTACTGCGAGCAGATTACAGGATGGGTGAAGGAAAAGGCGCGTACGCCAGTGATCGTCAAGCTGACGCCGAACATCTCGGACATTCGTATACCTGCCCGAGCCGCCAAACGTGGTGGTGCAGACGCGCTCTCCGCCATCAACACGATCAACTCGATTACCGGGATCGATCTCGATACTCTGCAGCCAAACCCCAATGTTGACGGCAAGAGTTCGCATGGGGGCTACTGCGGCCCCGCGGTGAAGCCGATAGCGCTCAACATGGTTCAGCAGGTGCAGTCCGATCCTGCAAGCGCTCTTCCCCTCTCCGGCATTGGCGGTATTGGGAGCTGGCGCGACGCTGCAGAGTTCATTCTGTTGGGCTGCGGCACTGTGCAAGTCTGCACCGCGGCTATGCATTACGGCTATCGCATCGTCGAAGATATGCAGGACGGCCTGCTGGCGTGGATGACGGAGAAGGGATTTGCTACGATCGAGGATTTTCGTGGCTTGTCAATCCCCAATGTTCTCGAGTGGAAGCAACTCAATCTAAACTATCGGTCCGTTGCTCGTATTCACGAGGATCTATGTATCGGATGCCAGCTTTGCTATACCGCGTGCTGGGACGGAGCGCATCAGTGCATCCATCTTGATCGAGCGTCATCCATGCCAGACACAAGGCGAACCCCGGCTATGGTTGAGGCGGAAGCCATACAGCGCATCTCAACCACACCCATTCCAAAACTTGACGCAGGTGCTCCGGGTTGCGCCAGTGCAGTCACCCCACTCGAACGTATACCTCGTGTGGATGAAGATCATTGTGTCGGCTGCAATCTTTGCGCGCTGGTCTGTCCGGTCGAGAACTGCATCACGATGGAGCGCATTGACAATGGTCTGCCGCCCGAAAGCTGGGAGGACCGTACGGCCAAGGGCCTGGTCCCGCCGGGCGCTGCAGAGGTGATGAGCACGAACACCTGATACGTCGCACTCGTTTCATGAATGATATCGATCGGTCACGATATCGCAACTTTAGCGTTGAACAGCCCGGGGTGAAGGAATGGGAACTCTGATTCAGAACGGTACCGTTGTCACCGCAGACCGCACAGAGAAGGCAGATGTGCTCATCGAAGGCACAACGATACGGGAGGTGTTCACACACATCGATGCCAAAGGGCACACGGTTGTGGATGCCCGCGGCCTCTTTGTGATGCCCGGTGGCATCGATGCCCACACCCACATGGATATGCCATTTGGCGGGACCGTCTCTGCGGATGATTTCCTCACCGGCACACGGGCCGCGGCTATCGGAGGCACCACAACCATCGTCGACTTCGCCATCCAGGCAAAGGGAACGCGCATGCGCGACGCTCTCGATATCTGGCGCGCCAAGGCAGAAGGTAAGGCCTGCATCGATTATGGATTGCACATGATCGTGACGGATCTTGGATCTGACAACGGCAAACAGGGCCTCCACGATATGGACGACATGGTGCGTGAGGGCGTCGCCAGCTTCAAGCTTTTCATGGCATATCCCAACGTTTTGATGGTGGACGACGCAACAATCTTCAAAGCTCTCCGGCAGACTGCGAAGAATGGTGCGCTGGTCTGCATGCACGCCGAAAACGGGAGTGCCATCGACGTGATCGTGCAGCAAGCGCTTGCCGAGGGGAAAACTGCTCCCGTGCATCACGCGCTAACGCGGCCGACAAAGGCCGAGGCGGAGGCTGTGCATCGCTCGATTGCGCTCGCCGAAATGGCAGGCGTTCCGGTGTATATCGTCCACTTATCTTGCGAAGATGCATTGAACCAGGTACGCGAGGCTCGTGACCGGGGCATCCCCGCATTTGCTGAGACCTGCCCGCAATACCTTCTGCTCTCCATCGAAGAACAGATGCCGGGCAAGAGCTTCGAGGAAGCAAAGTATGTGTTCACTCCGCCATTGCGCGAGAAGAAGAACCAGCCCAAGCTTTGGGACGGACTTGCTACAGACAATCTGCAAGTGGTTTCGACCGACCATTGCCCGTTCTGTTTTGCTGATCAGAAGCAGTTAGGCAAGGATGACTTCACAAAAATTCCCAATGGCGGCCCCGGTGTAGAGAACCGATTGCAGCTCCTGTATCACTTCGGGGTGAACGCAGGAAAGATCACGCTACAGCGATTCGTCGAAATCGTCTCCACTGCGCCAGCACGCATCTTCGGCATGTATCCGAAGAAGGGAACGATTGCTCCCGGCTCCGATGCCGACATCGTGCTTTGGGACCCTGAAGCAGAGCATCTCATCTCCGCTGCTACGCACAATATGCGCTGTGATTTCTCCTTGTTCGAGGGATGGAGAGTGAAGGGCAACGCTCGTCAGGTCTACTCGCGTGGAGAGCTTATCGTGGACGGTGGCCGCTACATCGCCGCTGTAGGACGAGGCCAATACCTGCGACGAGAGGCGAAGGGAGGAGCATGGCAGTGAGCACCTCCGACATCCTTAGTCAGTCTGCGACGAACCTCGCAACGCAGCACGACCCGCGCCTATATAACGAAGACCTTGCGCCAACAACCGCTGCTCAGCGGACGTGGAGCACCTATAACTACATCGCGCTTTGGTTCTCCATGTCGATGGAAGTTACGACGTACATGCTGGCCTCTTCGCTGATAGCTGGCGGCATGAACTGGAAGCAGGCAATCTTTACGATCCTGTTGGGAAACCTGATCGTGCTTATCCCGATGCTCTTGAATGCGCACGCCGGAGCGAAGTATGGCATTCCTTTTCCTGTATTCGTACGCGCCAGCTTCGGTAGCCGTGGAGCAAATCTTCCCGCCATGCTGCGCGCTCTCGTGGCCTGCGGATGGTTTGGAATTCAGTCGTGGCTTGGCGGGCAGGCGATTGCGGCGATGATTGCTGTACTGTGGCCCGCGACAGCTCACACGCCCTCAGTTCTTTGGGCAAGCTTTCTTGGGTTCTGGCTTCTCAACATGGTGGTCGTGTGGCGCGGCGTCGAATCCATCCGGCTGCTGCAAAGCTTTTCAGCTCCCTTCATGCTTGTCATGTCGCTTACGCTTCTCTTCTGGATGGTGCACAAGGCTGGCGGTCTTGGGCCAATGCTTTCGGCACCGAGCCGCTTCCACACAACAGGCAGCTTTCTCCGCTTCTTCTTCCCTTCGCTTACGGCGATGGTCGGTTATTGGGCGACACTCTCGCTGAACATCCCAGACTTCACGCGGTATGCCAAATCGCAGGATTCGCAGATCGTCGGCCAGGCATTCGGTCTTCCTGTAGCCATGACGCTGTACTCGTTTATCGGCATCGCATGCACATCGGCATCGGTCTCTATCTTCGGCGAGCCAATCTGGTCACCCATCACGCTGCTTGGACGGTTTCATCAGCCAATGGTGGCTCTGCTGGCGCTCTTCGCACTACTGATCGCGACGCTGAATGTAAATATCGGAGCAAACGTAGTCTCACCCTCAAACGACTTCTCGAACCTCGCGCCGCAACTGATCAGCTTTCGAACCGGAGGCATGATCACTGGCCTGTTGGGGCTATTGATGATGCCGTGGAAGCTGATGAGCAGCTTCGGAAGCTATATCTTCGGGTGGCTCATCGGATACTCCGGACTGCTCGGGCCCGTGGCCGGCATCATGGTCGTGGACTACTTCCTGATTCGCGGAACTCGGCTGGACGTGGTCTCGCTCTATCGGCGCGAAGGCCCATACGAGTACTCGCGCGGTGTAAATCCTCGGGCAATTGCCGCGCTTGTCGCCGGCGTGGTTGTCGCGCTGATCGGGCTTGCTGTTCCAACTCTGCGCTTTCTTTATGACTACGCCTGGTTTGTCGGATTTTTTGTGGCGGCCAGCAGCTACTATGTCCTCATGCTGAGATATATGGCCGATACTCCCGATCTCACCACCGTGACACCAACAAGCCTCAACGAATAGGATAGCCATCATGAGTCCCACCGACATCGTCGAATCAAAGAGCTCGAACAAGTCGCAGACCCTTACCAGCCAGCAGGTCGTCGATCTTACCCGGCAGTATAACTACGGCACATGGCGCTTCCAGAAGGGCTGGAACCCGATGCACATTGCCGACGCCGAAGGCTGTTACATCATCGACGGAGCAGGCAAGCGCTATCTGGACTTTTCTTCGCAGCTTATGTGTTCCAACCTTGGCCATAAGAACCAGGCTGTAATCGACGCGATCGCGCGGCAGGCTCAGGAGTTGAGTTATGCAATGCCCGGCTATGCCACCACAGCGCGTGCTGAACTCTCACAGCTTCTGGTAGAGGTTCTGCCGAAAGGTCTTAGCAAGTTCTTCTTCACCACCTCCGGTACAGAGGCCAACGAAGCTGCTTTCAAAATTGCGCGCATGTACACCGGAAAGACAAAGATCATCGCACGATACCGCTCTTATCACGGCTCTACCGCTGGTTCTATCGCGGCTACCGGAGACCCGCGTCGCTGGGCCATGGAGCCGAGTGGCAAGGCTCCAGGCATGATCTTTGCGCCAGAGGTTCACTGCTATAAGTGCCCCATCCGGCATACCTATCCAGGGTGCGGTATCGCGTGCGCCGACTACATCGAGCACATGATTCGCAACGAGTCCGATGTAGCAGCTGTTCTAGTCGAGCCTATCGTTGGCACGAATGGAGTCATCGTTCCACCCGAAGAGTACATGCCCAAGCTACGCCGCATATGCGATGAACATGGCGTCTTGCTGATTGCTGACGAAGTAATGACGGGATGGGGGCGCACGGGGGAGTGGTTTGCGATGAATCACTGGGGCGTCATTCCGGACATTCTTGTGACGGCTAAAGGCATCACCTCGGCCTATGTTCCCCTCGGGCTGTGCGCCACGAGCGAGAAGATTGCGGAGTTCTTCCAGGACCATTATTTTGCACACGGCCACACCTACGAAGCGCACCCACTTACGCTCGCTCCTGCGGTCGCAACGATCCACGAGATGCAGCGTCTCGGACTTGTAGAGAGAGCCAGAGAACTTGCGCCTTATGTCGAAGGTAAGCTCAATGAGCTTAAGAGCAGGCATCCCAGTGTTGGCGATGTACGCGGCAAAGGACTCTTCTGGGCCGTCGACCTCGTAAAGAATCGCACCACGAAAGAGCCATTCAACACGTACGCCGACAAGGTCTCCGGTAAACCTCTATTGGTGGATCAGATTGCAGCGAAGATACTTGCGGACGGGGTCACAATTCAAGCGTGGGTATCGCACTTTGTTGTCGCGCCTCCCCTCATCGTGACCAAAGAGGAGATCGACCGTGGTATCGCCGCGCTCGACGAGCATCTCGCCATAGCCGACGCTGCCGTCATCCAGTAGGAGGCCGGCAGCTGGTTCTTCAGGTGCTGTTGACTTAGCCTAAAGTTGGCATGGATGTATCGACGCCCTTGCGTATTCCTGTGGGCCAGCGCGATGTGACAGTCTTTAGTCGAGTGTAGAAACGTACGCCCTCCGGCCCGTGCACTGCATGGTCGCCGAACAGAGAGCGCTTCCATCCGCCGAAGCTGTGAAACGCCATCGGCACAGGAATGGGGACATTGATGCCAACCATGCCCACCTGAACTCGATGTGCGAAGTCCCGAGCAGTGTCGCCATCACGCGTGAAGATGGATGTCCCGTTGCCATACTCGTGTTCGTTGACCAGTTGCAGCGCTGTGTCAAAGTTATTGACTCGCACAACGCCCAGTACTGGGCCGAAGATCTCCTCGCGATAGATCTTCATCTCCGGTTTTACGTGGTCGAAGAGGCAAGCTCCAAGGAAAAAACCACCTGTTCCGGTCGGGGCATTCTTGCGTCCGTCGACGACTAGCTGCGCACCCTCCGCCTGTCCCTGCTGAACGTAGTTGGTGACGCGGTCTAAGTGCGCCTTTGTGACGAGCGGACCCAACTCCGAGCCTTCCGCCATTCCATCGCCCATCCGCAGGTTTTGAATGCGCTGCTCGATCTTGCTTACCAGAGCGTCCGCGGTTGCGTTTCCGACAGCCACTGCGATCGAAATCGCCATGCATCGTTCGCCGGCCGAGCCGTAGGCTGCGCCGACGAGGGCATCCGCGGCTTGATCAAAGTCTGCATCCGGCATGATAAGCATGTGGTTCTTGGCGCCACCGAGCGCCTGTACGCGCTTGCCATGTTTCGTTCCTTCGCGATAGACATACTCAGCAATCGGCGTAGACCCCACGAAACTTACTGCCTGCACTGTGGGGTGAGCCAGTAACGCGTCGACTGCCGTTTTATCTCCATGGATCACATTGAAGACGCCATCCGGCAGCCCGGCCTCCTTCAGCATCTCTGCAAGAAGCAGGGAAGCACTCGGGTCACGCTCACTCGGCTTCAGGACAAAGGTATTGCCGCAGGCCAGGGCGATCGGAAACATCCACATTGGCACCATTGCTGGAAAGTTGAACGGAGTGATTCCGGCTACCACGCCAAGCGGTTGTCGGATCGACCAGCTATCAACCTCCGATCCTACCTGTTCGCTATATTCGCCTTTGAGCAGCTGTGGAATCCCCGTCGCGAATTCGACAACTTCAAGGCCACGTGTCGCTTCACCCTTCGCGTCCGAGAAGACTTTGCCGTGCTCACTGGTTAAGATCGCCGCAACTTCGTCGAGACGACGCTCAAAGATCTCGCGAAACCGGAAGAGCACTCGAGCTCTCCGAAGAGCCGGTTGTGCGGACCATGCGGGAAATGCTGCGGCAGCTGCCATAACTGCCGTATCCACCTCAGCAGCGGTTGCCAGAGCGACCCTTGCCTGCAACTCTCCACTGGCTGGGTTGTACACATCCCCAAACCGTCCGGAGCTTCCAGTCAACGTTCGACCGTCGACCCAATGATGAACCTCGCGAAGCTTCCGATCCGCAGGAAAAGACTGAGTCAGCGTTGAGGGAGCGGACATGAATAGATCTCCTATCGAGAGGACTATCCTATCAGCCAGTTGCCGGTTGCCAGAGTTGCGAAACTTTATGGGATATCAACCCCAAAACAATAACTCCAGCGGAGTATGACAAAGATAGTCGAAAACCTGCTTGCACCTGGTGAGATGCAGCATCCTCAGACAGTTGCCTTCGCAGAGTTTTCATCGGGATAAAGCCTGGCATACTTCGTGATGCCAACCATGGTGAATACCTTCTGGAAGTGTGGAGTGAGGCCGAAGGCGCAGATCTCCTGGCCTGTCTTATTCGCTTCCATCATCATCTGGATAACAAGCGCAATGCCGCTTGAGTTGATATAGTCCACGCGGCAAAAGTCCAACAACACAGGACGATCTTTAGCAATCTTGCCGTACGCACCCAGGACAGTATCTCGCGAGGTACTGGAGATATCGCCGCTGAAGCGAAGCACGCTGACCGACTTTCCGCTGCCAGCAGTAATCTCATCGACGTTAGTTTTCGTTCCTGTCTCCACTTAATTGCCTTTCTTATTCAGTCGAATAACGAGCCGTACGTAGCTCTTGTCGCCTTTGGTGCCTTTCACCCACTCCGCTTCATCCACCAACGCCTCAATCAAGAACATTCCCATTCCGCGCGTGCCTTCTTCGCCATGCATCTTGCGATCGATGTCAGGACTAGCCGGCCGGTCGGCGACACCTTCTCCCTCGTCGATTACCTTCACTTCAAGGCTGTCGTCGGTTGCGGAAAGAACGATGCCTACCGATAGATTATCGTCTAGGCGATTCGCATGCTCGATCGCATTGATGCATGCCTCTGCGACCGCCGTCTTTAGATCTTCGATACGATCGTCTGGAAACCCCATGAGTTTTGCCACGCTGGCCGCTGTGCCCATGGCAATCTTTTCAAAGCCGAGCCGGGATGGAAGCTTGACTTCAACTGCCGAATCTTTGATCTCGTTCATCTGGGCCACTTTCCTTAAGCTGGCATTCGTAGAATCGCTAGAGCAGTCATGTCGTCATCCTGGGCAGCCCCACCGGAGAACTCATGGAGCGTACTCCACAGCCAGTCGAGAATAGCATTGCATTCAGGCGAATTGCACTCGATAAATGCCGCGCGCAGCCTGTCTGACCCGAACTCCTCGAGATCTTTGAAGACCTCGGTCAGCCCGTCGGTATAGAGAAGCAGACGTGAACCCGCCGGGAAGGCCATGTGTTCGATTGTGTACTGCATGGATGGCACTAAGCCAAGGGGCGTTCCACTCGCTTTGATCTCAAGTATTTCTTCGCCCGGTGAGGTCAGAAATCCGGGATTGTGCCCGGCATTGACGACCTCGATCGTGTGAGCTTCTGCGTCGAGTTTGGCAAAGATCGCAGTGACATAGCGGCGGCGAGACTCGGCACCCTCCGCATAGTGTTGATCATTCATCCGCGCAGCCACCTCATCCAAAGGCAGCCCCGATAGTGCCATGGCGCGAAACGCGGACCGGAAGGCTGTGCTGACGATCGCTGAAGCCAGGCCCTTCCCTGCAACGTCTGCGACGACCATGATGTGCGAACCGTTGGGTAGACGCACGATATCCGTGTAGTCTCCCCCAACCTCGTAGCATGCGCTCGAACGTACGCCGATGGAGTAGCCGTCGATGGTCGGCATCTCCTGTGGAAGCAGGCTTCTCTGAATTGCACGAGCCGCTTCGAGATCTCTCTGCAGACGAACCCATTCGAGATTTCGCTGGTGATAGCGCGCGTTTTCAACCGCCACCGCCGCCTGTAGAGCAAGTCCCTCCAGGAAGTCCTGCTCGAAGATGGAAAGCGGCTGATCGTGCGGCAGCGCTACCACCAGTTCCGTCATCAAGCTCTCCTCCTTGTCACGCAAAGGAAAGCGGATGCAGCTATCCAGCGACGCTGGTGGTGTCACTCCGTACGACAGCGCAGGCTCCGTGAACGACGCTCCCGGCATCTCCAGCTCTCGAACCACAATCTCGAGCACGCACATAAGCACTTGCTCGAGCGACGTGGCGGAGTGGACCTGACGCGTGGCCTCCAGCAGGGCCTGAAGCCGCGCAACCTGCTGTTGCAGGTCGATCAATTCGGTATCGCGGCTTAGGGACGTGGGGGTGGTGGCCATAACGATCTCCAGAATTATGTTCTTTTAGCAAACTTGTGTGTTGACGAATGACAAAGACATTATGTCACCGCCAGAATTGCCCCAGCGTTACGAATGCTATCAGAGCTAACTTTGCGTTGAATTCGTAGTACAAGTATGTCGTCCTCTTGCCCGAACGCTTGTGCCGCCGATGCTAACGCGGCTGCGGAGGTGGATTGTTGCAACATCTGTTCTATACGCTCAAACCCAAACAGGTTCTTATTTTCATCCTGCGCTTCGGCAACCCCATCCGACATCAGCATCAGCGTGTCGCCCAGTGCAAGTTGGAAGTGCATGACCGGAAAATCTGCCTCTGGCAACATACCGAGCGGCAGCGCGCCTTCCATCTCCATCTCCGCGCCATTCAAATATGGCGCCAGATGTCCCGCATTCGCCAGCGTCACATACCCATCCGCTGTGATCCGAAGTATCAGGCAAGTTGCGCTCGACCCGCCTCGACCGGATAACTGGTTGTTGAGTGCGTTCATCAGGATCAACGGATCCGAGTGGTATTGTGCTGCCGTGCGGAATGCCCCAACGATCACTGCGACCAGCATCCCCGCCTGCATTCCCTTTCCGGTCACATCGCCCACCAGGATCAAAGCGCTGCCTAGCTCCTGCCCGGGCATGATCTGAAAGAAGTCTCCACCGACCTCGCGGGCCGGACGATACTCGCTCTCGATCGCGAACCCGGCTATCCTCGGTAACTCATCCGGGATCAGCACATGCTGCACCTGCTGTGCCTGCTCGATCTCTGCCTTCCACTGCGCCCGCTTGCGCTCGACCTGCAGGAAGCGTCGGAGCAACATAAACGTTATGAGGAAGAGAGAGAAGATGGTGGAGATGGTTCCGAGCGAGATATTGAATCCAAACAGCTCGAAGGTTGTCTTCACATGCAGGAACACACGAAGTTCCCGTTGGTAGAGAGAGATGACAACCAGCAGCACAGCAGAAAGAGACAGCCAGCCTTCGGTCTTCTGCTTCCTGATCCCTCGAAATGTAATGGCGAACAGCAGGGCCGCCAGGGCCAGTTTGAGTGCCTGCAGTATGGGAAATAGATAGACGGACGCGTGCACAGGAACAGTCTCGCCATAGAGTGGCGGACGCAGCATAGCTGTGCCAATCATCAGAAGCAGCACCAGCCCCCACACCACCCGATGAACCAGCGCCATTCGGCCAATGCGGAACCAGTACCCCCAAAAGATAACCCAAAGTCCAATCCGTAGCGGAAGACTGATCACATCGGACAGCAGCACGAACGGCATCTGCGAGATCCAGGTGGAAAAGCTCACTATCAGCAGAACACCATTGCTGAATATCGTTACAGCGCAGACGAGACTCAGCCACAGATACGCAGGCTCATTGCGGTCCATCCACAAAAGGCTCATCGCGACCAGCCACGCCAGCAGCAGAATCGACATCTCAAGAAATCCGCTGCCAACTGCATGCGCGGTGTCGTCCCAGTCCATGCGAATCTGGGTGTTGACCACGGCCGCATGCCCAAGAACGGGAGGTTCGTGCATGCCACCAGCGTCTGGGCTGTTGAACGGTGTTGCGCTGTCCATCCACACTCGCACCGCGATTGTCATCGGTCCACTGCGAAGTTCCCGTGGAAGCCGGAACGCTTGCGGTAGCGTACTGTAGGCCGTTACTCCATGTTCAGTAAACTTGCCGAACTCCCCGATAAGCTTGCCATTCACGTATAGCTGGTAAGCATCATCCAAATCGTTCGGCATCTTGATCGCAAGCGTGCCGTGCGAACTTTGTACGTTGATCCGCAGCCGATACCATGCGTATCCGGAGTATCCCGGGTAACCGCTAGCCGTCCAACCGGGGATGAATCCGCTGGTTCCAAGCGCGGCATTTGCCGACCCTGGCGGCGGGGTCACGTCAATCGATCCCCAACCGGAGTCGTCGAAGTCCTGCTGGGACCAGGCAATATCGTCGCCAGTCCGGAACTTCCATGCCCCGGACAGTTCGGAGGTTCCGTCTCCTAGTGTGACCTGCAGAAGCTCGTTTGCTATAGGGCTCGACCCCGCGGGCTGCCCGCGCAGCCCAGCCGCAAAGCTGAAAAGAAGTATCAGCACGATCGAGGATCCGACGTAGCGCATAGGGGTTATCTCAGTATCCGTTGATCATACCCATAAATCTGCGGAACGGTTACTCGAGGCGCAATATTTTTCGTCTTACTCTGCTAATTTCAGACGACCTAAGCCACAAATCGCGAGAGGCGAAACGATCGTATGCCCCCGCTCGCCGTCATAGATCCGGATCACGGACATGGCAGTCGCGGTTTGGATATTCGCCAAAGAAAGAACCCTGCCCTACCTGTCAGGCTCCATGCGGTGAAACCGCGCGAAGCTCAGAACGAAACAATGCCGCCATCCCGTCCTGCAAATGAAAAAGGACAAGCCGTTAGAATCTCAGGCTTGTCCTTTTGCTTATCGTCCTGCTAGTTCGATTTAGACCCGCTCCGCACCAGATGCAGATGCAAGCCGACTCTTCCAGAAAGCGAATAGGCCGAAGAACATCACACCGGTCGAAAACAAGAGGATTGAATCCGGCTCAGGGGTGACAGTGACAGTTCCAGTCCCCTGGAACGCGGCCGGATCCTCGCCCTCCTCGAAAAGGACGAAGTCGGTTCCGGTAGGAACTCCCGGGCCACCGGCAAAGTCTAATACGTAGGTATTGCCCACTTGCTGGCAAGTGACGACCAGAAATACGCTCGGAACATTGTCCTGACCGTTTGCGTCGCAGCTTGGTACCTGGCCGGGGAAAGGTGCACCTGTGAAGATAAGAGAGAGGCTGTTGATGGTTTCCCCGGTAAGGTTGTCCCCGATATAACATCCGTACGGAAGGTCGGACGTTATGTTGTTAGGGCAGGCATCCTGCGACAGGGCGATTGTAAGTGTGGCTGTTGGATCGTGTATGTTGCATCCGGTGTTATCACCGAGGCAATCATTGGGTCCATCAAGAACTGTCGCGCGAAAGTCGATGCCATCGGCTCTGGCGTGACTGGATAAGCCGCAGAACAACATTGCTATAGCAAGCAAGACGCGAAGATATTTCATTTCTTAGTCCTCCGAAGGTGTGCGCGATGGTCGCGAGATGTAGAACATAAACGGGTATCGAGAGAAAGCCGTAGCGGGAGCCCGTGGAAATAAAAGGAATTGATATTGCTTTGCGAATGCACGTAGCATGCCAAAAAAAAACCCCTGAAATCAGGGGTTTTTCGTTAGCGCTTCATTTACTGCGCAGAATATTGCAGGAGTAAATGGAAATGTTGGTGTGTTATCGAGAGAGTTCGTCGATCCCGGAAACGGTGTGATGAGGGAAATCCACGGTAGTCAGTTTTTTACCCTCACCGGTCACAGACCGGTATCCCGCAAAAAATAGTTGAAAAACCTGTCTCATTTTTCGACCTCGAAAAATGACCTGTTTCTGACCACGTTTACCACACATTCCACCACAACTTGACCACAAAAACACCACGTCTGACACTCAGGTTTCTCAAAAACCCCAGCAAAAACCACGCTCACCACTTTAATCTTAGCTGTAAAAAAAGTTCCGAATTCGACAATGGAAACAGCCAACGCCGCTGCTCCCCTTGTCCCTATCGCCCATGCTGGCCGGATATGATTACCACCGCTCGTCAGCGGGGAGTTTTATCTACTGTGGAGACTTCTCGACATGGTAGTCGACTGTCACTGAGTGTTGAATGCCATTGCTGGTCGCAGTGACCGTGATCGGATAGACGTGATCGAAATATCCGCTGCCGCAACCGGTGAGGGAACTGATCGCTCCTAGCGACAGCAGAAGCAAGGCAAGGTGGCTAAGAATGCGAGTCAACTTCTGACCAGAACGGCGAGAGTAGCGCAAGGTCAGCAGCGGCAGTAGGAACAAGCCGAAGGCGACCGGTGACAGCTTATTCGTGAAGCCCTTCGGCGAATCCAGCGAAGCAAGCTTGCGGGTCTTGACGGTGAGAATAACGTCGGTTGGACCGCCGTTTTTGCCCACTGTCGAAGGCGAGAAGGTATAGATGCTCGCGATAGGACCGTTTCCGCTGATCGTGAACTGCACGTCGCCCGGGAACGACCCGCCGATCGGAGCAAGATGCAGCGTGTACTGCCCGGTATCGCCGTAGATCCCATTCAGTGTCGGCTGACTCGTGACCTGAATGGTGAAGTCAAGCGGGGTAACAGTCACAGTAGTCGCGCCTGATGCTGCAGAAGCCGTCGTCGGCAGGAAGTTGATGTCGCCACTGTAGACGGTGGATATGACGTTGGTTCCCACCGGAAGCGTTGTCGTGGAGAAGGATGCAACACCGTTCGTGAGAGCGACTGTTCCCAGGGGGTTGCCGTTATCGAAGAAATTCACGGTTCCGGTTGGTGTACCGCTAGTGGTCGAGGTGACGTTTGTTGTCATCGTGACACCCAGGCCGGAGGCTATCAGGTTCGTACTCAGGGTCGTCGTCATAATGACCGGAGCCTGTGTGATGGTCAGCATTCCGTTCTGCACGATTTGGGTGTAATCGGTGATATCAGTTCCGGTTGCTGCAGGAATGATTGGATACTGCCCTGGCTGCGAGAGGATGCTGGCGGAGTTGGAGAAGATCTCGGTGAAAGTGTCTCCGTCTTTTCCGCCGGTAATGGTTCCGGTAAAGGTCGGGTTCGGATCACCATAAAGCCTTGTGAAGCTGTTAGCCGTCACTGTCAGCGTAGCGTCGCCAATGGTAAGCGTGCCGTTGACGTAGACGATGTTGTAGTCGACTAGGTTCGTTCCTGTTGCCGTGGGCACAATCGCATAGGTTCCTGGGATCGATGTGACGATGGCCGTAGTGCTCTCGGTCTCGGTGAAGGTGTCGCCGTTGACTGCGCCAGTGGCGGAGGCGGTGAAGGTCGGGTTGGGTGCTCCAAAGGTACGACTGGCGTTACCTGCGATGACGGTGAGGGTAGCCGGGGTGACGGTGATAGTAGCGGTAACAGTCTGGGAGGTGTAGTCCTTGGTGTCGGTGGGGGTGAAGGTGGCGGTGAGTGTTTGTGTGCCCACAGGCAGGACAGTTCCTGCAGCGGGGCTATAGGTGAAGGATCCGGCGACGCCGTTGGAAGAAGCATCAAGTTGCCCACTGCCCAGAGGTGTGCCGTAGACGATAGAGGCAAGGCTGGGGGTCCAGGTGATCGTGGCAACCGCTTGGTTGATGGTAAGAGTACCGAGGGTGGTGACGACGGTGTAGTTGCTGAGGTTGGTTCCTGCCGCCGTTGGGTTGATGGCGTAGGTGCCTACGGGCGAGGAGATGGTCGCGGTGGTCGTGAAGCTCTCGGCGAAGGTGTCATTGTTGACGGCTCCGAGGATGGTTCCAGCGAAGGCGGGGTCAGGAGCAGCGAAGGCGCGGCTGGCGTTGTTGGCGGTGATGGTGAGTACGGCGGGGGTGACGGTGATCTGGGCGGTGACGGCCTGCCCGGCG